>OFDC01000425.1_pt1 | contig 32754 bp, 20 predicted proteins | sample 1520941 | NCBI WGS metagenome assembly OFDC01 (sample SAMEA94258168, study PRJEB24077) | hot springs metagenome | biome: Aquatic biome; feature: Water | place: India | collected 2012-12-06 | depth 5 m | reverse complement strand
GCGCACATAGTCGGCCACGGCCGCAGGGGCCGCCGGATCGCCCGGCCGGGTCGCGCGCACCAGCGTGGTGATCCAGCCAAGCAGATCATCGGAGAGATAGACCTCGCGCACATCGGCCTGGAGCGCCAGCACATCCTCTGCATGCATCACGCAAGGCACCGCCGCGCCCGCGCGGCCAGTGGTCATGGCGAGAATGTCGCGCTCTTCGGCGGCGGTCGGATAGCCGACGCGCACCAGCAGCAGGAAGCGGTCAAGCTGGGCTTCGGGCAGCGGATAGGTGCCCGCCTGCTCCAGCGGGTTCTGGGTCGCCAGCACGAAGAAGGGCTTCGGCAGCTGGTAGGTCTGCCCGCCATAGCTGACGGTCTTTTCCTGCATCGCCTCCAGCAGCGCGGCCTGGGTCTTGGGGGGCGTGCGGTTCAATTCGTCGGCGAGCAGCAGGTTGGTGAATACCGGCCCCTGCTGGAAGCGGAACGAGCGGTGGCCGGTGCCGTGATCCTCTTCGAGCAATTCGGTGCCGAGGATATCGCTCGGCATCAGATCGGGGGTGAACTGCACGCGGCGGAAATCAAGCTTCAGCGCATCGCCTAGCGTGCGCACCAGCAGCGTCTTGCCAAGGCCGGGGACGCCTTCGAGCAGGCAGTGACCGCCCGCCAGCAGCCCGATCAGCAATTGTTCGACCACATCGCCCTGCCCGACGACCGCGGTGGCGATGGCGCGTTTCAGATCCGCCAGGCCAGCCATGCGCTGTTCGATTGCCGCAGCATCCGCCGCGCCCTGCTGTGCCACTATGCCAGACCCTTCAATTGCTCAGCGCGTACATGATGATGTTCACCCCGAAGCGGGTGTTGTCTTCCGCCAGGAAGCGCTTGTTGCGCCAGTCGTAGTCCCATTCGCAGCCATAGTCCTTGTTGCTGTAGAGCACGCCAAGGCGGCCGTTGATGGTGATGCCCTTGAGGTAATCGTGGATCAGGTCATCGCCCCAGCCGTTGAGTTCGAAGGAGGTTGCAGGCGGGCCGTCGAACTTGAAGAAGCTCGAATAGACCGGGTGGTCGCCCGGCAGCTTCTTCATCGCCGAAGCGCCGAAGATGGTGGCCATCTGCGCCTCGAACGACTTGGCGAAAAGGCCGTCGATATCGTGGTTGCAGTCGTCCACGAACACGAAGCCGCCATTGCGCACATAGCGTTCGAAATTGCGGCGTTCGGCGTCGGAGAATTCGACCGCCTTGTGCCCGGCGAGATAGCAGAACGGGGCGGACAGCATCGCCGGATCGGCGAGGGCGACAACCCGTTCCTGCGGATCGACCCGCAAGGTGGTGTAGTCGATCAGCGAGGTGATGAGATTGGCCGGCATGCGCTGGTCGACATCCCAGTCGCCCGAATTGTACTTGAGGCGTGTGAACCAGAAGTCATAGCCGCCCGCAGCCCGCTGGGCCGCAGCGGGGGCGCCAAGCACCGCGCCCGCCGCCCCGGCCAGCGCGGCGCGCAGGAAGGCGGCGCGGGTCATCGCAGACATGCTCACGATCCCCGCGCCCCTGCTTTCATGCGTCAGACCGCGTCCGACAGCGAAGTGAAGGTGAAGTCGCGGATCTTCATCGGCGGGAGCAGCATCGAGCCGCCCTCGTCCGCCTTCACCCGCACCGAACGGCCCAGCTCATCGATGTTGTTGAGCATGATCACCGGGCTTTCGTTGAAGCGGAAGTTCTTGATCGGATACTTCAGCTGCCCGTTCTCGATGTAGAAGGTGCCATCGCGGGTGAGGCCGGTCAGCAGCACGGTCTGCGGGTCGACCATGCGGATGTACCAGGTGCGGGTCAACAGGATGCCGCGTTCGGTGCCCGCGATCAGTTCGGCGGTCGACTTGGTGCCGCCGTCCATGATCACATTGCCCCAGCCAGCTTTTTCGGGCTTGCCCTGCTTCTGCGACCAGTAGCGCGAATATTCGAGGTTGGCGACCTTGCCGTTCTCGATGATCGGGGTCTTTTCGCGCGGCAGGCCCTCGCCGTCCCACGGCAGCGCCGGGACCAGCGGGTGCCAGGGATCGGTGTAGATATTGACGCGCGGATCCATGATCTGCTCGCCGATCTTGTTGCCGCCGCCCTGCTTGCTGAGGAAGCTGCGCCCTTCATCGGCCGAACGCGCGTCGAAGAAGTTCATCATGAAACTGATGAGACCCGATGCGGCAGCCGGTTCGAGGATAACGGTGTACTTGCCGGGCTCCAGCGCCTTGGCATCCACCGATGCAGCCGCCTTGCGCATCGCGATCTGGATGTCCTGCGCGGCATCGAATTGCGCGATGTCCTGAACATTGCTGGCGACCCAGCCCGACCCGCGACCATCATCGGTCCGGACGGTGCAGGTATAGTCCGCCACGGTCGAGCGCTGATAGCCGAAATTGCCGTTCGAGTTGGCATGGGCAAAGAACGACTGACCGTCCTCGAGGAAGCCTGCCGCAATCAGATTGCGTTCGCGGCAGGGGAGGATCGAGGTTTCGGCGATCTTGGCGCGGGCCTCAGCCGTCAGGGCCGCGGTCGCTTCGCTGAAGGTATCGGTCGCGCGGTAGGTCTGCTTGCCCACGGCCGGCATGAACTCCGGGTTTTCCGGGGCGAGTTTCGCGAGGCTTTCAGCCCGGCGCACGACCCGCTCAAGCGAGGCGTCGTCGAACTGGTTGATGGTGGCCGTGCCAACCCGTTTCCCAAAGGCGACCTGCACCCCAAGCTCGGTCTGATCGACAATGCCCGAGGTGGAGATGTCGTTGCGCGCAAAGCGGACATTGCCGCTGATGCCGCCGCCCAATTGCGCGATGGTTTGGTCGCCGGTCGAAAAGGCAATCACCTTATCGAGGATCGCCTTGGCTTCCGCTTCTGAAAGAATGCTCATGAATGCTTCTCCTGCGCGAGGGCTCAGCCCAGCGACCGGGCGGTGTTGATAACGTTGATGCCGTCGAACCGCGTGGTCGACGAACCATGGCTGACCGCCGAAACCTGGCTCGGCTGCCCCTTCCCATCGAAGAACGAGCCGAACATGCGGTAATCGCTCTCATCGCAGATCGCCGAGCACGCGCCCCAGAATTCGGGCGTGCGCATCTGGTAGGCGACGTCCTCGATCATCGGGCCAAGCTTGCCGTTCTTGATCTCGTAGAACACCGTCCCGCCGAACTGCGCATTATAACGCTGCTGATCGATCGAGAAGGAGCCGCGGCCGGAGATGTAGATCCCGTTTTCGACGCCTGCGATCATGTCCTCGGGGGTCATCTTGACCTTGCCCGGCGCGAGGCTGACGTTGGCCATGCGCTGGAACTGCACGCTCGACCAGCTGTCGGCGTAGCAGCAGCCATCGGACTCGTCCTTGCCGACGATGTGGGCCTGATCGCGGATGGTCTGGTAATCGACCAGAATACCGTCCTTCACGAGGTCCCAGCGCTTGGTCTTGACGCCCTCGTCGTCATATCCGACCGCGCCGAGCGAGCCGGGCTGGGTCTTGTCAGCGAAGAGATTCACGATTTCGCTGCCGTATTTGAAGGCGGCATCGCGCTTGTCCATGGTGGCAAAGCTAGTGCCAGCGTAGTTGGCCTCGTAGCCGAGCACGCGGTCGAGCTCGAGCGGGTGGCCGACGCTTTCGTGGATGGTCAGGCCAAGGTGATTGGGATCGAGCACCAGATCGTACTTGCCGGGCTTCACTGAAGGCGCCTTGAGCTTCTCCTGCGCATTCTGCGCCGCGGCGATGGCATCTTCCTTCATGTCGTAGGACTTGCCGTAGGTCGTCAGACCGTTCGAAAGCACGAACTTGTCCTCAGGCCGGCCATCCATGTATTCCCAGCCCAAGCCCATCGGTGCCGACAGGCCTTCGCGCGAGCGGAACTTGCCGGTCGACTTGTCGACCGCCGTTACCGTCAGCGGCGCCCAGATCCGGTGCACGTCCTGATCAATGTAGGAGCCATCGGTCGACGCGAAGTATTTCTGCTCATTGACGAGGAACAGCAGCGAATTGACGAAGCTCGCCCCGGCATTGAGCGCCGCATCATTGACCGACATCAGCAGATCGACCTTGTCGGCGATCGGCACGTCCATGGCGTTTTTCTTGATCGGGGTGCGCCAAGCCACCTCACCCACACCGGGTGTCGGGGCAAGCTTGACTGGGTTGATAGTCACCCGGGCATTGGCCTTGGCAATCGCGGTCGCCTCGCGCGCGGCCTTGGCAACGGCGTCCTCGGTCAATTCGTTGGTCGCAGCAAAGCCCCATGACCCATCGGCGATCACGCGCACGCCAGTGCCGGACGACTCGGTGTTGACGATGTTTTCGACATTGCGTTCGCGGGTGATCACGAACTGGCGCAGATACCGGCCCACGCGGACGTCACAGTAGCTGGCACCCGCCGCCGTCGCCGCCGCGAGCGCCGCATCGGCGAGCCGCTTCTTGACCGCGACATCAATCGCATCCTGCAGCTGGTCAGCCGCGATTGCTTTGCCAAACACCGAAGGCGTCAGCGCTACACCTGTAAAGAAGGTGCTTAGCGCCAGAAAATCGCGTCTATCCACGTGAATACTCCCCTGGGCGCCCGATCACCCCTATCCGGAGATATGGGAGTCATCCGGCATTTGCATTCCGAAAGACGGGTTACATGCCGACTGCCGGTAAGATGGTCAAACCGTTTGGCGAAACCATTCGACCAACGCCTTTCGTCGAAAGAAACGCGCTCTGGGCGGATGAATGGCTGGTTTTGCCAGTTGTCTCCCACTTGCCGCCCATCTGAGCGGTCTCGCCGAGCAGCGCAATCGGGACGGTTCCCGAATGACGGCTATTGTTCGCCCGAAAGCGATGGATTACGCATTCAATGCGCCCCGGCTCGGACTTCGAAAGCTCAGCGCAATTCCCCGCTGGGCGACCGCACAAGGGCAGAAGAATTTTCGCTTCAAATTTATGATTTTCCATCCTTTTTAGAAATCGAGCACGATGGTCGTTGTAAGATAATCAAACGGATACATCCGTTACGCGAGCGAGAGCTCAAGCAATCGGGGAAAAACGGGGAAACACATGAAGAATTTGCCAGGGGTCATTGGCCTTGCTTGGGTTTTGTTGGCGGGCCATGCCGCGCTGGCGCAGGATGCTAAGGATCAGCAACCCGCCGAACAGAGCGAGGAAACCCGGCTCCCGGACGATGAACAAGCGTTTTTCACTTCGCTCAACTGGCGCAACATCGGTCCCGATCGCGGCGGCCGGTCCATTTCGGCAACAGGCTCGGCAGCGCGCCCGCACGAATACTATTTCACGGCAGTGGGCGGCGGCCTGTGGAAGACTACCGATAGCGGCGTAACCTGGAAACCGGTGACCGACGGCAAGCTTGATACCGCTGCTGTAGGCGGCGTTGCGGTGTGCGAGGCCAACCCCGATATCGTCTATCTCACCACCGGCGAGACGCAGCTGCGCGGCAACATTCTGCCCGGCAACGGCGTGTGGAAATCGGTTGATGCTGGCAAGACCTGGACCAAGATTGGTCTTGCTGATGTGCAGAATTTTGCGCGAGTGCGGATCGATCCGAAGGATTGCGATACCGCCTATGTTGCGGGCTTCGGGCATTACGGCGAGCCCAATCCCGAACGCGGCGTCTTCAAGACCACCGATGGCGGCAAGGCGTGGCGCAAGGTTCTGTTCCGCGATGCCAAGACCGGCGCGGTCGACATCTCGATCGACCCGAACAACCCGGCAACGCTTTATGCGGCCCTGTGGGAGGCATGGCGCAAGCCCTGGGGGATGAGCTCGGGCGGCCCCGGCAGCGGGCTGTTTCGCAGCAACGACGGCGGCGAAAGCTGGACGGAACTGACCCGCATGCCAGGCATGCCGCAGACCGGCCTCATCGGCAAGATCGGGGTCAGTGTCTCGCCCGTCGATGCCACCCGCGTTTATGCCATGGTCGAGCACGCCAGCGAAGGCGGGCTCTATGTCTCCGATGATGCCGGAGCGAGCTGGCGGCGCACCAATGACAGCGGCGATCTGCGCCAACGCTCGTTCTATTATTCGCGGGTGGTCGCCGACCCCAAGGTGAAGGACCGCGTCTATGCCCTCAACGTCGAGTTCTTCCGCTCGGACGATGCGGGTAAGACACTGACCAAGATCAAGACACCGCATTCGGACAATCACGATCTGTGGATCGACCCCAACGATAACCAGCGGATGATTGAGGCCAATGACGGCGGCGCCAATGTGAGCGTCAACGGCGGCGAGAGCTGGACGCGGCAGAATTATGCGACCGCGCAGATGTACCGCGTGTCGATTAGCAACCATTTCCCCTATTTCGTCTGCGGCGGCCAGCAGGATAACTCGACCATCTGCGTGCCCTCGCGCGATTGGCGGCATGTCAACGCGCTCGGCGGCCAATATGGCTTTGCCGCAGGCGGCGGCGAAAGCGGCTATGTCACCAATGATCCCGCCAATCCCGAAATCTTCTATTCGGGGAGTTATGGCGGCACGCTCGACCGCTACGACCGTGCGACCGGCCAGAGCCGCGCGATCAATGTCTATCCGGACAACCCGATGGGCTACTCGGCGAGCGAGATTCGCGAGCGGTTCCAGTGGACCTTCCCCATCGTGTTCGATCCGCATGATCCCACGAGCCTCTATGTCACCTCGCAGCACGTCTGGCGCACCCGCAATCAAGGGCAGAGCTGGGAGCGGATCAGCCCCGACCTGACCCGCGCCGATCCGAAGACGCTCGGTGCATCGGGCGGGCCGATCACGCTCGACCAGACGGGGGTCGAAACCTATGCCACGGTCTTCGCGTTGGCGCCGTCGCGGCGTGAGCGTGGGCTGATCTGGGCAGGCTCGGACGATGGCCTGGTGCATATCACCCGCGATGGCGGAGCGAACTGGTCCAATGTGACCCCCAGGGCCCTGCCTGCGAACCTCAAGATCACCACGATCGAGGATTCGCCGCACGCTGATGGCACCGCCTATCTCACCGGTCATCGGCACCTGCTCGGCGACTTTGCGCCCTATGTGATGAAAACGACCGACTACGGCCGCAGCTGGACGCCGATCATTGCCGGCATTCCCGGCGACGAAATGGCCCGGAGCATCAGGGAAGATACCAAGCGTCCGGGCCTGCTCTATCTAGGCACCGAACGCGGCGTTTGGGTTTCGTTCGATGCGGGCAAAAGCTGGAGCAAGCTGCAGCGCAACCTGCCCGCGGTGCAGGTCTCCGATCTGGCGGTGACCGACAATGATCTGGTGATCGCGACCCACGGCCGCTCGTTCTGGGTGCTCGACAATATCGGCGTGCTGCGCCAGCTTGGCGATGGCAAGGACCGCAGCAAGCGCCTGTTCGCGCCTTCGACTGCGGTGCGCGATGTCGATGAGGGCGTTGCCATCGACTATTTCCTGCCCGCGCAGCCTAATCAGCTGGCGCTTGACATCATCGGGCCCGATGGCGCGCTGATCCAGAGCTTTGCCGGTAAACCTGTCGATCCGAAGAAGAAAGACGACAAGGACGAGCAGGACGCCGATGATCCGTTCAAGCCGCGCCCGGTGCCAACCACGACGATGAAGCCCGGTCTCAACCGCTTCGTCTGGAAGATGCGTCGCCCCGGCTTTACCGATTTCCCCGGGCTGATCCTGTGGACCAGCCGCAATGGCGGCATGGCTGCGCTTCCCGGCCAGTACCAGGTGCGGCTGACGGTGGATGGCGAGGTCTTCACTCAGCCGTTCGAGATCCGCTCCGATCCGCGCCTTGTCGGGATCACACAGGACGACCTTGTCGCCCGGTTCGATTTTGCGACCAAGGTGAGCAAGCGGGTCAGCGAGGCGAACGAGGCTGTGCTGTTGATCCGCGGGATCAAGGAGCAGACTGCCGCCGCTAGCCCCTCCGCCAATGCGGCACTGCGCGCCGCGCTCGCGGCGTTCGACGCGCAGCTCAGCGCCATCGAGGGCCAGCTGTATCAGGTGCGCAACCGCTCGCGTCAGGACCCGCTCAACTTTCCGATCATGCTGAACGACAAGCTCGCTGGACTGATAGGGGTGGCCGAAAGCGCCGAGGCGCGTCCGACCGACCAGACCTTGGCGGTCTTTTCCACCTTGTCAGGCGAACTCGATGCGCGGCTGGCAGAGCTCGACGCGGCGATTGTGACGTCCCTGCCCAAGCTCAACACCCAGCTTGAAGCAGCCGGACTGGCAAAAATCGTCCGTCGTCCGCTAGCTGTCCCGCCGCCAGCGCCACCAGCTGACTAGGCGCAAGGGTGCAGGACGTAAGGCTCTGGGATCGCTTTGCGGGCTGCGGTTCAATCAGGTTGAACGGGCGGACGCCTTGGCAAGGCGTTTGCGCCGCTTCACCAGCAGCGGCTTGATGAACATATAGGCGCCGGTGGCCCACAGCACGAGCAGCGCGATCCCGGTGGGCAGCGACAGCAGATATTTGCCCCAACTGCCCAGCGCGCTGAAATCGTGGAGCGTTTCGAGGAAATCGGAGGTGCGATAGCCGGTCTGGAGCACCGCAAGCGTGTGCAGATCAACCTGATACTCGGTGCGGTCGTTGAGGATGACCTTGGCAAGGCCATCATCCGGGCGGACGTCGATGCGGTCGACGCTCTGCCAGCTCAGCTCAGCGTCGCCCGAGTGTTTCGCAACGGCCACCAGCAGCTGATCGAGCGGCGTCGCAGGCAGGCCGGGCGCGCTGGCAGAAGCGGTAGGAGGCTGAAGGACGTCGAAATCCTTCTTCAGTGCCAGCAGCACGCCGGTGATCGCGACCATAGCGACAGTGACGAGAGTGAACGCCGTCAGCCAATAGTGTATCAGACGCAAAGTGCGGCCCATCAAACTTGTCTCCATCGCGCGGCGGGCATGATACCGGCCTCGACCTTCAGCTAAACACGCAGGGCATGACGACGATCAAGCAGTTTAACGCACCCTATCACCATCCCGCCTCGCCTTACCGATCGCGTTGGGCTAGTCCTTGCCCCCATCAAGCAGCGGCCCTACGCCTGCCCGCTGCTTCCACAATATCACGGAGCCCATGATGCGGACCCTTTTCCTTTCCTTGCTGCTGACGAGCGGTGCAGCGGGCACAGCCGCGGCGCAAACCCCGCTGCCCGAGGATATTGTGAAGGCAGAGCCCGTCTCGCTCGCCCCTGCGCAAGATGGCAAGCCCGACATCACCCGGTTCCTGCTGGTGCGCAGCCCGCGCGGCGCGGTTCTGTCTGCGGATGGAACGCAGGTTGCGTGGATCAGTGACATCACCGGCACGCCGCAGGTCTGGACCATGCCGGTGGGCGGCGGCTTTCCCGATCAGCTCACCTATGGCTCGGGCGTTGACTGGCTGGAGTCCGGGCCAGCGGGGCAATGGCTCTACGGCGCTGATACCGACGGGGACGAGCGCGTCGGCATGCACCTTCTTGCGATGGATGGGACGAACGAGCGCACCATCGTCGAAAAATCGCCCGCCTTCCGCAACTTCGGTGTGTGGAGCCGCGACCGGCGCCGTTTCGCCTACTCCTCAACCGAGCGCAATGGCGCCGACTTCGATATCTATGTCACCGACGTCGAGACCGGCCAAAGTCGGCGCGTGTATGAAGGCAGGGGCGGTTTTTACGCAACCGCGTGGCAGCCCGGTGGTGATCTGATCGCGATCAGCGAGACCCGCGGCGGAGGCAATGACCTGCATCTGCTCAACGCCGCGACCGGCAAGTTGACGACCGTTTTCCAGCCGAAGACGATTTCGGAATACAGTTCGATCGAGTGGACGCCTGATGGGCGCGGCTTTTATCTCTCGACCAACCAATCCTCGGACCATCACGAGATCGCCTATTACGATGTCGGCACGGGGCGGCTCCAGACGATCGTGAAGCCCGGCTTCGACATCGGCCAGGTCGCGCTCAGCCCCGATGGCCGCACCCTCGTCTGGACCACGATCGAGACCGGGTTCAGCCGTCTTCACGCGCGTGATCTGACCACCGGACGCGACATTGCGGTGCCGAACCTGCCGTCGGGCACGATGTCGATCCAGTTTGCGGGCGAGCGGCCTGTGCTCCTGATCAGCGCCAACAGTCCGACCACGGCGGGCCAGGTGCTGGTTTGGGATATCTCGGCGCAGAGTGCCAGCGCGCGTGTTCTCGTCCCGACCGATGCGCCCGGGCTCGACCTGTCGCAGATGGTGGTGCCCGAACCTGTGCGCTTCGCCGCGCGCGACGGTGCACCGCTCACCGGGCTCCTGTATATGCCTGCGCCTGCTCCTGATGGCCGCAAGCCGCCAGTGTTCATGCGCATCCATGGCGGCCCGAGCGCCTATGCCTCGCCAGGCTTTGCGGCGGACATCCAGTATTATGTCGCGCGCGGCATTGCCGTGCTCGACTTCAATTATCGCGGTTCGACCGGCCAGGGGAAGGCGTTCGAGCAGCTCAATGACCGGGAGAAGAAGGTCGATGAAGTCGGAGATCTGGCCGACGCGGCAGAATGGCTGCGCATATCGGGCCGGGTCGACGGGACCCGTATTGCCGTGGGTGGTGGCTCCTATGGCGGCTATCTCACCAATCAGGCGCTTGGCACCTACCCCGATATGTTTGTCGCAGGCGTTTCCATCGTCGGCGTATCGGACTGGGTCACGGCGCTTGAGCAAGCCAGCCCGGGGCTGAAGGCCGCCGACAAGCTGGAATTCGGTGATATCGCCGATCCCAAGGTCCGCGCTTTCTTTGCCAAGCTGTCGCCCATCAACAACGTGGCGAAGATCAAGACGCCGATGCTGGTCATGCACGGCGCCAACGATCCGCGCGATCCAGTTGCCGAAAGCGACCGACTGGTCGAGGGCATTCGGGCGAATGGGGGGGCCGTGACCTATCTGCGCTTTCCCGACGAAGGCCATGGCATCGCCCGCCTCGCCAATCGCGTCCATGGGTATCGCCGCATTGCCGCCTTCCTTGAGGACCGGTTCGATCTGAACCGCTGACCGGACGATATCGGGCGGTCAGGCCCGCGCCCGCGCAAGCATGGCCAGAAGGGCAAAGCTGGCGAGCCAGTGCTCGCCCATATAGTCGCCCGCAACATGCGGAAGGGCGGCATCGAGATGTGCGTCTGCCGAACGCCACAACGCCGCCCGCCCTCCCTGATCATCCAGCCTCGCCGCAATTTCGCGCAGACACCAGGCACGGCTGAGATTGAGACCATCAAGATGGGCGATCTTGCCGTCGGTTCGGTCGGACACGATCACCGGGCTGCATTCGTTCGCGAGCCAGCCATTGGCCATCACCAGCGCGTCGAACCACGGTGCGAAGGACGATTGGGGGCGGATCTCGGCGAGCAGCAGGGCGGCGGTCAGAACGGGGGAGAGGAATTCGTCGCCCCCCGGCTCCCAGCCGCGATAATCCGTGCGCGCGCCAAAGGCCCGCTCTGCCCACGCGTCGATCAGTCCGACCAGCGTGTCATCCCGGCCCAACGCCCAGCGCCGGGCGAGGATCAGCGCGAAGGCCGTGTTGAAATGCGTGCCGACGGTGATGGGGTAGGTCAGGATCGCTAGATAGTCATGCAGGCGCGCAGCAAAAGCCTGCGCCAGCGGTTCGAGCCGCACTGCCCATGCGCGATCACCATGCCGCTCAGCCTCAAGATGGAGGTAGAGCAGCCATCCCCAGCCATAAGGCCGCTCAAACCCGCGCGACGTCGTACGGTCGAGATAGGCCAATTCGATCGCGAGCTTCGATGGCGTAAAGGTCTCCTCGGCCAGCGCAGCGATTTCCGCAGCCTCGGGCATGTTTGGATACAGCCGCCGCAGGGTGAGCAGGGTCCACCATCCGTGAACACAGCTGTGCCAGTCGTAGCTGCCGAAGAAGACGGGATGAGCCACGCGCGGGGGGCGAACGTCCGCGTCGGTCTCGAAGACATGATCGTCCTTGTAAGGGTAAGGCCGCGCCACATGGCCCAGCGCAATCCGCGCGAAATTGCGGGCGATATGCTCGGTCAGTTCCACAGGAGGAAAGCCCCCACATAGATGATCAGTATATTGCAGACCAGAAGCGGTAGCGCGGTCCCGATCTGTTGGCGGATCACCCCGTTCTGATCCTTGAGCTGAAGCAGCGCGGCGGGAACGATGTTGAAGTTGGCCGCCATCGGGGTGAGCAACGTTCCGCAAAACCCCGCCAGCATCCCGACGGCACCGATCACTGCCGGATCGCCGCCATATTGCTCGACCAGCAGCGGAATGCCGATGGCGGCGGCCATGACCGGAAAGGCGGCAAAGGCATTGCCCATGATCACCGTGAACAAGGCCATGCCCAGCGCGAAGACGACGACCGTGAGGAAGACACTGCCCTCCGGGATGATCCCGCCCGCGAGCCCGCCGATGATCTCGCCCACGCCCGCGAGCGCGAATACCGCACCGAGCGCCGCCAGCATCTGGGGCAGGATCGCCGCCCATCCGATGGAATCGAGCAGGCGCCGCCCTTCCTCTGCCGGGGCCAGCAGCGGCGGGCGCAACCACACCATGGCCGTCACCAGCGCCACCACTACGCCTATGCCGAACAGGATCAGCGTTTCGCGCCGCGCTTCGAACAGGCCTGTCTCTCCGAACGGTGTGTAATTGTAGAGCAGCGTGCCTGCGACCGCTGTCAGCGGCACTATCAGAGCGGGTAGGAACAAGCGGTTGCCGAGCCGCGCTGAGCGCACCTGCCGTTCCTCAGGTGTGGTTGTCGCCGGTTCGCTCCGCTTGAGCCCGCCGAACCCTGCAATCGCCACCATCGCCAGCACGATCAGCCCGTTGACGAGATCGGAGACATGACTGCCGAGCAGGAAGCTCGCCGATAACAGCGCCCAGAACCCGGCATTGCCCCAGCGCCGGTCGCGGATACTGAGCAGGGCCCACAGCGCAAAACCCGCGCCCGCCAGCGCGTAGAGCCATTCGTAGGTGATCACTTGCGCAATCTCCCCAAGCGGCGGTCCAAGGCGAGGATGCGGCCGCCATGGATCAGAAAGGCGCAAATCGCGGTCGGGATCGCCCAGACCGAAAGCTGCAACGGGGTGAGCGGGTAGCCTGCACTTTCGAACACACCCTGGATCAGCAGGATCGAAGCGATGGCAAAGAAGATATCCTCGCCAAAGAACAACCCGACATTGTCGGTCGCGGCGGCCATCGCCTTGACTTCGTCGCGCGCTTCCTCGGGCAAGTCGCCATGGGTCTTGACCGCCGCCGCTTCCGCCATCGGCGCAATGAGCGGACGGACCGCTTGGGGATGGCCGCCGATGTCCTTCATGCCGAACGCCGAGGTGATCTGGCGGAAGGCGAGGTAGGCGACCAGCAAATTGCCCATGGTGGCCCCGCGCAACCCCTCGATCACGGTCCGCGCCCGCTGTTGCAAGCCGTAGCGTTCAAGCAGGCCAATCACCGGCAGGATGATCCACGTGACCGAGATGTAGCGATTGTCGTTGAACGCCTTGCCCAGCGCTTCGATCACCGCGACCAGATCGAACCCCGCCAGCACGCCCGTGGTCAGCGCCGCGCCGACCACCACCAGCAGCGGATTGAAGCGCAGGGCAAAGCCGACAACGACGATGCCGATGCCCGCAAGCGGCCAATAATTCATTCCGACACCTCCCCGAAACCGCCGCCGCCGGGCGTCAGGATCACAAAACGGTCTCCAGGCTGCATCTGCGCTGATCCGGTTGCGCCCAGCTCTTCAACGGTGCCGTCCGCCCGTTCGACCCAGTTGCGACCCGCCAGCGCATCGCCGCCGCCGCAAATGCCGCGCGGCGCAATCCGGCGGCGATTGGCAAGGATGTTGGCGCGCATCGGCTCAAGAAAGGTAACGCAGCGTTCCACCCCGTCGCCGCCATGGTGCTTGCCCGCCCCGCCCGACCCGCGCCGAATCGCGAAGCGTTCAAGCCGCACGGGCAATCGGGTTTCGAGGATCTCGGGATCGGTCAGGCGGCTGTTGGTCATGTGGGTTTGCACCGCGCTGGTGCCGTCGTGGTCAAGGCCAGCGCCTGATCCGCCACAGATCGTCTCGTAATATTGATGGCTGTCATTGCCGAAGGTGAAGTTGTTCATCGTCCCTTGCGAAGGGGCCAGCATGCCGGTGGCGGCGAACAGCGCATCGGTGACGACCTGGCTGGTCTCGACATTGCCAGCGACCACCGCCGCGCCGGGGCGCGGATTGAGCATCGAGCCTTCAGGCACGATCAGCGTCACGGGGCGCAGGCAGCCATTATTCATCGGGATGGCATCATCGATCAGCGTCCGTAGCACATAAAGCGCCGCCGCGCGGGTGATCGAGCGCGGGGCGTTGAAATTGTCGGGCAGTTGATCGCTGGTGCCGGTGAAGTCGAACACGGCCGAACGCGCGGCCCGGTCGATCCGGATGGCCACCTTGACGCAGGCGCCATTGTCCATGTGATAGGCGAAGCTGCCGTCTTCGAGCCGGCCCAAGAGCCGCCGCACGCTTTCCTCGGCATTGGCGATGACGTGATCCATATAGGCCGCCAACGCCTCTGCCCCATGTTCCGCAGCGGCACTGCAAAGCAGTTCGGCCCCGCGCGCGCAGGCAGCAAGCTGGGCACGCAGATCGGACAGGTTGCGCGCCGGATTGCGGGCCGGAAACGGCCCGGAGCCAAGCAATTCGCTCATCGCCGCCTCGTGGAAATGCCCTTCGTCCACCAACAGCGCGTTGTCGATCAGCACGCCTTCCTCGGCGATGGTGCGGCTTTCAGGCGGCATCGATCCAGGCGCAATCCCACCGATATCCGCATGGTGCCCGCGCGCGGCGACAAAGGCATCGGGTTCCGCGCTCGCCTCACCATAGAACACCGGCACGATCACAGTGATATCGGGCAGGTGGGTGCCGCCGCGATAGGGATCATTGAGCACATAGGCATCGCCCCGGCGGAACCCCCGACCATCGCGCCCCTTCCCGCGGGCTTCGATCACCCGCGCGATACTGTCGCCCATGCTGCCCAGATGCACCGGGATGTGCGGCGCATTGGCGATCAACGCCCCGCTGGCATCGAACACGGCGCAGGAAAAATCCAGTCGTTCCTTGATGTTGACCGAGGTTGCGGTGGATTGCAGCACCACACCCATTTCCTCGGCAATGGCCATGAACAGGTTGTTGAAGATCTCCAGCCGCACCGGATCGACCGCCGTTCCTGCCGCCTGTTGGCGCTCCAGTGGCACGGTGCGGGTGAGGATCAGGCTTCCTTCCTCCGCAAGGCGCGCCTGCCAGCCCTCCTCGACCACGGTGGTCGAACCGGGATCAACAATGAGCAGCGGCCCGGCCTCGCACTGGCCGACTTTGAAGGCGCGGCGCGCCATGACTCTCCATGCTTCGGGAAGGAGGCCATTGGCATCAGCCACGGTGTCCGGCAGCGCCGCCGATACCGCTAGGCCGCCCACCTGCCCGCTGGCCTCGACGCTCAGGGCCTCCACAATGATGCCCGCCTCATCGTCGGAATAGCCAAAGCGCTGGCGGTGCAGTTTGCGGAAGGCGGCATCCATGGCGGCTGGATCGGCGCAAGGAATAGCGAGCAGGCTGTCACTGCCCGCAAAGCGCAACCTCGCGCGGCTGTCGGTCCGGATCGCGTCGGCAGTGATGCCCTGATCGCGCAGATCCTGCCGTGCCTGTGCTTCAAGCGCAGTCTGTTCGGCAGCGAAGCTGGTCGCCAGCGGGCGCACAAGGCTGACTTCGCGGATCGCCTTTACCGGGGCGAGACCAATCCCATAGGCCGACAGCATCCCCGCGAGCGGGTGGACCAGCACGGTCTCCATCCCCAGCGCATCGGCGACCTTGCAGGCATGTTGCCCACCTGCCCCGCCGAAGCAGGCGAGCGCATAGGTCGTTACGTCATGCCCGCGCGCGACAGAGATTTTGCGGACGGCATTGGCCATGTTGTCGACCGCGATGGACAGAAAACCTTCGGCGATTGCCTCCAGCGGCTTGGGCTGCGGCAGCATGGCCGCGACTTCTTCCAGCCGCGCTCGCGCCGCTTCGGGGTCAAGCGGATCGCTGCCGTTCGGCCCGAACACGGCGGGAAAGAACGCCGGATCGATCCGGCCCAGAAACAGGTTGCAATCGGTCACTGTCAGGGGCCCACCCTTGCGGTAGCAAGCTGGGCCCGGATCCGCCCCGGCGCTTTCCGGCCCGACCCTGAAACGCGCGCCATCGAACCGGCAGATTGACCCTCCGCCAGCCGCGACCGTGTGGATCTGCATCATCGGGGCAGCGACACGCACCCCGGCAATGACGCTGTCGCCGGTCAGTTCATATTCACCGGCGTAATGGGCCACATCGGTGCTGGTCCCGCCCATATCAAAGCCAATCAGCCGGGTATGACCAAGCGGGGTGCTCGCCGCGACCATGCCAACCACGCCGCCCGCCGGGCCGGAGAGGATTGCATCCTTACCACGGAATGCGCCGACCTCGGCAAGGCCGCCGTTCGATTGCATGAAACGCAGGCTCTCGGCTGCGGGGAGGCTGGCTTGCAGCGCGTCGGTGTAGCGCCGCAGCACCGGCGACAGGTAGGCATCCACCACCGTCGTATCGCCGCGCGGGACCAGCCGGATCAGCGGTGCCACCTCATGGCTGACGCTGACCTGCGCAAAGCCGATTTCGCGGGCGATGGCGGCAACCCGCGCTTCATGGTCACGGTGATGCCACCCGTGCATGAGGATAATGGCGATGGCATCGAAGCCTTCAGCCCGGAGCGCTGTAAACGCCTGCCGGACCTGCTCCTCGTCAAGCTGCCTAAGTATCGTGCCATCCACCCCGACCCGCTCGTCGATCTCGACCACCCGGGCTGGCAGTTGCTCGGGCAGCACAATGTGACGCGCAAAGATTTCGGGCCGCGCCTGTGTCGCGATCCGCAGCGCATCGCCAAAGCCGCGCGTGATGGCAAGTGCCAGCCGTTCCCCCTTGCGTTCGAGCAAGGCATTGGTCGCCACGGTCGTGCCGATCCTGAGTTCGGCAATCGGTCCTTCGCCATACCGCGCCATCAATCGCCGCACGGCTTCGCTGGCCGCGTCCGCATAAAGCCCCGGGTTCTGTGACAGCAGCTTTTCGGTCACCAAGGCCCCATCAGGGGTCGTGGCGACGACATCGGTGAATGTCCCGCCACGATCGACCGCAAAGCGCCAAGCTGTCATTCCGCTACTCTCTCACCAGCATGGCCTGCGGACTAGGCAAGTGTCGGCATCCCTGTCCAGACCCGGGGTGTCGGGACTGTCCGCCTTTGCAGGTGAACAGTCACCTCTGTGGAAGCGGGAAGACGTCGCCCCCCGGTGTGCCAAGCCCCGGCAAGGGCTGGGGCACCAGCGCGGGCACCGGATTGCGCGCGATCTTGTCCTCCAGCAAGGCCACGGCCGCGCGCAATTGCGCATCGTCACCCTTGAAGCTGGCAAGCGGCGGATTGTCGACCTCGTAATCAGGCGAGACGCCGTAGCCCTCGACGATCCAGCGTCCGTCGATGCTGTATTGCGGGTTTTCAGCAATCCGCACCCCGCCATTGTCGGCAAGGCGATTGCGATCCGACAGCCAGATGCCGGCCCCAGCCGTGCGTTGGCCCACCAAAGGTGCAAGGCCCAGCGCCTTGACTGCGCCTGCGAAAGTCTCGCCGTCGGAATAGGTGCGCTCGTCGATCAGCACCGCGACATGGCCGCGATAGGCATTCTGCATATTGGTGGTGGGGATGCCGGTGCCGTCGGGCTTCGCCCAGAAGGCCCAGGCACGGCGCATCAGCATGGCGACAATGATGCTGTCGATGTTGCCACCGTTGTTGTTGCGAACGTCGATGATCAGTCCCGGCTTGCTGAGCTGCGGGAACCAGTCGCGTGCGAAGCTGGCGACATCCTCCGGCCCCATTGATCGCAGGCTGATATAGCCGATCTGTCCGCCCGAAAGCTGTGCGGTGGCGGCGCGCTTGGCCTCGACATGATCGAGGTGACTGGCCGTCTGGAGACCCTGAAGGGTCATCGGCTCGACAATGGTGCTCAGCTTGCCTGTGCCGCGCGTGAGATCGAGCCGGACCTGCTGCCCCGCCTTGCCCGCCAACGCGAGCTGCAGATCGGCAAGCGAGGCGACGCCGCGGCCATCGACCATGCGGATCACGTCGCCTTCGCGCACATCGACGCCGGGACGACGCAGCGGCGGTCGCAGCGAGACAAGATCATCCTCGGAACGCAGAATCCGATCGATGCGCAGGCCCTGCGCAACCGGCGTGTAGCTCGCCCCCAGAAACGCCATGTCAGGGTTTTCGCTGTCGGCAGGCAGATCCCCGGGACGCACCTGGCTATGGAGAATGCCGAGCTGCGCAGCCATCAGACCGAGAATCGCATTGAGCTCAGCGCGGTGTCCGATGCGGTCGAGCATCGGTTCGTGTGCCTGCCGCACCGCGTTCCAGTCGACCCCGCGCAAGGCAGGGTCATAAGCGAAGTCGCGGTGAAGCCGCCAGGCATCCACAAACATCTGCCGCCATTCGGCCTTGGGATCGACAATCAGCCGCCAATCGTCGAGCCGGAGCACGTGCGGAGCGAGCTTGTCGGGCATCTTGGCTTCGGCGGGAACCAGCGCCAGCACTGGCTTGGCCGGCGGACCGGTGACGACCAGCGCGGACTTGCCGTCGGCAGCGAGCGCGAAGTCGCGGGCGCCCGCGGCGAAGACTTCCTCCTTCGCATCGCTCTTGTCGATGGCGATCGCGACCACGTCCTCGTCGCGGCGCGTATAGAGGAACTTCTCGTTGGCAAAGAGCTGACCACCGACACCGGGCTTGGCGGGAACCTTGTAAAGGCGCTCGGCCAGTCCGGCCAAAACCATGTTTGCAGACTTAGCGTCCGTTTTTGCCTTCTCGTCCTCGTCCTTCGCCTTATCCTCGCCTTTCTCGACCTCTGCCTCGCCAGCCTCTGCCTCGCGCTCATCACCACTCTTTGTGAGCTCGTTATCCTCGCGGAAACGGAACTTAGCCTTGGGGTCGAGCTGGAGCGCGTAGATTTCGCCGCGGTCGGGAAAGCCGACCCCCATGTTGCGGTCACCCCAGGGGCTGCCGGGCTTGGGAACAAAGTTGCGGTCGGAGATGAAATAGAGCCATGCCCCGTCATGGGCAAAGGCGGGAGCATAGCTATTGTACTTGCTCGAGGTCGCCTTCACCCGCTCGCCAGTCGCCAAATTCTGGACGTAGATGTCCGCGGTGTTGCCGCCATTGGCCGGGGAGACTTCTGCATAGGCGATCATCTTGCCGTCCGGTGAGAAGGCGAGGTCGCCGAAGGGGGCATCTTCGCCGGTGGCATTCTTCGCCAGCAGAGTAATGCGGCCCGTGGCGATGTCGACCTTTTGCAGCCGTGCTAGCTTGTCCCACACCACCAGCGTTTTTCCGTCGGGCGCCACCGCGAAAGACCAGATGTGGGCGTCATAGCCCTTTGTTATGGCGGTCGGCGCACCTGTCCCGTCGGCAGCCATGGAAAAAATGTCGCCGCGATCCCCCTGGTCTAGGATCATGAAGGCCTTGCCGTCCTTCGGACCCAGCACCGCCTGCCGTGCGCGCGCCGCCATTGGCACGCTGAACTCAACGCGGCGCAGCTGCTTGGGCGCAGCGAGCGCAACCCGGCCGCGCGCGGTGATCGCGGCCGTTCCGCCGGTCGGCGAGATGCGGGCCGCCTCAAGCTGCTTGAGCGGTTCGCCCAGCGCGCGGGCGCGGGTTTGCTCGCGGTCGGTGACGAGGTCGATGGACAGCTTGCGCACCGCGCCGGTCGCCAGATCAACGGTGTGGAGATCGGCCCCGTTCTGAAGGAACGCCGCACCGCCATCGATGCTGGCCTGAAGCACCGGGAATGGCAAGTCGGGCGAGACCTGCCGCACATCGCTCCCGTCCTCCGCGACCGACCACAAGGCGTCCTTGCCGCTCTTGTCAGACAGGAACCAGATGCGGCCGCCTGCAGCCATCGGGTGGCGGATCGGCGCGCCGAAATCGGCCAGCAGGCGCTCGGCCTCGGTGTCCGATCCCATCCTCCAGCGCCACAATTGGTCCATCCCACCGCCGCGATATAGCACGGCATTGTCGCGGGCGCGGGCGTAGAGGCCGCGGCGGGAGAAGAACAGCGTGCGCCCGTCGCTGCCGAAGGTCGCATCCGTGGCGCGCCACAGCGGCATAGGTGTCGCCTCGCCGCCCTGAGGGGATATGGTGTAAAGCACCTCGCCCTGCCCGGCGCCGGCGAGGCGCGAGGCGAAGATCACCCGGCCATCAGGAGTCCAGCCGATGGTCTGCACGAAACCGCCCTCGAACGTCAGTCGACGGGGCGTGCCGCCCGCAACCGGCATGACATAGTCATCGCGCTCGCTGTCATAGCTCGCGCTGAAAGCGACCATCGTGCCATCTGGCGAGATATGGACTTCGCTTTCTTCGGCCGGATGATTGGTGAGGCGGACGGCGCTGCCACCGCCGCGTCCGGTGCGCCACAGGTCGCCCTCACTGGCGAAGACCAGCAAGTCCCCCCGCGCGGCCGGGAATTGATAGAAGCCTTCTTCGGCTGCCGCAGGCACCACGGCCAAAGCGCACACGCCCGCAAACAACGCCCCAAATCGTCCCATGCTCTCTTTTCCTGTCGACCCGTTTGGCGCTGTTGCCAGTCCGGGGGTGTGCCAGCCTTGGTGCTGTGGTGCCAGTTGGCCAGCGGTGGATACTAGGGGCGATCTCGCCGATTTTCTGCGAAGGGTCTACTGGATCCGATAATCAGCAATCGTTGGCCTTGCGCTCAGGGCGTTGATGGCAGCGTTCAACTGGCAGTCCTGAACGACCAAGTCTGGGCCGAGTGCCGGCCATGCCGCTTGCTTGATGGCGTGTTGCTTGCCACCCCTCGCCTATATGAACTGATCCGCAAAAGCGACCTTACTGCGCATGGCGCATGGCAAAGGCGGGATAGCTTTCCTCATCGCCCCTGCGGATCTGGGCTTCCAGCAGCGCAATCGCCGTATCCACATCAGAATTGGTGCCCCCCGCTGCCTGCGCCAGTTTCAGGCCATGATAGAATGTCGCAGGATACTCGGTGGTGTATTCATAGACACGCGGATCATTCACGGGCTTGTCAAAGCTATACCATGGCTGCCGCGCAATATCGGCGGGCAGGCCAACAGCCTGCGCCATTTGCCGCCAATCGCTGAACCAGCGCCCTTCCAGTCGCGCGGGCAGATTGAGGAAACAGAACGGCCCGCTTGCCAAAAAGCGCCGCGCCTGAAACCTTTCTGCAAAGGCGACTTGCAACAGGGGCCAGCGCGGATCGGGATGCAATCGCCGCCCCCAATCGAGCGTATAGGCGATGTAATTGACGATCGATCCCGTATAGACGCCGGGTCGCTGGCCTGTCCGGATCGATGGCCAGAATGTCGGATTGGGCTGGCTGTCATAGGCATTGCCTTCCCAGAACATCCCCAATTGCCCCATCCCCGGCATCGCGAGCGCCCTGACAGCGCGGTCCAGATTGGCGGAGAGGATTGCATCAAAACGGTCCCCCCCCGGCAACCAGTCGAGCCCCGGCACCGAGCGGAGCAGGGCATAAGCGAGCAGCAGATCGCGCATCGACCACGCCCAGTCGCGGCCCTGCCCCTGATCGATCAGCTTGCCGCTGCTGCCGCGATAATCGGGGGTGACGGTATTCAGCGCGGTGCACGCGGAGAACACCTGCTCCTCGATGAAGAACGGATGCAACTCGGATAGCAAGGCGGGAATGAACGCCGGGCACGGGCGGTGCGCATTATCGATATCCCATTCGAACTGCATCCCCGAACTGACGCCGATGACCCGTTCTACGGGGTAATTCTGATAATATTGCTGCACTTTCAGGGGTGTATTGGGTGTATCGAGCAACAGCGGCAAGCCATCGGCGCCCCGCACATGCCACGGGATTGATGCCGCAGTCAGCCCATAACTCATGCTGACGCGCCGCATGTCGGCGCTGCGTTCGATGATGTAGCGCGCCTGCCGGTGGACAATCGGCCCCACTTCATCGCGCAATCCAGTAGTCCCCATGGCCGGCGTGAGCCCGCCTTTGTCCAGGGGGGTGTAGTCCGGAACCGGGTCCATATAGGACCATTGCGATGGTGCCCGCAGCCTGGGTCCGATGCCCCACGGCAACAACAGGCCGGAGGATTGCCAGCGGTTCAATTCACGATCCGAAGCCGGCCAGGCGCGCGATGCGGCGACCCAGCGCTGGAAGTCGCCATGGCCGTATACTGGGAAGCTGCGGCCAAACACGCTCGCCTGGTAGCTGACGGCAGGGGCCTCTACCGCCAGATTGGTCCAGCGTTGCCGCTCTACCACCACCACATCGAACGGTTTGCCATCGACCGGGGATGCGGCTTGCAGATACCAGATCAGCGCCCATGGCCCCTTGCGCAGGAACACCCGCACTGTGTGCAGTCCCGCCTGTTGCCACAGGGCGTCGGGATCATCAGCCGTAAACGTTACGCCACCCAGGAGTATCGGCGGCGCGGCGGCGGCAATGGCAGGATCATGCGCGATCGCACCACCCCGGGTGCGGACTTGCGCTCGCAAGGGCGCAGACGCGGGGCCTCCCGAAAGAAGACCGGGCGCAATCACAGCGACCGCACCGCTGGCCATCATCAACCGGCGAGACATCATGGCATGTTTCCCCCGCGGAGCACGTCGCTATGTTCCATGGCGGCAAGCTATCTCACGACGAATGGTCTTGCTACCGAAGCAGGCTGCCTGGCCCAGAAACGGACAGAGTTCGTAACGTTCATCAATGTCGGCTTGATATAGGGCATTGGAATGGCGCGAATTGGCTCGACCGCTGCCGTTGATGAACGGGAGATCGGAGGACTGCTTTCCGCCGATTGCAACCGGAAGCCGCGCGCCAAGAAAGGGCCCGAAGATGGTGATTCCTGACCGGCGGCCAGCATGACTGGTATTGCTAGAAACAGAGGCGGGCATGCGTGCGAGCGCAGGCGAAGGCCATCAGGGGCTGGCTTCCTGGAATCTGACAGGAGGAAGCGACCCCACAGTAACGATCCCCTACAACGCCCGATTGCCGGATGGCTTGACCGCATTGCCTACTTGGCAGATAGACAATGGGCGATGCTCTCCCAAAAGACCCGCTATGCGATCCGCGCCATGCAGCACTTGGCTGATCACTTCGGCGAAGGACCGGTGCAGCTGGCTGCGATTGCGGACAAGCAGAATATCCCTGCAAAATTTCTCACTGTCATTTTGTCCGAATTGGCCCGCGCGGGACTTGTGGAGTCGCAGCGCGGGCGTGATGGCGGTTACTGGCTGGCGATCCCGCCGATCGACATCACCTATGGCGACTTGATCCGGCACATGCGCGGCAGTCTTGCGCTGGTGCCCTGCGCCAGCCGCTATGCGCACGAGAAATGCAAGAATTGCCTTGAGGAAAGCGAGTGCCGCACCCGCGCCTTGATGCTCGACGTGCGCGACCGGACGGCGCAGATCCTCGACGATATCCGCCTGTCCGATCCGATTATGCCCGTGCCCCCGTTTGCCGACGACAAGGCCTGATCGCGCGACAATTCGCCTCGGCGCGCAAACCCCACCTTTCACCGCCCGACAGAAATTCTGTCGCGCTGCCCTATTGTCAAGCAAAACACTTGAGTTTAGTTTCTTCGTTGCGGATCGAATCCGCGTAACGAAAGGCCCAAATATGGACCGTGACGAGAAACAATCTGGCGCAGGCGGTATTTTGCCCGATGCGCTGGCGCTGGTCAGCGATGCGCTTGAGCGTCTGCGCTACGGCGCGATCCAGCTGACTGTGCATGACGGGAAGGTCATGCAGATCGACGTAACCGAAAGGAAGCGGCTGACCGATTGATCGGCACCGTTATCCAAGCCCACCACACATCAACAGGGACCAGCAGACCGGACCACCGGATGCATGCCCGCTTGCAAAGGCGAGACCATGTATCCGTTTTCCACCCGCAGCACGCTGCTGCTTGGCGTCGGCCTGACCGCGCTGCTTTCCGCCCCCTTGGCCGCGCAGGACGAAGCTGCCGCGCCAACCACCGACACCACCGCCGAACAGGAGGCTGCTAGCAATGACATCATCGTCACCGCCCGCCGTCGCTCCGAAAGCGCGCAGGACATTCCGATTGCCGTGTCGGTCATTGACGCCAGGCAGCTTGACGAAACCGGAGCGTTCAACGTGAACCGGCTCCAGCAGCTTGCGCCCACGCTGCAATTCTATTCCTCGAACCCGCGCAACACGGCGGTCAATATCCGCGGGCTCGGCGTGCCGTTCGGCCTGACGAGTGACGGGTTCGAACAGGGCGTCGGCATCTATGTCGACGATGTCTACTATTCGCGTGTTGCCTCGGCCACGTTCGATTTCCTCGATGTCGCGCAAATCGAAGTGCTGCGCGGGCCGCAGGGCACGCTTTATGGCAAGAACACCACGGCGGGGGCCGTCAACATCACCACCAACCAGCCGAGCTTCGACTTCGAAGGCCGGGCCGAGCTGAGCCTTGGCAATTACGAATTCCGTCAGGCGCGCCTCGCGCTCTCTGGTCCGCTGTCGGAGCGGGTGGCGGCGCGGGTCGCCTTTTCGGGCACCTCGCGGCGGGGCACGATCCGCAATGTGACGACCGGGCAGGACATCCAGAGCCTCGACAACGTCGGTGTACGGGCGCAGGTGCTGTGGGAGGCCGCCGACAACCTCAAGATCACACTGGTGGGCGATTATAACAAGCAGGACGCCAATTGCTGCGGGTCGGTGTCCGTGCGCACCGGCGCGACCCAGCGCCCGCTCAACCGCCAATTCGCCGCGCTCGCCGCAGCACAGAACTATGCGCCGCCCTCGACCAGCCCGTTCGACAGGCTGACCGATCTCGATTCGCAGCTGAACGCGGGCAACGTCATCGCTGGCGCCGCCTTGCGGGCCGTGTGGGACATCGGCCCCGGCACCTTTACCTCGGTCACGGCATGGCGTTACTGGGACTGGAAGCCCGAGAATGACCGCGACTTTACCGGCCTGCCGATCGTCTCGCTGTCGCAAAACCCCTCGCAGCAGAACCAGTACACGCAGGAGTTCCGCTACGCTTACTCAGGCAACAAGTTTGACTTCGTGGTCGGCGCCTTCGCCTTCGATCAGCGGATCGACACGCAAGGGACGGAGGCCCAAGGAAGTGCCGCCAGCCGCTGGAACATCGCGCCGAACAATCCCCTCTCGCTCGATCCAACTGTCCTCAACGGCCTGACCGCGCGCAACACGCAGGTGCTTGAAAGCACCAGTCTGGCGCTGTTCGGGCAGCTGAGCTGGAAGGTCACCGATGCCTTCACGATCCAGCCCGGTGCGCGGATCAATTACGACAAGAAAGCCGGGTTCTATCAGCGCCGGGTGTTTACCGGCGCGGGCACGGAATTGCTCGGGACCGAAACCGACGCGCGCAGCCGCGCGCAGCTTGCCATCTTCCAGCCGCAAGTAAGCGCACCCGAGGATACCGACTGGAACCTCACCTATGACTTGACGCTGAGCTACGAGGTTGCGCCGGACGTGCTGGCCTATGGCACCTATGCCAAGAGCTTCAAGACCATCGGGATCAATCAGAACGGGCTGCCAACCGACGCCAATGGCCAGCCGATTGCGGCGGCAGGGACAATCCGGCCCGAGAAGGTTGATCACTTCGAAATCGGCCTCAAGAGCCAGTTCTGGGATCGCCGCGCGACGCTTAACCTAGCCGCCTTCCGCACCGAGATCCGCGACTATCAGGCAACCGTCAACAACGGACAGTTCGGCGTGCTGCGCGGGTTCCTCGCCAATGCGGGCAAGGTGCGCTCGCAGGGGATCGAGGCGGACTTTGCAATTCGCCCGAGCCAGCGCTTCAACGCCTATACCAACGCAGCCTATACTGACGCGAAATATGTGCGCTTCGTCGATGCGCCCTGCCCGCCGGAACTGGCAGGCGGCACCATCGCAGGCCCGGGCCAGACCCCGTCCGCGCCCGGCACCCCCGGCGGGATCAGCCCGGCCAATTGCGATATCTCCGGCCAGCGCCTCCCCGGCGTGTCGAAGTGGGCGTTCTCGTTCGGCGCAGAGGGCAATGTTCCCACGGCGTTTCTAGGAAAGCGGGGCGAGGTCTATCTCGGTTATGACGGCAGCTATCGTTCGAGCTTCTCATCCAACCCTTCGCCATCGGCCTTTACCAATGTCGAAGGCTACCACCTGTCCAACTTCCGTATTGGCTTCCGCTCGGATGACGGGCTGAACCTGTTCGCATGGGTCAGGAATGCCTTTGACGAGAATTATTTCGAGCAGCTCTTCGTCGGCCCCGGAAACACCGGGTTGATCGCGGGCCTACCCGGCGACCCACGCACCTGGGGCGCCACCGCCTCAATTTCCTTCTAGACCCAGCGAACCCGCAGAGAGGACCGCCTCATGCCTGACTTACTCTCGCTCCTGATGGACATCGCACCGTTCATTGCCATCGGCATGGCCGCGCAAATGATCGACGGGGCGCTGGGCATGGCCTTCGGGGTCATCACCCAGACCTTGCTGGTAAGCGCCCTCGGCGTCCCGCCTGCCACGGCCTCGGCCAGCGTGCACCTCGTCGAGCTGTTCACCACCGGCGCATCGGGGGCGAGCCACATCTGGCACCGCAATGTCGATTGGGGGCTGTTCAAGCGGCTGGTCCCCTTCGGCGTGCTGGGCGGGGTAACGGGTGCCTATCTGCTATCCAGCATCGATGCCTCGGCGGCGCGACCTTTCGTGATGCTTTATCTGACCGGCATCGGCATTTACCTGCTGTGGCGTGCGATCCGCCTCACCACCCCGCGTTTCGAGGATCCCCGCTATACCCGGCCGTTGGCGGCAGCGGGCGGGTTCCTTGATGCAGCGGGCGGGGGCGGATGGGGACCGGTCGTCACCTCCAACCTGCTGATCCAGGGCGGCGATCCGAGGAAGATCATCGGGACGGTCAATTCCGCCGAATTCTTGCTGACCCTGTCAATTTCGATCGCATTCATTGCGACGCTCGGCTTTGCCGCCTTCACGCTGATCACCGTGGGCCTGATCATCGGCGGAGTGATCGCCGCGCCGTTCGGAGCGATCCTTGCCAGCCGGGTGCAGCCACGGACGCTGCTGCTGGCGGTGGCGGTGGTGCTGATCGTGACCAGTAGCTACAGCATCTACAAGGCCTGGCCGATCATCTAGGGCCTTGGGAAGTAGCATGGACACCGAACTGATCCTCATCTGCGCCCTGACCGGCGTGATCAACCTGATCGGAGCGCTGGCCTATGCCGCGCGCATTGCCGGGGTGCGGACAGGCCGGATTGCGCTGAGCTTCGCGCTGTTCAACGTCTTGCTGCTGGTGTCGCGGACCTCGAATGGATTTCTCGGCCCGTTCCTCGCCAAGCGGATCGAGACGGGGCTTGCAAGCGGTGCGGGCGACGCCCTGCTGTTCGATCTGAGGCTGGTGCTGCTTTCCGCCGCTGCCGCCGTAGCACTCGGCATCGTGCTGGTGCCGACCGGCCAGCGCTTGTTCGCAGCGGCGATCACCTTCTTTCAGGTCAACCGCTCGACCACCAAGCTGTTGCTCAGGAGCGTGACTCCGGCGGGCCTCAGCACGATCCGGGATTCGGTCGCGCTGCCATCACCCGAGACGCTGCGATCGCTCGGAAAACCGCGCGGCGTCAGTTGGTCCGTTCTCGCCGCCAATGCTGCCGCGCAAGGCTTGCTGGCGGTGGGCGTACTGGCCTCGCTGTATGCCGGATACCTCGTCCCCGAATTCCGCGTCACCGCCTCACAAATGACCGCCATCGTCAACGGCTTTGCGACGATCCTGCTGTTCGCGCTGATCGACCCGCAGATCTCGGCGCTGACCGACGACGTGGTTGACGGCAGCGTAAGCGAGGCGACCTTCCGCAGGGCCATGATCTGGGTATCAATGAGCCGCCTCGTCGGCACACTGCTTGCGCAGGTGCTGCTGGTGCCTGCTGCAGTGGTCATAGCTTGGGCAGCCGGGTGGCTCTAAAGTAAGAGGCTCAATGCCATGCCACCCGCCGCACAAACGGCAAGAATGCGCAGCACTGACCACTTCAGTCCGAACGCCAGCCCACAGGCGGGCACTGCCAAGATGCCAGCCCGCCAATCGAAGCTCGACAAGTCGGGCCAATAAAGCCGCAGCAGGCCGAATTGGCGCTGGCCCACCTCAGCAAACAGCACGTGCAGCGCGAACCATGCGGTGAGGTTGGCGATCACCCCCACCACCGCCGCCGTCACTGCCGCCAGCCCGCCCTTGATCCGCACGGCATTGCTAAGCCGGTCGATCCACGGCGCAAAGGCAAAGATCCACATGAAGCACGGGGCGAACGTCACCCATGTCGTCAGCCCTGCGCCCAGCAATCCGGCAACCAGGGGCGAGAATGGTTCAGGGGCGCGGAAGGCAGCGAGGTAGCCGACGAATTGCGTCACCAGGATCAGCGGACCGGGCGTTGTCTCGGCAAGGCCGAGCCCATCGGCCATCTCGCCGGGTTGCAGCCAGCCGAAACCCTGCACAGCCTCCTGCGCCATATAGGCGAGAACCGCATAGGCCCCGCCAAAGGTCACGATCGCCAGTTGCGAGAAGAACGCGCCGATCTCCCACAGCACGTGATCCTGCCCCAGCGTCACTGCGATCAGCAGCATCGGTGCAGCCCAGACCGTACCCCACAGGGCAATCGACAAAACCGTGGTGCGCCATGGGCGTTCGGGCAGCACTTCGCTAGCCTTGCCCAGCTTGAGCGCCAGCAGGTCAGGCCGCTTCGCCGCAACCACCATGCCGATCACGCCTGCCCCCAGCACGATCAGCGGGAACGGCAGATCGAACAGGAACAGCCCAACAAAAGCCGCCCCCGCCAGCACGCGTTTCACTCGTGTATCGAGCGCGCGGCCTGCAATCCGCAGCAACGCCTGCACCACAATTGCCAGCACCGCCGCTTTCACGCCCAGAAACAGCGACTCGACCCATGCAAGATTGGCGGCGATGGCATAGAGCACCGAAAGCGCCAGAATGATGAGAGCTCCGGGGATGACAAACAGCAGCCCCGCCGCGAGCCCCCCGCGCCAGCCATGGAGGCGCCAGCCGATCCACGTGGCAAGCTGCTGCGCCTCGGGGCCGGGCAGCAAGTGACAGAAATTGAGCGCGTGGAGAAAATCTTCCTCCGCAATCCACTTGCGCTCATCCACCAATTCACGGTGCATTAGCGCAATCTGCCCGGCAGGCCCGCCAAAGCTGAGCAGGCCAATTCGGGTAAAAACCCGGAGCAGATCGGTGAAGGTGATAGAAGGGGTAAAAGCCAAGGACGCCAAGAGAACCTCGCACGATACACCTTGCCGAAAACGGCAAGGCTACGAGGCAACGCTTGAGCCTTTCTCAGCCTGAGCGGGAGGTTGCTTTGCCCCGCTAGCCCGCCGTGTAACGTGTCAATCCGGCGAGATCAAGCAAGCCTCCGCATGTCTCAAAGCCAAGCAATTCAGTGACGGACAAAATCGATGCGCAACCCCGAAAGTCGCGAGGCAACTGTCGGCTGAAGCAAACGCTCGGCCTCCGCACTGCGAACGACCTGCTCGAGGGTCGACAGCTACGGGCAGCACTTGGGACTTATCGATCATTCGCTTTGGACGCATTGAAGCGCAGTGGTCAGCCGCAAGCAGACATCTACGACTTGCGCACGGCATGCTGCAAAGCGCGCTTGCCCGGCGCCTCAATCTATATACCATGAGATATAGATTCGATTGATCGCCAGCGAGGCATTCTTGTATACAGCTTTCGTCGCCAGCCTGCAGGCCTGCGCTACCCTTTCGCTTGCCGTACCCGCGATGGCGGAGGAAGCACCTGCGACCGAGGGCACAAGCGATCCCATCATCGTCACCGCGCGCCAGCGTCCGGAGGATGCACAGGACGTGCCTGCTGCGCTTTCGGTGGTCGACGCCCGCTGGCTGGAGCAATCCTACACGCTCAACACCCGCGACCTGACCACGCTGGTGCCCGCGCTCAACTATTCCTCGGCCAATCCGCGCAACACCGCCTTCACGATCCGGGGATTAGGATCGAGCGTCGTCGCGGTCAGCCAGGCCAATGATGGGCTCGAACCGGGCGTCGGCTATTATGTGGACGGGGTCTATCACGCGCGGCCCGCAACGGCCGCCTTCGACTTTTCCGACATCGAGCGGATCGAGGTGCTGCGCGGGCCACAGGGGACATTGTTCGGCAAGAACACCACCGCAGGAGCGATCAACATCGTCTCCGCTGCGCCCCGCTTCACGCGCAGCTTCAATGCCGAACTCAGCGGGGGCGAACGCAGCTTCGCGCAAGGGCGGTTCTCGGCCACTGGACCGCTGATGGGCGACACGCTCGCCTATCGCCTGTCCGGCACCTTTACCCGGCGCGACGGAGTGCTGCGCAACGTCAGCAATGGCCGCGACCAGAACACACTCGGCACGCAGGCGGTGCGCGGGCAGGTGCTGTGGCAGCCCTCGACCGATTTCCGGTTCCGGCTGATCGCCGACTTCGCCAATTTCAACAGCGAGTGCTGCACGCAGGTGTTCCTCCGCGTCGGCACCAGCTTGCGTCCGGCGGCGCGGCAATATCCGGCGCTGGCGGAAACAGCGGGATATGCCCCGCCGAGCACCGATCCCTACGACCGCCTGACCGACATCGATGCGTCACTGGCGGTAAAGACCAGCGAAGGCGGCGTTGCGGGAACGGCAGACTGGGACATCGGCCCGGCGACGGTGACGTCGATCAGCGCGTGGCGCTTCTGGAACTGGGATGCAGCCAATGATCGTGACTATACCGGCCTGCCGATCCAGCTGATCCAGCGCATCCCCTCGCGGCAGGACCAGCTCAGTCAGGAAGTGCGGATCGCCTCCGACGGGGAGGCCGCTTTCAGCTTTGTCGCAGGCCTTTATTTCTTCCGGCAGGTGCTGACCGGATCGCCCAATTCTGTCTTCGGCCCCTATGGCGCGCCGTGGCTTATCGGTGCGACGACGGGCGCGAATGCCACTCCGGTGCCCGCCAACCTGCTCGACGGTTACGGCCAGACCGGAGACACACGCTTTGCGGTCAACAGCTACGCTGCCTTTGGCGAGGCGAACTGGCGGATCCTGCCACGCCTGACCGTGACGGGGGGCTTGCGCTACACTTACGAGGCAAAGGAAGGCGACTACAGCACGCAGGTGTCGGGTGGGCCGGCCACGTCGAACACCGCGCTGATCAATGCCAGATTGGGTGTGCTGCGCCCCCAGACCTACTCCACGCGCGACCGCGAGGGCAACCTTTCGGGCCGCGCCAATATCGCGTGGGAGCCCGTCGACGACGTCCTGCTTTACGCCAGCTTTGCGCGGGGGTTCAAATCGGGCGGGATCAACATGTCGGGTCTGCCGCTTGATGCGAGCAACCAGCCCGCGTTGGCCACCGCCGTGATCGACCCGGAACGCAACACGACCTGGGAGGCCGGGCTCAAGTCGACCATGTGGGACGGAGCCTACACGCTCAACCTTGCCGCCTATTACACCACGGTCGGCGATTTTCAGGCGACCGTGGTGGATTCGAGCCAGACCGTGGCGCTGCGCGGCTATCTTTCGAACATCCCCGAGGTGCGCGTTCAGGGGATCGAGGTCGACTCAAGCTTTCGCCTTGGCAACTTCACGCTGATCGGCGCGCTGGCCTATAGCGATGGCGCTTACACCGACTACCCGGCGGGCCCCTGTCCGCTTGAACGCCAGACCGCAGCGACTGCAGCCTGTGACCTTACCGGCCAGCGCCTCGCGGGCCTTCCGCGTTGGTCCCAGACGCTGAGCGCCGATTATGCGGTGCCGGTGGCGGCTGGCGCGCTGTTCTTCCATGCCGATAGCAATTGGCGCAGCGGCTATTTCGGCGATCCGAGCCTCTCGCGCTTCACCTTCATCGACGGTTACAACCTCACCAATGCCAGCATCGGCTATCGGCGGGAGAACCCGCAAGGCAAGGGATGGGAGATCGCGATCTTCGCGCGCAACCTGCTGGATGCGGATTACATCCAGAACCTGACAATCCAGGCGGGCAATTCCGGACTGATCCTCGGCACGCCCAGCGATCCGCGAACGGTGGGGGTGACCTTCAGGCTTCGAAGATAGGATCGTCCGCCGCGCGCTCGTCGCTGCGCTTCGGGAGACGCGGCGCATCGCGCAGATGTCCGGCGATATCGGCAAGCCCGGCGCTGCTGACCTCCTCGGCGTCGCGCTGGAGTTTGCGGTAACCGGCCAGAACCTGTTCCCCCAGCGCCGTCAGGTGAGCGCCCGCCTTTTGGTTGCCCGGTGTGGTTGCTACCAACGGCTCCCGCCAGCATCTGTTCATCGCATCGACCAGAAGCCAAGTGCGACGATAGCTCATCCCCATCGCCCGCCCAGCGGCCGAGATCGAGCGGTGCTGCGAGATCGCATCGAGCAGGTCAGCCTTGCCCGGACCTATCGCGATCTCGTCGCCACACATAATCTGAATCTTGAGCTTGAGAAATTTCTTCCATGCCATCGCTCAAGTGTAGCCCCGCTCTGCTTGCGGTCCACTGTCAATCGCACATCGGAATGTTCGAAGAAGATTTGGCCGCGATGCACTCGTTTCGAAATCCATCCGACTCGACCAAAAGTAAGGCACCGGTGCACGTTGACAGCGGTCGGTCAACTCTGACCGCGATCGAACCCAGCGATCGGAACTTAAGTTTGCCCGGCGTGACCCGCTCGACAGGGGGTATGAGTGATACGTTCCCCATTGATAAGAGCCTGATCCGAAATTAAGGTGAGTGGTATCAGCGGGTTAGCTTGACGCCATT
>OFDC01000424.1_pt1 | contig 32917 bp, 33 predicted proteins | sample 1520941 | NCBI WGS metagenome assembly OFDC01 (sample SAMEA94258168, study PRJEB24077) | hot springs metagenome | biome: Aquatic biome; feature: Water | place: India | collected 2012-12-06 | depth 5 m | reverse complement strand
GGCCTCCCCCGTCATACGGGGGAGGAGTCATGAGGGAAGCGGCTCAAGTCCCCGGCTTGGTGCCGGTCGCCTTGACCACGGCGCCCCACGTGTCGATCTCGTTCTTGATGAACTCGGCGAACTGGATGGGCGTGCCCGGCGCCGGCAGGGCGGCGCGCTGCTCGATCTGCTTGATCACCGCCTCGTCGTTCAGCAGCGTCTGCATGTCCTTGCTGACCTTGGCGACGATCTCCAGTGGCGTGCGGGCCGGCGCGGCGAGTCCCGACCAGCCGGCGGCGTTGAAGCCGGGAATGGTGGCCGCGATCAGCGGGATCCTGTCGAGCGGCGCCGGCGCAGGCCGCGCCGTCGTCACGGCCAGCGCCTTGATGCGCCCGTCCTTGATGTGGTTCAGCGCCGACGCCGTGCTGTCCATCATCAGCTTCACGTGGCCGCCCAGCAGGTCGGCCATCGCCGGGCCGCTGCCCTTGTAGGGAATGTGCACGATGTCGACGCCGGCCTTCAGCTTGAACAGCTCCATGCTGAGATGCTGCGACGTCCCAGGCCCCGCCGAGGCGTAGGAGAGCTGACCCGGCTCCTTCTTGGCGAGCGCGATCAGCTCGGCCAGCGTGTTCACCGGCAGGCTCGGATGCGCCACGATCACCAGCGGTACCAGGAAGATGTTGGAGATCGGCAGGAAGTCCGTGAGCGGCTTGTAGGGCAGGTCGGGATAGAGGCTCGGATTGACGCCGAACGTGCCGCTGGAGACCACCATCAGCGTATAGCCGTCCGGCGCCGCCGCCTTGCCGAACTCCGTCGCCGGAATGCCGCTGCCGCCGCCCTTGTTCTCGACGATGACCTGCTGCTTCCACATCTCGCCGAGCTTCTCGGCCATCAGGCGCGCGAAGATGTCCGCCGCCTGTCCCGGCGGGAAAGGCACGACGAAGCGCACGGGCTTGTTGGGCCACGGCGATTGCGCGAGGGCCGGAGCGGCAAGCGTTGCGCCGGCCGCACCAGCGAGCGCCAGGGCCTGGCGACGCGTCGGATTCATTTCTGGAACCTCCCAGTTCGTTTCGAGTGACACGTTAGCACAAGCCCCGGAGAATGACCGCCATGACGGGCAGAATCCTCATCGCTCCACCGGCCAGCGCGACGGATCACGACGCGATCGCGGACCTGGTCCGTGAATATGCGGGGTCGCTGGGCTTCTCGCTCGACTACCAGGGCTTCGAGGCCGAACTGGCGGATCTCGCTACGAAATACGCCCCGCCCGGCGGCGCCCTGCTGCTGGCACGGGTCGACGGCGCTGCAGCCGGCACGGTGGCCTTGCGAGAGCTGGCGGCCGGCATCGGCGAAATGAAGCGCCTGTACGTCAGGCCCGATTTCCGCACGCTGCGGCTGGAAGACGGCAACTCCATCGGCCGCGCGCTGGCACACCGGATCGTCGAGGCGGCGCGCGCCTGCGGGCATCGACGTCTCAGGCTGGACACAATCGGCCCCACAATGGGAGCCGCGATCAAGCTCTATCGCACGATGGGCTTCACCGAGATCGCACCCTATTACCCGAGCCCGGTGCCTGGCACCGTGTACATGGAGCTGGTCCTGTGACCGATCTCTTCTACGAGGATTTCAACGTCGGCGACCGCTTCGTGAGCGGCGGCATGACGGTGACCGAGGCCGCGATCATCGACTTCGCCCGCCAGTGGGATCCGCAGCCCTTCCACATCGATGCCGAGTTCTCCGCCAAATGGGCGTTCGGCGGCCTGATCGCCTCGGGCCTTCATACGATGAGCCTGACCTTGCGCCTGTGGCTCGACCTCGGCGTCTTCCGCGCGTGCTGCCTGGGCTCGCCCGGAATCGGCGAGGTCCAGTTCCCTCGCCCCGTGCGTCCCGGCGACACGCTGCATGTCGTCACCGACCTGGTCGAGTTGCGCGCCTCGACCACGCGCCCCGATCGCGGAATCGTCCGGATCCGCCAGGTAACGGTCAACCAGCGCGGAGAGGCCGTGATGGAGCAGGAAACGTCGGTATTCCTGAAGCGGCGCACCGCCACCCTGAAGGCCTAGCGCCAGGCGAAGACCGGCTGCTCGTAGTGGTCGACGCGCGTGTCGCGGCCGGCCAGCGCGACCTCGCGAAACTGGAATAGAAGGGCCGCCGTCGGCGCGTTCACCGTGGCCACCGGCAAAGGCAGGCGGATGATCGGCCGGTCGGATTCCTCGATCGCCACGATCTCCGGCGAGCCGTCCCGGAAGAGTTCGTTGCAGGCGATCCGGTAGGCGCCCGCGACCTCGCCGGGATTGGGCGTCAGCGTGACGCCTGGCGCCCACACCACGACGGGCGCGATCAGGTAGCCCGACCGCGTGGGGTAATCGTCCAGCGTGCCCAGGATGTCGTCAGTCGACGCGAGGACGCCCAGCTCCTCGTGCAGCTCGCGCAACGCCGTCTGCTCGATCGTCTCGCCGGGGTCGACGCGTCCGCCCGGGAGCGCCCACTGCCCGCCATGGGCACGCAGCCGGGGTGTGCGCTTCGTCAGCAGGAAGGCGGCCTCCCCCGGCTCATCGGCCTCGGCGAGGACGATGGCCACGGCGGCGCGTTTCAGGCCGCCCGCCTCCGTGCGACGGCGCAGGTCGAAGCGGCCGAGATGGGACGTGACCCGGGCGCGCAACGCCTCATCCAACGGAAAGGACTTCACGCGCCGACCGGTCTCCGGAAGGTCCAGACGACGGCCGGCGGCACGTTGCGCCAGATGCGCGGCCCGCGCGTGCCCACCAGACCCAGTTCCTGCGTCAGGGCGCGCGGCACCGGCTGCGCGGGACCGTAGGTGAACTGCACCAGCGCGCCCCCGCGCGGAAGGGCGTCAAACACGCCCTTCACGATGCCATGCACGACATCGGCGGGCAGCGACAGCAGCGGCAGGCTCGAGACCACGGCGGAGACCGCCCCGATCCCCTGCTCCGCCAGCAGCTTCGGCAGGCGCGCAGCGTCCCCCTCGACGATGCGGGGGCCGTCGAAGTGCGACCGCAGGAAGGCCGAGAGTTCGGGCTCGCGCTCGATCAGAGCCAGCCGGTGGGCCGGAATGCCCGCGGCCAGCAGCGCCTTGGTGACTTCGCCCGTACCGGCGCCCAGCTCGATCACGTGGCCCTCGCGACCGCGCATTTCCGCGAAGGTCGCGCGCGCCATGGCCTGGGCGAGCAGCCGGCCGCTCGGCACGACGGCGCCCATCGAAAAGGGATTGCGCAGCCAGCGCTTCAGGAAAAGGGCGGTACCGGCGCGCGAGTCGAGGCCGGTACGTGACTCGATCGGGGGCATGTCGAAACGCTAACAGACGCTTTCCCAAGTCGACAGGAAAAAGCAGCCGCTCCCTATTGCGCCGGTTGCATGGCTGGTGCGGGGGGACTCGCCGGGGCGGGCGCCTCGAACACCGGGTCGGCGTGCCGCATCTGCTCCAGCGCGTTGACCATGGAGACGTACACCGCGGCGGCGAAGGGCAGCGACTGCACGATCATGAACACCGCCCACAGGCGGGCTTCCGGGTCGACCACGCCGTTGCCGAACCACAGGACCGCGGCGGCGATCCAGAGCAGAACGGCCAGGATCGCCTCGCCGCGCGCCATGCCCAGCGCCATGCCCAGCGTCGCGCGCTCGTCCATCTTCGGGGTGCGCATGAACGGCAGGCGACTGGTCGCCAGACCGTAGATGACGGCACGGCCCACCGTGTAGGTGAGCGCGAGGCCGGCCAGCGAGGCGCCAATGCTCTGGCGGAAGGTGCAGCGCACGCGATCGAAGTAGAGGCCGAAGGAGTAGAACAGCTTGAAGACGAAGATGCCGATGGTCGGCGCGATGAACTCCGACGGCGGCAGGCCAACCGGCTTCATGCCGAACAGCGGCGGCAACACGACGGCCGCCACCCAGGCGAGACCCGCCCAGGTGAAGATCAGGTTCAGCGCATCGGCGAACCAGGGCAGCCAGCCGGCGACGAAATGGTACTTCTGCCAGAAGGTCAGCTTGGTATCGCCGAAGAACATCTTGCCGGCATGCGCCTTCATGATCTGCATGGCGCCGTAGGCCCAGCGGAAGCGCTGCTTCTTGTAGCCGGAGAAATGGTCGGGGGTCAGGCCATGACCGAACCGCTCTCGGCTGTACATGGCGCCGTAGCCGTTCTCCATCAGGCGCAGGCCGAGTTCGGTATCCTCGGTGATGCACCAGGTCGCCCAGCCGCCCATCTCCTCCATGCAGGAACGACGCACGAGGGTCATCGTGCCGTGCTGGATGATGGCGTCGTATTCGTTGCGCAGGCACATGCCGATGTCGAAGAAGCCGGCATACTCCCAGTTCAGCATTTCCTTGAACCGGTCGCCGCGCCAGTCGCGATGGTCCTGCGGCGCCTGGACGTAGCTGATCTTGGCGTCGTCGAAATACGGCACCAGCGCCTTCAGCCAGTCCGGGCGCACCATGTAGTCGCTGTCGATGACGCCGATCACCTTGGCGTCGGGCGCGGTCTGGCTCAGCACGAAGTTCAGCGCGCCGGCCTTGAAGCCCTTCATGACGTCGAAGTGGAAGAACTTGAAGCGCTCGCCGAGCTGGGCGCAGTAATCCTGCACCGGACGCCACACCGCGGGATCCTTGGTGTTGTTGTCGATGACGATGACTTCGAAATTCGGATAGTCGAGCCCGGCCAGCGAATCGAGGGTCTGCATGACCATCGCCGGCGGCTCGTTGCAGATCGCCAGGTGCAGCGACACCTTGGGCCAGTCGCGGTCGGCGGGCTGGCGCGCGATCATCTCGGCGGCAGGCAGCGCCTCGCGGGTCCAGCGGCCACGCCAGATCGTCTCCGCCATTTCGAGCGCCTGAACCAGCGCCATGCCGAGGCTGGAGACGAGGAAGAAGGCCAGCACGCCCCAGCCGATCTTCTCGGAGGTGAGCATGTAGGTGCCGGCCGCCACCGAGCCGCCATAGGCCACGGCGCTCGCCGAGAGAGCCACCAGGGCACAGAAACCCACCTGCCCCGCCATGCCGAGCCGCGGCCAGCGCCACAGGAAGAGCAGCATCAGCGGCAGCGCCGCCGCCAGCGACCAGGCCGCGCAGGAGAGCCATTGCGGGAAGGTCTGGATCGAGCCCGTCCAGGCGAACTTCTGCTGCCGGTCGGCGTTCCACAGGCCCCAGTAGCCGCCCGCCTTGCCCTCGAGGTCGTAGGCCTTCCACGGCTGGTCGACGGCCTCGACGACGAAGGTGTCGATGTTCTGCGAGCGCAGCCACGCCACCATGTCGCGCACGTTCTTGGCCTGCTCGGCCGGCGTGGCGTACTTCACGACGCCGGTGCCCGGGCTGCGACGTGTGGCGCCGTTGGAGGGCCAGCCCACCTCGGTCACGATGATGTTCTTGTTCGGATACTGCTTGCGCAGCAGCCCGATCTTTTCCTTCACGTATTCGAGCGGCGACGAACTCGACTTCTCGTCCCAGTACGGGAGGATGTGGACGGCGAGGTAGTCGACTTCGCGAGCAAGCTCCGGATAGTTGATCCAGACGTGCCACGGCTCGGCGGTGCTGACCGGCACCTTGACGTTGCGCTTGACGTTGCGGATCTCGCGGATGAGCTGCGCCGGGCTGGTCGCATTCGGATCGCGGACGTCCTTCTCGCCATCCCAGCGCAGGATGTTCTCGTTGCCGACCAGGATGCGCTCGATGCTCGGGTTCTGGTTGGCCATGCGGATCAGCGCGCCGGTTTCCTCGGCATTGACCTCGCTCGACTCGCGGCCGAACTGCAGCTTGGCTTCGTTGGGGCTGTAGATCCAGGCGCCGGGGACCAGCTTCAGCCCATACTTCGCGGCCAGCGCCGGCATGGAATCGCCGCCGTCGGTCGTGCGGTAGGTACGGACGTAGTTGACCTTGCCGCTCAGCATCGCGAAGTCGCGCTCGATCTGCTCCTTGCGTGGCTTGATCTGCGGCGTGGGCGCCTCGTTGACGGCGGTGCGCAGGAAGCTCCAGAGGCCGCTCGCCTTGCCCTCCAGGGGATCCTGGTCTTTGGCCCAAGGCGCATAGGTCACGCCATGCAGCGTGCCTTCGACGTCGGCCGCTGTGATCCGGCTGTCCAATAGGCGCCAGCCCACCAGAGTGGCGGCGACGACGATGAGAAGAACCAAGCCCCGACGCATCATAAAGAGACGATCGCTCCGGCAATCCGCCGGTGGTGAATGCTCGCTCGGGATCGCGGTCGCAAGTCTCCTGCGGACGACAATCGTCGACGCAAGGACCGTGCCGGATCGACTCTAACCGACGAGCCGACTACCACGCAGTGCGGCGGACCTCTTCGAGGTTTCCTTGCGCCCGATTTCCTCGCCGGAGACCCTTCTCCGTCGGTGAGGCGACAGGCGGCTCTATACCCTGCGGCTCCGGGTACGGTAAAGAGACCGCGCACGATGATGGCCTAAATGCCCAATTCTCTGCTGGCCTCGACGCGCGTCCTTCGCCAAAACGCCACAAACGATGACCGAACAGGATCAAGCTGCCGCGCCCCGGGGGATTCCCCCCTCTGTCGTCGCAACCTACCGCCCGGCTGACCGTTACGGCTTCCTTGTGCGCGAGGGCGCGCCGCTGCGGTATGCGTGGTGGAATGCCCTGGCGACGCCGCGCGGCACCGTCGTCGTCCTGACGGGGCGCGGTGAGTTCATCGAGAAGTACGCCACCGAAGTGGTCGGCGAGCTTCTGGAACGCGGATTTGCCGTCGCCGCCCTGGACTGGCGAGGACAAGGGCTTTCCCATCGCCCGCTGTCCGATCGCGGCAAGGGTCACATCGACCATTTCTCGACCTATATGGCCGACCTTCGGCTGCTCCTCGATACAATCGTTACACCCGACGCCCCGCGCCCCGTGGTGGCGCTCTGCCATTCGATGGGCGGCCACATCGCAATGCGGGAGATTGCGGAGAACGGAACCGGCCCCTTCTCGGCCGCGCTGTTCGTGTCGCCGATGACGGCGCTGCGCCGCGAGGCCATGTTGCGCTCGGTGCTGATGATCATGCCGGAAGTTCCGGCGGTCGAGGAGCGCTACCTGTTCGGCACCGGACCCTTCGTCCTGCTGGCCCGCGAGTTCGCCTCCAACTTCGTCACCCACGACGAGCGGCGCTACCGCTTCACCGAGGACTGGTTCGCGGCCGACCCGCGCCTGTCGCTGGGCGGCCCAACGCTCGGCTGGTCGCGGCAGGCCGTCCGGTCGATGACCGCCGTCCAGGCGCCGGGCTACCTGGAGCGCATCGACATCCCCGTCCTGCTCATTACGGCCGGGGAGGACCGACTGATCGATCCACGCAGCCACGGGCCGCTAATTGCGCGCCTGAAGCACGGCGAGCACTACACGATCGGTCATGCGCGGCACGAGATCATGATGGAGACGGACGAGATCCGGGCCCTGTTCTGGGACGCCTTCGACCGTCTGGCGAAAGGCGTGTTGAGCTGATGGCGTTGACCGAGGGACAGATCCTGATGATCGCCGTGGCGTTCATCGTCGCGGGCATTGCCAAGGGGGCGATCGGCATCGGCCTGCCGCCCATCGCCGTGGGCCTGATGACGCTGGCCGTCCCGCTCGAGGATTCGCTCGCCATCATGACCATCCCGACGCTGACCACCAATGTCTGGCAGGCGATCTACGGTCGCGGGCTGCTGCGCCTGTTCCGTCGCTTCTGGACACTGGCGCTGACCGCAACCATCACTTTGCTCGTCGTGGCCGCGACACTGCACCAGCTCGGCTCGCCCAAGGCCACGGCCTGGCTGGGCGTCATGCTGGTCGTCTATTCGACGATCGCCCTTCTCGCCTGGCGGCCCCGCGTTTCGCGCGAGGCCGAGCGCTGGATGAACCCCGTCATGGGTGCCGCCAGCGGCTTCGTGGCCGGCATCACCGGCATCGCGGCAGTCCCGTTCCTGCCCTACATGCAGTCGCTCGAGATCAACAAGGACGACCTCGTCCAGACGCTGGGCATCCTGTTCATCTTCCTGATCGGCGCGCTCGGCATCGCGCTGCTGCGCCAGGGAGCCTTCGACGCCACCAACGTGATAGGTGGCGTGGCCGCCGTCGTGCCGACCTCGATCGGCGTCTGGCTGGGCCAGAAATCGCGCAATGCGCTGTCTCCGGAGATGTTCCGTCGGGTCTTCCTGATCGGCCTGCTCGGCATCGGACTGCACATGGCGCGTGGCTTGCTGTAGGGTCGCGCCATGGCACTCCCTCCCTTCAAGGTCACGATCTGCGGCATCCCCGAACTGCCGCAACACTGCGCCGTCGGCGTCAGCCACGTCCTGTCGATCATCGACACCCACGAGCCGCGCCCGCCCGCGCTCGACACCTATTCCAGCGTCGACCACGAGCTGATCCGCTTCGACGACGTGGTCGCCGAATATCCCGGCTTCGAGGCCTGCACGCCGGCGCACATCGAGAAGGTCCTGGCTTTCGGCGAGCGCGTGCATGCGCGCCCTGACGGCCATGTGCTGGTGCACTGCCATGCCGGCATCTCGCGCTCGACCGCGGCGGCCGCCATCCTGATGACGCAGTTCGCGCCCGGGAACGAGGAAGAGGCCTTCCTGAAGCTGCTGGACCTGCGCAAGCATGGCTGGCCCAACACCCGCATGATCGAGTTCGCCGACACGCTGCTGAAGCGCGACGGCGCGATGCTGCGAGGCCTGGTCGCCTACCGCAAGGCGCTGCTCGACGTGAAGCCGCACCTCAAGGAAGTCGTCCGCAACATCGGCCGCGGCCACGAGATTCCGACCTGATTGTCGTCCTGCGCGGAGCGAAGGACCTCACATAGCGGCCAGCGGACTCTGCTGCACGCGTGAGATCCTTCGCTTGCACTCAGGATGACCAAAGCGCCTACCGCGCCTTCATCGGCAGGCTGGCGAGATGCATGCCGGCGTCGACGATCAGAAATTCGCCGGTGATGTTGCTGGCGCTGGTCAGGAAGAAGAGCGCCGCCTCGGCCATCTGCTCGGGCGTGCCGGCCTGGCGCAGCGGCGTGTTCTGCTCCTGCCCCGTCTTCATCTTGTTGTAGTTCTCCTCGCCCATGCCGCCCAGCAGCCAGCGCGTCTGGATGAAGCCCGGGCAGACCGTGTTGACGCGGACCGCCGGCGACAGCCAGCGCGCCAGGGTCAGCGTCAGCGTGTTCAGCGCTCCCTTGGAGCACGCATAGGGGATCGAACTGCCGACGCCCATCACGCCGGCGATCGAGGAGATGTTCACGATCGAGCCGCGAGCCTGGTCGGCCTCCCACTGCTTCTTCATCATCGGGAAGACGGCCCGGCTCATCATGTAGGGGCCGGTCACGTTGACGCGCAGGATGCGATCGAAGTCTTCTGGCGTGACGCCGTCGAGGTCGCCCTGGTTCTGGAACTTGGTGGTGCCGGCATTGTTGATGAGACCGTCGATGCGTCCCCACTTCTTCATCGTCTCGTCCGCAAGCCTGCGGCAGTCGGCGTCCTGGCCCATGTCGGCCTGCACGAGGATCGCCTCGACGCCCTTGGCCTTGACCGCCTCGTAGGTCTCGTCCGCCTCTTTCTTGCTCTTGGTGTAGTTGATCGCGACGTTCCAGCCGCGCTCCGCCAGGTCGAGCGCGCACGAGGCGCCCAGTCCGGTCGCCGAGCCCGTCACGATCGCCACCTTGTTCGATTTCGCCATGTCGTTTCTCCCGATTTCTGCGGCACCTTTCATAGGCTAGGATCGCCCTCCAAGGCAAAGAAGCGAACGAGCGGGCGGGAACATGGCCGATCTGTTTTCGATGAAGAATCGCGTGGTTCTGCTGACCGGCGCGTCGCGCGGGCTGGGCCGCGACATGGCGCTGGCCCTCGCGGGCGCCGGCGCCACCGTTCTCTGCGCGGGCCGCAGCGTGAAAGAGCTCGAGGCGACGGCACGCGCGATCACCCGCAAGGGCGGCAAGGCGCAGGCCGTCCAAATCGACATCACCGACGAGGCGGACGTCGTGGCCAAGGTCCGCGGGATCATCGCCAAACATCGCCGCATCGACGCGCTGGTGAACAATGCCGGCATCATCCACCGCCAGGACATCGTCGACACCGCGACTGCGGACTTCCGCAAGGTAATCGAAACCAACCTGATCTCGCAGTTCGTCGTGTCCCGCGAGGTCGGCCGTCACATGCTGACCCGCAAGTACGGCCGGATCGTCAACATCTCCTCTGTCCTCGGAGTCGTCGGCCGCGCCTCGGTCGCGGGCTACGTTTCCGCCAAGCACGGACTGATCGGGCTCACCAAAAACCTGGCAGCGGAGTTCGGGCCGCACGTCACGGCAAACGCGATCGCGCCCGGCTATATCCGCACGGAGCTCAACGTGCCGCTGCAGCAGAACAAGGATTTCAACGCCATGCTCGAAAGCCGCACCGCCGTCGCACGCTGGGGCAAGCAGGAGGACCTGCGCGGCGCGCTTCTCCTGCTGGCGTCGGATGCCGGCAGCTACATCACCGGCCATACGCTGGTGGTCGACGGCGGCCTCTCCCCGATCCTCGCCTGATCCATGACCGGCATTCCTCGTTGGGCGATGCTGCTGGTGGCGGCGGCGTTCGTGGTCTACGCCATTGCAGCTTCGCAGGGATGGATCCGCGATCCGTCGCTGGCGAAGGCCGACTATGTCGGCACCATCGACGTCTCGGCCGACGACGCGAAGCTCTACCGCGCCGTCCCCTTCGAGTGGCAGGTCACGAGCGCGGCCGGCAGCTTCAAGGGCAACGACACCGCCCATGTCCGCATCGACCCGTCGGGGGAGCGGACCGTGATGTGCGGCTGGATTCCGCTCGACAAGGCCGGCGCCTCGATCCGCGCCACGCGCTGGCTGAGCGAAGCCCGCCTCGCTGTCGGCGACATCAAGGTGACCGCGCTGTTCATCGCCCCGGTCGACAAGAAGCCCGGCGACGGCCTCAACGCCGGTTGCCTGCGGCTCGACGAAGGAATCAAGCCGGCGGCCGCTGCGCCGCTCAGGCTCGAAGGCAATCCGGTTCGCGAATAACCTCCCTGGCTATCGAAAGAGTACCCATGCTTCCCAGACAAGGCGTAACGCCCGAACTCGCCCGCTTCATCGTGGACACCAAATGGGACGACCTGCCCGGGACGGCGCGTCACGAAGCCAAGCGCGCCCTGATAAACTTCTTTGCCGTGGCGATCGCCGGTTGCCGCACCCAGCCGGTCGAACTGGCCCTGCAGACGCTGGGCGAATTCTCAGGTGGCCGGCAGGCCACGATCGTGGGCCGGCCCGAGCGCATCGATCCGCTGACCGCCGCGTTCCTGAATGCGGCCGGCGCCAACGTCTTTGATTACTGCGACACCCACTTGCCGACCGTCGTGCATCCGACCTCGCCGCTGGCGCCCGCCCTGCTGGCCCTGTCGGAGATCCGCAAGGTGACCGGGCCCGACCTGTTGCTGGCCTTCGCGCTGGGCTTCGAGATCGAGTGCCGCGTTGGCGGCGCGATCTCGCCGGGCCACTACCCCAAGGGCTGGCACATCACCTCGACCTGCGGCGTCTTCGGATCGGCGGCCGGCGCGGCCAAGCTGCTCGGCCTCGACGTCGAGCGCACCGTCTGGGCACTGGGCAGCGCCTCGACGCAATCGGCGGGTCTTTGCGAATGCCTCGGCTGGCCGGCCAAGAGCGTCAGCGTCGGCAATGCGGCGCGCAACGGCCTGTTCTCCGCGCTGCTGGCCGAGAAGGGCTTTGCCGGCCCGCCCGAGCCCATCGCCGGAGCCCAAGGCTTCCTCGCCGCCATGGGCGAGCCGCCGAACTGGGCGGCGCTGCTCGACGGGCTCGGCCAGAGCTGGCAGGTCAACGACAACTCGATCAAGCCCTACGCCGCGGGCTTCGTGATCCACCCCCTTCTCGACCTTGCGCTCGACTGGAAGCGGGCCCATCCGGACGCCGCGATCGATCGCATCGCCGTGCGCGGCAATCCGCTCCTGCTCCAGCGCACAGATCGCGCCGACATCGCCACCGGCCGCGAGGCGCAGGTCAGCCTGCAGCATTGCGTCGCTGCGGCGCTCATCCTCGGCAAGGCAGGCCTCGACCAGTTGACCGATGCCTGCGTCGCCGATCCCGCCATCAAGGCGCTGCGCGGCAAGTTCGAGTGCTCAGCCGATGACCGCATCTCGACCATCGCGGCCGAGATGGACATCTGGACGGCCGACGGCAAGAAGCATGCGCTCTCGACACAGGCCGCACGCGGCAGTTCCTCGAACCCACTGAAAGATGTCGCGATCGAGGCCAAGCTGCGCGACGAGGCGGCGCGCTGGGAGTCCGATCACGACATCCAGCCATTGATCGACGCCGTGTGGGCGCTCGACCGCAGCGAGGACGTGTCCTCGCTGCTGACGCTGGCGGTGCCTACTCGACGGTGACGTTGGCGGCCGCCGCGACTGCCTTCCAGGTCGCGATGTCCTTCTGGATGAAGGCCGCGAAGGCTTCCGGCGAGTTGCCCACGGTCTGCATGGCCTGGTTGACCAGCAACGCCTTCGTCGCCGGATCGGCCAGGGCCTTCACGATTTCGGCGTTCAGCTTCTTCACGACCGCGGGCGGTGTCTTGGCCGGCGCCAGGATGCCGTGCCAGGCCAGCGCCTCGAAGCCCGGGTAGCCGCTCTCGGCGACCGTCGGCACTTCGGGCGCGACCGGCGACCGTTCGAGGCTGGTGACGGCCAGCGCGCGCAGCTTGCCCGACTTGATGTGCGGCAGGACGCTGATCGGATCGCCGAACACGACGTTCAAGGTGCCGGCAACGAGGTCGCCCACGGCCAGCGCCGTGCCGCGGTAGGGCACATGCGTCATCTTGAGGCCCGCCTTGCTTGCGAACAGCTCGGCGACGAGATGGTTGGCGGCGCCGACGCCGGTCGAGCCGTAGTTCATTGCGCCGGGCTTGCTTTTCGCCAGCGCCACGAATTCCTGAAGGGTCTTGGCGGGCGACTCGGAATTGACGACGAGGATGTAGGGATAGGCCGTCGTCATGGTGATGGGTGCGAAGTCCTTCACCGGATCGTAGGGCAGCGTCTTGTAGACAGCCGGGTTGATCGAGATCGGGCCCGACTGGCCGAGCAGCAGCGTATAGCCGTCGGGCTCGGCCTTGGCGACGAGATCGGTACCGACGATCGATCCGGCGCCGCCCTTGTTCTCGATCACGACCGCCTGCCCGATATTCTCCGAAACCTTCTTGGCCACGATGCGCGCCACCGAATCGGCCCCACCGCCCGGCGCGTAGGGCACCACGAGCTTGATAGGCTTCGATGGGAAATCCTGCGCCCAGACGGGTGTCGCGACCGCAGCCAGAACCAGCGCGCAGGCAGCCCGCCGCATCATCGTCTTCATTCTTTCCTCCCTCAGGGAATTCCGTTGCACCCATGTTTGAGGAAACCCGGCCGCGACGCCAGTCTTTCGTAGTAGGCGTCGACATGCGGCAGCGACGGCTTGTCCATCGGCGTCACCATCCAGCGATTGATCGAAAGCCCGATGGGAATGTCGGCGAGGCTGAACGCGGCGCCGGCGATGTAGCGGCCCGTTGCCTGAAGCTGTGCATCGACGATGGCCGCCATGCGGTTCCATTCGCGGCGCGAGGCCTCGATCTGCACCGCGTCGTGGAAGGCCCGATTGCGGCGCACGATGGCGGAGAAGGCATAGCGCCAGGCCGTGTTGAACTCGGTCGCCTGCCAGTCGATCCAGCGCTCGACTTCGGCGCGCCGGCGGGGCTCGTCGGGCAGCAGCGTCCGCGCCGCCCATTTGTGGGCGAGATAGCGCAGGATCGTGTTGCTCTCCCACAGCACGAAATCGCCATCGACGATGACCGGCACCAGCCCGTTGGGATTCTGCGAAAGCTCCGGGCCGTCGTCGGCGCGTGTATAGGCGATGCCGATCTCGTCGCAGGCCCACAGGACCTTGCGCACGTTGATCGAATTGGCCTTGCCGATGATCCTCATCGTCTTCCCAGCCTGCGCACGATCTCGCTCACGATCTGCGACGGCTCGGGGTCGATGTCGACGACGATCGGTCGCTCGTCCTGGGCAGGCTCCTGCAGCGTCGCGAACTGACTGTCGAGCAGGCCGACCGGCATGAAGTGCGACGTCCGCGCGGCAAGGCGGGCGTGGATCAGAGCCTGAGTGCCTTTCAGGTAAACCAGCGCCACGTCGCGCCGGTCGCCCACGACGACGTCGCGATAGATCCGCTTCAGCGAGGAACAGGTGACGATGCCCGCCTCGCCCCGCTCCCGCCAGCCGTCGATGTGGCGGGCGATCGCCTGCAGCCAGGGGAAACGGTCGGCATCGGTGAGCGGCGTCCCACTCCGCATCTTCTCGACATTCGCGGGCGGATGGAGGTCATCGCCATCCTGGAACGCGCAACCGAGCCGTTCGGCCAGCAGGCTGGCGACGGTGGTCTTGCCCGATCCCGAGACACCCATCACGACGACGATGGTCTTCATTGCGGCCAAGTCTATCATGGACCCGGGATCAGGAAACGAACGGGAGAGACGTATGCAGCTCGGCATGATCGGCCTGGGACGGATGGGCGCCAACCTCGTGCGCCGGCTGGTGCGGCAGGGCCACGACTGCGTCGTGTTCGACCAGAACCCGGAAACGGTCGCGGGACTCGCCGGGCGGAACATCATCGGCGCTCAAAGTCTCGCCGATCTGGTCGGCAAGCTCAGTTCGCCGCGCAACGTGTGGGTTATGCTGCCGGCCGGCACGATCACCGAGCAGACCGTGGCCGAACTCGGCCGGCTGCTTTCCCCCGGCGACACAATCATCGACGGCGGCAACGCCTTCTTCCAGGACGATGTGCGGCGCGCCCGCGAGATGAAGGAAAAGGGCATCCACTATCTCGACTGCGGCACCAGCGGCGGTGTCTGGGGGCTGGAGCGGGGCTATTGCCTGATGATCGGCGGCGACAAGGAGGCGGTCGAACGGCTCGATCCGATCTTCGCCGCCCTCAGTCCGGGCGAAGGGACAATCCCGAAAACGCCGCGCCGCGAGACTCGCGATCCCCGCGTCGAGCGCGGCTATCTCCATTGCGGCCCCAGCGGCGCGGGGCACTTCGTGAAGATGGTGCACAACGGCATCGAGTACGGGCTGATGCAGGCCTATGCCGAGGGCTTCGAAATCCTGCGCAAGGTCTCGTCGGAAGCTGTGCCGGAAGAGCGGCGTTATGACCTCGACCTGGCCGACATCGCAGAAGTCTGGCGGCGCGGCAGCGTCGTCAGCTCCTGGCTGCTCGACCTCACCTCCTCGGCGCTGGCCGAGGATCCGGCCCTCTCGAAATATTCCGGCTTCGTCGAAGATTCAGGCGAGGGCCGCTGGACCATCAACGCCGCCATTGAGGAGGCCGTCCCGGCCGACGTGCTATCAGCCGCCCTCTACGCCCGCTTCCGCTCGCGCGACCGCGAGGGCACGGCCAACAAGCTCCTGTCGGCCATGCGCCATGCATTCGGCGGCCATGTGGAGCCGAAGAAGTGAGCTAAAGGAACGACAGGCCGCCGCTCAGCGCCACCGTCTGGCCGGTCATGTAGGCATTGCCGATCACCATCAGGACCGCCTGGGCGCATTCCTCCGACGTCCCGAAGCGGCCGAGCGGGATGCGGTCCGGCGACGAGGCGAGGCCGCCACGCACCATGTCGGTCTCGATCAGCGACGGCGCCACGGCATTGACGGTAACACCGTCCTTCACGACCCGCGCCGCATAGCCCCGGGTCAATCCCTCCATGCCGGCCTTGGAGGCGTTGTAGTGCGGACCGATGCCGCCCGCGCCACGCGCCGCGCCGGAGGAGATGTTGACGATGCGGCCCCACTTGCGAGCTCGCATGCCGGGCAGCACGGCTCTGGTACAGAGGAACGCCGACTTCAGGTTGACCGCGATGGTACGGTCGAATTCTTCCTCGGTGAGGTCGTCGATGCCGGTCATGATGGCAAGCCCGGCATTGTTCACCAGCACGTCGACCGGCCCCAGCTCCCGCTCCACCGCCGAGATCATCTTCGTGACGGCGGCGCTGTCCGAAACGTCGGCGGCGACCGATATTGCCTTACCGCCCGCCTGCCTGAGGGAGGAGACCACCTCCTCCGCATCCGCTGCCCGCTCGCGATAGTTCACGGCGACCGCAGCGCCTTCCCGGGCGAGCGACAGGGCCACGGCGCGACCGATGCCGCGCGACGCTCCGGTCACCAGCGCGACCTTGCCGGAGAGAGAAGCCATCTCAGATCTCGTCGACGCCGAAGGCCTGGCGCATCGCCTTCACGCCCTCCTGGTGCGGCGTCCACAGGCGACCGCCGACCATGCCGCCATCGACGACCAGATCATGGCCGTTGATGAAGGTCGAGTCGTCAGACGCCAGGAAGATGGCCGCCTTCGCGATGTCGTCCACGATGCCCGCACGCGGAATCGGCTGGGCCTTCGCCATGCTGGCCTTCATCGACTCGGCATAGGAATCGGCCTTGTCCGGCGGCAGGCCCAGCGCCTTGGCGAAAATGCCGGTGGCGATCCCGCCGGGCGAGATCGAATTCACCCGCACGTTCTTCTCGCCGAGCTGCATGGCGGTGCAGACGGTCAGATGGTTCACCGCCGCCTTCGCCGCCCCGTAGATCATCGAGGTCGAGTAACCCGCCCGGCGCGCTGCGACGCTGCCATTGTTGATGATGCTGCCCGAGCCCTGTGCCATCATCAGAGGGGCGGCGTGCTTCATGCCCAGCATCACCGAGCGTACCAGGGTCGCCATGGCCGCGTCGAAGCCCTCGACCGGCACCGTCTCGATGCCGCCCACCGGCGCCGGTCCGCCGGCATTGTTGAACAGGCAGTCGACCCGGCCCCACTTCGACAGGCACGCGTCGAACATCCGCTTCACGTCGCTCTCGCTCGTCGCATCCGCGGTCACGAAAAGGCAATTATCCTTGCCCAGCGCGGCCTCGAGCGTGCGGCCCAATTCCTCGCGCCGTCCGGTGGCCACAACCTTCGCCCCTTCCGCCACGAACAGCTCGACGGCGCGCCGCCCGATGCCGCTGGTCGCCCCCGTCACGATGGTGATCTTGCCGTCGAGCCTGCCCATGCTTCTCTCCCCTTTGCCGGACGGGGATGATACACCACCGCCAACCGGGAGAAGCATATGACGGTGTTGGGTATTCTGGGAGGCAGCGGCCTCTATGACATGGCCGGCCTCAAGAACGCGGAGTGGCGCAAGGTTGCCTCGCCGTTCGGAGAGACCTCCGACGAGTTCCTGTTCGGCGTGCTGGACGGGCTCGACGTCGTCTTCGTGCCGCGCCACGGCCGCGGCCATCGCCATTCGCCGAGCTCGATCAATTACCGCGCCAACATCGATGCCCTGAAGCGCAGCGGCGTCACCGACATCCTGTCGCTGTCGGCCTGCGGTTCCCTGCGCGAGGACCTGCCGCCGGGACATTTCGTCGTGGTCGACCAGTTCATCGACCGCACCTTCGCCCGCGAGAAGAGCTTCTTCGGCGATGGGCTCGTGGCGCACGTCTCGATGGCGCAGCCAACCTGCGATCGTCTCGCGACGCTCGCTTTCGACTGCGCAAAGGAGGCGGGCTTTCCCGTGCGCATGGGCGGCACCTACCTAGCGATGGAAGGCCCGCAGTTCTCGAGCCTGGCCGAATCGAAGCTCTACCGCAGCTGGGGCTGCGACGTGATCGGCATGACCAACATGCCGGAGGCGAAGCTCTCGCGCGAAGCGGAGATTTGCTACGTGACCGTCGCCATGGTCACGGACTTCGACTGCTGGCATCCCGACCACGACCATGTGCAGGTCGCCGACATCGTCCGCGTGCTGCTGGAGAATGCCGAGAAGGCCAAGGCGCTGGTCGCCATGATCGCGCCGCGTCTCAAGGCATCGCGCCCCGAGGTTTGCCCGGCCGGCTGCGACCGTGCGCTCGAACACGCGCTCATCACGTCGCCGACCGCGCGCTCGGCGGAGATGGTGGCCAAGCTCGACGCCGTCGCCGGCCGCGTCCTCAAGAAGTAGGGTTCAGCGAGCGCGCGGCGGCGCGCCCATCAGGCGCGAGATCTCATCCGCCGCCGCCGTCAGCTTCGGGATGTAGCGATCCATCACCTCGGGCTTGAGACGCTCGACCGGCACCGTGAGCCCGATCGCGGCGACCGGTCGGCCCGCATGGTCGAAAATTGGCGCGGCGGCTCCGCCCACCTGCTCGCGCCACTCCCCGGCATTCATCGAATAGCCGTCGTCACGTATCTTCTCCAGGGCCGCCAGAAGATCGTCGCGCCGGGAGAGCGTGTGCGGTGTGAAGCGCGGCAGTTCCTCGGGCAGCGCGCGCAATGCCTCGGGAGCCTGCACCGACAGCAGTGCCTTGCCGGTCGCCACGCAGTGCGCCGGCGTGCGCTGGCCGATGCGCGAGTAGGCGCGAACCGGCTGGGTGCTCTCGACATTGTGGATGGAGACGACCTCACAGGTAGTCATGTCGAGGATCGACAGATGCGCCGTCTCGTCGACTTCGGCGACCAGGCGCTGCATCACCGGCGTGGCGACCTGGGCGACGTCGAGGCGGCTGATGATCATCGCGCCCAGTTCCCACAGCCGGGTCGTGACGGCGTAGCGCTGCTCGACCTGGGTGACGTAGCCCCGGCTCGACAGGGTCTGCAGCAGGCGGTGCACGTTGCTCTTGGACAGGCCGAGCTTCGTCGCCAGCTCGGTGACGCCGAGGGGCGCCCCGCTGGAGGCAAGCGCCTCCAGCACCGTCAGAGCCTTGACGACCGTCGTATCCATCAGTCGAGCGTGATATTGAGCGCGCGGACCAGCGGCTCCCAGAGGGCGCGGTCCTTTGCCATGTACTTGTCGGCCGAACCCGGCTCCTGCGGCCCGGGAATCACGATCGCCAGCGGCTCGAAGCGAGCCTGCAGGACGCCCGAGGCCAGGATCTTGTTGATCGCGGCCTCGATGCGCGCGACCACCGGCGCCGGCGTGGCCTTCGGTACGGCCAGCGCGTACCAGCCCAGCGCCTCGAAGCCTGGATAGCCGCTCTCGGCGACAGTCGGGATAGAGGGCTCAACGGCCAGGCGCTTGGCACTAGTGATCGCGAGCGGCACGACGGTCTTCTGGGCGATGTGCGGCAGCGCGCCGGAGACCACTTCCGAGAACATCTGCACTTCGTCGGCCAACAGGGCGCGCATCGCGCCGGCGCTGCCCGGGTATGGGATATGCGTGATCTTGATGCCGGCTTGCTGGGCGAATAGTTCCGCCGCGAGATGCAGCGAGGAACCCAGGCCCGACGAGGAATAGTTCACCTTGCCCGGATTGGCCTTCGCGTAGGCCACGAACTCCGACAGCGTCTTGGCGGGGAACTTCGGGTTGACGATGAACACCACCGGGACCTCGGCGATGATCGACACCATCCTGAAGTCGCGGTCGGTGTCGTAGGCGAGGCCCTTCTTCAGCAGCGGATTGAGCGTATAGGTCGTGCCGGTGCCCAGCAGCATCGTGTAGCCGTCGGCCGGCGCGTTGGCCGTCGCGGTCGCGCCGATCGCGGTGGCGGCGCCGCCCTTGTTGTCCACGATCACCGGCTGGCCCAGTTCCTTCGCCAGCGGTTCGGCCAGCACGCGCGCCAGCAGGTCGTTGGTCGCTCCCGGAGGATAGGGCACGATCAGCTTGATCGGCTTGTCCGGATATTGCTGCGCCGACGCCATGCCGGCCAGGCCGAGCGAGAGGGCCACGGCGCCCGCGAGAGCGACGCAAAACTGCTTCCTGAACACGTTTCCTCCTGTTTGATCGCTTGTCTGTGAGGTTGCCGACGAAAAAACTTCCGTCGTCTCTCCACTCCGCGCCTTCGGCGCTCCGGTCGAGACGACGAAATTCCTTTACGCCGCCGCCGCGAGCTTCTGATCGATCTCGAGAGCGCCCGCCTTGAGGCGCGGGATCAGTTCGCGGCCGAAGTCCGTGACGTCGCCCAGCGGGTCGAAGCCACGGATCAGGAACGAGGCCACGCCCAGCCGGTAGTATTTCAGCATCGCGTCGGCGACCTGCTCCGGAGTGCCGACGAGGCACGAGGTGTTGCCCTTGCCGGCAGCGGCGCCGGCGACTGGCATCCACAGGCGTTCGTCATGCACGTCACCGCGCCGGGCCAGTTCGACCAGGCGCTCGGCGGACTTGTCCTGCGCCTTGGTCGGCATGGTGCCGCTCGACTTCAGGTCCTCGAGGATCGTCTTCGCCTTGTCCCACGCCTTGCCTTCGGTCTCGGCAATGATCGGGCGGAACGAGACGTTGAAGCGCGGCGTGCGGCCGAACGGCTGGGTCATGCGGCGGAACTGGGCGATGCGCTCGGCCGTCTCGGCGAGCGGTTCGCCGAACATCGCGAAGGCATCGCAATGCTGCGCGCCCATCTCCATCGCCCCGGGCGAGGAGCCGCCGAAGAACAGCGGCGGATAGGGCTGCTGGAACGGCCTGGCTTCGGAGAACACGTCCTTGAAGCGGTAGAATTTGCCCTCGTAGTCGAACGGCTTGGTCGAGGTCCAGACCTTGCGCATCACGTCGAGATATTCGGCGGCGCGCACGTAGCGTTCGTCCTTGGGCGAGAAATCGCCCTCGCGCTGCTGATCGGCGTCGCTGTTGCCCACGATGATGTGCAGCGCCAGGCGGCCGCCGGAGAGCTGGTCGAGCGTCGCCGCGGCGCGCGCCGCGATGGTCGGCGCCACGACGCCCGGGCGATGGGCGATCAGGAAAGACAGCGTCCTGGTCTGGCAGGCCGCATAGCTCGCGACATTGAAGCCCTCTGCCGACGACGCGTAGTAGCCGACCAGCACGTAGTCGAAGCCCGCGGTTTCGTGGGCCTGCGCGAATTCGCGGAGGAAGGTCGGCGAGATGCCTCCGGCGATGACATGCAGCGCCGTCCCCTGCGGCGGGGCCACGCCGATCATTCCGATCACTTTGACGGGCATGCTTCCTCCGACTGTTCTATATATTGGAACTTTGTTCCACAATATTCGCGTCGTCGAAGTTTGGTGTCAAGGTGAAGGCCGCAGCGTCTATAAGGGCCGCCCATGACCAGCGCCCTTCCCCCCATCACCACGCTTCGAGACGCCTGCACCACCATCGCCGAAGAGGCGGCGCGCGAGATCATGCGCATCTATGCCGGCGACCTCGGCGCGCGCGACAAGGCCGACAAGAGCCCGGTCACCGATGCCGACCATGCCGCCGAGGCGGTCATCCTGGCCGGCCTGCGCAAGCTCACGCCCGACACCGTGATCATCGCCGAGGAGGAGATGGCGGCCGGGCGCATTCCCACGCTCCGCGACGGCCAGCCCTTCTGGCTGGTCGACCCGCTCGACGGCACCAAGGAGTTCATCAAGAGGAACGGCGAGTTCACGGTGAACATCGCGCTGATCGAGGATGCCCGCCCGACCCTCGGCATCGTGCTGGCGCCGGCCACCGAAACCCTGTGGCGCGGCGCCAAAGGGCTGGGCGCCGACAAGCGCGAGGGCAACGGCGCCTTCACGGCCATCCGCACCCGCACGCCGCCAAGCCAGGGGCTGACCGCCTGCGCGAGCCGCAGTCACGCGATCTACAGCGATCTCGACATCTGGTTCCGCAACAACAACCTCACCGTGGCCGACCGCGTCCAGGCGGGGTCCTCGCTGAAGTTCTGCCTGATCGCCGAGGGCAAGGCCGACATCTATCCCCGCTTCGGACCGACCAACGAGTGGGACACGGCCGCGGCGCAGGGCGTGCTCGAAGCGGCCGGCGGTGAGGTCGTCACCACCGACGACCGTCCCCTGCTCTACGGCAAGCCGCGCTTTTCCAACCCGCATTTCATCGCCCGCAGCCTGGCGGCGCGATGAGCGTGATCGAGGCGACGGCGCAATCCATTGCCGAGGCCGCGGCAACGCTGCGCGACGGCGGCCTCGTCGCCTTCCCGACCGAGACCGTCTACGGCCTGGGCGGCGACGCCACCAACGAGCGCGCCGTCGCGGCGATCTTCGAGGCCAAGGGCCGGCCGCAGTTCAATCCCCTGATCAGCCACGTCCTCGACGCCGCCGGCGCGCGTGCCTTCGTGCGCTGGAGCGACACGGCGGAGAAGCTCGCGGCCCGCTTCTGGCCGGGTCCGCTGACGCTGGTCCTGCCGCGCGCCGAAGGGTCGACCATCGCCCTTCTGGCCACCGCCGGGCTCGACACGGTGGCCATCCGCGCGCCCTCGCATCCGGTGGCTCAGGCGCTGATGCGCGCGACGGGCCGGCCGATCGCCGCGCCCTCCGCCAACCGCAGCGGCGAGGTGAGCCCGACGCGGCCCGAGCATGTCGCGCAGTCGCTCGGCGCGCGCGCCCCCACGATCCTCGATGGCGGCCCCTGCCTCGTCGGCGTCGAATCCACCGTGCTCGATCTCACTGCCCCTAAGCCCACGCTGCTGCGTCCCGGCGGCGCGACGCGCGAAGCGATCGAAGCGGTGATCGGACCGATCGCGCTCAGCGACGCGATCCCGAGCGGCGATGCCGCGCGCAAATCGCCCGGCCAACTTCAGAGCCACTATGCGCCGTCGCGTCCCGTCCGGCTGGAGGCGACGTCTGTCACGCCCGACGAAGGCCTGCTGGCCTTTGGCGAAACCGTGCCCGCGGGCGCCATGCTGACGATGAACCTCAGCGCCACCGGCAATCTCGGCGAGGCCGCCGCCAACCTTTTCGCGATGATGCGGTCGCTTGACCGGCCCGGCATCGGCCGCATCGCCGTCGCCCCCATTCCGCACACCGGCCTCGGCCTGGCGATCAACGACAGGCTGAGGCGGGCCGCCGCGGATGACGGCTCTGATGACGACCCGGGCAGGCAGCGCTAGTCTGCCCAAAAGCTTGAGGAAACAATGCCCGATACCGCCATCACCCCGACCATTCCGACGGCCCCCGTTACGCCCGCGATCCTCGAAAGCCTGCGCGCCATTGTGGGCGACAAGGGGCTGATCGCCGACGACCCGGGCAAACAGCCCTTCGTGACCGACTGGCGCGGCTCGATCGTGGGCAACGCCGCCGTCGTCGTGCGGCCGGCGAATGTCGAGGAAGTCTCCAGGGTCGTGAAGCTCTGCCACGACAACGGCATCGCCATCGTGCCCCAGGCCGGCAACACCGGCCTGATGGGCGGCGCGACGCCTTGGCCCACCCATACAGGCATCGTCCTGTCGGTCGGCCGCATGAACAAGGTGCTGAACGTCGATCCGGTCGGCTACTCGATGACCGTCGAGTCGGGCTGCGTGTTGCAGACGCTGCAGGAGACCGCGGCCAGCCATGACCGCTTCTTCCCGCTGTTCCTGGGCGCCCAGGGCTCCTGCATGATCGGCGGCAATCTCTCGACCAACGCCGGTGGCGTGCAGGTGCTGCGCTACGGCAACGCGCGCAACCTCGTCATGGGCCTCGAAGTGGTGCTGCCCAACGGCGACATCTGGAACGGGCTGCGCGCGCTGAAGAAGGACAATACCGGCTACGACCTCAAGCACCTGTTCATGGGCGCCGAAGGCACGCTGGGCATCATCACCAAGGCCGTGCTGAAGCTGTGGCCCGCCGCCAAGGACGTGGCCACCGCCTGGCTCGCCATCCGCGATCCGCAGGCTGCCATCGAGATCCTGTCCGAGGCGCACGGAGCATCCGAAGACAATGTCGGCTCGTGCGAGCTGATGAGCCGGACTTGCACCGACATGGTCCTGCGCAACATCCCGGGCACGCAGGATCCGCTGAAGGCCGACACGGAATGGTTCCTGCTGCTCGAATGGACATCGGCGCGTCCCAAGGCCGAGGGTGCCGAGGGCATGTCGGAGAAGATGGAACAGTTCCTCGCCGACCAGATGGAAGCGGGCCGCGTGATCGACGCCGTCATCGCCCAGAGCGAGGCGCAGGCGCGCAACATGTGGGTGATCCGCGAATCGGTCGCGCCTGCGTCGCGCGCCGAGGGGCCGGGCCTCAGCTACGACATCTCGGTCTCGATCTCGAAGGTGCCGGAGTTCATCGAACGCGGCCTCAAGGCCGCGCTCGACATCCTGCCCAGTATCCGCCCCTACCCACTCGGCCATATCGGCGACGGCAACATCCATTTCTCCTTCATGGGGCCGAAGGGCATGGATCGCGAGACGCTCAGGCAGTACTCACCCGCCATCACGCGTGCGGTGAATGACCTGGTGACGAGCCTCGACGGATCGATCTCGGCCGAGCACGGAATCGGCATCGACAAGCTCGACGAGCTTGCCCATTACCGCAGCCGGATCGAGCTCGACACGATGCGCACCATCAAGCGCGCGCTCGACCCCAAGAACATCATGAACCCCGGCAAGGTGCTGCGCGTCTGATGACCGATTTCGTCGAAAAGCTGCGCGCCATCGTCGGCGACAAGGGCCTGATCACCGACGAGCAGGGCAAGCATCCCTACGTCACGGACTGGCGCGAGAGCTTCATCGGCGGCGCGCTCGCCGTGGTCCGGCCGGCGAACACCGAGGAAGTGGCCGCTGTCGTGAGGCTCTGCGCGGCCGAGAAGGTCGCGGTGGTGCCGCAGGGTGGCAACACGGGCCTGGTGGGCGGCGGCACGCCCAACGAAAAGGGCCGCGAGATCGTGCTCTCGCTCAACCGCATGACGCGCATCACCGACATCGACCTGATCGGCTATTCGATGACGGTCGAGGCCGGCGTCATCCTGAAGACCATCCAGGAGACGGCGGCGGCGAACGATCGCCTGTTTCCCCTGTCGCTGGCGGCCGAGGGAAGCTGCACGATCGGCGGCAATCTCTCGACCAATGCCGGCGGCGTGCAGGTCCTGCACTACGGCAATGCCCGCCAGCTCGTGCTCGGCCTCGAAGTCGTGACGCCCCAGGGCGAGATCTGGAACGGGCTGCGCGCGCTCAAGAAGGACAATACCGGCTACGACCTGCGCGACCTCTATCTCGGCGCCGAGGGCACGCTGGGCATCATCACCCAGGCGGTGCTGAAGCTGTGGCCCAAGCCCAAGGACGTCGCGACCGCCTGGGTCGCCGTCACCTCGCCCGAGGCCGCCGTCGCCCTGCTGAGCGGCGCGCATGCCGCCTCGGAAGACAACGTCACCTCCTGCGAGCTGATGGGCCGCCAGGGCATCGACCTGGTGCTGCAACACATTCCGGGCGCCGCCGACCCGCTGGCCGAGCGCCACGACTGGTACGTGCTGCTGGAATGGTCCTCGACCCGCGCCCGGCGCGAGGGGGAGAACGCCGGCGGCCTGCGCGAAAAAATGGAAGCCTATCTCGGCGAAGCGATGGAACAGGGGCTCGTGCTCGACGCCACGATTGCCCAGAACGAGACGCAGGCCCGCGCGCTTTGGGCACTTCGCGAAAACCACACGGAGGCTTCCAAGAAGGAAGGCCCGTCCGTGAAGCACGACATCTCGGTCGCCGTCAGCAAGATCCCGACCTTCGTCACCGAGGGGCTGGCCGCGATGAAGAAGGCGCTGCCCGAGTGCCGGCCGGTCACCTTCGGCCATGTCGGCGACGGCAACCTCCACTTCAACTGCCAGGCGCCCGCGGGCTGGGACAAGGCGCGCTTCATGCCGCACGCCCATGCGGTGAACGAGGCGGTCTACGACCTGGTCGTGAGCTACGGCGGTTCGATCTCGGCCGAGCACGGGATCGGCCTGCTCAAGGTCGACGAACTCGCCCACTACCGCAGCAAGGTCGAGATCGACACGATGCGCACCATCAAGCGCGCCCTGGATCCGCAGAACCTGATGAACCCGGGAAAGATCGTTAGGGTTTAACGAGAGCGGAATAGCCGCTCTTACAAAAACCACCGTCGTCTCGACCGGAGCGCCGCAGGCCCGCAGCGGAGAGACTTTCTCTACGCCAAAAGCTGCTACTCGTGGAGAGAAGGTCTCTCCGCTACGCCTCGCTGCGCGAGGCTCCGGTCGAGACGACGGGAGGTTGTTTTGTCCCGCGGCGTGCGGTCATTCGTGCGAGCCAAGATCTCGAAGGATCGTCCAGATACCTGTCGTCCTGAGCGCAGCGAAGGACCTAGCGGAACGACCGGAGTACTGCCTGGCTAACGCCAGATCCTTCGCTTCGCTCAGGATGACAAGAGCAGCTCTAAGACCGCGGCGTGCGATCGTTGGTGCGGTCGACGATCTCGAACTGGACGTCGGTGATCTTGCCGTCGTGATGAGGGCGCGCCGGCGGCGTGGGCTCCACGTCGCGGCGGAAGAAGCTCAGGATCCAGCGCTTGGCCCGGAAGGCCAGCAGCAGCACGAGCAGGACGGCGGCCACGCCCGCGATCACGGCAAAGCCCAGCACCGCCAGCACGACGAAGCCGATCAGCCCGAGGATCGCCTGGATCCAGACGCGGGGCGGCAGGCGCGACAGCATTTCGAGGAATTGCTTGCCGTTCATGGTGCCCAGCGCTTCTCGAATTCCCAGACTTCGCCGAATCCCATTAGCCCGTGGATGTCGTCGTATTGCGGCGCCGGGTCGCCGACGCTGGTGCCCGCGGTCTTGAGATGCTCGAAAGACTGGCGCATCGCCTCCGCAGCCACGGTCAGGCCCAGTACGGGATAGATCGCAAGGTCGAAGCCCCACTTCTTCAGCCGGTCGACCTCAGCGCGCGGCGTCTTGCCGAACTCGACCATGTTGGCGAGCAGCGGCTTGCTCACTTCCCGGCCGATGCGCTCGAGTTCCGTCTCGCTCTCAGGGGATTCGACGAAGATGATGTCGGCCCCGGATTCCTCGTAGAGCTTCGCCCGGCGCAACGCCTCGTCGAGCCCCAGCGCGGTGCGCGCGTCCGTGCGCGCCACGATCAGGGTCTCTTCGTGCCGACGCGCATCCGAGGCGACGCGGAGTTTCACGGCCATCTCCTCGGCCGGCACGACGCGCCGGCCTGGCGTGTGGCCGCACTTCTTCGGCATCTCCTGGTCCTCGATCTGGATCGCCGCGACGCCCGCCGCCTCGTAACCGCGGATCGTCCGCTGCACGTTCAACAGTCCACCGTAACCGGTATCGGCATCGGCGATCAGAGGCGTCTCGACCACCGAGCAGATCATCTCGGCACGGCCCAGCATGTCGGAATAGGTCGCGAGGCCCGCGTCCGGCAGGCCGAGCATCGATGCGGTTGCGCCATAGCCCGTCATGTAGAGCGCCGGGAACCCCATTCGGTCCGCAACGCGCGCGGAAATGCCGTCGTAGATGCCCGGCGCCAGGATGAACTCGCCCCGCGCAAGGAAGTCGCGCAGCTTCGCTGCCTGTCGATTGCCTGCCATGTCTCTCTCCTCGCCCAGGAAAATGACGGAGTTGTGTCGGCAGGACCAGTCCCGCGACAACGAAAACGGCCGGCGATCATGGACCGCCGGCCGCTTCTTCCGTGAGACGTCAGCCGATCAGACGGTGACGGGCTTCAGTTCCTGAGAGCCCGCCGACTTGCAGAAAGTCGTGGTCTCGGTCGTTGTCTGGCCGTTCTTGGTCGCCGTCAGCTCGATCGGGCGGCAGGTGCTGCCGTCGGCACGGCTGCTCGCCGGCGCGACCGGCTTGGCGCTCACCACGGTCGGCGGCGCCTGGGTCGAGGACGACGAGGAGGTCTTGGTCGGCTCGACCGTATAGGTCGTCGGCACGTTGTTCTCGGCGACGAACGCATACTGCGTGGCCTCGGCCAGGCGACGGCGTTCCTGATCGTCGAGCGCACGACCGACGAGATTGCCCGCCAGGCCACCGACCAGCGCGCCACCGACGGCACCGCCGACGGACCCGAAGGCCAGGCCACCCACGACACCGCCCAGCGCGGCACCCATGACGGTACCGGTCGTCTGGTTGGTCGGCTGGCCGCGATCGTTGGTGCAGGCGGCTGCAAACCCGAGTGCCGCGATCACACCCACGATCCTAAGCGCAACCTTCCTTGCAGAGGGAAAGGCCGTGGCAGCAGTCAATGCAGTCATCTCATGCATCTCCGTTTGTAATCTGGGACGGTCACTCTACTCCAAAGATACTGCTTGCTGCCACGAGCATCGTCCTCCGCATCCGCATAGGAGCGCGGTGCATCGCACGAGGCGAGGAGCAGTCCGGTCCGGACCAGGACCAGGGCAAGATCGTCTCGTTCGGAGTCCGGGATGTCCGCCAATCCGTCCTTGGCGGTACGCTTCGTGATAAGGCAACGATAGAGCGGCGTGCCGTCGGTCAGTCGATCGGTCTGGCGGCAGCGCAGGTTTCGCGGCTGCGCGGCCAGCGCGTCGGCCGCGAGCTTATGCAGGGCCGGATCGTCGACGCTGTCGACGCCCTGCAGCCTGATCTCGCCACTGCGATCCTTGAGGCCGATCAGCATCAGCGTCTTGCCGAAATGATCGAAGTTGCCGGCGATGAACTCCGTGGCCTTGCGGGCATCGTCGATCGCCTTCTGGCGCGCGGCGGCCTCCTCGTCGGCCTTGCGCTGCGCTTCCTCGTCCGCGCGCTTCTTCTCGGCGACCTCGGCCTCGATCTTGCGGCGCATGTCTTCCTCGAACTTGCGCTTCGCGGCATCGGCGTCCGCTTTCTGCTTCGCCTCGAGATCGGCCTTCTCCTTCGCCTCCCGATCGGCCTTCGCCTTGGCCTCCTGCTCAGTCTTTTCGGCGCGCAGCCGATTCATTTCCTCGGCATCCTTGCGTCGGGCCTCTTCGGCAGCCTCGGCGGCGGCGCGCGCTTTTGCTATCTCCGGATCGGGTCCGCGCGTGGCCATCGCATAGTAGCCACCGCCGCCCAGTGCCAGCAGCACCACCGCGGCGATCGCGGCCCAGAGACCGGCCTTGCTCTTCGGCGGCGCGGCCGGCGGCAAAGACTCCGCCGACGCGGTCGGGGTCGACGGGCCGAGCACGGACGCGCGCGCTGCAGGTGCGTCGTCGACCTTGCCCATGACCATGGTGGCGCCGGCCTCGGGTGCCGAAGTCATCCCCAGGATGGGACGCCAGCCGGCAATGGACTGGGGCCGGTCGCGCGCGGTCACGGTGAGGCCCGCGTCGATGCCGGCGAGAAGGCCCGGGGAAAAGCCAGGCGGCGCGATCTTCGCCAGCGGCTCGTAGGAATCGTCGAGCATGCGGTCGAAGGCGTTGGGCGGCGCCTTGCCGGCGATGGCGTGATAGATCGTGGCGGCGAGGCCGTAGATGTCGGTCCACGGCCCCTGCTTCGCCGACGTCATCTGCTCGGCCGCCGCGTAGCCCGGTGTGAAGATCGCCGTCATCGCCGCCGTGCGGCCGACCATGGCGGCGCGCGACGCGCCGAAGTCGATCAGAGTGGGATTGCCGGCGGCGTCGAGCAGGATGTTGGCCGGCTTGATGTCGCGATGCAGGAAGCCCGCTGCATGGACCTGCTCGAGACCGTCGAGCAGCGGCCACAGGATGCGATCGACTTCCTCTGGCTTCAGCCTGCCGCCGGTGTTGATGCGGTCCTCGAGCGTGGCGCCGCTCAGCAACTCCATGACGATATAGGCCGTGCCGTTGGCTTCGAGGAAATCGAAGACCTGCACGATCGCCGGCACGCGATGCAGGCTGGCGAGCGTGCGACCTTCCGTGACGAACCGGTCCCTTCCCCAGCCGAAATCGTCGGCCATCTTCGTGGTGCGCGGCAGCACGGTCGAACCGTCCTGGCGCACCGCCAGCGCCGAAGGCAGGTACTCCTTGATCGCCACCTCGCGGCCGAGCTGCACGTCGCGGGCGCGATAGGTGATGCCGAAGCCGCCCTGGCCCAGCACCGACACGATCTCGTAGCGGCCGATCGTCTGGCCCGCCTTCAGCGAAACGTAGTCGACCTCGGGCTCGGGCGGCGTGGCGCCGGCGATCTTGGTGGGTTCGTTCATGGGCGTTGCGCGCCGCTAGGTGTGATGAACGACCAGCTCGACATCGCCGAGCCGCAACTTCGATCCTGCCTGCAGCGCCACCGGCGCCCCCGCCTTGAGGACCGCGCCGTTGACCGCCGTGCCATTGGTCGACCCGAGATCCTCGACCTGCAATGCCTCGCCTGCGAGGCTGAGCTTGGCGTGGCGCCGCGACACCGTCGGGTGCGGCACGACCAGCTCGCACTGGTCGGCGGCGCGCCCAATGCACATGCCCTGGGACTGCCCGACGAGCTTTTCCATCGACACTTCGAACGTGTGCTTGCGTCCCGCAGAATCGGGCCCCTCGAAGCGCAGTGTGATCTGCGGCACCATGCGCGTCGTCGTGCCGGGCGAGACCAGCTTCGCCTGCCGCACGTGGAACACCTGCACCGCGCGGCTGACGTTCTTGAGCTGGTGCTCGCCGCCGTCGTGGAAAACGTATTCCACACGCAGCTCGACGAGATCGCGCACGGCGCGCGACACGGCGATGCCGCCCGGCTCGGCCAGGGTCTGGATGCGCGCGGCCAGGTTCACGCCGTCGCCGAAGATGTTCTGGTCCTCGTCATCGATGATGACTTCGCCCAGATGCACGCCGATGCGGAACAGCATGCGCTGTTCTTCGCTGAGCGAGTCGTTGAAGCGGGCCATCCGCTCCTGGATGTCGATCGCCGCGGCGACCGCCGAGACGGCCGAGCCGAACTCGGCCAGCATCGCGTCGCCCGCCGTGCCGACCAGGCGGCCGCGGCCGGAATCGATGGCCGGCCGCCAGACCTCGGTCTGGGCCGACTTGAGATGACGGAAGGTACGGGTCTCCGCGCCTTCCATCATCCGGGTGAACCCGGCGAGGTCGGCGTGGACGATGGCGGCTAGGCGGCGTTGCATTGTGTCTTCGGTTCAGCGGCCGTGTGGTATTGCGGCCCGTCTGCAAGATACACCGGCCGCCGGGGGGCGGCACGGCCTGAGATGTTGCCGGCATCCTGCATTGAATCGCGGCAATCTTGCGACAATCCGGCACCCGCGGATGCCGGCGTGCGTCATCTATCGGCCCTTGAAGGCCGGGGTGCGCCGCTCGCCGAGCGCCGCCAGCCCCTCTTTTAGATCGTCGGAGGTCGCGCAGGCGCGCTGCGTCTGGCGGATCGAGGACATGTCGGGCGCCGCCTGGGCGAACTGCTCGATGGCGCGCTTCATGCCCGACATGGACAGCGGCGCGAGGCCCGCGAGGCGCGCGGCCTTCTCGGCCACCTTGTCCTTGAATTCGGCGCGGTCGACCAGCCAGTCGAGATAGCCGACGGCCAGCAGCTCGGTGTCGTGGAAATCCTCCGACAGGAGGAAGGCGCGCTTGGCGAAGCTCGGGCTCACCTTCTGCGTATAGCGGCGCAGGCCACTCGGATAGTAATGCAGGCCGAAGCGCGCCGCCGGCATGAAGAAGCGCATGCCTTTCACCCCGAGCCGGAAGTCGCAGGCCAGCGCGAGATCGGTGGCGCCGCCATAGACGCCGCCGTTCAGGGCGCAGAGCGTCGGCATCCGCATCGCCTCGATGCGATCCATGACGACTTCGAACGTATTGTCGCCGCCCTCGTCCTTGCGCTCGCCGGCCGGGATCGAGCCGAGATCGTAGCCGGAGCAGAAGGTCTTCTCGCCGGAGCCCGTGATGACCGTCACGCGGACGTTGGGGTCGGCGTCGGCCTTCTCCACCGCTTCGCGCAGCAGCTTCAGCCCCGCGGGATCGAGGCGGTTGTGCTTGGCCGGATCGTTCAGCGTGATGGTGGCCGTGGGGCCATCGATGACGAAGAGGACTGTGTTTGTCATGTGGGCTCCAAAATAGCCGAGCCGGTCGCCAAAAGCGACCGAGCGCGGCATATTGCGGACCGGAGGAATTCACATGACTTACACCGCCCCGCTGGCCGACATGCGTTTCGCCCTGCGCGAAGTGGCCGGCCTTTCCGGCGTCGCCGCCCTGCCGGGATACGAGCATGCCACGGACGACACGATCGACGCCGTGCTCGAGGAAGCCGCCAAGCTGGCCGGCAACGGCCTCGCCCCCCTCAACCGCGAGGGCGACAAGGTCGGCGCCAAGCTCGAGAACGGCGTCGTGCGCACCGCGCCGGGCTTCGCCGCCATCTACAAGGAATTCGTCGAGGGTGGCTGGAATTCCCTGCCCTTCGATCCGGAATTCGGCGGCCAGGGTATGCCGTGGCTGCTGGCGACGACGGTGCAGGAGATGTGGCAGGCCGCCAACATGGGCTTCGGCCTGGTGCTGCTGCTGAACCAGGGCGCGATCGACGCCATCCACCATCACGGCTCGGACGCGCAGAAGGCCACCTACCTGCCGAAGATGATCTCGGGCGAATGGACCGGGACGATGAACCTCACGGAGCCGCAGGCCGGCTCCGACCTGGGCCAACTCAAGAGCCGCGCGGTGAAGAACGGCGACCATTATCTCGTCACCGGCCAGAAGATCTTCATCACCTACGGCGAGCACGACATGGCCGAGAACATCGTGCATCTGGTGCTGGCGCGGACGCCCGATGCGCCGGCCGGCGTGCGCGGCATCTCGCTGTTCATCGTCCCGAAGTACCTCGCTAATGAAGACGGCACGCCGGGCAAGCGCAACGACCTGCGCTGCGTGTCGCTGGAACACAAGCTCGGCATCCATGCCAGCCCGACCTGCGTAATGTCGTTCGGCGACGATGGCGGCGCGGTCGGCTACCTCGTCGGCGAGGAAGGTCGCGGCCTCTCCTACATGTTCACCATGATGAACAACGCCCGCCTCTCGGTGGGGATCCAGGGCCTCGCCATCGCCGAGCGCGCCTACCAGCAGGCCGCCGCCTTCGCGCGCACCCGCGTGCAGTCGAAGGACGACGGCAGCCCCAAGCCCGCCTCGGTGGCGATCGTGCATCATGCCGACGTGCGGCGGATGCTGATGAGCATGCGTTCCCAGATCGAGGCGATGCGGGCGCTGGGCTACTACACCGCCGCCGGCATCGACGGCGCGCTGAAGCAGCCCGACAAGGAAGCCGGTCGCAGGATCCAGGACCGCGTCGACCTGCTGATCCCCATCGTGAAAGCCTGGTTCACCGACCTCGGCAACGAGATCGCCTCGACCGGCGTGCAGATCCACGGCGGCATGGGCTTCATCGAGGAAACCGGCGCCGCCCAGCACCTGCGCGA
>OFDC01000423.1_pt1 | contig 32942 bp, 32 predicted proteins | sample 1520941 | NCBI WGS metagenome assembly OFDC01 (sample SAMEA94258168, study PRJEB24077) | hot springs metagenome | biome: Aquatic biome; feature: Water | place: India | collected 2012-12-06 | depth 5 m | reverse complement strand
CCCTTACAACCCAACCTTCTATCTTCCTTTCTTTGAACCTTATAAAGTGATGGAATAGCACACCGCTTGCCTCAAGGCCAAGCCCCTTGTCCAAAATAATTTTTTCCGCCCAGCTTTTTATCCTCTCATTCCTTAAAAACCTATTCCTTGGGTTTAAAGTCCTTCCCTTTCCCACGCCTACAAATTGATAGCCACACACCGAACCCTCTTTTAAGAAGACCTTTACCAGTTTACCGTTCCATTCAAAGCTAAAGGATTCTTCCGCCTCTTCAAAGACTCCTCCACTGCCAGCTGTGGCAGACCTTGTCTTTACTGCGTTGTAATCCACAAGGCCTGGGTTTTTGACCTTTAGCCCCGCCATGTTGTAGCCCGCTATGGCACCGCTCTGCTGTGCTGGTGGAAAGAGGGCTATCCATCTGTGGTTGCCCCAGGCGTCTATGCCAGAGCATATATCCCCAGCCGCATAAACATCAGGGTCCGATGTTTGCTGGTACTCGTTTACCAGTATACCTCCAACAACCCTTCCTGTAGCCTCGTTTATGTGTAGCTTTATGTCTGTATCTGCCACGAGGTTTGTCCTTGGCCTTACCCCAGTGGAGAGTATGACCATGTCCGCCCTTATAAACTTGCTCTTGTCCGTCCCATTGGGCCTTATCTCCACCGCTTCTACCCAACCGTCCTCTCCATGTATGGCTACCACTTGATGGTTTAGGTAGAAGTTTATACCTTCCTCTTCCAAGGGCTTCATATACCTGTCAGCCATAAACTTGTCCAACATCCTTGGAAGCACCCTGTCAAAGAACTCTACCACATGCACCTCAAGGCCCATGTGTCTTAAGGTCTCTGCATCCTCTATGCCTATGGGCCCCGCTCCTACTATTACCACACTCTTTACCCTTCCCGAAAGCACCCATTCCCTTATCCTTTTAGCATCGTAGAGATTTTTGGCTGTGGTCACACCTCCCAGCTCCACGCCGGGAATGGGTGGCACAAAGGAGTAAGCTCCCGCTGCCAAAAGGCACTTATCGTAAGCTATTTCCTCTCCTCCCTTTACCACAACCACCTTCCTTTTGTTGTCAATGCCTACCACTTCTTTACCAGGTCTAAAATCCACCCTATACTTCTCATAAAAGCTAAAGCCACCCTTATAAAAGAGGGCCTCCTCGGAGATGTCCCCTCTTATAACATTCTCCATGCAGTTGGGTGCGTAGGTAGGAAACTCCTCATCGGAGAGGACTATGATGTCTGAATCCTTATCCACCTTTCTAAAGGCCTCTATGGCGCTGGCGCTTGCCGGTCCGTTGCCAACTATTACTACTCTCATCCTTTGCCACCAAGCCTTAGTATATACTCCACACAGGTCCTAACACCAAAGCCCGTTCCGCCCTTAGCATAATAGGAAAACTCCTCCCTAAGATGCGCCGGTCCAGCTATATCAAGATGAACCCATTTTATACCTTCTCCCACAAACTCTTCAAGAAACATGGCCGCTGTTATGGCTCCGCCGTACCTTCCCCCAGAGTTCAAAACATCACCCTCACCCTTCTTTATCTTCTCCCTTAGCCTCTTGTCATCCATAGGTAGCTTCCACATCCTCTCACCGGTAAGCTTTGAAAGGCTAAGGATTTCATCTCCAAACTCATCATCGTTGGTAAACAGGCCCGCCGTGTATTCTCCAAGGGCCACCATACAGGCACCGGTCAATGTGGCCATGTCAATGATCTTTGAGACACCAAGATTGGATGCATAAGAGAGGCTATCCGCCAAGGTTACCCTTCCCTCTGCGTCCGTATTGTCTATCTCTATGGTCTTTCCGTTCATGGCCCTTATAATATCGTCTGGCCTGTAGGCCGTTCCGCTTGGCATGTTCTCAGCCGCACCAAAGATGCCATGCACCTCCACCTGTGGTTTTAGCTGGGCTATGGCCTTCATTATGCCTATGACGGCGCATGCCCCAGCTTTATCCATCTTCATGGTCCTCATATAATCTCCCGTCTTTATGTTGAGGCCACCGCTATCAAAGGTAAGGCCCTTACCCACTATGGCTATCCTTTCCTTTGGCTCCCCTTCTGGCTTGTATACCATATGCACAAACCTTGGTGGTGTGGCAGAGCCTTTACCCACGCTCCAGAGGGCATGCATGCCCATCTCTTGAATTTCTTTTTCATCATATACCTTACACTCAAGGCCATAATCTTGGGCCACCTTTTGGGCTATTTCCGCAAGGCTTATGGGGTTTATCACATTCCCTGGCTCATTCACTAGGTCTCTGGTGAAGTTCTGGGCTTCCGCTAAAATCTTTCCTAAGTTTATGCCCTCTTGGTCTCCCCCGTAGATATAAAGGTTTTCAAGGTTTGAATTCTCCTCTTCCTCTTTCTTGGTTTTATACTTATCAAATCTGTAGCTTCCAAGGATGGCACCCTCCGTTATGGCCTTGCTTAGCCTATGGTCTATCTCTCCCGCATACATATAAAGGCTTTTTACCTTATCTTTCTTTGCCCTTTTGGCTATAAGAGCTGAGGCCGTTCTGTAGCTGTCTTCTCCCGCCTTTTCTCTTTTGCCAAGCCCTGCCACATAAAAGACCCTTACCTCACCATCCACGATCAAACTAACCTTTGCAAGGCTCTCCTCTTTTCCTTTAAAGTTCTCCGCCTTTAATATCTTTTCTACCTGTTCTTTTAAACCACCCAAAAAGCTTAAATTTTCCCACTGGTCCTCAAAGACAAAAAGGCCTATAGGTTCTTTTATACTCTCCACATGAAAGCTTAATGCCTTTACTTCCATCATTCTTCCTCCTGGCTTGAGATTTCTCTTTTCATTGCCACCTTTCCAGTCCTTGCCATCTCCCTTATGCCAAAGGGCCTCACAAGCTCCACAAAGGCATTTATTTTATCCTCCGTACCAGTTATTTCTATGGTGTAGGTCTCCGGTGAAACATCCACCACCTTTGCCCTAAAGATCTCCACAAGCCTTAATACTTCGTCCCTTGCCCTTGGGGTGGCAGTGTGAACCTTTATAAGGGCAAGCTCCCTTTCCACATGGGGTATGTCCGTTAGGTCTTTCACCTTTATGGTGTCTATGAGCTTTCTTAGCTGTTTTACCACCTGGTCTATGACCACATCATCGCCTATTACCTCAAGGGTCATGCGGGATATACCCTTTTCATGGGTTTCTCCCACCGAGAGGCCTTCTATGTTGTAGCCCTTGCCCGCTATAAGGGTTGCTATGCGTGCCAGAACACCCAGCTCATTCCTAACAGTTAGGGTTATTAGGTGCTTGCGCACCTCACCCTTTTTTACCTCCCTAAAAAGGGGTGCCTTTATGGCGTCCAATTGCATGCTTCCGATGGTGTCTGCCATCTTCTACCTCCTTTATCCAACCAAGTACATGGTCTCCGCTTCTACAGACTTTTTGCCATCCTCCAGTATCATCTCCCTATAGGACTTTCCTGCAGGCACCATAGGAAATACATTCTCTTCCCTATCCACGTGGAAGTCCATAAGAACGGGCCTATCGTCAATCTTAAGGGCTTCTTCTATTATCTCCCTAACCTCCGATGGCTTTTCTGCCCTAAAGCCTACGGCTCCACAGGCCTCTGCCAACTTAACAAAGTCTGGCTGTATGCTTAAATCTACCTCTGAATATCTCTTTTCGTAGAAAAGCTCTTGCCACTGGCGCACCATACCCAAATAGCCGTTGTTTATTATAGCTATTTTGACAGGCACTCTATACTGCACTGCCGTAATAAGCTCCTGCATGGTCATCATAAAGGAACCATCACCGTCTATAACAAAGACCTCCCTGTCTGGCCTTCCTATCTTGGCTCCTATGCCCGCAGGCAAGCCAAAGCCCATTGTACCAAGGCCGCCGGAGTTTATAAACTGCCTTGGGAAAGAGTACTTATAGAACATGGCGGACCACATCTGATGCTGGCCTACGCCTGTAGCTATTATGGCTTGCCCTTTTGTAGCTTCGTATATCTGCTCTATAACGTATTGTGGCTTTATAACCTTGTTGGACCTTGTGTATGTGAGTGGATATTTCTTCTTCCATGCCTCTATCTGTTCAAGCCATTTTTGTCTTTCTTCTGGATATAGTATTTTTGCACCTTCCCTCTTTAGCTCCTCAAGAATCTTCCTCAAGACTATTTTTACATCTCCCACTATGGGCACATCCACCACGATGTTCTTTGAAATGGAGGCTGGGTCTATATCCACGTGAATGATCTTTGCCTGAGGTGCAAACTCTTCTATCTTTCCTGTTACTCTGTCGTCAAACCTGGCACCTATGGCTATGAGAAGGTCGCAGTTATAAACGGCCATGTTGGCATAATAGGTGCCATGCATACCAAGCATGTGCAAAGCCAAGGGATGAAGCTCGGGAAAGGCACCCTTTCCCATGTTGGTGGTGGTAACCGGTATCTTCATAAGCTCCGCCAATTCTACCAATTCCCTTTGGGCCTCCGCCTGAACCGCACCACCACCCACATAAAGCACAGGCCTTTTGGCCTCCATTATAAGCCTTACGGCCCTCCTTATCTGCTGTATGTTGCCCTCAAGGTGTGGTTTATAGCCCGGTAGAGATTCTTTTACCTCTTCAAGGGTTGGTATTTTCACATCGCTAAGCTTTTGGGTTATGTCCTTTGGTATATCCACAAGAACTGGCCCAGGTCTTCCAGTCTTAGCTATGTAAAAGGCCTGACGAACTATTAAAGGCAAATCCTCTATCCTTTTGACCAAAAAGTTGTGCTTGGTTATGGGCCTTGTAATGCCCACTATATCTACCTCTTGGAAGGCATCGTTACCTATAAGGTGTGTAGGAACCTGTCCTGTTATAAAGACCACAGGCACAGAGTCCATGTAGGCGTCCGCAATGGCTGTCACTAAGTTTGTAGCACCGGGTCCAGAGGTGGACATGGCCACTCCAACCTTACCAGTGGCCTTTGCATAGCCTTCTGCCATATGCCCAGCACCCTGCTCATGCCTTGCCAATATATGCCTTATACTACCATCCCTGTATAGGGCATCGTAGACCTCCATTATAGCACCGCCGGGGTGCCCAAAGATCACCTCCACGCCTTCTTCTTTTAACACCTCTATCACAATATCTGCGCCCTTTCTTGGCATGTCCTACCTCCAAACAAAGCTTGTTAAAAGTATAAAATATAAGCAAAGGTTTAAAGTTGGTTAATTTTTAGGTTTTTAGGTTATAAGCATATTAGAAGAAGCTTAAATAAGTTTCTTTAATGCATAATTAAGGGGTTTTTTATTGACAAAACCATCTCGTAGGGAGTAAGATTTTAACAAAACTTTGTAGGGAGGTATAGCATGATTACAAGGCGGGACCTTTTAAAGTCTGTAGGAGTAGGGGCCTTGGCAGCAGGGCTTTCTTCAAAGCCCATTTTTGCAGCTGCAGAAAAAGTGGTAAAGATGGAAGCCGTGCTTCCACCACCTAAGGGCAACAGGGTTGTAATATGTGGTGGCGGATGGGCTGGGCTAACGGTGGCCAAATACCTAAAGAAGGAAAACCCCAACATTGATGTGGTGCTCATTGAGAAAAGGCCTAACTTTTTCTCCTGCCCCATATCCAATCCATGGCTTGCAGACCTTGTAAATCTTGATTTTATTTCCCATGATTACAACCAGCCTGCTGCCAAGTATGGCTACAAGTTTATAAACGCTGTGGTTATAGGCATAGAAAGGGACAAAAGGAGAGTTTATACTCCCTACGGCTACATAGAATACAACTACTTGGTGCTTGCACCCGGCATAAAGTACAACTATAAGGCTTGGTTTGGAGACAACAAGGACATGATAAACTACACCAAAGTGCATTATCCAGCTGCATTCATACCGGGTTCTGAACACTTGGCCTTGAAGAGAAAGGTTCATGAGTTTGAAGAGGGGGACTTTATAATCACAGTGCCTCCGGGACTCTACAGATGCCCCCCAGCGCCTTATGAGAGGGCTTGCATGATAGCTGAAGTCTTTAAGAGGAACAAGGTTAAAGGAAAGGTTATAGTTCTTGATCCTAAGGATGATATAGCTCCAAAGGGACCGGGCTTTAGGGCTGCCTTTGAACAGGTCTATCTGGGTATTATAGAATATGTGCCAAAGGCAGTCATCAAAGAAGTGGATCCTGTAAAGAAGGTAATAAAGACAACCGCAGGAGACTTCAAGTTTACAGACGCCAACTTAGTACCGCCCCAACAGGCGGGAGAGCTTGTTTGGATGGCAGACCTTATAGCCAAGGACAAGGATGGCAAGCCCACCGGTTGGGCAGACCAAGACCCTCTAACCTTCCAAGCAAAATCCGACCCCAATGTCTTTTTGGTGGGAGATGTTATAGGTGGAGTGCCTTATCCAAAGAGCGGACATATGGGTAACTCGCAAGGTAAGATAGTGGCAAAGGTTATAGCTGCAAGGATAGCTGGCAAAGAATACAAGCCTACCCTTCCAGACAACACTTGCTACTCCATGGTGAACGGATCGCCTCAGGAAGCTATAGTTATAAACGTGACCTACGATTACAACGAGAAGGAAAAGAAAATAACTCCAAAGCCAAAGGTGATAAACGAAAGATCCGAAGCCTTGGCAAAGGCTACCTATGAATGGGCAAGGTCTATGTATAAGGACATGTTTGCATAATCTTAAGGGGGCTTTGCCCCCTTTGCATCACATGTTGCAACACAAAACACCCTTCTCAATGCTCTGTGAAGTATACAAGCCTTCCAAAGCGTGGCATGGAATTTGCATATATAACACAGAGAGGTGAATAGGAATGGATAGAAGAGACTTTATAAAAACCTGCGGCACTGTAGCAGTAGCCTCTATGTTGGATGCCAGTATTTTCTCCAATTTGCTGGCCAGCCAGCAGGATGGCATGCTAAAAACTTACAAAAAGGCCCTCCTTGTCAAAGAGGATGGATCTCCCATAAAGGAGGGAGACATAAAGCCTCATAACAATTACATATTTTTCTATCCCTTTGCCTCCACCCCTTGTTATCTCCTTAACCTGGACCAGGAGATAAAGCCTGTGGAGATAAAGCTAAAGGATGAGGTTGGCTACCTCTGGCCAGGGGGTGTGGGGTCAAAAAAGAGCATAGTAGCCTACTCTGCCATATGCGCCCACCAGTGGAGTTATCCTACAAAGGACTACTCTTTTATAAACTACTATCCACCAGACAAGCCATCTGAGACCACAAAAAAGGCCGGTATAATCCAGTGTTGTGCCCACTTAGGTTTATACGACCCAAAGGAAGGTGCAAAGGTCTTAGATGGTCCACCAGAAGTTCCTTTGGCCTCCATAGTGCTACAAGAAGAGAATGGCCAATTTTATGCCGTGGGAGTTCTTGGTAAGGACCAGTTTGACCAGTTCTTTGATAACTACAAGGCAGACCTAAGACAGCAGTATGGCTCTACTGCAAAGGCCAAAGAGCTTGTGGAAAAATGTATAGTTATGGAGGTGGATAAATATGTCAAATCAGTTATCAGGTGTTAGTAGAAGGGAATTGATCGTAGGTAGTGCCCTTGTAGGTATTACAGCGCCTCTTTTGGTGTATTCAAAGGCACAAAATAGGCTTAAAGCTCAAGTGGTTATAGTAGGTGGTGGCTATGGCGGTGTTACAGTAGCCAAGTATTTAAAGAAGGAAAATCCTAACCTTGATGTGGTCCTTATTGAAGAAAGGCCCTTCTTTATGTCCTGTCCCATGTCAAACCACTTTTTGGCTGGCCTTATGGAGCTTACGCCTCTGTGCTTTTCTTACAACGTGCTTGAGGTAAAGCATGGCATAAGGGTCTTGAACGATAAGGTGCTTGGAATTGAGCTTGATAAAAAGGTAGTAAGGACCTCATCTGGATATATATCCTATGACTATCTTGTGCTATCACCGGGTATAGACTATGATATAGAAGATTATCCATTTTACAGAGATTCCCTTGTATATAACCCTCCAGCCTTTAGGCCTGGGTCGGAGCATATATACCTTAAAAAGCTCATAGAGGACTTTGAAGGTGGAGATATAGTCATAACAGTGCCACCACCACCTTACAGATGTCCACCCGCTCCTTACGAAAGGGCAGCCCTATTGGCAAGCATGATAAAAAGAAACAAGATAAAGGCACATATATACTTTATAGACGCCAACGAAAGACCCCTTATAAACTCAGAAGGCTTTCTTTCAGCCTACTATGACCTATATAAGGATGTGGCAACTTATGTAACTTCCGCTCACGTAAGAGATATAGATGTGCATAAAAGGATTGTAAAAACATCGCATGGAGATTTTAAGTATGACCTTGCCAATGTAATACCGCCCATGAGGGCAAACAGGCTTTTGCAAGAAGCTGGACTTCTCAAGAAGGGTCAAAAGTGGGTAGAGGTAAATCCTCTTACCTTTGAAACTTCTGTGAAAAACGTTTTCGTTATAGGTGATGCATCTCAGAGCTATCTTCCAAAAAGTGGATATGCTGCACACTCAGAGGGTAAGCTTGTGGCAAAGATAATAAACGCAAGGTTAAAGGGCAAAGAGGTCAAAGAAGAGTATATGCAGATGATATGCTACGCCATGGTAAACGATAGAGAGGCCATAATGACGGAAACGGCCTTTAGGTATGATGCAGTATCAAAGAGGTTCATACCCACCCATAGGGAGGATAACCAAAGGAAAGAGACAACGGCAAAGAGATATGAGGAGTGGGCAAGAGGCCTATGGAGAGACCTCTTTGGTTAGAATTCTTTAAGCATGCCCTTTACCTTGTCTTCCCAGCTTGGGTGGACAAGGGTGGGCTTCCTTAACCTTCTTTTCCTATCCTTTGACTTATGAGTATTGTAGTGGGCTCCGCCCGCTTTATATCTTTTTATCTTGCCAGTAGCCGTTATCTTAAACCTCTTCTTTGCAGACCTGTTTGTTTTCATCTTTACCTTTGCCATCCTAAACCTCCGGCCTTAAATTATAACACAATCAGCATCCCAAAAGTTCCTTTAAGTCCTTATCAAGCTCCCTATAAACACCCAACCTTATACGGTATATCTTACCTTCCTTGTCCAAAAGGTAAGAGGTGGGAAAACCCATAAGCTTTAGCTCCTTTTCAAGGTTATCTGTGGGTCTTACTATAATGAAGGATACAGGGTTCTCACGCAAAAATTTCTCTACAGACCCTTCAGAGCTATCCATGTTCACAGCCAGTATTTCAAAGCCTTTGTCCTTACACCTTTTGTATTCCTTTTCAAAGATGGGCATCTCTTCCCTACAAGGTGGACACCAGGTGGCCCAGAAGTTTACAAGAAGGACCTTTCCTCTAAAATCGTTCAGGCTAATTTCCTTGCCATCAAGGGTTTTAAAGGTAAAGTTTGGAAGGCTTTGCTCCACCGGTGGCCTGTAAGAAGATAAGCCTTCATCCTCCTTCTTGTGTTCCAAGGCAAAGAATAAGACCATAATCAAAAGGATAGCCGTTAGTATATAAGGTATGGCTTTCATCATAGTTTATAAATATAGCCTAAGTGGTATATTCTGCGTTGATCTTTATATAGTCGTAGGTAAGGTCGGAAGAGTAGTAGGTCCAGCTTTCCTTTCCTTCCATAAGGTCAAGGGTTATCTCAATCTCCTGAGATTCTTCCATATACTTCTTGGCATTCTCTACGGCCTTGGGATGCACCTTTCCATCGTATACAAGGTGGCTTCCTATATAAACTTTTAGCTTAAACTGGTCTATAGGAAAGGCTGTAGAACCGGCCGCCGCCACTATCCTTCCCCAGTTGGGGTCTTTTCCAAATACTGCCGTCTTTACAAGGTTTGAGGTGGCTATCGCCTGGGCTATAAACCTTGCCTTTAGCTGTAGTGATGCGTTCTTTACCACCACTTTTATGACCCTTGTGGCTCCTTCACCATCTTGAACTATCTTCTTGGCAAGGCTAAGTGAGACCTCCTCTATGGCATCGCTCACCTTTTGTAGGTCCTCCTTTACAAACCCAAGGCTTATGAGGCCAAAGCTATCGTTGGTACTCATACATCCATCCACGCTTATGGAGTTAAAAGTCCTATCGTTTATGTCCTTGTGAAGCCTTTCCAAGATATCCTCCCTTAGGTCTGCGTTGGTAAAGACAAAGGCAAGCATAGTTCCCATGTTGGGATGTATCATACCAGCACCTTTTGCAAAGCCAAAGACCTCCAGCTTGCCTTTTTTAACAAAGTCATACTTGGGAAAGCTATCCGTGGTTGATATTACCTCGCTTGCCCTTTTTAGGTCAAGGGGTTCAAGGATTTCACAGGCAGAATCTATACCAGAAAGTACCCTATCTATGGGTAAGGGCTTTCCTATCACACCTGTGGAAAAGACAAGCACCTCATCCTCTTCCACATCAAGTTTTTCTGCCACCCTCTTTGCCATAAGTTCCGCATGCAAAAGCCCTTCCCTCCCAACGCCACAGTTGGCGTTCCCGCTGTTTATCACCATAGCTCTTACCCTTCCATTAAAGACCTTTTGGGAGTAAAGCACGCTGGCAGATTTAAAGTGATTTTTTGTAAAAAGAAAGGAAGCACTACATGTTTGTGGCAAAAGCACTACAAGTATGTCTGGTTTTTCTCCAGACTTTAGGCCAGCCTTTCCAACGCCCATTAAAATTTCCATGAGAAAATTATAACCTTCTTAGCCTTTCTTTTGCATCCTCCGCCCATGGCGCCTTGCCTTGAGATAGCTCAAGGGCTATCCTGTAGTGTTCTATGGCCTTTTCTCTTTGTCCAAGGGCTTCGTAGTTCCTTCCAAGGTAGTAGTGGGTGGAGGCATGGTCCGGTATGAGCCTGTTTGCCTTTTGAAGATATCTTAAAGACTCTTGATATTCCCTTTGGGCAAACTTTACATAGCCATGCACAAAGTTTGTAAGGAAAACATCGGGCATGGTCCTTAGTGCAAGACTTGAATGCCTTTCGGCCTCCCCTGTCCTTCCTTCCATGGCAAGTATGTAGGCCATATAGGCCCTTGCTGTGTAGTTCTCTGGATAAAGCTCTATGGCCCTTTGGAAGTGTCTGCTTGCCTGACTGTAATCCTTTTTGGCAAAGGCAACCTTTCCTTTGTCAAACTCATCAAAGGAAGGCTTTGTCTTAAAAAGCTTTTCCTTTGCAACTTGGAAGTCTTGGGTGTCTGTTATAAAGTAGCCTGTAGGCTTAAAAGTCTCTATCATCCTTTTTACCTCGGCCATCCTTGTTTCTGGAAGTGGGTGGGTGGAGAGCCACTCGGGCGCTCTTTCTCTTTTTTCCATAGCCTTAAAGGTCTCAAAAACTCTTATCATGCCCATTGGGTCATAGCCAGCCTTGTAGGCATAGAGAAGGCCATACTGGTCCGCTTCCCTCTCCTGGTCCCTGCTGAACTTTAGGCTCAAAAGCCCCGCACCTATCTGTCCAAACTGCAAAAGCACCTGCCCGTAAGGCTTGTCTGCCAAGAGCAAGGCCCCTATGTTCAAAAGAAGACTAAGGCCAAACTGCTTTTCTAAAAACCTTGCATGGTGTCTTGCGTTTAGGTGACCAAGCTCGTGGGCAAGCACGTTGGCAAGCTCGCTTTCCGAGTTTAACCTAAGAAGTAATCCTCTTGTTATCATAACCGGCCCACCCGGAAGGGCAAAGGCGTTGACTTGAGAGGAGTTTACCACATAGAACTCATATGGCAGTCTTCTTTCTGCCACCTTTGTAAGGATAAGGCCTACACCTTTTACATAGTTTTGAACTTCCCTGTCTGGGTATAATCCATCAAACTCTTCTATGGCGTAAGGCACATAGGACCTTCCTATCTCTATCTCTTTTTGTTCCGGAAGAAGGTTTAAAAGAGGCCCTTTTGTGGTAGCTTCCGCACAGGAGGGAAGAAGAGAAAGGAGAGCAAAAGACCCACCATACTTTAAAAACTCTCTCCTATTTAGCATAAGTTTATTTTAAGCCTTAAAAGTATCTCGTTTATAACCAGCATACCCTTCCTGTTTAGCCTCCACCTTCCATCTTCCTCTTCAAAAAACTCCAAAAGCTCTTCTGGAATAGACAAAAGGTCTTTTTCCACACCCCTTTTTGTCCTAAGGGCAACAAAGATGTAATCGTATAAAAGGTCTTTGCCTTTTAGGAACTCTTGGTATTCTACGGGCCTTTTTCCACTTTTTACCTTTTGAGCGTATAGCTTTATGTTCTTTGTATTTCCAAAGCGTGTGTGATTTACAAAGCTCCATGCGGAGACTCCAAGGCCCAAAAACTCCTCATGGGTCCAATAAAGAAGGTTGTGCTTGCACTCATAGCCAGGAAGGGCAAAGTTGGATATCTCATAATGCAAAAAGCCCATGGCCTCAAGGCTATCACAGATAAGGTCATACATATCCCCTATGGTGTCTTCGGAGGGAAGCTTCAAAAGGCCTTTGCTGTATAGGTTTCCAAACTGGGTGTCCTCGTAGGGTGTAAGAAGGTAAAAGGAAAGGTGAGTGATTGGTAAGCCCTTTAACATATCAAGCTCCTTTTTTAGGTCCTCAAGGCTTTGGCCCTCATAGCCAAAGATGAGGTCTAAGTTTATGTTCTCAAAGCCAGCTCTGTGGATGTTCTCAAGGGCCTTGAGCGTGTCTTTTACAGAATGAATTCTTCCAAGGGCCTTTAGTCCTTCTTCCCTTAAGCTCTGCGCTCCAAGGCTTATCCTGTTGAAGCCTATGGAACTTAAATATCTGTATTCTTCCAATGTGTAGTTTTCCGGGTTTGCCTCAAGGCTTATCTCCTCCACATTAGAGAGGTCCAAAAGATTGGAAAGTCTTTCCATAAAGCCTTGGTATAGCCTTGGGTCTATCAAGGAAGGAGTCCCGCCCCCAAAGTATATGGTTCTGAGGTCAAAGTCATTGTCCTTGTAGAGTTCTATCTCTTTCAAAAGAAGGTCTAAATACTCCCAGTGGTCCACACTTTGGTCCACAAAGGATACAAAATCACAGTAAGGGCATTTGTGAGAGCAGAAAGGTATGTGTATGTATAGGCCTTTAAGCATTTTCAAACTTTATGGGCCTGTTTCTGTGCTCTCTTATGATGGAGAGGGCAAGGCCAAAAAGGGTGGAAAAGGTGAGAATGCTACTTCCCCCATAGCTTACAAAGGGAAGGGGTATGCCCACTACAGGAGCCCAGCCCATAGTCATAAGAAGGTTTACAGAAGTTTGAAAGAGCCAAAGGCCTGCAAAGGTGCCAAGGTATAGTCTTTCTACTCTGTGAGGAATATCTAAGGCATAAAGAAGGATCCTATAAAAGGTTAAAAAAAGCATGGAAATTATTAAAAAGCTACCAAGAAAGCCCCATTCCTCAGCTATTACGGAAAAAATAAAATCTGTGTGCTTTTCTGGTAAAAAGAGAAGGTGGGATTGGGTGCCTTGCAAAAAACCTTTACCCAAAAGGCCACCAGAGCCTACCGCTATCATAGATTGAATGAGCTGGTAGCCACTGCCATGGTAATCTTGGTAAGGGTCAATAACCGCAAGAATCCGTTCCTTTTGATAGTCTTTTAAAAAGTGCCAAAGCACGGGAGAAAGTAAAATAAAGGTAAGGCCCGACAGTATAAAGTATCTTAGCTTTGCACCATAGAGGAAAAGTAGCGTGATAAGTATAACTCCGTAAGTTATGGTGGTTCCAAGGTCTGGCTGTTTGAGGGTAAAGAGGGAAGGTATGGCAAAGGCCAAAATAAGAATGAGGGACTCTTTGCTGAAAAGCCTTTTTGTGTGGCTCAAGGTATATAGGGAAAAGGCCAAAAGGGAGAACTTAAATAGCTCTGATGGTTGGATGCTAACCGGTCCCAAGTCAATCCACCTTTTGGCACCATAGACCGTCTTGCCAGCTATGGGCACAAGCACCAAAAGAAAGAGGTTTAAAAAGTATATGGCTGGGGCCATATCAAAGACCATCCTAAAGTTTAGCCTTGAAAGGAGTAGGATGATAAACCAGCCCGCTAAGATGTAAAGGCTCTGCTTCAAAAAGAGGGGAGAAGGGCTTCCCTTGTATGTGGCGCTATACACGCCCACAAGGCCTATAAGGCAAAGGGTTGCCAAAGCAAAAAGCAGGTATGGGTCATAATCTATAAGGATTTTCTTAAACTTGTTCTTCATGGTATACAAGCCTTCCGCAGGATGGGCAAACTCCCACATCGCCAGCTATAAGCCTTGAATACAGAGCTGATGGTAGCTTTGTTCCACAGTTGGTACAGGCACCAAGAGAATCTATGGGAAGTATGATGGGCAGGCCGTGTTTTTTCTTTAGCCTTTCATACTCTTCAAGTATAGACTCTTCCGTTTTACTCCTTAACTCTTCAAGTTCTTTTTGTAATTCCTCAAGCCTTGTGTTTAGCCTAAGCTGTGAGTATCTTAGGTCGGAAAGTTCTTCCTCCAGCTCTTGAGTCTCTTTTATAAACCTTTTATCTTCCCTTTTTTCTTCAAGGGCCTTTAACTCCTCTTCAAGCCTTTTTATGCTTTCTGAAAGCTTTATAACACAGTCCTCTCCCTTCGCCTTTTCCCTCAAAAGTGCCTTATATTCTTCGGCCTTTTTAACAAGACTTAGCCTCTCCTCCGCCCTCTTTGCTTTTTCCCTACACTCCTCTATCTGTTCCCTTTGCTTTTTTATCTCTTTCTTTATCTCCTCAATCCTCCTTGCTATCCCTTCTCTCTCTTCCTTTAAGCTTTCAATCTTCCTTATGGCCTCTTCTATTTGGCTTTGAAGCCTTCTTATGGCTGTATTTACCCTGTTTATTTCAAGCTCTACCCTTTGAAGCTGGAGCATTTTGGAGAATTTATCTACCTTCACAAAGAATATAATATAAGCCATGCTGGACCTGTTGATTAAGAAAGCCCTATTGCCAGAGGGAAGAAGACTTGTAGACATAGGCATAAAGGATGGCCTTATTGTGGAGATAGGGGAAGACATTCAAAAAGAGTCAAGGCAAACCATACATGCCGATGGTAGGGTGGTTTTCCCTTCCTTTGCCAACATGCACACACATATATCCATGAGCCTTCTAAGAGGCCTTGGTGCAGACCTTCCCCTTATGGACTGGCTTCAAAAGGTCATATGGGTTTTGGAGGGTGAGTTTGTATCTCCAGAGTTTGTAAGGGATGGAGCCCTCGTAGGCATTGCGGAGTCCATAAGGTCTGGCACAACCCTCTTTATGGATATGTATTTCTTTGAGGAAGCTGTGGCGGAGGTGGCCCAAAGGGCTGGCATAAGGGCTGGCCTTGGCTTTGGCATCTTAGACTTCCCAACAAAGGTGGCAAAAAGCCCAGAGGAGTATTTACAGAGGGCAAAAGCTTTTATAAGGGAGTTTAAAAACTCCGACCTTGTCTTTCCTGTGCTTTGTCCCCATGCGGTATATACCTGCTCACCACAGACCCTCAAAAAATCCCTTGAGCTTGCCTTAGAAGAGGATGTATACATCCACACCCACACGGCGGAGACACAGCAAGAGGTGGAGGCATCCCTTGAAAGGTTTGGAAAAAGGCCAGTGGAACACCTTCATAGCCTTGGATTGCTTAGCCACAGGCTCCTTATGGCCCATGTGGTTTGGACCACAGAGGAAGAGAGGGAGATGATAAAGGAAAGCGGTGCAAAGGTGCTTCACTGTCCCGAGAGCAACCTAAAGCTTGCCTCTGGCATAGCCCCCATAAGCGATTATGTAAAAAGAGGCATTCATGTATGCCTTGGCACCGACGGGCCTGCCTCCAACGATAACTTGGACATGCTTGAAGAGCTAAGCGTAATGGTTAAGCTCCAAAAGGGATCAAGCCTTAACGCAAAGGCCATGGATGCAAGAACTGCTTTGAGAATAGCCACGGAGGAGGGCTTTAGGGCCGTAGGCATAAAGGCGGGCAAGGTGGAGGTGGGCTACGAGGCGGACCTTATCCTTGTAGATACAAACAGGCCACACCTTCAGCCCCTTTATGATCCCATAGCCCAGTTTGTATACTCTGCCAAGTCCTCCGATATAGATACGGTCATATGCAAAGGTAAAATATTGATAGAGAAGGGAGAGTTAAAGACCCTTGACCAAGAGGAAGTGCTTTTTGTGGCCAAAAAATGGAGGGATAAGATAGAAAAGTTTTTGATGGATAAAATTTTATCTTAACGGGGTGTGGCTCAGGTGGCAGAGCGTCGGCTTCGGGAGCCGAAGGTCAGGGGTTCAAGTCCCCTCACCCCGATAAAAAAATAAGGAGGCGAAGGATGAGAAAGATTATGCTTTTAAGCGCCATAGCTGGCATAGCCTTCTCTCAGCCTGTCATTGACCCACCCTTTGCAGACAGGCTTTTCCCATACGTTAAATACGGTGAGGTATGGACTGGCACGCCAGCCCTTGTGAAGGATGCCACCATACCCAACACTCTCATAGTTTATGGCTCAAAAGAGGACCCAGAAGTAGTGGCCCTTGCGGGCAGGATAGCCTACTACCTTGGCCAGTGGACAGAAGATATAGGCTTTAATGCGGAGGATGTAAAGCAGTCAAGGATGCCCGAGCTTTTGGTAAGCGACCAAAGGCTAAAGGACCTCAGCTACCAAAACCTTATAGTGGTTGGAACGAACAACAGCATAGTAAAAGAGCTTGGCCTTAGCTTTGAAAAGCCCACTATAAAGCTTGTCCAAAAAGATGGCAAAAACATACTGGTGGTGGGAGGTGCCAACAAGGAACATGTGATGCAAGCGGGAAGATACTTGGCGGATGTTAGGCTAAACTTTAAGGCTGGAGCTTACAAGACCTTCTTCTCCTTTGTGGCCCTAAGAGGCTATATAGAAAGGGGTGAGTTTGATGCGGCCCTAAGGCTTATCAAAAGCCCCACTGGAATCTCTGCCTGCGGAAAGAACATGGCTTTAGCAGGACCCATGGTGGCCCAGTGGAGCGATGACCTAAAAGCTGTGGTAAAACACAGGAACAACATCCTCTATAACGAGCTTCCAAAGGCTCTTGAGGAGAAGAACAAAGAGAAGGCTGTAAGCCTTTGGAAAGAGGCCATGCTAACCTGCTACCAATGCCATCAAGGTATAAACGTGCCACAGGTAAGAAAGTTCAAACCTTTGGAGAGCATACACGCCAAGCATCAAAGAATAGCGGAAAGCTTTGGCTTGGTCAAAGTGGTTGGAAATCAAAAGTCCTGTATTGCCTGCCATGCGGGACCTACCAACACAAGAGGGTATTGACCTAATTGGGTGGCTTAGAGCCACCCGCCCCTTTGGCATATAATTTAAGATATGAAGAAATTTTTCTTAGCCGTTTTACTTTTAACCGCCTTTTCATTCTCCCGTGAGGTGCCTTTTGACAATCTTCAAACCTTTATGCTCTGGGGCTTTGGTATCCTCTTCAGCGGTATGGGCATTCTCATAGGCCTTGTGATGTGGGACAGGAGAACCGCAATTGCACCAGCCAAAATATGAAACCCATAAAAGCCCTTCTTATACTTCTCTTTCCTGTGCTTTTAACCTTACTCTGTGTTAGGCTTAGCTTTACAGAGGCCTTTGTAGACTTCCTTTATCCAAGGGTAGTCCTCCCTCCAGACCCTATGCCTTACGAACAGAGGTTAAACATAGCAAAGCTTGGGCTAAGGTCTGTGCTATCGGATAAGGGTATGGAAGACTTTAAAAACTCTGGGCTTTTTAACTACAGAGAGATAAAGCATATGGAGGATGTAAAAAGGCTTTTGGGCTTTTTCTTCGGTTTTTTATACATTGGCCTTCCAGTGTGGTTTTTGCTTTTCCTTAGTTTGAGAAATTTAAAAGAGATGGGAAAGGTGCTTTTCTTTGGAGCTTTACTTTTGGAGCTTTTTGCCCTTTTTGTGTTTTTTGTTTCTTTGACAAACTATGAGTGGCTCTTTGTTGCCTTTCATAACCTTTTCTTTGACCCTTACTCTTGGAGGTTTAGAGATGAGGATATGCTACTTAGGGTTTACCCTATGGACTTTTGGTATAAGGCTACCATATATACAACCTTGATGGTTTTCTCCATAAATTTAGTCTTTCAAATTATTGGTCTGTTTCTTTGGAAAAGTAAGCCTTAATCTTTTCCTCCATGGGTGCAGGCCTGCCTATGTAATAGCCCTGTGCATAGTCCACTCCAAGGCTAAGGAGTATATTGAGAGTTTCCTCATCTTCCACTTGCTCCGCTATGGTTTTTATACCCAAAGTTTTTGCAATATCTACAATACTTCTAACAAAGCTCCTGTCAATCATAGAATCCTTTAAGCTTTTTATAAACTCGCCTTCAATCTTTAGAAAATCTACATGCAGATATTTAAGGTAAAGAAAGCTTGCATAACCCGAGCCAAAGTCATCAATGGCAAACTTAAAGCCTAAATTCCTTATGTTCTTTATAAAACGGCTAACTTCTACTATATCTTGTATAGCCTCCCTTTCTGTTATTTCAAAAACTATCCTACTTGGCTTTATACCATACTTTTCCACCATGTTTATAACCCATCTCATATAATCCTCTGTAAGGTTTTGGGGAGAAAGATTTATAAAGAAAAAGAGTTCAGATATATCTATTGAGGATAACCTTTGAAAGATCCTTTCTACCATTACCCTATCCAGGTCTCTTATGATTCCCAATTCTTCTGCTCTATTTACAAAATATGTCGCCGGCAAAAGATGGTTATTTATACGCAACCTCATAAGAGCTTCAAAGCCTTCTACAGTATATGTGCGTATGTTTAATATATCTTGGAAAAATACTTCAATATCTCTCCTTTCAATAGCTTCAAATATTTCTTTTTCAATCTTTCTAAGTGTAGGAAGCATTTTGCTTATAGGCTCTTCCACCTTTTTTACTTTACCTTTACCTTCTCGTTTTATTAGAGTTATAAGGGCTTCACCCAACGCAAGAATATCTTCCTTTTTATCAGCATCAATAGGATAACAAACTACTCCAATGCTTAAACTTACATGAATTTTATTTTCTCCTACTACAAGAGGTGTGTTTGTGATCTCTTCTTTTAATCTTCCCGCTATTAGTTCTGCAATGTTTTTATTTGTTTTTGGCAGTAGGACACAAAACTCATCTGCACCAAGCCTTCCAACTATATCAATCCTTCTTGTTTTTCTTTTTAAAATCTCTGCAATATGCTTAAGAACCAAATCTCCTACAAAGTATCCGTATGTGCTATTTATAATCCTTAAGTTATCTACATCCATAAAAAGCAGGCATAAAGGTTCCCCAGACCTATTTGACCTTTCAAGCTCCCTTTCAAGTATATCTTCAAAGCTTTTTCTGTTATATAACATGGTAAGGGGGTCATACTCTATAAGAAACTTTATGCTTGCTTGTGCCTTTTGTAGGTCCTCTATAACCTTCATAAGCCTTACCACATGAAAGAGCTGATTGCCTACAGTTTTAAAAAAGACAAGTTCTTCCCTATCAAAGTCTTTCTCTTTTCTTAGCCCTATCATACCAGATTGATAAGAATTTTCTTCAAACTTGCAATACATGTAATTTTTGCCCATTCCATACATTTCAGAGCTTTCTAACACCTCTTCCAAAAGCTCATAGACCTTCATATCTGGAAAGTTTGCCAAAAATCCGCTGGAAAATACTATCCTATCTGGAAGTTCTGCGTTTTTATTCCACATGTAAAAGATACTTCCATCCATTTTGAGAATATAATCAAGCCTTTCAAGCACTTGCTTTGAAAAAGTGTCTATATTGTTGTAAGCCTGGGTGGCATACTCGGAGGTCTCCAAAAGAAGGTATAACCTATCAAGCTCCTTTGTTTTCTCCTCTATAAGCCTGTCAAAGCTTATCCAGTTTAGGAGATATCCGAGAATAGTCCTTTCTGTATTAAGCACGTGAAGCTTTGCCAAGGGGCCTTCTGGATAATCCTTTAGAATGCTTACAATAAGATAGTTCTCATATAGATTATAGTGAACATTCTTATGAAAGTATTGACCTCCAAAGTCTTTAATTAGCTTCTTAATGCTACTTGTGTCAATTATAGGCACATCTGAGCGTTCTGGACCATATACAATAGCCACAGGCTTGCCCTTTTCCAAATCATAAAGGAAGAGAGCTTTTATCAAATACCTAAAACCATGTTCAAGCTTCAAAAGGTAAAGGCTTCCTTCTTTTATAGGTTTTATTCGTAGTATATCTTTAAGGATACCTATCATCTCATTTATTATGTCAATAGCCTCTCTTCTCAAATTGATATAAAGAATTACATAAATAAGAAACACATAAGCAAAAAGCCTATGAAAAGAGGAAATAACTATCATAATGTCGTAAATGTATTGGTAAAGTGCCAAGCTTATAGAAGAAAGGGATAAAAATACTAAAGACAGGAAGATATACCAAGAACTTTTTTCTCCCAGGATTTTATTCTTTACAACATAGAAGGCAAGATAGACGTAAACAAGCGCAAATATTAATTCAGATACATCTCTATAAAGAGGCGTGCCTACATTCTCTATGTAAAGGGGCGGAAGGGTGTTGTAGAAGAGTATTACATAAATTGAGGATAGTATGGAAAAGGTCAATACAAGACCATAAACCTTTATGGATAACCAATTGGTAATTTTGTGGTAAAAAACAAGTATGAATAGGGCTAAGAATAGAAAGATTTCTGATAGTAGATAGAGATATGCCGTTCTATTTCTTTCACCTAAAAGGAACAGTATATGGAAAAGGTCCGGAATTAAAGAAAAAACAAGGAACAATCCAAACCAATAAAACCTTTTGCTTATAAACCTTTTACCTAAAGCCAAAAGCAGAATGGTAGTAAAAAAGAGTAAAGAGAAGGATGTTATGCGTGATAATGCCATTAAAAAAGCGAAAATTGGCCACTCTAATATAACCTTATCTCTGATTATATAGGAAAATAGAGTAATCAATGAGCCAAAAATGATAAGCCCAACAACTTTGTATTTATACATCCCTAATATCCTTATAATCGTAAGAACCACTTGGAACTTTAGAGCTTATGAGCTTTAGCATAAATTCCGCCACCTTTTCTGGAGGTTTTAGTGTATTTGGGTCCTCTTGAGGGTATGCCTTTGCCCTCATCTGGGTTCTTGTAGCGCCTGGGTTTAGGGCATAGACTCTAATACCTTTCCCCTTTAACTCCTCTGCCAAAAGGAGGCTAAAGCCCTCCACACCGAACTTGGAAACAGCATAGGCTCCCCAATAGGGAGCTGGCCTCTTGCCTGCACCGGAAGACATGTTTACTATCACAGAACCTTCAGACATGTAAGGAAGGGCATACTTGGTTATATAAAAGACACCGTTTATATTCACCCTTATAACCTCCTCCCACACTTCTTCAGGATAGTCCTCTATGGATAACCTTTCTCCAAGGATGCTGGCGTTGTTAACAAGAAGGCCTATTTTCTTCAATTTTTCCACACAGAAATCTACAAACTCCTTTGCAGACCTTCTATCTCCTACATCACAAGCCTTTATATAAAGGCCCTCAGGATTACCAAGTTCATGCTTTAGTTTTATTAGGTCCTCTTCCTTTCTTGAGCAGGTGCAAACCTCCCAACCATCCCTTAGTAATCTCTCCACCATAGCCCTTCCTATTCCCTTACTTCCTCCTGTGATGATGGCTTTTTTAGCCCCCATGACTAAAGAAAGATTATAATTCCCTTTGATAATCTATCTCAACCAAATTTTTATATGGAAGATGTAAATTTTAAGAATATAATAAAACTCTAAAGGAGGTGAAAGATGCTTTTAAACCTTGAAGTAAGGGCCCAGCTAAGGGATATTTTCTCCAAAGAGCTTGTGCATCCTGTAAATCTAAAGCTCTTCTCTCAAGCCATAGGGTGCGAAAGCTGTCAGATTGCAGAGGACCTTCTAAAAGAGTTGGCAGAAGTGGCACAAGAAAAGATAAAACTAAACATATACTCTCCACTGGTAGATAGGGAGATAAGCCAGGCATACCAAATTGAAAGGGTGCCTACCATAGTTATAGAGGGTGATAAGGATTATGGCATAAGGTATATAGGCCTACCGGCCGGGCTTGAATTCACTACCCTTGTGCAGGGCATAGTGCAGGTTTCCAAGAGGGAGCCAAAGCTTTCAGAAAAAACCATAGAACTTTTAAAGTCCATAGACCTACCAATAGAGATAATGGTCTTTGTAACCACTTCCTGTGGATATTGTCCTTCCGCCGCCATAACGGCCATGAACTTTGCTCTGGCAAACGATAACATAAAAGCTATTATCGTAGATGCCAACGAAAACATGGATTTGGCAGAAAGGTTCCAAGTGGTAGGTGTGCCAAAGATAGTTATAAACAATGGACTGGTGGAGTTTGTAGGTGCACAGCCAGAGAACAACTTCCTTGGCTATGTAATCTCAGCTTATGAAAAGATGAGGAGAGAAAATGGACAGGCTTGAATACTTCAAAAGCCTTTTGGAAAAATCACCAGATAACCCACTTGCCCACTATTCCTTGGCCCTTGAATACTACAAACTAAAAGACTACGAGAACACCATAAAACATATGGAAAGGTATATGAGCCTAAAAGAGGATGAAGGCGCAGGCTATAGAGTTCTGGCAAAGTGCTATGAGGAGCTGGGAGAGTATGAAAAGGCCATAGAGGTCCTTCAAGAGGGAATAGAAAAAGCACTAAAATACAACCATCCAAGTATGGCAGAAGAGTTCAGGTCATGGATAGAGCAGTTAAGACAGTTGCAGTCCTTCTAAGCCTTTCTTCCTTTTCCTTTTCCCAAGAACTAAAGGCATGCTACAGAGCCTATCTCTTTTTCTTTCCAGTGGCGGAAACATGCATAACTTACAAGCAGGAGAATAACCATCTCAAAACGGAGAGCTTTGTAAGGACCATAAACGTAGGAAAGCTTGTAAAGAGAGTTTATAACAGAGGTGGAGCCACTATAATATTGCCCGACCTAAAGCCGAAGCATTTTGTATATTACCAAGAGGAAGGAGAGTTCAAAAGGTATCAGGAGTACATCTTTAACCATAAGATAAAGGTAAAAGAGATAAAGTATGTAAAGTTAAGCGATGAGATAGAGAAAAAGGAAGAGAAGGAGTATGAATATAGAGGCTTTGTAGACCCATACACCGCAAGCCTAATACTCTACAGGGACAGCTCAAAGACAAGCCAAGGCACGGTAAAGATGTTCTACGATGACAAAGAATACCTTTTGCCCTACAGTGTAAAGGGCATAGAGGTAGTAGAAACACCTTTGGGTGAATTCAAGGCAAGGAAGATAGAAGTTTATCCAAACATTGAGACAAAAGGTCTTTTAAAGCCAAAAGGGCTATGGTATTTATGGATTGATGAAGAAACTAATGTGCCTGTTAGGATGGACCTTAAGTTTGTTATAGGTTCCGCCTCTGCAAGGCTTGAGAGAATTGAAGGTGATAGATACTTGCTTAAGAGGGTTTTAAAAAGGTAGGGGGCAAAAGCCCCCATAAGATGCTTACTTCTTTTGCTCTGCAGGAGCTTGCTCTTTCTTTTCTTCCTTCTTTTCCTCTTTCTTGTGAGCTTTCTTGTGAGCCTTCTTTTCTTCCTTCTTTTGCTCCTGCTTTTGCTCTTGCTTTGCTGGCTCGGCTGGCTTTGCAGGCTCAGCAGGCTTTGCTTGTTCTGCCATTGCTACACCTGCGAAGGCTACTGCAAGTAGCAAAGAAAGTACCTTCTTCATGTTTCTACCTCCTTAAGGTTTTTGGTTAAATAATAGATTATCTAACCGAAGATGAAAATTTGATTAAAAATTAGAGGCGTTATTATAGTCTCTGTTTCAGCAGGAAGAGGATAAGCTCATACAGTATGGATATAAGACCCACCATATAGTAAAACCTATGGTGATGTTCAAGCACTTGCACCAAAAGGTAGGCAATGGCCAAAAGAAGTAAAGGTGAAAGGGCGTTAACTATGCTCACCGTGTATTTCTTTTTTATGTCTTCCCTTGGCATAACCATCTTAAGGTTTAGGCTGTAATTCTCAAAGTCTGTAGAAAAGGTCTTGCCTTCCCTTTGGGTAAGAAGAGAACCTTTTTCAAAAATGATCTCCTCATCCTTTACATAGGCCTTTTTGGCAACGACAACACCCTCTTGGAACTTAAAGAAAATTCCTTCAAGCCTATTTCCATCCCTTCCCTCCACATAAAGGGTAAACTGTCCAAAGCTTTGGAAGCTTTTAGGTGATATAGAGGTTAGCATAAGAGTGTAATACTTAATCGTTAACTGTCTTCTAAGATAACCTATATGTTCTTCATTTATTAAAATAGAACTAATCACCAAAGCAAGTAGAATTGGAGATAAATATGTTACGCTTTTTGTGTAAAGATAGCTTGGCTTTATGCCAAAAGATTGTATTACGTGCAACTTTTTGCTCTCTTTGAACTCAAAAAGACTAAGGGAAAAGGCTATAAAAAGAGATATTGGTAGCATGTATAAAAAGTAATAAAAAAACCAAAGCAATAGGAAAGGTAAAGACTCCTTAGATGGTAGCCGGAATATTATTTGGTCAAGCTTTATTACTTGAAATATAAGAAAGAGAAAGTTAAAAAGGAAGCATATCAAAAGAGAAAGCTTTAAAAATCTCCAGAAAAACCAACGGAACAACATCTACCTTTTTAACTTGTTCTTAAGCCTTTCTTTCTGGTTTGGCTCGCCTCTTTTGCCTTCAAGAATAAGCCTATAGGCCTTTTGGTAATATTCTTGCGCTTTCTCCTCTTGTCCCAACTTTGAAAGTACATCGCCCACATGTTCGTATAGGACTGGATCTTCCTTTTCCTTCTCAAGGGCTTTCAAAAGCATTTCATAAGCCATCTTATACTCCCCTTTGTAATAAAGCACCCATGCCATACTGTCTATGAAGGCTGGGTTTTCTGGGTCCTTTTCTAAAGCCTTCTTTATTAGCATCTCTGCCTCATCAAGCCTTGCACCTTCATACCACAAAAGCAAAGAATAGCCAAGATGGTTTAAAAGGTCTGGATCCTCTGGGTTTAGCTCAAGGGCTTTTCTTAGGTCCTTCTCGGCGGAAATGATCTCTCCCCTCTTGTCATAGACTATGGCCCTTAGAAAATAACCCCTATAGTCCTTTGGGTTTAGGTCTATGGCCCTGTTTATATACTTTAGTGCCTTGTCATAATCTTCCTTTTCATTCAAAAGGCTTCCCATAAGGAGGTTTAGCATATAGCTGTTTGGCTCTACAGATAGGCCTATCTTTAATAATTCTTCCGCCTTTTTGTATTCCTTCTTGTCTATGTATATGCTGGCAAGCCTTTCAATTATCTTTGGATTGTTGCCAAGCTTTTTTTGTAGGTTTAAATAGACCTCAAGGGCCTTGTCTTGTTCTTTTAGCATCTCAAGAAGGGTGGCATATGTGTATGCTATGTCTGGGTTTTCTGGATTTTCTTTGTATAGCCTTTCCAATATCTCCTTTGCCTCTGCGGTGTTTCCAGACCTTATTAGCACAAGGCTGTATTGATAGAGGTAGTTTCCATCTGGGTATAGGTCTGCCAGTCTTTTGTATATTTCCTTTGCCTCCTCATACCTGTTGGTTATAAGGTAGAGGTTGCCAAGCCTTTCAAGGGCGCTTCTGTTGTCTGGGTCCCTTTTGAGAATATCCTTATAAAGGCTTTCTGCCTTGGAGTATTCTCCACTTTGTTCATAAAGGCTACCAAGGGTTATAAAGCTGGCTTCAAAGCTTGTGTTTATCTTTAAGGACTTTTCAAGGTATTCTATGGCCTCTTGTTGTTTTCCTTCCGATAGGGCTATGCGGGCAAGCATAAAGTAGGGTAGTGGGTTGTCTGGGCTAATCTTGGCAAGGTTTTCCAAAACAGCCTTTGCCTTCACAAAATCTTTCCTTTTTAGATAGTCCTCTGCCAAAAAGACCATAATCTCCTTAGATTCTGGATTTTTAGAGTAGCCTTCTTCAAGCACCTTTAGTGCCCTCTCAGTCTCCTTTTTGGACATATAGAGGCTGTGAAGCAAAAGATAAGGCTCTGGTATGTCTGGGTATTTGTTTTTAAACTCGTTGGCTATCTTTAAGGCCTTTTCATGCTTTTTTAACCTCATTTCAAGCCTTATCACATCCACATAGAGGGTAGGCGTGGGTGCCCTCTCAAGGGCTCTAAGACAGTAGCTTTCAGCCTTTGATGGATCCTTTTCTTGGAGGTCTCTGCATAGCATATAGTCCATATAGGGGTTGTAAGAAAAGGCTATACCAAAAAGCAGTGTTATGAAGAGGAACCTCATTCTAAGCTCCTATGTATAAGCATAGGTATCTCTAAGCCTTTCATAAGCTCGGAGGAGGTGCTTCCAAGAAGGACCCTTTTTAGGCCAGAGAGGCCTCTGCTTCCAAGGACCACGAGGTCCATATTCGGCTTTTCCTTTAAAAACCTCTTTATGCCATCGGCGGGGGACCTATCTTCAAGAATGTAAGATTCTACTTCAAAGCCTTCTTCTTTTATCCTTCTTTCCAATTCCTTTATGTGCCTTTCCTTCTCTTCCCTATACCTTTGACTCAAAACATCCCTTATGCCCTCCACTAAAGGAAGCTCTATGGTTTCTTCTACATGGACCAAGAAGATATGAGGACTAAAGGGCTTTAGAAGGTTTAGGGCAAAGCTTAAGGCCTTGTTGGCATACTCAGAAAAATCATAACCTATAAGCACATTGCTTATTTTTTCTGGCTCTCTACCCTTTAGTATAAAAACGGGCTTGTGAGAATACTTTACCACCTTTTCTGTAGTGGAGCCTATGAGTATCCTTTGCACAAGGCCCTTTTTGTGGCTTCCCACAAAGATAAGGTCATAGGCACTTTCCTTTTCTAAAATTACCTCCGCCGGGTCGCCCACCTCCACATAAAGGCTTGCCTTCAAGGGCTTTAAAAACTCCACAAGGCCTTCAAGTTTTTCCTTTGCCTTTTCCTTTTGCCTCTCTTGGAGTTCTGTTAAAAGGCTCATGTCAACGGTAGCCATGCCAAAGCTTTCTGGATAGGGAAGGTATAAAACTGGGGAGACCACATGGAGTAGGTCCACTTCCGCACTGTGGGCTTGAGCAAAGGCTTTAACAATCCTCAAAAGCGGGTTTGTTATCTCGGTAAAATCCACTGGCACAAGAAATTTCATAGCCCTATTCCCCCTTTCTTGTATTCAAAAAACAAGCTCATGAAACTCCTCAAGGTTTAATTTAATCACCTTTTCTATAAAGGGAAAGCAAATCTCGTTGCCAGCATAAACATCTGTCCCCAAAGAAAAGCCTTTGCTAAGGGCTACCTTTGCTCCTGCCTCCTTTGCTATAAGCGTTCCAGCTACCACATCCCAAGGGTTTAGTTCAAACTCCAAGAGACCATCAAAGACACCTTCGGCCAAAAGGCAAAGGTCTACGGCGGCCGCACCCGGCCTTCTCATGGCTCCTACTTTATCAAAGACCTCTTTGAATATGTTCCAGTAGGCATTTAGGTCTCTTTTGGCCCTTGAAGGATAGCCGTAGGCCACATAACATTCTTTTAGTTTTTCCTTCTGCCTAACACTTATTCTCTTTCCGTTTTTGTAGGCACCATGGCCTTCGGCAGCCCAGTAGAGGCTATCAAAGGCAGGAAGATAAACGGCTCCCACAAGGGGCTTTCCTTTGTAAAGAAGGCCCACAGAAGTGCCAAAGATGGGAAAGCCTGCTATGTAGTTTTTAGTGCCGTCAAGGGGGTCTATATACCAAACGTAGTCTCCATCGCTTGAACCACCTTCTTCTTCACCTACCACAAGATGGTCTGGAAGGTGTTTTTGTATATGCTCCCTTATCCTCTCTTCTGAGAGCTTATCCGCAAGGCTGTATACGTCCTTTTCACCCTTTTCCATAACCTTGTTGTCTTCTCTCCTGTAAAACTCCTTTAAAACAAGCCCTCCCAAAAGGCTTGCTTCCTTGGCCACTCTCAAGAAAAGCTCTATGTTATGCATCGTCCAACACTTCTATACATGGTAGGCTGTTGCCCTCAAGAAGCTCCAAAAAGGCACCACCGCCAGTGGATACAAAGTCTATGGCGTTATAGACTCCAGCCCTGTGGATGGCATGGTCCGTATCGCCGCCTCCCGCTATGGTAAGAGCAGGAGACTGAGCAAGCATCTTTGCCGTCTCGTAGGTGCCGTCCTTAAACCTATCCAGCTCAAAAACTCCCATGGGGCCGTTCCAAACTATGGTTTGGGCGTCTGAGATGATCTCCCTCAAAAGGGCTACAGAGACTGGCCCTATGTCAAGGCCCATCCACCCATCGGGTATTTCCTGCCAAGGCACCACCTTTGTGGGTGTGTTGTCAGAAACTTCTTTTCCTATCACAAAGTCCACAGGAAGATAGAGCCTTACATCCAGCTTTTTGGCTATCTCCAGTATATCCCTTGCCGTATCAAGAAGGTCTTCTTCCACTAAGGAGCTTCCCACTTTGTAGCCTAATGCCTTTATAAAGGTAAAGGCCATGGCACCACCTATAAAGAGCTTATCCACCCTCTTGAGAAGGTTCTTTATTATGCCCAGCTTGGAAGAGACCTTGGCACCACCAATGATGGCCACCACTGGCCTTTGTGGGTTTACCATGGCCCTTTCAAAATAGCTTATCTCCTTTTCAAGCAAAAAGCCCATAACCGCAGGTTTTAATATCTGTGGCACAAGGTATACGGAGGCATGTTTTCTGTGGCATGTGCCAAAGGCATCGCTCACATAAACCTCACCAAGCCTTGCCAAAGCCTTAGCAAACTCTTCACTTCCTTTGCTTTCCCCCTCATGGAACCTTAAGTTTTCCAACAGGACCACCTCCCCTTCTTTCATGCTATAGACTTCTTTTTCCACCTCTTCCCCCACGCAGTCGGATAGCATTTTAACCTCTCTGTTTAGATATCTTGATAATCTTTTTGCCACGGGCATAAGGCTAAACCTTTCGTCCTTCCCCTTTGGCCTTCCAAGGTGGGACATAAGGATGATCTTTGCCTTTGCATCCAAAAGGTATTCAATGGTTGGAAGGCTTGCCCTTATCCTCGTGTCATCCTCAATGTTTCCAAGTTCATCCATTGGCACGTTAAAATCTACCCTTACAAGCACCCTTTTACCCTTAACATCCACATCCCTTAGGGTCTTTTTCCTAAAGGGCATTTCTACCTCCTTTAAAAATCAAAGTCTATATCTTCATCATCAAACTCAGGGCTTTCATTGACTTCAAAGACACCTCTTAAGTTGAGGGCAAGCTTTTTTAAGCTTTCTAAGTATAGGACTAAGTCCTCATAAACCTCCAGCAGAGCCTTATACCTTTTGATCTCCTCATATGTAAGCCTTCTGGTTTTTAGGAGTTTTTTTACAGCTATTCTTGAGATTAAGGCTCTGGAATACTTTTCCTGCCACTCCTTCCAAAACTCTGGGCTGTTCACTGGAGCTTTTACTACAAAATACTCAAGGTTTGAAAATTCTTCCATGAGATTAAGGTCAAGGGTGTTTTTCACAGGACTACCTCCTTATAGAGAATTATAACCTAAGGTATAAACTTTTTATAATGCTCCTGTTTTATAGGCGTGGCGGGCTTGGCGATACACTTCTAACCTTCCCAATGCTTGAAGTCTTAAAAAAGTCCGGTAAAAGCATATGGGCTGTGGGAAATACGGATTACTTTTCCATAGCAAAGGAGATAGGTTGGGTGGATTTTGTAAGCTCAGAAGTGCCAGAAAGAGAGTTTGAGGAAAGGATAATAATAGCACATGATGGTAATGTAAAGCCCTTTCCAGAAAAAAGGGTATGGGTTGTGGAACACTACCTTAGAAGCCTTAAGCTATCTGGTAATTTTTCTAAGATTTTGCCCATAGAGCCTTTTGAAAAAAGCCCTTTACAAGACTGCGCCGTGCTTCATCCCTCCAGCGGGTCCCCAAAGAAAAACCCACCCCTTGAGCTTTTCCTTATGGTAGAAGACTTTCTAAAAAGGCAGGGCTTTAAAACGGTGTATTTTATAGGTGAAGCGGACCAATGGCTAAAGGATTATGTTAAAAACTACTTTGAAAGCTTTTCCCCTCTTGAGATAGCCAAGGCACTAAAGGGCGCAAGGCTTTTTGTGGGAAATGACAGCGGAATTTCTCACCTTGCAAGCTACTGTGGTCTTCCCACCTTCATCTTCTATGGTCCCACAGACCCAATAGTTTGGAAGCCCATAGGAGAAAAGGTCTTTCAGATAAGCCTTTCCTTGGAGTGTAGCCCCTGCTTTCCCCAAGTGTGCCAGGAAAGGAATTGTTTTGATACTAAAGCTCTTTTTGAAAGTTTTAAAAAGGCTTTTAAAGCCCTAAAATAGCTCCACATCCCTTATATGCTCCACCTCCTTGTCCCTTATTATTACCACCTCCAACCTGTAGTTTTCCGCCGGATGCTTATAAAGGTATTCTTCTATGCATCTTAAAAGCCTTTCCATCTTTCTTTTATCCACCCTCTCCGCTGGGTCTCCCAAGGCCTTGCTCCTTCCCCCCTTTACTTCCACAAAGACCAAGGTATTGCCACTTTGGGCCACAATGTCTATTTCGCCAAACCTGCAATGGTAATTTCTGTGGAGTATTTTGTAGCCAAGGCCTTTTAAATACTCTACCGCCAGGTCTTCAAACTCCGCACCCTTCCTCAAGGCTTTGAAGAATCTCCTCAGGTTTTACTACGGCAGTGCCAAGCTTTCCTACCACAATGCCGGCGCACAGGTTGGCAAGCTCGCAAGCTCTGTCCCAATCCAAGCCCGTAAGGGCGCAGGCTGTAAGCACTGCCACCACCGTATCACCAGCACCAGAAACATCATACACCTGCTTTGCCCTCGCTGGAAAGACCTTATATTCTTTGTCAAAAAGGGCCATGCCCTTTGGCCCAAGGGTTATTACAAGGGTGTTTAGATTTAGCTCCCTCTTTAGCCTCCAGCCAAGGCTTTGAAGAGATTCCTCATAGACCATAGCCTTAGCCTCTTTTTCGTTGGGAGTCATAAGGCTTGCGCCCATGTAAAGATGCTTATTCTGTGGCCTTGGGTCAATGGCAAAAAACACCCTCTTTTCCCTTATCCTATCCATAAGGCTTTTGCTTACCACACCCTTTGCATAATCGGAGACTATTATTCCATCCACATCCAATTCAAGCCTTTCAAGCATACTTTTAAGCACTTCACCTCCCACAGCCTTCCTGTCTTCACTGTCCACCCTAAGGAGCTGTTGGGACAGGGCCACTATACGGGTCTTCTCCGTGGTAGGCCTTTGGGGGTCCTCCACCGTTAGGTCCCCAACGCCCGCCTCCTTCAAAAGACCCCTTATAATATGCCTTCCATAATCCTGACCCACCACACCAAGAAGGTAGGTTTTTACTCCAAGGCTTGAAAGGTTATGAGCCACATTCCCCGCACCGCCAAGCCTAAACTCCTCCCTTTGAACCTCCACTATAGGCACTGGCGCTTCTGGAGAAATCCTTTCCACCTTTCCAAAGATATACCTGTCAAGGATCACATCCCCCACCACAAGAACACTGAGCCTTTTAAATTCTTCAAGGATATTTAAAACACTCTCCTTATCAAGACTCATTAATCACTTTTACCTCTTCTCCCTCTTCTATAAAGGCTGAGTGAAGCTCCCTTACGGCAAGCTCTCCATACTTATCCTCTATAAGGCATGATATCTTTATCTCCGATGTGGATATGGCCATTATGTTTATGTTGTTCTTGTATAGCACTTCAAACATCTTGGCCGCCGTGCCATAGGAGCTTCTCATGCCTATGCCTACCACAGAGACCTTGGCTATCTTGTCATCCCTTACCACCTCCTGGGCCTCTATCTCTTTGGCAACCCTTCTCACTATCTCCTCCGCCCTTAGGGCGTCTGCCTTGTTTACCGTAAAGGACATATCTGTGTAGCCTTGATGGGATACGTTCTGCACTATCATATCCACCACTATATGGGCATCACCCAAGGCCTTAAAGATCTTATAGGCTATGCCTGGTCTGTCTGGCACCCTTACTACCGTTATCCTTGATTCGTTCCTCTCTAAGGTTATAGCCCTTACAACGCTCTTCTCCATAACTTCCTCCTCGGGAACTATCCAAGTCCCTTCACTATCGTTAAAGGAGCTTCTTACATGTATTCTTACATTGTATTTCATAGCAAACTCTATGCTTCTTGCCTGCATCACCTTGGCGCCAAGGGAAGCCATTTCAAGCATCTCCTCGTAGGATATTACAGGAATCTTCTTTGCGTTTGGAACTATCCTCGGGTCTGCTGTAAAAACACCTTCCACGTCCGTGTATATTTCACAGTCTGCACCAAGGGCGTAGGCCAAGGCTACGGCGGACAGGTCCGAACCTCCCCTTCCAAGGGTGGTTATCTCCCAATCTTCCGTTACACCCTGAAAGCCAGCCACCACAGGCGTATAGCCTTCATTCAAAAGGTTTTTTAACCTTTGCACGCCTATCTTTCTTATCCTTGCCTTTGTATGAACTTCATCGGTTATTATGGGCACCTGCCAACCACACAGGCTTATGGCTGGAACGCCCAACTTTTGAAGGGTCATGGCAAATAGGGCAATAGCTTGCTGTTCTCCTGTGGAGATAAGCATGTCCAACTCTCTTTCTGGTGGTAAGGGGTCTATCTGTTTTGCAAGGTTTATAAGCCTATCTGTTTCACCCGCCATGGCGGATGATACTACCACTACCCTGTAGCCTTCTTTTAGCTTTTGAAGCACCCTTTTGGCAGCGTTTTCAATCCTTTCCAGGCTTCCAACGGATGTTCCACCAAACTTAACCACCAAAATTTTCATCCTTATTATTTTACATCCATAAGCCTTTTGAGTAGGTTCGTTTTGAAGTATGCCTGATAGAATCTTATTCTTTTACTCTTCTAAACTGCCATAGTGTTAAAATTATAAGGCAAATACACGCCGGGTGAGAAATTAGACCTCAAGTTCACCCCTCCTATAATAGCTATATCCAATAGCATAAGCATATACATACACAAGCACACAAGTTAAAGTCCTCC
>OFDC01000422.1_pt1 | contig 32955 bp, 24 predicted proteins | sample 1520941 | NCBI WGS metagenome assembly OFDC01 (sample SAMEA94258168, study PRJEB24077) | hot springs metagenome | biome: Aquatic biome; feature: Water | place: India | collected 2012-12-06 | depth 5 m | reverse complement strand
GAGGCTTAGGCTACTCCCGCCAACCCCTCAGGCCCCCGTCGGTGAATAAGACGGGTTAGCTTCTGGTAGAACACGGCAAGATTGGTCTGCAGCGAGCCGGCGCTATACTTGATGCCGCCTTCGAAAGCCTCGACCTTCTCCGGGTTCACGAACGGCGTGACCGCTGCTGCCGAACGGCGCGAACCGATTTCGGCAGTGCCGGACTTGAAGCCGCGCGACCAGTTGAAATAGGCCATCACATCGTCATTCGGGCGGAACTCGACACCGAGCGAGGGCGAGAAGTCATCCCAAGTCTTTGAGGTATCCCACTGCAGCGGATCGAGCACGAAGCCGGTCGCTGCGGTGCCGATCCCGCTGTTGTTCTTGATCTTGCGCTTTTCCCACGAGTAGCGACCGCCAGCTTTGAGCGAGAGCTGTTCGGTGAGATCATAGGTCACGTTGCCAAACACGGCCCAGGTCTCGACATCGAGCTTGCCGTCGAACTGCACGCGGAACGGATCGGTGTTCCTCAGCACGTCAAAACCGATGTGGTTCTCGACGCGGATGTTTTCCTTCAGGTAGAACCCGGCGAAGACTGCGTGCAACTTGTCCGTGTCGACGTTGAGCTGCAGTTCCTGGCTGAACTGGTTTTCGAACACCGGCTGCCAGTGATTGGCGCTGGTGCGCACGGCGTTGGTCTGCGCCAGCGGGTAGCCGGCGTATGACGACATGTCGAAGTCGTGGAAGAAGATCGCGCGGAAGTTGCGATAGCTGGTCAGCGACTTGAGCGCGACCGCGTCGGACGCTGCGTAGTCCATGATGCCGGTGAAGGCATACTGCTTGCGATCGTTGATCGGGTCGTAGTTGGTGTTGAGGTTGCGGACGTTCTTGGCAAACGACGCGGCGCTGCCATCAGCGTTGGTGCGCTGACCGAGCGCCGTAAGGCTGGCGACCTGAGTGCCGGGGAACGAAACTTCGCGGAACTTCACGGCCAGCGAGCGATCGTTCTCGGTGTGCAGTTCGCCGGTCAGCAGGATCGAAAGCTTGTCGGTCGGCAGGAACTGCAGGTGACCGCGGACCGACCACTGGTTGGCGTTGTCGATCTCGTTGCCGGTGAATTCGTTGATGCCGAAGCCATCGCGCTTGATGCGCTGGACTGCGACGCGCGCACGCACGCCTTCGGTGATCGGACCGCCGATCGCGGCATCGGTCTGCACCAGGAAGGCATCGCCGCCGAGGGTCTGACGAACGTAGCCGTCGAGCTTGTCGGTCGGCTTGGCGGTGATCAGGTTCACCGCGCCGCCGGTGGCATTGCGGCCATAAAGAGTACCCTGCGGCCCGCGCAAAACTTCGACGCGTTCGAGATCGAACATCGAGCCGAGCTGCGCTTGCGCGAGGCCGACGACAACTCCGTCCACATGGAGCGCGACCGACGGGTCAACGCCCGGCAGCGAGCTCGACAGGCCGATGCCGCGGATGAACAGCTTGGCGAAGTTGAAGTCGTTGCCGAAGCTGATCGAAGGCACCAGCGCTTGCAGGCCTTCGAGGTTGACGGTGTTGTTGGCGGCCAGTTGCTCGGTACCGACAGCGGCAACCGAAAGCGAGACGTCGGAAAGCGACTGCGCACGCTTTTGCGCGGTCACGATGATTTCGCCGCCATCTTCGGACGAGGCCGCATCCTGAGCGGCGTCCTGCGCGAGAACGGGTTGCGAAAGGGCAAATGCCGCTGCGGCGAACAGACTGGTGCGCGCCAGCAGGCGCGCGGAAGCGCGGGTTGTGAACATCAGGTATCCTCCCTGAAGAGACCAAAGGCCTCAGCGTTCTCGTGTTGGAACAAAAGGATGCCTACGCCTTGTATGCCCAGCTTACAATTATGGTTATGTCGGATAACATGTGATTTGCAACGAAGCGTTGCATCCGCGCAACATTGGCCGAAGGTCGGTATCGCACCCACGAAAAAGGCCGGAGCATCGCTGCCCCGGCCCTTCAATCAACTGCGGCTTTCGCCGATCAACCGACGATTTCTTCCGGCTTGAAGAAGTAGGCGATTTCGATCGCCGCGTTCTCGTCCGAGTCCGAACCATGAACGGTGTTGGCTTCGATCGATTCAGCCAGTTCCTTGCGGATCGTGCCGGGTTCGGCGTTGGCAGGGTTGGTTGCGCCCATGATGTCGCGGTTGCGCTGCATGGCGTTCTCGCCTTCGAGCACCTGCACGACGACCGGACCCGAGATCATGAACTCGACCAGGTCGTTGAAGAAGGGGCGTTCCTTGTGAACGGCGTAGAAGCCTTCGGCCTGCTCGCGGCTCATGTGGATGCGCTTCGAAGCAACGACGCGCAGGCCTGCTTCTTCCAGCATCTTGGTGACCGCGCCGGTCAGGTTGCGACGGGTAGCGTCGGGCTTGATGATCGAAAAGGTGCGGGTAACCGCCATGGGAGCGTTCCTTGCAAAAGGGGAGATCTGATTGCGCGCGCCCCTAGCGATGTTTGTGCTGCGGTGCAAGGTTGGCGCTCAGGGCCCTTCCTTCCACTTTCCTCCCTCTTGCCGCCAGTAGCGGCGCTCGACCCCCTCACGGGTGCCGAGCATGCGCCAACAGCCGCGTGCGTCATCAATCCGGGCGGGCGGGAACAGCAGGAATACCCGCTCGAACCCGCCCTCTCGCCAGATACCATCAGCAAGCGCCATATACTTTGCGCCGTTGGCCGGTTCAGGGGCATCCGCCAAGAGGATCGGCTGGCGGTCATCGTGGCCGGACCCGGCCCTGCCATTGGCGAGGAACGTTTCGGGCAGGCGCGTCCAGAGTGCCTCGCTGACGCGGCGAAGCTGCGCTTCATCGTCTGACACGACCAGCAGCCGCTCACCCGCGCCAAGGGTATTGCGCGCGATCAGGGGCAGGACCTGTTCGGCCGGATCATTGGTAAGCTGGTAGAAATCGACGCGCATCAGCCAGCCACCTTGCTCTTGCCGCTACGGCAGCGGTCGGAACAGAACTTCACGTTGTCCCAGTCCCGCTCCCACTTCTTGCGCCATGTGAACGGCAGCCCGCAAGCGGCGCAAACCTTCGTCGGAAGATCAGCTTTGCGCCGCATCTTCGGCATGGGACAGCCTCAGGCCTCCAGCACGTCGCGAACGTAGCGGTCGAGCACGCGCACGCCGAAGCCGGTCGCGCCCTTGTCCCAGGTCTGGCCAGGCTTGTCGGCCCAGACCATGCCCGCGATGTCAAGGTGCGCCCACGCCACGCCCTTGTCGATGTAGCGCTGGAGGAACTGCGCGGCCGTGATCGACCCGCCATAGCGGGGCCCGACGTTCTTCATGTCGGCAATCGGGCTGTCGATCAGCTTGTCGTAGGACGGGCCGAGCGGGAAGCGCCACAGCTTGTCGCCCGAGGTCTTGCCGGCTGCATCGAGTTTGGCGGCAAGGTCATCGTCATTGGCAAACATGCCGCCGTATTCATGACCGAGCGAAATGATCATGGCCCCCGTCAGCGTGGCGAGATCGACGATCGTCTTCGGCGAGTATTCCTTCTGCACCCAAGTCAGCGCGTCGCAAAGCACGAGGCGGCCCTCGGCGTCGGTGTTGATCACTTCCACCGTCTGGCCGGACATCGATGTGACGACGTCGCCGGGCCGTTGGGCGTTGCCATCGGGCATGTTCTCGACAAGGCCGCAGACGCCGATCACGTCGGCCTTGGCCTTGCGCTTGGCCAGTGCGAGCATGGTGCCAGCGACAGCGCCAGCGCCGCCCATGTCCCACTTCATGTCTTCCATGCCGCCAGCGGGTTTGATCGAAATGCCGCCGGTATCGAAGGTCACGCCCTTGCCGACAAAGGCGGTAGGCTTGTCAACGTCTGCGCCCTTCCAGCGCATTGCCAGTAACTTCGGCTCACGCACCGAACCTTGCGCCACGCCGAGCAGCGCACCCATGCCAAGCTCGCTCATTTCCTTGAGACCAAGCACGAGGATCTCGACGCCGGTGCCCTCGAGGCGCGCCTTGGCGCGTTCGACAAAGCTTTCGGGGTAAATGATGTTGGCGGGCTCGGCGACGAGCTCACGCGTGAACTCGATGCCCTCGGCAAGCGCCGATTCGATTTCCCAGGTTGCTGCAGCGCCTTCCGGGGCATTGACCGCGACGATCTCGGTCAGTGACGGCTTCTGCTCATCGCTCAGTTTCGTGCGATAGACATCATGGCGCCAGCCGCGCAGCCTTGCGCCGAACAGCACCGACGCCGCCTCGGCGCCGGACAGGCCGGAACCGCTGAAATCGATGGCAAGCGAAGTCTCGCCAGAGGTGAGGTACTTGGCGGTCAGTGCTGCGCCGGCCTTCTCGAGGCTGGCGCTGCGATCGGCGGCGTCTGCCTTGCCCATCCCGGCCAGAACCAGCCGCTTCACGCCGGAATCGCCTGCGACAAAGGCCTCGAATACCTGGCCTGCCTTCCCGGCAAACCGGGCGGCCGAAGCGCCTTCGCGCACCACTGCATCAAGATCGGAAGGCAGCGCATCCTGCGCCACGAGACGGGCGACCAGACGGGGAAGCGGGGCATCGCTGGTGCGGAAAACGACCTTCATCGGGAACTCCTGAACGGAATGGACGTCACACTTCGACGCAAGCTGGGCGGGAAGCGGAAATTGTGGAATTGCAGTTAGGGTGCACTGGTGCGATAGGCAAGCGCATGCAACCCGCCCGGCGGCCGCAGCCGCAAGCCCTTGATCGACGCTTGCGCCTTGCGCGCTTGGCCGCTGCCTCCTCGGCACTGGCGCTATTCTCTACACTCAGTGCGCAGGCGAACGCGCAGGAAGCGCCGCTTTTCTCGCCGGTTGGCGACGAATCCTCGGTCGACGATGTCGTTCGCTTCGAGGCGGACAAGGTTCGCTACGACAGCAACGCCGAAAAGGTCTTTGCCGACGGCAACGTCGTGCTCCGCCACAATGTGCAGACCGTCCGCGCTGATAATGTCACTTGGGATCGCACAACGGGGCAGATCCTCGCCACAGGCAACATCCGCTTCGTCGATGAGGACGGAAATACCGTCTATACCGACAAGGTGGAGCTGACCGACGAGTTCAAGGCCGGCGCAATCGAGGACCTGCTGGTCGTCCTTCGCACCGGCGGGCGCCTTGCCGCAGAGCGCGGGACGCGCGACGAATACGGCAACATGACGCTCGAAAACGCTGCCTATTCGGGATGCGCGGTCGAAGACAGCAAGGGCTGCCCGAAAAAGCCGAGCTGGGAAGTCACCGCCGCTCGCGTGTACTTCGATGCCAAGCAGAAGCGCGTGAAATACAAGGGCGCCACACTGCGCATGTTCGGCGTGCCGATCCTGCCGCTGCCCGGCCTCGGCCACACGTCGGACTTCCGTGCCGAAACCGGCCTGCTGATTCCCGACTTCCGCCTAGGCGCGGCAAACGGCGCGGAAATCAGCGAGACCTGGTACTGGCGCATCGCCGACAACCGTGACCTTTCGCTGACCGGCACGTTCTACACCGGGTCGCTACCGATGTTGACGGCCAAGTACCGGCACCTCACCAACCTCGGCGCGTTCCAGGTTACCGGCTATGCGACGCGAAGCTCTCGCATTCCGCTCGGCAGCACGTCGACGGGCGCAGCCAACGCCAGCCAGCAGTCATGGCGCGGCTATCTCGACGCCAACGGCAAGCTCCAGTTCTCACCGCACTGGAGCCTGACCGGCAACGCTCGTTTCGCCTCGGACCGCACCTTCCTGCGCCGCTACGACATCAGCCGTGACGACCGTCTGCGTTCCTCGCTGAATCTCGAGCGCATTGACGACAACAGCTATCTCTCGATCGCCGGCTGGGTCACGCAGACCGTCCGCGTCAACGATCCCCAAGGCATGGTGCCCCTCGCCCTGCCGGCGATCGACTATCGCAAGCGCGTGGCATTCGATGGCGTGCCGGGCCGGTTCGAACTGGAGGCCAACAGCCTGGCCATCGTCCGCACTGCGGGACAGGACAGCCAGCGCGCTTTTGCCCGCGCGCAGTGGGATCTCCGCACGATAACCGGCATGGGTCAGGAAGTGACACTCACCGGCCTCGTGCGCGGGGATGCCTATCACAGTTCAGACAATGACCTTACCACGACAGCCATCTACCGCGGCTTGCCGGGCTGGCAGACTCGCGCCATCGCCACGGCAGCCGTGGACGTAAAGTGGCCTTTCGTGGGCGAGGCATTCGGCGGCACGCAAGTGCTGATGCCGCGCCTGCAAGTCGTGGCGACTCCGGGCGTTCGCAACTTCGAGATCCCGAACGAGGATTCGCGCTCGGTCGATCTGGAAGACACCAACCTTTTCGCCCTGAACCGCTTCCCGGGTCACGACCGTATCGAAGACGGAGTGCGTTTCACTTACGGCTTCGATTGGACGTTTCAGCGTCCAGGCCTTCGCGTGATGACAACGATCGGCCAAAGTTATCGTCTGTCGAGCCAAGCGACGATCCTGCCCGACGGCACCGGGTTGACCAATCGCGCCTCGGACTATGTCGGCCGCACAACCGTCCGGTTCGGCGACGTCATCAAGTTCACGCACCGCTTCCGGCTCGACAAGGACAGCTTCGCGCTTCGCCGGAACGAGTTTGACGCGACGATAGGGAACCATCGCCGCTATATCGAGGCGGGTTATCTCAAGCTGAACCGCAACATTGCGACCGCATTCGAGGATCTGCAGGACCGCGAGGAACTGCGTATCGCCGCCCGCACACCCATTACCAATGCGTTTTCCGTATTCGGCTCGGCAATCGTCAACCTGACGGACCGCAACGAAGACCCGACCCGTACGTCAGATGGTTTCCAGATGCTCCGGCACCGCCTTGGCGTGGCCTACACCGACGATTGCCTCGACCTCTCCTTCACATGGCGGCGTGACTATGTGAACATCGGTGACGCGGTGCGCGGCAACTCCTTCCAGATTTCCCTTTCGCTCAAGAACCTCGGGGTGAAATAGCCTCTTCTATTGCCCTTTTGCGTCTGATGCGCCACTCAGCTTGGGTTAAGCCGCCCGCGGCCAGAGAGAGATCATAGCAGAAGGCCGCCGTACGAGCGCCAGTTCGACAGGACAAATTCCAAGACCATGACGTCCAAGCTGAAGATCACCCGCAAGGCGGTTTCGCGCACGCTGGGTTTCACCGCCATGGCGCTCGGTGCGCTTTCGATCGCCGCCTCGCCGGTTCTGGCGCAGGGAGCAAATGCGACTCTCAACATTCCGGCTAATCCGACCATGTTCGGAACGAACGATCCTAACGTCCGTCGCGCGACTGCCATCATCAATGGCGAGATCGTGACCGGCACCGACGTGGAACAGCGTCTTGCCCTGATCGTGTCGGCCAATGGCGGAAAGATCAGCGCAGAAGAAACCGAACGCCTGCGCATGCAGGTGTTGCGCAATCTGATCGACGAAACGCTTCAGATTCAGGAAGCCAAGGCTGCCGACGTACCGGCCGACGACGCGCAGGTGGAATCGACTTATGAGCGCGTGGCCACGCAGAACTTCGGCCAGTCTCCCGAAGCGATGGAAAAGTATCTCGCACGTATCGGCTCGTCTGCAGCTTCGCTCAAGCGCCAGATCCGCGGTGAAATCGCATGGCAGAACCTGCTGCGACGCAACGTGCAGCCGTTCGTCAACATCTCGGAAGGCGAAGTGCAGGAAGCCATCCAGCGCCTCCAGGCCTCGAAGGGCACCGACGAATACCGGATCGGCGAAATCTTCCTCGCCGCAACCGATGAGAACAAGGCTCAGGTCTTTGCAAACGCAGAGAAAATCGTCGAGCAACTAAAGCAGGGAGGCAGTTTCGTCGCCTACGCCCGGCAATACTCGGAAGCTTCGACCGCTTCGGTGGGCGGCGATCTCGGCTGGATCCGCCTTGGCCAGTTGCCGACCGAACTTGCGACGGCTGCTGGGTCAATGGCTCCCGGGCAACTTGCCGGCCCCGTAGAAATCCGTGGTGGGTTCTCCATCCTCTACCTGATCGACAAGCGCCAGGTCCTTACTGCCGACCCGCGTGACGCCCTGCTGAGCCTCAAGCAGATTTCGATCGAATTTGCCAAGGGCACCTCAAACGATCAGGCGACCAAGCGCGCCGCAGAGTTTGCTGCAACCGTGAAAGCGATCAAGGGCTGCGGCGATGCCGAAGTGCAAGCCACCAAGATCGGCGCCACTGTTGTCGCCAACGATCAGATCAAGGCACGCGATCTGCCGGCACAGCTGCAGGATACCTTGCTGAACCTTCAGGTCGGGCAGACAACACCGCCGTTTGGCTCGATCGACGAGGGTGTTCGTGTGCTGATGCTCTGCGGTCGCGATGATCCGCAGGTCGCCAGCGGCCCCAATTTCGACGAGATGATGGCGCAAATGGAAGACGATCGCGTGAACAAGCGTGCGCAGACCTACCTACGCGACCTGCGGCGCGACGCTGTCATCGAATACAATTGATCTTCAACCGGCGGCTCTGATCAGTTCGGCAGCCGTCGGTCCATTTTCTAGCAGCTCCAACAGCCCTCGCTCGTGCCGCGAAAGCCATCGCGTCGCGCGCGGGAGGCGCAGTTGCTGCCGCCAATGCTCCTGTTCCTCGAGCAGGTCCAGCACAGCGGGATGAATATAGCTCTTCCGGGCGATTGCCGGGGTGTTTCCGAGGTGCTCGGAGACTTCCGCCAGCAGCGCCTTGAGCGAAACCTGATCAGCGGCCTGCGCCAGTGCTGCAAAACCAAGGACGCTGGCCCGCCACGTTCTGAAGTGCTTGGCAGTGAAGTCTTCGCCCATCACCTCGCGCAGCCAGTCGTTGACGTCTGATGAGCTCACCGGACACGGGTGACCATCCTCGTCAAGGTACTGAAAGAGGTTCTGTCCCGGCAGATCCTGCATCTTTCTCACGAAGCGAACGAGCCCCCGATCGGTTACCTGCATTTCCCGATCCTTGCCCGATTTGGCCCGGAAGCGCAGACGCAGCACCTGCCCCTTCACCTCGGCATGGCGCATCCTCAGCGTCGTCGCGCCGAAACTGCTGTTGGCACGCACATAGGCTTCGTTGCCGACGCGTATCCCGCCGCTGTCCAGTAGCCGCACGACGCTGGCAATGCAGCGGTCGCGCGAAAGCTTGCTACGCTCCAGCTCGTCCGCCACGCGCGCTCTGACCAAGGGCAGCAGACGACCAAAGACGGCACAGCGATCGAACTTCTCGCTTTCCCGTTCAGCCCGGAAATCAGGATGATAACGGTATTGCTTACGTCCCTTGGCGTCGGTCCCGGTCGCGAGAATGTGACCATTCGGAGCAGGACAGTACCAGGTGTCGACATAAGCCGGAGGCAGGGCGATCGCATTGAGACGCGCGATCTCGGCGCGGTCCGCGATCCGCTTGCCTTTCGCATCGAAATAGGCCCAGCCTCTGCCGCATCGTCGCCGTGTCACGCCGGGAAGGTTATCATCGACATGCACGAGTTTTGCGGCTTTGCTCTCCATAGGTCGGCGAACGGCTGCAGCGCGCTTGCAGTTCCCGCGTCACGCCGCGATATAGTATGCAATACTAACAAAGTTCGAAGGAGCTCCTGATGTCAGAAGATTACGTTCCGCCAAAGGTCTGGACGTGGGACAAGGCGAATGGAGGCGCCTTCGCCAGCGTCAATCGCCCGATTGCAGGCCCCACCAGCGAGCGTGACCTGCCGATCGGCAAGCACCCCTTTCAGGTCTACTCGCTCGGCACACCCAACGGGCAGAAAGCCACTATCATGCTGGAAGAACTCCTCCATATGGGCTTCTCCGAAGCGGAATACGACGCTTGGCTGATCAAGATCTTCGATGGTGACCAGTTTACGACGGGCTTTGTCGACATCAACCCGAACTCCAAGATTCCGGCGATGGTCGACCGGTCCGGACCGGAACCTTTCCGGGTTTTCGAATCGGGTGCGATCCTCATGCACCTGGCTGAGAAGTTTGGCGTCCTCTTGCCGACATCCGGTCAGGCGCGTGCCGAATGCCTGTCCTGGCTCTTCTGGCAGGTCGGCTCGGCGCCCTTCATCGGGGGAGGCTTCGGCCACTTCTACAACTATGCGCCAATCAAGATAGAATACGCCATCGATCGCTATGCGATGGAGACCAAACGCCTGTTCGACGTCGCCAATCGCCAGCTTGCCAAGACCCGCTATCTCGCCGGTGACGATTACACCATCGCCGATCTCGCCACCTACACCTGGTTCGGCAACATCTACCGGGGCGAGGCCTATGGCGAAGCTGCAACCTTCCTGTCCATGCACGAATATGAGCACGTGGGACGTTGGGTCGCAGAAATCGACGCACGCCCCGGCGTTCTGCGTGGGCGGCTGGTAAACTCGCAAAAGGGCCTTGCGGAACGCCACGACGCCGGCGACTTCGACGCCCTCCCCCCTGAAAAACTGCAGAGCATCGTCAAGGGCTTCTGACGAAACAGAAGCGGGTGGGCGGACCTTCCGCTCACCCGCTTCAAGCCCTCTTGGCATATGGCCTGACCGCGCTATAAGCGCGCCTCCTGTTGGGGCGTCGCCAAGTGGTAAGGCACCGGTTTTTGGTACCGGCATTCGCAGGTTCGAATCCTGCCGCCCCAGCCAGGACAATACCTCCCATCTCGGCAAAGACGCTTGCAGCGCGCTTGACTTTGGGTGGCCTATGCCACTAGGGCGCGCACCGAAATCCGGGGTCTTGCCCCGCTCATCCATCCCGTTTCGCCGAGTCCTGTCGAAGGGCGTCTTGAGGATCCACCCGGGCAGGGTGGAGGAGTGTATCCATGGCCAATGTAACCGTTATCGGCGCCCAGTGGGGCGACGAAGGCAAAGGCAAGATCGTTGACTGGCTGGCCAGCCGCGCCGATGCCGTGGTCCGCTTTCAGGGCGGGCACAACGCCGGCCATACCCTCGTCGTCGGCGAACAGGTCTACAAGCTCTCGCTTCTGCCGTCGGGCATTGTCACCGGGACGCTCTCGATCATCGGCAATGGCGTGGTCCTCGATCCGTGGGCGCTGAAGGCGGAGATCGAGAAGCTGACCGCGCAGGGCGTGGAAATCAACGCCGAGAACTTCGCCATTGCCGACAATTGCCCGCTGATCCTCCCGCTGCACCGCGACCTTGATGGCCTGCGCGAACAGGCTGCCGGCTCGGGCAAGATCGGCACCACGGGCCGCGGCATCGGCCCTGCCTATGAAGACAAGGTCGGCCGCCGCGCCATCCGCGTGTGCGACCTTGCCCATCTCGATGCGCTCGATGCCCAGCTCGATCGCCTCTGCGCACACCACGACGCGCTGCGTGCAGGCTTTGGCCAGCCGCCGGTCGATCGCGCCGCGCTGATCGCCGAGCTGCGAGAGATCGCACCCTACGTCCTGCAGTTCGCACAACCGGTGTGGAAGCGCCTCAACACCGTCCGCAAGGCTGGCGCTCGCATCCTGTTCGAAGGCGCGCAGGGCGTTCTGCTCGACGTTGACCACGGCACTTATCCGTTCGTCACCTCGTCCAACACGGTGTCCGGCACCGCAGCATCCGGCTCGGGTCTTGGTCCATCGCAGACCGGTTTCGTGCTCGGCATCGTCAAGGCCTATACCACCCGCGTCGGCTCCGGCCCCTTCCCCACCGAACTGGAAGACGAAGTCGGCCAGCGCCTTGGCGAGCGCGGCCACGAATTCGGCACTGTCACGGGGCGCAAGCGCCGCTGCGGCTGGTTTGACGCCGTGCTGGTCCGCCAGTCCTGCGCCATCTCGGGCGTGACCGGGATCGCGCTGACCAAGCTCGATGTGCTCGACGGTTTCGATAAGGTGAAGATCTGCACCGGCTACCGCCTGCGCGGAAAGGTGCTCGACTACTTCCCGGCCCACGCCGCCGACCAGGCCGAAGTCGAGCCGATCTACGAGGAAATGGACGGCTGGAGCGGCACCACCGCCGGTGCGCGTTCGTGGGCAGACCTGCCTGCGCAGGCGATCAAGTACATCCAGCGGGTGCAGGAACTGATCGAAACGCCGGTGGCCCTCGTCAGCACCAGCCCGGAGCGCGAGGACACGATCCTCGTGCGCGATCCTTTCGTCGATTAAACAGCTGCAGCCTCACCGTCCGGGGGGATGGTGAGGCTGCAATCAGTCAGTTCTTCTTGCCGACGGTCACACCCGAATAGATCGATTGCTGTCCGCCCAGCGGATTCAGCTGCAGGAGGAACGACCCGCCCCATTCGGCAGCATTGGCGCCAAAGAACATTCCGTTGAGGAAGCTGGTGCTGAGCACATCGGTGCCGGTTCCCCTCAGGGTGAACGTGTTGCCAACGCCGCAACCTGGGCAATTGCCTGCAAGCGATCCACTGTAAGTGAAGTTGCCGAGGCTCGACGTGGCATTGTTGCCGACATCGGTCGCCGTCAGCGCAAGGACGGCACTACCGGTGCCTGCGGCGAAGTCCGCCGTGAAGGTGCTGGTCCCCGAAAGCGAAGCCTCGCGCTGCGTGGCACCGTTCCGGCCATAGCCATAGACCACCCCGGAATAGCTTGCCGAGCCTGTCCGCGGGATCTGGAAGCTTGGCGTCAGCCCGCCGAACGGCACATAGTAGTGCGTCGCCACCTGGCGTCCGTCTACCGTGTCGGTGCGCACCACTTCGGCAAAACTGGTGTAAGTCAGAGCGATGGAGGGATTACCACTACCGAACTTGAACACCCGCGCGGTGTAATCGGCGCCGCGATAGACATCGAAGGTGCTGGTACTTTCCGCCGCCTTGTAATCCGCCGCTGCCAGCGTCTGCGACAACTGCACGGCATTTCCGAAGTTCGTGCCGGTCGTCTTGGACGTGAGGACATAGGACTTGTTCGTCGGATTGTAGGTAACCTCGACATTGGTATCGAGCAGCGCCTGCTCTGCCGGGCTGAGACCATTGACGACATAGTACTGCGAATCGTTGCCTGTCAGAACCGTCGTCGTCGTGAGGCCGGTAAGTCCGCTTTGGGAAGCAGTGCCGTCCGATCCGCGCCCGCCTGCAAGCGTCGCTGCCATCACGGCACCGCCGGTGCTGCTCGCCTGAACAACCGCTCCGACCTGCTCCGCGGCAGGTCCGAAGAATTTGCCTGACAACGTCCCGTTGTAATCGGTCGCGCCATCAAACGCGATGCTGCCGTTGAAGGCATTTGCGCTGGAAGAGAGCGTCGCATTGCCGCTCCAGTTGCCTGCATCCGCTTGCGTGCCGGGCCAGGCTCCGCCGGTTGCCGGAATGCCATTGCCGATCGTGTAGGCCCCGATTGTCGAGATCGCGCCGGTCTGGAAATTGACGTTGACGCTACCGGTCCCGTTCACACCCTGAATCTTCGCGCCATTGGCCATCAGCCCCCCGTTGAGGGCCACATTGAAGGCCGCCGATCCCGTGCGCGGCGTTGCGGCGTTCGTCGTGGCAAAGCCATAGACGAAGGCGTCGATCTGACCGAGGCTCGAACGGCGATCGGTCAGGATGCCAGCGCGCAAATAGTCGCTGCTGGTGTAGAAATCATAAGCCAGGCTGGTGTTCGACGCCTTCGTCGGCTGCCACATGATCCGGCCATCGCTGCCGTAGAACACCAATGGAGACCCGTTTGCGCCTTGATGGACAGAGGCAATCCCGTTCCCTGCCGCCACTGACGAAAGATTGCCCGCCCCGTCCAGAGTGCCTTTTGCAGACGCGCTCAAGGGCTGGTAGAACTGGTCTGTCGCCGGACTGTCGAGGCTGGTCGAGGTATTGACCGGTGTCGTGCCCCGAGCGCCGTAGATCACGCCGGTCGCTGCGACGTCCGAGTTGGGGTTCTGCGAGAAAGCCGCCCCAACCTCGTCGGCATTGGGGCCGAAGAAAGCCCCGTGCAACTCACCGGTTCCGGCGCTGCCCAGGGTCAACTGCCCAAGAAAACTGTTTGCGCTCTTGGAAAGCAGCGCAAAGGCGTTCCAGTTATAGCCCCGCGCGGTAATGTTGGTCTGGACGTCGGTCTCGTCATAGAAACCGCTTCCGGCAATGCCACCCGACAGGAAATCGACCGAAAGCTTGCCTGTCCCCCCGAGCGCATAAATGTTCGTGCTGAACGTCCGCGCGCCCAGCAGCTTTACATCGAAGCTGGCCGCGCCTGTCCTCGGCAGCGACCCATTCGGCGTCTGCACCCCATAGGCGAAGGAAGAAATGCGCCCATCGATCGTGGTGCTCCCATTGACCTGGCGCTGCCATATCCCTGCGCCCACATAGCGTGTCTGGCCGGCGGCGGTCCCCGTCGTGGTCAACGAAAGGAACTCGGTCGTGTTGCCCGATACGAACTTGTAAGTCGTGATCGCGCTGTTCGATTGCGTTGCGTCGATGTCGCCCGGTCCGAAAGTGCGGCTGCGGGTGCCATCCGAGACAGTCCACGAACGATTGGTGGCATTGTAGGAAACGGTGAGTGCCAAGGCTGAAGCCGACGTGCTGACCGCCGCGCCATTTGTTGGGACGCTTACAGTTCCGACGGATGCGACATTCTTGAAGCTCTCGCTCACAAGCGGCGCTACCAGGCTCGTATTTGCCGTCGGTGTCGGTGTCGGTGTGGGCGTCGGTGTTGGTGTAGGTGTAGGCGTCGGTGTGGGCGTAGGCGTAGGCGTAGGCGTAGGCGTAGGCGTAGGAGTGGGCGTGGGCGTAGGCGTGGGCGTGGGCGTGGGCGTGGGCGTGGGCGTGGGCGTAGGCGTGGGCGTGGGAACCGGCGTAGGCGTGCTGCTGACGCCATTGCCGCCACCGCCGCACGCAGCCAGCATCAGTGCAATGGTCAAGGCAGAAGCTGTCGCAGCCCTGCGGTTATGTCTGGTCATTGCCCTCTCCCCTTGTTGCTTACGTTAGAATGCTGACGTGAGGCCAAGTTCAGCCGCGCGCCGGTCGAAATCGAATATGCCCACCGTCGAAGTGTTGCGCTCAACCCTGAGGCGCAAAAACGGTGCAATGCCCTTCCACTGCAGGGCGCGGAATGTTGCCGAGAGCCCGAGGCTGAAACGGTCATCCACGCGCTTCTTCGGGTAGAGGAACAGGCGCTCGTCGGCCTCCAGGTGCGAGTAGCCCCCGTCAACCACGACTGTCGTCCTGCCAAGCTCCCTGAACAAATACGCTGATGTGCCGCCGGTCCAGTCAGACCAACCAGCATTGCGGGCCGACGTGCGGCTTGCCCGCAACTGCATCCCGCCCCCAAAACGCGCACTGAAGGCCCGATCGATCCCGAAAGTGCCGGCGTAGATCGTCGAATCCTGCAGATCGTTGCGCAGATTATCTAGACGCGAGACTGCCGCCTCGGCACGCAATTGCGATCGTTTGCCCAAAGGATGCTGGAACACCGCTGTGCCGCCCCAGCCCTGACTGAACGCCGCTTGGCCGTACCAGCGCCAGGACGGGCCTCCTGAGAAAGTAATCCGGTCCGCACCAGACTGGAACTCTGGCCCGAACTGTACGGCCAGCGCATAATCGTCGAACTGTCCGGAGCGATAAAAGTCACCACTGCCCGATAGTCGCGCCAGCAGACGCGATCTGGCGCCGAGCGGCAAGCGCAGATACCCCTGCGCGCGCGCCGCAAGCCCTAAGCCGGATTTGGCCTTGGCATCATCGCCCAGGGTGAAGTCGCCGATGACAGTGCCGAGGGTGTCTGCTCTGGTTGCGCGATTGATGTTGCTGTCTGGCGCAAGCGCAAGCTCCAGACTGCCGCCAAGGGGTTTTGCAGCAGCAAGCGCTGCAGCATAGAAACGCACGGCCCGCTCGACATCGGCCGGAAGCTGGCCACTCGCCTGTGCAGCTCGCATTTCACGCTCGGCAGCGCCCAGTCGCCCCATCATCGCGTCCATGCGGGCAAGTTCCAGTCGCACCCGCGCTGCGTCCGGCTTTTCATCGAGGATGCGACGCAGTTCTACTGCCGCGTCGCGCGTTCGCTTCATCTGGTCGGCAAGCATCATCGCCAGACGAAACCTGGCTTCGCTCCGCAGTTCGATATCGGGATTGCCTGCCAGGGCGCGATAGGCCGTTTCGGCCGTGACATAATCGCCGGCATCGCGAGCCGAATCAGCCAACTGGAAAAGTTGGGCCGCTGTCAACTGCAAGCTCTGCGTCGATTCGTCCTGCTTGGTATTTTCACCAGTTGTTTCAACGAGAAACGGCTGGGCTTGCACTAGTTGCGCTGGAACATCCGAAATGGAGGCAATTGGTGGTAGGAACACCGGCCCGGTATCGCGAACAAATCCGCTCATATCAAGCCTCGAAAACGCGGGGATTCCTCAGACTCCGGGGACGCCTGACCTCGATGTCCGTCAAGCTCCATCCAAAATCGAGATAAATGATCTTGACCTGATCCACGTATGTTCCACTCATGTTCACACTTAGGGCAAGTACTGAGGGAACATTGCAATGACGCTGGTCCAAGCATCTGCACCAAACCGTGCCGCCACTGATCTTGACGCCCCTCCTTTCGCCGACGGGGACGTTGCGTGGCTTAGCCCATCCACGCCGCTTGCCGTGTCGATCTTTGCCGATCGCAGTTATCTTCGCATGGAAATGGCCGAAGATGCATCGGCGGCCGGGTTGCGGGTCTGCGGCACGGGTGAGCTCGCGCAACTTGTCAATTCGCGTGCAGAGCAGACCTTGGCTGATCTCATACTGGTCGATTGCCCCCTCCTCGAAGGTGCCGACATTGCAGCACTTGTCTCGCTGGATGAACGGGCGGCCCGCACCGGCAGCCAACTGATAGTTTCGACAAGCGTAGGGGCACTGGATGATGTCTTCGGCTGCCTCGATCAGCCCGGCGCGCAGATACTGGTCAATCCCTCTCGGTCGGACCGGGTCATCGCGCTCGGCCACATCCTCGCCTCTCCTGCGCTCGCAGCCAAGGGAGGGCGTGTTCGCGAATTGTCGGACACCGATCGGATGTCCTTGCTTCGCTTGACCCAGCAAGTCAGCGAAATCGCCAATCGCCTGGAAACGCTGTCGGGTTCGTCGGCAGGAACCGATCACGTTCACGCCTCGGCCTTCGCATTCGATGCGACCGGAGAGCGGGACTGCGGCGGCATGCGGCTCGGGCGAGGCGCTCGCCCCTCGCTGCCTGACCCTCGCCTTGTCCGCAAGATCATACGCCAGCGCCAGCTGCGCGCCCGCTTCTTCGAGGGCGATCTCTTCGCTGACCCGGCCTGGGACATGCTACTCGATCTCACAGCGGCGCGGGCAGAGCATAAAAGAGTGTCTGTCACGTCTCTGTGCATTGCATCGGGCGTTCCGCCGACAACGGCGCTGCGGTGGATCGGCCAGTTGACCGAGGCCGAGCTTCTTTGCCGGGCCGAAGACGCCACGGATCGTCGTCGTGCATTCATTGCCCTTTCCGACAAGGCGGCAGATGCAATGGCGCACTACTTCGCGGAAATCGAGGCTGCCGTGCCATCGCTCTGACCGCCATCGTCAAAACTTTCGGCTACGCTGGAAGTCGTAAGGCCATGGGCTCAGCAGCCCGCCACCCAAGCCAATTTATCGCATCTTGTCCGATGCGGCTTGAGATGTTTCGGTCGTGGGTGATCTGCTGAGAGCGGCATCGCGCAACTTGGCCTCGATGCGGGCATCATCCTCCATCGGACTGAGCGTATCCCAGAAATCGCCATCAGCGTTGTAGACGAACGCCTTGGTCGTATGTTCGATGCGGTAGCTGGCGCCCGATTGCGGAATGACCTTAACGAACACGCCGGCATTGTCGGTAATGCGGTTTATGACCTCCGGATCCCCCGTCAGCGCGATGATCTCAACCCCAAGACTTTTGACGAAGGCATTGAGGCGCTGCGGCGTGTCCCGGGCAGGGTCGATGGTGATGAACACGATCGGAAGGTCTTCATGTGCCCAACCCATCCGGGCACGGATGCGCGAAAGGCGTACGAGCATCGCCGGGCACCGATCCGGGCATGAAGCATAGCCAAAGTATGTAATGTAGGGATGCCCTTTAAGGCTTGACCGCTGGAACAATGATCCGTCTTGCGCGACAAGCCGATAGTTGCCGTCCTCAGCAACCCCTGACTGTTCGTATTGCTTCTCCGACTGTCTCGCCCACAGGAGATAGCCTGCCGCGCCAAGCAAAAGCAGTAGCACGACAAAAAACAGCGGCTTACGCGCCATGAACGATCGCCGGATGTCGCTCTGCATGATCATGCCGCCGAGATAGCAGGTGAAAATGTCTTCGGAAGGATAAGTGTCGGTTTTTAGTCAGAATTAACGATCCTGTAAGTCAGGCTGGCCTTGCCCCGCGCTGGCACCATGACTGACCAGATCGTTCGCCCATCCTTGCGCGCCAGACGTCGCGGGGAGATGCCTTCTACAGTCCCCCCCGAAGAAATGCGCGCCTCGAAGCGCACCGGAACCGGCCGCGCATTGCTGACGTTCAACGCCACCGTACGGGAAACCTTGCTTGAGCCGATCTCCTCGGCGCTAGCCACGATCTGCGTCGCCTCTCCAAGCAGGATCTCGACGTCTTCGCCCACCGCGCGGTCCGGAAGTCCTCCCTCGCCTGCCAGAAGCATTGATCCCTGATCCGGGCCAGAACCAACAGGTTCGAACACGGTGACCGGTCCACCCGGCAGCGGCAGGCCCAAACCCTCTTCCTTGCGGTTGCGGGTGCGCAACATCTGGCGCACGTCTCCGACACGGTCTTCATGGACATCCGCACGATAGAGCGCCTCCATCTTGACGCCATGCCTTTGCGCCAAGGCCACCTGCTTCTGCGCATTGGCTGCTACGGTAACCCGCACTGGCACCCGGTAAAGCTTGAGATCGCCAAGGCCCTCCTGCTGCACGGTCACGGGCGCATTCATCGCGCCCGCACGCTGAGCAGTGACGACGATATCAGCCATTTCCATCGCCGGGGCGGGCATGACCATGGGCGGGGGCGGCGGTGCAGGCGGCGGCGGTGCCAGTTGCGACAGCAAACAGGTCAGTTCCAGCTCTCCGCCCGAGGGCTTTTGGCCTTGCGTACTGTCCTCGCGGTTGACCTTGCCGGCGATCACTGCGGTCTCCGCTTCGGCAAAACTCGTGGAATCGCTGCTGGCAAGGGTTACCCACGCCGAGACATCGGCCGTCCGGCCATCCGCGTTCATCTGCACGACGTAGTTGGATTGCCAATCGAAACCCCAAGCGAGGTAGGACAGGGACAGCGTTGCCTTGTGCGCCACCGGACTATCCGTTTCGATTGAAAGCGTGGGCTTCGCTGACAAGTCCTTTGGCGCTTGGGGATAGAGTATTTCGTCCTCCAGGCCGCCGCAGTTGGCAACTTCGAAGCCTGCTGCCGTCTGCACGATGGCAGCCCCATCAGGGCCAGAGCGGATCACCGCGCGCTCTTCACGGACCTTTTGGGTCGCAAGGTCGGTTCTCCGCAAGATGACCGGCCGGCCAAACATGCGCGCATAGAGGCTTCGGGGTGAAAGCAGATCGGCGTCGAGGTTCTTTTCTCGCACACCTGACGGCAGTCCCGTCACGATCGCGCTTTCGGGGAACAGCCCCGCCGCCACGCCTTCGAACCGTACGGTCGCCCTGCCCGCAGGTATCTCCACGGTCCGCTGTTCGGTTACGAGCGCATACCCCTGCAGCCAGTCGAGGTTCATCGCTTCGTCGCTGGCGCGATCGGGCGCACGATAGACGCTCACCGAAACGCTTGCGGGCGCAGGCGAAGTGATGATCTCCTCGCTCGCCGCCGGCGCGGCGGAAAGCAGCAGTGCAAGGGCTGCAGGAAATCGCACGTCGGGCCTAATACCGGGTGTCGAATTGCACGGTCAGCGTGGCCTCGCCATTGGCAGGCACTGCCACTTGCCACATCCGCTCGTCGGCTGAGCGCTGTTCACCTTTCACGCTTTCGGAAGGTACCCGCGTGTCGTGCCACCAGTTGTCGAGGCCGCCTTGTACCACTTCGACCGTGACCGGCACGGACTTGGCATTGGTCACCTTGTAGCTCATCGTCGTGCGCCAGAAGACCTTTTCGGTCTCGACCGTCGCCTCGCTTGGCGCCTTGCCCGGCGTGGTCACACGATAGCGGGCTGTCTTCTCCCATTCCCCGCTGTCGATACGCTCCCGCTTCTCCATCACCGGCTGGACCTTCACGTCGAAGGCCTCTCCGGTCTTGAGCGCAAGGTTCGATCCCATCGGCGTGTGTCCGATCGCATTCTCGCCGATGAACTGCGGTTGCCCGCGCATATCGCGCATGTACACCCGCACCGTACCCGCAGGCAGCGCATCGCCCAGCCCTGCCTCTCGGGCTGTTGAAAAGCGCAGGACGGTGTCTGCGCTCTGCGGCTCGGTCTGGCTGGAAAGCCAGCCGTTGCGGAAGTGATAGGCCTTGGTCGCGGGCGCGCCGCCGACGTCGAGGAAGCTGACCTGCTTCTGCTGGGCATTGGCCACAGTGGTTCGTCCGGCAATCGGATAGACGTAGAAGTCACCCAAGCTCTCGCGATTTGCGCTTTGTGTTCCAGGTCGGTTACCCGGCATCATCGGTCGCTGGGGACGATACCCGCCATTATAGCCGCCGCTGCCATCGCCCACCGCGCCCGCCACCAGCAGCACCTTGGCCTTGTCGAAGGTCGTGCCGCTGTTGTTGGTGAGCGTGATCCAGCCCTGCACATCTATCTTGCCCGCTGCCTCATCGAACAATGCCACGTAATCCGCCTTCCAGCCGAACCCGCGCGAGAGATAGCTCAGCGAAACCGGGCGCGTGCCCGGCGCGGTCGTGTCCAGGGTTACCGATAGTGTCGGCCGAGCACGCAAGCCGGGCGGCAAGCTGGGAAACAGCACCCGCGCACCGTAGTTCTGCAGGACTTCGATGTGGTTTCCGACGCGGACGATCGTGCCGCCGTTATTGGCGAGAATCGTCGCCGTCTCGCGCTTGTCGTCAGCCCCGCGCACAAGCGTCACGGTCTGTCCAACGGCCTTGTCCATCAGCTTCTCGGGAGTCAGCAGGTCGTAGTCGAAGTTCTGTTCGACAATGCTTGTCCCCCCGGCATTCAACGTTACCGTCTCCGGTCGGATGGCTGCTGAAACATCAGGAAATTCCTGACGATGCCGGCCCGTCGGCAGCGCCATCTGCCGCACGTCCTGCACCAGCGCGAGATCGTTGTTGTAGATCGTCAGAGACACGTCGCCCTGCGCACTTGTCGGAACGGTCTGGGCCAGAGCCACTGCGGGAACAGCCGATCCCAGAAGACCAAAAACCTTGCGCATCTGCTCCTCCACCGTTCTCCAATCGCTAACCTGTCGCTGGCGCCAGATCAACGCAGGCTGAACGACGGTTGCGATGAAACATGAGCAGCCTAAAGAGAAGGGATGGCCGAACACACATCAATGCTCCGCGATGGCTTCATCCTGCTTGGATTCGCCCTGGCTTTCGTATTGATTTTCCGGCGCTTGGGGCTGGGCGCAACCTTGGGCTACCTCGTGGCCGGAGCTGTCGTCGGCCCGCAATTGCTGGGTCTGGTCGGAGACGCGGAAGAAAAGCTCGGCATCGCCGAACTGGGCATAACCCTGCTGTTGTTCCTGGTCGGGCTGGAACTGAATCCGTCGCGCCTGTGGAAGATGAAGCGCGATATCCTTGGCCTTGGCCTGCTTCAGGTAACCGCCTGCGGGCTTGCTGTTGCCGGCATGATCCTGTTGACCACGGACTTCAGCTGGGAAGCAGCGCTGGCCCTCGGCCTGCCGCTGGCGCTCTCGTCGACGGCGCAGGTGTTGCCGATGCTGCAATCCTCCGGCCGGTTGCGCACGCCGTTTGGCGAACGCGCTTTTGCAATCCTGCTCTTCCAGGATCTCTCGATCATCCCGATGATCACGATCATCACGGCAATGAGCCGCAATCCGGAGGATGCCGGCGGCCCTCCCGGTTGGCTGATGGTCCTGTACTCGCTCGGTGCGATAGTTGGCCTGATCGCTGCTGGCCGCTATCTGATCCGTCCGCTCTTTCGACTGATCGGCAATCTTGGCGAGCGCGAAATGTTCGTGGTCGCCGCCTTGTTCACCGTGATGGCTTCGGCGGCCATCATGGAGCTGCTCGGCCTGTCGACGGCGCTGGGCGCATTCGTCGCGGGCGTCATGCTCGCAGACAGCCCCTATCGTCATGAACTCGAAGCCGATGTCGAGCCATTCCGGTCGATCCTGCTCGGGCTCTTCTTCCTGGCCGTGGGGATGATGCTCAACCTTGCCGCCATCGCCGAGCGCCCGCTGTTCGTCGCCGGCATGGCCCTTGGCCTGATCGCGGTGAAGGCGGCGATCATCTTCGGCATTGGCCGCCTGTTCGGCATGCCCTGGCGCGGCGCACTCGCCCTCGGCCTGCTGCTCAGCCAAGGTGGCGAGTTCGGCTTCGTGATGTTCGCTCAGGCGCAAAAGGCGCTGCTCATCGCGCCCGAAGCTGCCAGCCTGTTCGGGGCCGTTGTCACCCTGTCGATGGCCACGACGCCGTTCCTGATGATGGCGACCGCCGGGATCCGCCGCGAAGCGGAGAGCGCTTCGTCCGGTGAGCGCGAAGGCCCCCAGCCCGACGGTTCCAATGCCGTGGTCGTGGGTTTTGGCCGTTTCGGACAAGGTGTCACGCAGATGCTGCTGGCGAGCAACATCCCGGTGACGATGGTCGATACCGACATCGAGATGATCGACGTCGCAGCCACCTTCGGGGCCAAGGTCTATTTCGGGGATGGGACAAGGCTCGATCTGCTGCGGCAAGCCGGGGCAGCGGAAGCGGAGATGATCTTCTTTTGCATGGACGGCGATCAGGTCACGGCCGATCTGGTCGAGGCCGTTCACGAGGCTTTCCCGCGCGCATCGGTATACGTTCGCGCCTACGACCGGCGAGCGCTCATCCGGCTGCGTGGCACGCCTGTCAGCGCGGTCGTGCGCGAAGTCATGGAGTCTGCGGTCAAGATGGCGCGCGTCGCCCTTGCTGACGCAGGTCTTTCGGCTGAAGATATTGCGCGCGCCGAAGACATGTTCCGCGCCCGTGACCGTGAACGACTGAAGCTGCAGATCGAAGCAGGCGACGTGCGCGCCGCGCGCGACCGCATCATCACAGAGCCGCAGGCCCGCCCGACCTAGGGTCAGGCAAGCAGCCCGGCGGCCTCGCTGCAGATGCGCTGCGCCAGCGTGCGGTAATCATCCGCGCTTGCCGACTTGGCCCGCCAGGCAGCAACGATGGCGCGCTCGCAGAGCCAGTTCGCAACCGGCAGCCGCACGACCAGAGCATCGCCCCCTACTTCCGACCGCAGGTAAAGTTCGGGCAGAATTGCCAGGCCAACACCGCTACCCACCATCTGGTGAATGCTGTCGAGACTGGTGCCCTCGTAATCCAGCAGCATTTCGGCCCCAAGTTCGGCGCACACCCGCTGGACCTGCTGATGATAGTGGTGACGGGGGTCGAGCGTCAGGAAGCGCTCTCCCTTGAGGTCCGACCGGTCGATGTGCGTAAGCCCGGCGAGGTGATGGCTGCGCGATGCCACCACGCTCATCGGTTCGTCGAACAGGGGGACGACCTCCAAATCCTCGCCGATCACCGGTCCCGGCCCGACCATCAGATCAATCCTGCCGGAAACGAGCTCACGGCTCTGCTCGGCCGGGATTCCTTCACGGATATAGAAACGCATGTCACTCTGCTCGGCATTGAGCGCACCGATCAACGCGGGCAAAAGGTAGGGCCCCAGCGTCGGCGTGATCCCCAGCCGGACGACCCCGGACAGCTGCTTGCGGGCGCGCGCCGCAACCGCGCGGATGTCCCGGATCTCACGCAGCACCCGGCGCGCTCGTTCGGCAATCTCCCGACCGACCGGCGTCAATTCCACGTTTTGTGATGCGCGATCGATCAAGGTTGTGCCGAGGCGATCTTCAAGAGCACGTAACTGATGACTGAGCGTAGGTTGCGAAATATTGCAGGATTGTGCCGCGCGTCCAAAGTGACGCAGTTCGGCAACTGCCAGGAAATACTCAAGCTGTCGGACCGTAGGCATGCGACCTCCGATAGAAGCATTCTATCGATTAGTCGCCGATCTTTCGATTGGACGCAACGGGCTGGCCTCGGCAATGTGCTGGGGCAAGGCAGAAGAGGATGCCCCGCCGACGGTCGATTTCCCACAGTTCACGCTCGTCCCCCCTCGCTGAACTGCCCGACTGTCCCTTGATGCCTTGCCGGGGCGACGCACCGCCAGTCCGCGTCGCCCCCACGAGTTTCGCAACGGGCCTTGCGCGATCAACCCGGCGCAAGGCGCGCCACTGCCGACCTGGCCCGCCCCCGGAAGCGGCAAGCCGTCGGCAGCGGAGCACTGGCGGCGCATTGTGACGACCCTGGCAGGATGCGCCGCCAGACAATTCCGGGCTATTCCGCCCAGACCGAGAGGTCATTTGCCATGCTGATGATATTGGCCGCGATTGCAGTAACGACCGGAACGCCCCAACCACTGGACGCCCATCACGCCTACCGCTTGCCTGAAACCTCGGCCCCTCGGTCAGTCACGCCGGATCGGCGCTGCTCAAGCACGCGCGAGGTCACGGTCTGCGCGAAGCGGGGCGATGGCATACGTCTGGTCGGAACTGGCGCAGAGGTCGTGCCGCCGCTTCACCAGGCGCAGCTGCGAATCGCACCATCGCGTTGTGCCAACCCGGTCGAAAACGGATTGCGCTGCATCCGTCCCGAAGTGTTCGCGCGCCTGAACCTCGACGACTAATGCCAAGGTCACGCTCCGCGTTCGAGCGCTGCGATGATGTGCTGGGCCAGCAAGTGCGCCGTGTCCGAAAGGCCGGGCGCCTCGAGCAAGGCGATCTCGGTGTCGTAAAGCGGCGGCAAGCCAGCGTCATCTCCCGCTGTCGCAAGGCCGGCAGGCACCATCTCCAACGGCAGTACGGTAATCCCGAGGCCCGCGCGCACCGCCGAGAGGCTGCCTGCCAGGCTGGTCGATGTATAAGCCACGCGCCACTCGCGCCCCATCGCATCCAGCGCCTCGGTGGCGCGCTTGCGATAAACGCAGGGTTCCGGCGAAACCACCAGCGGCACCCTTGCGAAGTCTGCCGCGGATTGCCGATCCCGCGCGACCCAGACCAGTGGCTCGCGCCAGACCCGGACGCCGTCCTGCACGGCTTGCGTCGGCTGGCGCTTCACCAGGACCAGGTCAAAGTTTCCTGCGTGAAAGCGCTCGAGCAGGTTGAGGGTCAGGTCGCAGGTAACTTCAAGCTCGACCAGCGGGTGCGCCTCGGTGAATGCGGCAAGAACCGAAGGCAGATGAGCCGTCGCAAAATCCTCGGGCACACCGATGCGAACCGACCCGGCGATGTCCGGCTCGAACATCTGTGCCAAGGTTGCATCGTTGAGCCGCAGAATTTGCCGGGCCGGTCCGATCAGCCGTTCACCTTCGGGCGTGATCGAAAGGTGTCGCGGGCTCCGCAGGAAGAGCGAACGCCCCACCTGCTCTTCAAGGCGCTTCAATTGCAGGGATATCGCCGACTGCGTCCGGCCCAGCCTCTCACCGGCGCGGGTAAAGCTTCCCGTATCGGCAATCGTCACGAAGCAGCGCAATAGGTCGATGTCGAGATTTCGCAGGGCCATCACATGCCTTTATCATTGACGTTTGAAATCTTCAATATTTCAGAAATTCGTTTCTAAAATCATCGAACGTGCTGCACCTGCGAAGCGAAGGAGGCACACGATGAACCCGACAACCATGACTGCACCTGCCATCAAGAGCGGCCCGGCGTTTCGCCTCAAGCCTGCCGATTGGCCTGTCTTCGGACTGGGCGCCCTGCTGGCCGCAACCATCGCCACCGGCCATGCCTCGCTCACCACGCCGGGCGTTGCCCTCTCGGGGCTCGGCATCCTGATCGCCGTCGTCGTTCTTGCCTTCTCCCGCCGACAACTGCGCGCTGACCGGCGCAGTGATTCCTTCGCACGCCTCGCGACGAGCCTCGCCATCGCGACTGTGTTGCTGGGCCTTGCCACCGACGCCATGCTGCTCGCTGCCGCCTGGATCGTCTCGGGCCGTCTCATGGCAGGATTGATCGGCCATGTCGGCGAATGGAGCGAAGCCCGCGATGCCGCGCGCCGCGCCACCATTGCCTTCACCATTGGCGACGTGGCGCTGATCGGCGCAGTGGCCTTGCTTTCGATCGCCGCGGGATCGAGCAATATCCTCGCGATAAAGTCATCAGCCGCAGGGTCCTCCTCGCTCCTGACAACCGCCGCTGCCTTTCTCCTGGTCGTCGCCGCTCTGGCCCGCTGCGCCATTCCGCCCTTCTCGAACTGGCTGATGCGCTCGCTGGCAGCGCCAACCCCGGTGTCCGCCCTGATGCATGCCGGCTTCGTCAATGCCGGTGGGTTCCTGCTCATCCAGTTTGCGCCGATCCTCGAAACATCGCTGCAAGCGCGTTACGCGCTCTTTGCCTCCGGCGTCGTCGCGGCATTGGTCGGCAGTGCCATCATGCTCGTGCGCGCCGACGTGAAGGGATCGCTCGCAGCATCGACCATCGCGCAGATGGGCTTCATGCTGCTCACCGTCGCGCTCGGCGCCTACGCTGCGGCCCTTTGGCACATGGTCGCTCACGGACTGTTCAAGGCCTGGCTGTTCCTGGGTTCGGCCGGTACCATCTCCACGAGGACGACACGTTCCAAGGGTCTTGCCCAGCCGTGGCCTGCGTTCATCGCGCTCGCGACGATCATCGGTGCGATCTTCCTGATCGAAGCGCGCCGGGCTGATGCACTCCTGCCGGTCTGCCTTGCCCTGACCGCGCTGCTCAGCGCCATGGCAGTTGCCGTGCGGTCCCTGCCGCGTGGTCCAATGGGCGCGGTCGTAGCCCTGATGCCGATTGCCCTGATTGCCCTCAACGCTGCGGTACTTGTCCTCATGACCGCATTCCAGCCCGACGCCGCCCAGCCTTTGCTTTCGCCTTTCGGGCAGCTTGGCATTCTCTCGCTGTTTCTGGCCGGATGGGTCTGGCAGCAACGCATCGTGAGCGGCGAACAGGCCCTGCCTCCCTCCCTCTTCGCGCGCCTGCTTCACGCCGGCAACGCCCTCACCACTTCCACACCCGCCGCCACCCCCGCCATCGCGAAGGACTGAAGCCATGAACATTGCTACCGCGTCACTCGCACCCGATACCGGCGTTCCAGCCAGCCTTCAGGAAGAACGGCGCGAACTCCAGGCCCTGGTGGATATCGCCAGTCAGACTGTTGCCCCGCTCTGGCCGCTGGACAGCGCCATCGCCGTCAATCCGCTGTCGGGTTTCGAAGATCTCCCGTTCGAAGACGCCCTGCCGCAAGCTGCCGAGCTGTTCGGTGCCCGCCCCTCCCTCTCCCTGATGCAGTGGCGCGCGCTCAAGGCAGAAGGCCGCATCGAAGACATCGCCCTCCGCAAGGCCGTGGTAGCGGCGCTTGGCGGCCTCGAGCCCGCATTCGCGCCGCTCGGCCCCGATCTCAACGCCTATAATCTTCTGGTGGCGCGCCTTGTCGAGCTGCCAGCAGACGACACCCCGGTTGCCAGGCGCGAACTCACCACGCCGATCGCCGTTCTTGCGCGGTACCTCGCGGCCTTCTTCGACCGCAACGCCACGCTCACCCTGCCCGGTCGCCAGCACGGCCTGTACAGCAGCGTAAGCGCCGCGCTTCGGCACGATCCGGGCCTTGTCCGGGCCGGCGACGAAACTGCCGCGCACTGGCTTGCGAGTGCACCTGCCGACCCTCTCGAGATGCTGCTCTTTGCCGCCCGCCGCGATGGCGTCTCGCGTGACCGGCGTCTAGGTTGGCTGCGCGGCCTCGTCGCCGCCTTGCCGGGTTGGGCCGCGCACTTGCGCTGGCGTAGCGAGCATGGCGGCCCCGCAGCGAGTGCATCCGCCCCGGCCTCGATGATCGAACTGATGGCTCTCGTCGCGCTCGTTGAAGGCAGCGTCCGCAGCGGTCCCAGGGCGCTCGCGGAACCTTCCCGCCAGCACGCCCATGTCTGCCGGACGCTGCTCGCCCATTTCGGCCTTGATATGGAAGCGTCCGCCATCTGGTCGCCCGCCGCGCGGGACAGCCTCAACCGGATCGCCGCGATGTCGCTGGCCGAACTGGGCCTGATCTTCCAGCAGGCGGCAGAGGCCAGCTTCCTCGGCACGATCGCCCCCCAGCTCGAAGGCGCTTCGGCCAGGCTGACCGCAAAGGTCAAGGCTCCGGCGGCGGAAGCCCAGGCCGTGTTCTGCATCGATGTCCGCTCCGAACCCATGCGCCGTGCCCTGGAAGCGCAGGGTCGCTACGAAACGGTGGGCTATGCCGGCTTCTTCGGATTGCCGATCGCCATCTCTCCGGCCTGCGATGCACCGGAACGCAATCAGCTGCCGGTCCTGCTTTCGCCCTCCCACGTCGTAGCCGAACGCGCTGCGCAAGGGCAGGAGGCCGAGGCGAACGCCCTGCTGGCGCGTCATGCCGCCCTCGCTGATGCCCGCGCCATGCTAGACACGAACAAGAGCGGCGCCACAGGCTTTGCGACGGCGGAAGCCGCTGGTCCGCTGGCAGCAGTGGCCCTGCTCGCACGCACGCTTGCCCCCCGCCTGACCGATGCCTTCCGCAGACGGCTGGTGGGCGAGCGGGGACACGTCCTCACGCCCGCCGCCTGCAACGATCATGGCCATGGCCACGGCGCCAACGCGATCCCGCTGGAACAGCGCATCGCCTACGCCCGCACCATGTTCTCGTTGACCGGGCTTTCGCCCGATACCGCGCGCCTCGTTGCGCTTGTTGGCCACGGCGGTTGCACCACCAACAATGCCTTCGCGGCAAGTCTCGATTGCGGCGCTTGCGGCGGCCATCCCGGCGGCCCGAACGCACGGCTCATGGCTGCCATTCTCAACGATGGTCAGGTCCGCGCAGGCCTTGCCGATCAAGGCATTGCAATTCCGGACGACAGCTGGTTCATCGCCGCGCAGCATGACACCACCCGCGACGTGGTCGAGATCTTCGATCGCCAGCTCGTGCCGGCAAGCCACGCGGCGGATCTCGCCAGGTTCGAGCAGGCCCTGCAGAGCGCCGGTGCGCAGTGCCTCAACGAGCGCGCCGCCCGCCTCGGCCGCTCTGCCGACGATCTGCTGACCGGCGCCATGCATTGGGGCGAAGTGCGCCCGGAATGGGGCCTGTCCGGTAACGCCGCCTTCATCGTCGGCCCGCGCGCGCTGACGGCGGAAATCGACCTTGGCGGCAACGCCTTTCTTCACAGCTATGACTGGACGAGGGACAAGGACGGCAGCGCTCTGGCCGGCATCATGACCGCGCCGATGATCGTCGCCCAGTGGATCAATTGCCAGTACCTGTTCTCGACCATCGACAACGAGGTATTCGGCGCGGGCGACAAGACGACGCAGAATGTGGTCGGGGGCTTTGGCGTCGTGCAGGGCAGCGGCGGCGATCTCTGTGTCGGCCTGCCCCGGCAGTCGCTGTTCCATGACGATGGCACGCCCTACCACACCCCGCGCCGCCTCGCAGTCGTCATCGAAGCGCCGCTCCAGCGAGTCCAGGATATCGTCCTGGCGCACGATGTGGTTGGCCGACTGGTCGAGAACGGCTGGATCAATCTTGTCGTCATCGATCCGTGGAAGCACAAGGCCCACCACTGGGTCCGCGGCGAATGGACGCCTCGGCCCTGCTGATCGGCTGCTGCTGAAAACTTGATGAAAACCCATGACACCGCCCGCCTCTGCTCCTAGGGGCGGGCGCCATGAGGGGCCTGCGCACATTCCTGCTGCATAATCGCCATCTGGCAGTGCTGCTGGTCGCGCTGGCGCTCGCCATGAAGGCCGTGATCCCGCAAGGCTACATGGTCAGCGGCACCTCGCGCGCGATTACCATTCTGGTCTGTGCCGACAGCACCGGTGCGCGCTCGTCCGTTCAGGTCACCGTCCCGCAAGGCGCGAAGGAAACCGCCGCCAAGGATCACAAGCCCTGCACTTTCGCTGGCCACGGTGCCGCTCTTCTGGGCGGAGCCGATCCGATCCAGCTCGCCCTTGCGCTGGCATTCGTGCTGGCGCTGGGCTTTCTCGCCATCGCGATGCCGCGCCTTGCGCCATCGCGCCGCATCCTGCCGCCCCCGTGCGGCCCGCCCTCGGAAATCGCCACCTCGATAGCCTGACCGAACCGGTCACTCTGCCCGCCGTCTGAACCCAGACGCGATCGAAAGCGTTCTCCGCATGACTACCCGCATACTTGCCGTGGCCCCGCTGGCCATGGCCTTCTCGCTCGCCACTCCTGCCCACGCCGAAGACGCCGCCGCCGAAGGCGCGGCGATCATCGTCATCGGCCAGAACGATGCCTCCCTCGCCGAACAACAGGCCACGCAGACCCCAGGCGGAACCGATGTCGTCACTTACGAAGACTTCGCCGACCGCACCGTGGTCTCCCTGCGCGATGCGCTGGCCTTTTCGCCCGGCGTCTACGCCCAGCCGCGCTTCGGGCAGGAGGTCCGCATTTCCATCCGCGGATCGGGCCTTTCACGCAGCTTCCACATGCGCGGACTGACGCTGCTTCAGGACGGTGTGCCGATAAATCTCGCCGACGACAACGGCGATTTCCAGGAGCTTGAGCCGATCTTCCTCGATCATCTCGAGGTCTATCGCGGCGCCAATGCTCTCCGCTTCGGTTCGGGAACCCTGGGCGGCGCAATCAATGGCGTCACGCCGCGCGGCGACAAGGCGCATGGGCTGTACGCCCGCGTCGATGGAGGCTCGTTCGGCCTTGCGCGCGGCCTCGTTTCCGCAGGCTTCGGCGATAGCGCGGCAAACGCCTGGGCCGGAATCAGCGCCGAACGCCACGATGGTGACCGTCAGCACGCCAATCGCCGGTCGCTGCGCTTCAATGGCAACGTCGGTCTGGCTCTGGCCGAAAACCTCAGCACCCGATTCTACGTCACCGCCAACCATATCCGGCAAGAGCTGCCTGGCGCACTCTCCCTCGTCGATGCCCTGGCCACGCCGCAGAAGGGCAACTTCACTGGCGATCAGGAACGCAACATCGATTCCCTGCGCCTGCAGAACCGCACCGCCATCAACCTCGGAACCTTGCAGCTCACCTTTGGCGGCTTCTACAACATCAAGCAGCTCGATCACCCGATCTTCATGGTGATCGACCAGAAGTCGGACGATCGCGGCCTCTTCGCCCGTGCCGAATGGGAGGCGGGAATCGTTTCGCTCACTTTGGGCGGCGAATCCCGGTGGGGCACGACCCGCGCCCGCCAGTTCATCAACAACGGCGGCAAGCGCGGCGCGCTCACCTTCCGCGCACTGCAGCGCGCGCGCACGTCCACTGCCTATGGCGAATTGCGGGTCTCCCCCGCAGAGAGCCTGACGCTGATTGCCGGGGGCATCTATGCCAACGGCGCGCGTCGACAGGACCGCGAACTGCCGTCCACGGTGACAGGCAACGCTGCCTTCAATGCCTTCTCCCCCCGCTTCGGTGCCCTGTGGACTCCGGCCGCCGGGGTTCAGGTCTATGCCAACTACAGCCGCTCGGCCGAGTTTCCGACCTTTGTCGAGCTCGCCCAGCAAGCCGCGTTCGTCCCTGTGCGCCCACAGCGCGCCTGGACGGCAGAACTGGGAACTCGTGGCCGCCTGGGCACCCTGGAATGGGACATATCGCTCTATTGCGCCGACCTTACCGGCGAGATGCTGCAATACACACCGGATGCCAACGTCGGCATTCCCGCCGCCACGTTCAACGCAGGGCGCACGCGCCATCAGGGCGTCGAGGCCGGTCTCTCATGGCAGCCGGCTGATTGGCTGCGCCTTCGCCAGATCTGGCAATATTCGGACTTCCGCTTCCGCGGCGATATCCAGTTTGCGAACAACCGCCTCCCCGTCGGGCCACGCCATGTCCTGCGCAGCGAAGTCCGGCTGGGCAGCGATGCCCTGCATATCGCACCCAGCCTGGAATGGGTGCCGCAAGGCGCCTTTGCGGACTATCGCAATACCGTGCGCGCGCCGGGCTATGCCTTGATAGGCCTCAGCGCGGGAGCCTCGGTCAGCAAGGATATCGACCTCTTCGCCGATCTGCGCAACATCACCAGCAAGAAGGCCGTGGGCGACATCGCCGCCGTCATCACCGCCACTGGCACCTCGGCAATCTACTATCCGGTTGAGCGCCGGGCGATCTATGCCGGCCTGCGCGCCAGGTTCTGACATCTTGAACGAAGCGTGGTGGCGGCAGACAAAGCTGCCGTCACTACGCTTGCTCGAACTTCATCCCCGCACCCCATTGACCTTGCCGGCGAATCCGCGCAATAGCGCCCCACCTCGCAAGAGGGGCGCTTAGCTCAGTTGGTAGAGCATCTCGTTTACACGTCGAGTGTCTTGAGCGCCGGGAACCGCAGGAAAGCTAGGCTTTTCGCTTCTTCGCAGACTTCCGGTCGGGACTATGTCGGGACTTTGGTGCGCGAACCTCGCTCGCTTCGAGGGCGTTGCGCACGTCTTCGTCCAGGACGTGGGCGTAGCGAAGGGTGGTCTCGATGCGCTTGTGCTTGAGCGCTTCCTTGGCAGCAGCGAGTGAGCCGGTAGCGCGCACGATGCGCGTGCCGCGCGTGTGGCGCAGATCATGGATCCGGAAGGCGGTGACCTTGGCTGCCGCCAGGGCTTGTGCCCATGGCTTGCGCAGGGCGGTTGCGGTCAATGGATAGCGCTTGCCCTTGCGCCGATCAGCGCGGCTCTTCTGGCAGACATAGGTGAAGACGAAGGGCTTGCCCTCTTCGGTGTCTGCCTGGGGCTGGCGCGCGATGATCTCGACCAGGGCGGTGGTGAGCGGGCGGCTGACATAGTCGCCACCCTTGATCTTGGTGACGGCCGACTTCGCAGGAAGGTTGAGGTCCTCCCAGCGCAGGCCGAGGACCTCGGCGCGCCGCCAGCCCGACTTGAGCATGAAGTCCACCGCATCGACCACGTCGTTGCGCAGGGCCAGCATCAGCTTGTCTTCCTCGAGGTGCTGCAGCTCGCGCGGGGGCTTGGCGGGGACCTTGTAGAAAAGGAGAGCCCAGTCGGGCATTTCGCCG
>OFDC01000421.1_pt1 | contig 32973 bp, 15 predicted proteins | sample 1520941 | NCBI WGS metagenome assembly OFDC01 (sample SAMEA94258168, study PRJEB24077) | hot springs metagenome | biome: Aquatic biome; feature: Water | place: India | collected 2012-12-06 | depth 5 m | reverse complement strand
AATAGTTTGTTTGTGTTATTTTGCCATTGAAACGAATACTTTAACACTTATGAAAATGACAAAACGCTTACTCCTTCTTGTTTTTGTACAATTAGGACTCGCAACCATTTGCTTTGCCCAAAAACCTGATATTCAGCGAATTAACCCAACTAACTGGTGGGTTGGCATGAAGAATCCTAACCTGCAAATATTGGTTTATGGCAAAAACATTGGTACTGCAAAAGTTAGTTTGAAACCCTACAATGGCGTAAAACTAAAAAAAACACAAACCGTTGAAAACCCAAATTACATTTTTATTGATTTGGATATTTCAAAAATAGCGAAAGCTGGCAATCTTCAATTGGTTTTCTCTAATGGTTCGGAATCTTCTACCGTAAATTACAAATTACACACTCGTACTGCCAAACCTCAAGCTGTTACCCAAGCCGATGTTGTCTATTTATTGATGCCCGATCGTTTTGCCAATGGCGATGAATCGAACGATAAATTCGATGATATGTTTGATGTACAAGCCGACCGAAACAGTCCATGGTTGCGTCATGGTGGAGATTTACAAGGTATCACTGAGCATCTCGACTACTTTAATGAACTGGGTGTAACCGCTCTTTGGTTAACGCCAATTATCGAAAACAATACCCACCAAAGTAATGAAGGCGGCACAATGCGTAGCTCGTATCACGGATATCATTTTACTGACCACTATCAAATCGACCGTCGTTTTGGCGGAAATGCTGCTTATCAAAAACTCATCAACGAAGCTCATAAAAAGGGCATTAAAATCGTACAAGATGCTGTTTACAATCACGTGGGCGAAGACGCTTGGTTAGTAAAAGATTTGCCATCAAAAAATTGGTTACACAACTGGGATAAATACACCAATACATCTTACAAAGACCAACCTTTGATTGATGTGAACGGCTCGAAATACGACAAAAAAGTAACCGAAGAAGGCTGGTTTACTTCTTTTTTACCAGATTTGAATCAAAAAGAGCCTTTATTGGCAACTTATTTAATCCAACACGCACTTTGGACGATCGAATATTTTAATATTGATGCGTGGAGAATTGACACTTATATCTATAACGACATGGAGTTTATGAATCGTTGTAATAAAGCGATTCTTGACGAACACCCAAATATGTTGCTTTTTGGAGAATCGGCCGTGAATACAGTGATTAGTCAATCATTTTTCACCAAAAACAATTTGAATATTCCTTTCAAATGCAACCTTCCTTCGAGTTGTGACTTTCAGGTTCAAGGAGCAATTAACACTGCTTTGAAAGAAAATTTTGGTTGGAATGAAGGCGTAAATTGCTTATACACAACACTTTCGCAAGATCTCGTATATCAAAACCCAGAAAAACTTGTACCATTTGTAGAAAATCATGATACTGACCGATATTTTTCGGTAATTGGTGAAGATTTTAACAAATATAAGTTAGGTTTAACTTGGCTTTACACGGTTCGAGGTGTACCACAGATGTATTATGGTACTGAGTTTTTGATGAAAAATTTCAAAAACCCAACCGACGCCGAAGTTAGAAAAGATTTCCCTGGAGGTTTTAAAGGTGATTCAGAAAACAAATTTGTTTCCACAGGAAGAAACGCCCAAGAAAATGAAGCATTTGAGTTTAATAAGAAATTGTTGAATTATCGCAAAACTTCAGAGGCATTAACGAAAGGAAAATTTATCCAATTTACGCCTTTTGATGGCGGAATTTATGTATATTTCAGATATACTGATAAACAAACTGTGATGGTTGTGAGCAATACTAAAAACACAGAATCAACAGTACCAACGGCTAATTTTGCCGAAATTATAAAAGGAGCAAAATCAGCAAAAAATATCATGACTGGCGAAACGTTTAGTGATATTTCAAACATCAAGGTGCCAGAAATGACGGCGTTGATTCTGGAACTAAAGTAACACAATTTCCCAAATTGTAGAGTTAAGAAGTTAGAATTTTAAATATGAAACAATTTAGAAAATTGTTGTACCAATATGATTAAAGGATTTTTATTCGATTTAGATGGTGTAATCGTAGAAACTGCCATATTTCATTACCAAGCATGGCGTAAAATGGCCAACGATTTAGGATTTGATATTTCGGAAGAATTTAATGAAACCCTAAAAGGCGTGAGTAGAATGGATTCATTGAATTTGATTCTCGAACATGGTAATGTAGTTTTGAAAGAAGAAGAAAAGCTTGAACTGGCAGCAAAGAAAAATGAACATTATCTGACTTTAGTTAGCAAAATGACCGCTAACGATATTTTGCCAGGTGTTCGTGATTTTTTTGCCCAAATCAAGCAAACTGATATTAAAATAGCATTGGGTTCGGTAAGTAAAAATGCCCGAATGATTCTCGAAGGCGTTGGTCTTATCAATGATTTTGATGCGATTATTGACGGAACAAAAATCTCAAAAGGCAAACCCGACCCCGAAGTTTTTTTGAAAGGTGCAGCTGAATTGAATCTATTGCCCGAAGAATGCCTTGTTTTTGAAGATGCCGTAGCAGGCGTTGAAGCTGGCAAAAATGCAGGAATGAAGGTGGTCGGAATTGGTCATGCAGAGGTTTTAACAAAGGCAGATATTGTCTTTAGTGGGTTTGAAAATCTCAAACTCAATGATTTATTAAGTAAAATATCTTAAAAGTAATAAGGAAGCCTTCGCTCAAGGCGAAAGTCGCTCAGCAAAGACTTCTTTAAATTTAATTGAAATTAAAGCCAAAAATGAAAAATTATATAACACACGATGAATGGTGCATCGTAGAAAATGGTTTCCATCCTGAGCATAACGAAATCACCGAAAGTTTGATGAGTTTGGGAAATGGCCGCATGGGCGGACGTGGAAATTTTGAAGAAAAATATTCGGGAAAAACACTACAAGGAAATTATGTGGCTGGTGTTTGGTTTCCTGATAAAACTCGTGTAGGTTGGTGGAAAAACGGTTACCCAAATTACTTCGCAAAAGTTATCAATGCTTGCAATTGGACAGGAATTGATGTAGAAATTGAGGGCGAAAGCATTGATTTGAATACGGCAAAAGTGCATGAATTTACTCGTACACTTGATATGCGAACTGGCGTTTTGGAGCGTATTTGTACAATAGAATTAGCGAGTGGAAAAACGCTAAAAATTCATTCTCAACGTTTTTTAAGTTTGGTTGATGATGAATCAGGCGTTATTAAATACTCAATTACACCATTAAATTTCTTCGGTTCAGCTAAAATAAAGGTTTCACTTAATGGCGATGTTTCAAACAAAGACTCCAATCATGGAGAGAAATTTTGGAATGAAATTTCAAAGGAAACTGGACATGGTGAAGGATTTTTGACACTTGAAACTAAGAAATCTGCTTGGGAAACAGTGCCAACTTTTCAAGTTTGCACTGGGATGAAGTTTGATGTTTATCAAGCTGGTGAAAAGGTTGATTGTCCGACTTTTCCAATAAAAAAAGAAAAGTATGTAGCAAATGAATTCAAAATCAATCTTGTTGAAGGTGAAGAAGTTTCAATAATAAAATTTGCTGCCAATCTTTCTTCTGAAAATCATTCAATTGAGGCTTTAAACGAAACTACAAAGGCTTACATTGAAAAAGTTGCCACGAAGGGTTTTGATACAATGCTTGCCGAACAAATAGCTGCTTGGGCAAAAAAGTGGGAAGGTAATGATATTCAAATTGAAGGAGATGTAGCAGCTCAACAAGCGATTCGTTTCAATATTTTCCAGCTCCAACAGACTTATACTGGCGAAGATGCTCGTCTAAATATTGGACCAAAAGGCTTTACAGGTGAAAAATACGGTGGAGTAACTTATTGGGATACTGAAGCTTACTGTTTACCATTTTATTTATCAACTTCAGAGCAAAAAGTTGCTCGTAATTTATTGGTATATCGTCATAATCATCTACAAAAAGCTATTGAAAATGCCGAAAAACTCGGTTTTTCGAGCGGAGCAGCTTTGTATCCGATGGTAACGATGAACGGCGAAGAATGCCATAACGAATGGGAAATTACATTTGAAGAAATTCACCGAAATGGTGCAATTGCTTATGCGATTTTTGATTATATTCGTTACACGGGTGATTCTCAATATTTGGCAGAATTCGGTTTAGAAGTTTTAACAGGAATTTCGAGATTCTGGGCTCAACGTGTAAACTGGTCAACTGAAAAAGGTAAATACGTAATGCTCGGTGTAACGGGTCCAAATGAATACGAAAACAATGTAAACAACAACTGGTACACAAATTATTTGGCAGTTTGGTGCTTAAAATATACTTTGGAAAGTTTTGAAGGCTTGAAAAATGAAAATAAATCAAAATTTGATGAAATTATTTCAAAAACTAAGCTTAATTTTTCGGCCGAAACACAAAAATGGCAACATATTATTGACAATATGTACTTCCCATTCGATGAAGAACGTCAAGTAATTTTACAACAAGATGGATTTTTGGATAAAGAATTATTAAGCGTTGATGAAATAGCGGCTCATCGTCCAATCAATCAAAAATGGTCTTGGGATAGAATTTTACGTTCTTGTTTCATCAAACAGGCTGATGTTTTGCAAGGAATGTATTTCTTTGAAGAAGATTTTTCTTTGGAAGAGGTACGCAGAAATTTTGATTTCTACGAACCAATGACCGTTCACGAATCTTCGCTTTCACCTTGTGTTCATGTGATTCATGCGGCAAGATTGGGCAAAAAAGAAAAGGCCTACGAAATGTATGTTCGCACAGCTCGACTCGATTTGGATGATTATAATAATGATACCGAAGATGGCTTGCATATTACATCAATGGCAGGAACTTGGCTTTCAGTAGTGAAAGGTTTCGGTGGAATGCGAGTAAAAAATGATAAACTTTCATTCGAACCATTCTTACCAGAACAATGGCAGAGTTTTTCTTTCAGAACTGGATTTAGAGGAAATTCATTGAATATTTCAATCAAAGGAAATTCGATTGAAATTGAGAATATAACTGGTGATGAAATTACGGTTTTAGTTTATGGTAAAGAAGTTATTGTTTCTGCAAAATCCTCTGCATCAGTTATTTATTGATTTCAGTCTATTTAGTACAAAAAAGCTGTCAAAATTAAGTTTTGACAGCTTTTTTTGTGTTAACATCAATTACATCCTCCTATTTCGGCAAGAAAAACTACCCCATTTTCAGCTTTAAAGCCTGCATTAAGTTGAATATTTTTTGCTTGATAAGTAGCTCTTGTATTGACCCCAGTTATAAAATTTGATGCTATAATAGAGCCGTTACTCAAGGCAGCTTGTTTAGTGATTGTTCCGGAAGTAATATTTTGAGATGGAGTAGCATTATTGATAAGTGTCAGAGTAGTTGGACATGGGCTCTGGATGGTTACGGCTTTGCTGTTAGTACTAATCGTCGCACATATAGCCCCAGTACCTATTGCAGATTGTAAGACAGTAAAACTTCCACCAACATAAGTACTAAAATCGGCACCGTCACCATGAGATACTCCATAAATAGTATATTTACCACTCGGATAATTGGTGGAATTTGATAAATCAGTAGCTACATCTACGGCAACGATAGTTCCATTTTTTACTATAATTTTTGAATATGAATATGGCGTCGTTGGGATATTCTCGTAAACTCCAGAGCTAAAAGTAATGGCATAGCTGGCAGGGTAAGTTGGCGTAGTCGCATTAAATCCAGCTACTACCATATAATAAACACCTGGTGTTAAAGTCAATGTTATGGTGTTGGCAACCGAAACACTACTTCCATTATAACTCGCCGACGAGCCTATCCAATTTGAACAAACACTATTTGGGGAATGAGTACCGTTATAAAAATTCATGATTAAGTAAGTAGCTCCTACTGTTCTGGTAAAAGTATAATTGCCAGTACTGATGACCTTAAAGGGGTAAATATCAAAATAGGTTGGGTTTGAAAAATTCGTACAAGTATTTGTAGAAATGTTTAGAGCCGAAAGTTTAGTAGCTGGGTCGGTAGTAGTAAGCGAACCAGATTTTGAAGTAATATTTGCACCAACACCAAATAATGACAAGTTGAGTGAGGCATCTCCTTCAGTAGCTGTAATATCATTTGAAGGTAAAATTTCGGAAACACCTGATAGGCAGCTACTCGAGACCGTAATTGAAAAATTATTAATATCAAAAAAGATATTGCCAATCGCCTCTACCTTGATTCTACCTTGTGTTGTCAGTAAATTCGGAACAGTAATCGTATGCGAACCATCATTTGGTGTACTTGCAATCAATATATACGGAAAAGTTTGTCCACCATCAGTTGAAAATGAAATTTTGACATTTGCACAATTAATAGGAGCGACATTTGTATTATTAACTGACCAATTAATATTGGCTGTTCTCCCAACAATCCAAAGAGCAGAACTATTTTGCGAAGTAATCAAAAATGGTCCACTATTATCAACTGTCAGAGTAAGCGTTTTACTTTCACTACCACCACCTGTAGTTCGTCCGTCTCTTCCTGTAAGGCGGAATGTTAAAGTTCTTGCAACTTGCGGAAGTGCTTCATCATTAGAAGCAATACTTCCTGCTAAAATTGAAGAAAGAGTAGGAAATTCTCTAATATTTCCCGTTGTGCTTGGCACAAAACTCCTAAATATCGGTGAATCTGTTGAACCTTGAGCTTCATCAGCTCCACCACGAGTTGTTCCTAAATTATACTGTTCCCAATTAAATAAAATGGTTTCTCCGTCGGCATCAGCTCCGCTGCCTTCCAATCGAAATGGAGTTCCTTTTGGAATGATAAGTGTATTTCCATTAGGATTTACATTCATTACAGGCACATTATTACCTGTGGAAGTGTTTACACTACAAGTTGAACTTGCACTAAAACTAATTATACTTTCCAGCGAATTTGCATGAAAATACGTGCGATTCACCGTTCCACTAATATTATCTGGCGAACAATTCCCCCAATAAGACATATAGGTAGAACCACTCCCGGGCTCAAAAGCTGAACTTGTCATAATATTACCACTACAACCACTATTTACACTATTAAAAGTATGCCCTGCCGAAAACTGATGTCCAACTTCATGTATAAACGTTCCGAGTGTAGTAGTGGTGCCACCACTCCACCCGCCAGCTTTTATTGGGCTTGTACCACTTGAAACGTTAAAGTTTTTACATGGGCCATTCAGGTAAGCGACCCCACCACCACCTGGAGAATGATGAATAACATGCCCAATATCGTAAAGATTTAATGCAAAATTGGCAGGTTCGGAGGTTGATAATGCTCCAAAAGCCAGAGCTGCACTCGATGCACTTGAACCATTGAATGGGTCAGTAGTCGGATTATCATAAATCTTGGTTGCAACTAAAGTAAAGGTTACAGCAACTTCTTTTTCATAAACTGCTCGTAGCGAATTTACCATACTTACAACCACTGCTTGTGCGGCTGCTACTGTGCTTCCATTATTTGTATATACTTCACCTGTTGTTACTATTGCCATTCGATAACTACGAAGGGTTGTACCATTTGAAAAATCTTGGATACTTTTAATTCTGTTATTATTCCCAAAATTCCGAATATGTTCGTCTCCAATTTCACAGGATTCTTTTAAATCCGTATCATTCTGATAAAAAACAAAGTATTTATCTTCAGCAAGATTTGCTGGTGAAATAAGAATATTCCCCTGATTTGTAAAAATTAAAGCATTTATTCCTTCGGGCGAAATTGTTAATACTCCAGAAACCTCACTTTTTTTATTAGAGGAATATAAACGATATGTTTTGATAGAAGGAAATTTCTTGCTCAGTTCGATAGACATAACGGGCGATTCTATAGGACTAAGTTTTAAATCTTCGCCATTAGGCGTTGGTAGATTAATAGTGAATCCATTAGCCAATGCTTCAGAGCGAGATACATTATAACCGCTTTCTAAACCAGTCTTTTGTAAGGTATTTTTAATAATTGCAGTTGGCAAAACTTTAATTGGCTTTTCAATTTGTGAAAAGGCTTTGAAACAACCACAGAATAATAGGTAGAAAAATAAATATTTTTTCATTAACACAAAATTTAATAGATGTAATACACAACAATTTAGAAAAATGATTTGAAAATAGTCAAATCGTGGTCTGTTTTTCTATTAAAGGGTAGTAAAAAACCACCAAGGCTTTTTGGTGGTTTTTAGAAATTGGGCTTTCATACTTCTACGTCTGAATTACCCCAACATTGTATCGCTTCGTAATTGGTGCATGGTTCGCAGCTTCAATTCCCATTGCAATGATTTTTCGTGTTTCGAGAGGGTCTATTACACCATCAACCCAAAGATTGGATGCAGCGTAATAGGGACTTAACTGAGAATTATATCGGTCTGTAATTTTGTCCAATAATTCTTTTTCTTCGGCTTCACCGATTGCTACACCTTTTGATTTTAACGTTGCTGTTTGAATCTGAACCAAAGTTTTAGCGGCTGATGCTCCACTCATTACCGCCATTTGGCCTGTTACCCAAGAATAAATCAGACGTGGGTCATACGCTTTGCCGCACATGGCATAATTTCCAGCTCCGTAAGAATTCCCGATGATAAAAGTAAACTTTGGCACAACCGAATTAGCCATTGCATTGACCATTTTTGCACCGTCTTTGATAATTCCACCGTGTTCAGAGCGACTACCAACCATAAAACCAGTTACATCTTGCAAGAATACTAACGGAATTTTTTGCTGATTACAATTCATAATAAAACGAGCTGCTTTATCGGCAGAGTCAGAGTAAATAACACCACCCATTTGCATTTCGCCTTTTTTAGACTTCACAATTTTTCTTTGATTCGCTACAATTCCTACTGCCCAGCCATTGATTCTTGCTAAACCACATAAAATTGTTTGTCCGTAACCTTTCTTATATTGGTCAAATTCTGAATTATCAACGATTCGCTCAATAATTTCGAGCATATCGTAAGGTTTTGTACGGTCGGTTGGTAGTATCGAATAAATTTCTTTGGGGTCTTTTTGGGGCAGAACTGCTTCTTTTCTGTCAAATCCAGCTTTGTCAAAATGCCCCATTTTATCAAAAATCTTACGAATTTCGTCTAAGCAAGCCTCATCATTCGGAAATTTATTATCCGTTACGCCTGAAATTTCGCAGTGAGTAGTTGCACCTCCAAGCGTTTCATTATCAATATCCTCTCCTATTGAAGATTTCACTAAATACGAACCCGCCAAAAAAACCGAACCACTTCCTTCAACAATCAAAGCATAATCAGACATAATTGGCAAATATGCTCCACCTGCTACACAGCTTCCCATAATAGCAGCTACTTGCGGAATACCCATCGATGACATGTGAGCATTGTTTCTAAAAATTCTTCCAAAATGCTCTTTATCAGGAAAAACCTCCGCTTGCATAGGTAAATAAACTCCCGCCGAATCTACTAAATAAATAATTGGCAAATGATTTTCCATTGCAATTTCTTGAGCTCTAAGATTTTTCTTAGCCGAAATCGGAAACCATGCTCCTGCCTTCACAGTCGCATCATTCGACACAATGACGCACATTTTTCCACTTACGTAACCAATTCCGCAAACACAACCCCCATTCGGACAGCCGCCTTCTTCTTCGTACATGCCATCACCAGCAAAAGTGCCAAACTCAACAAAATCGGTATTTTTATCAACCAAATATTCTATTCTTTCACGAGCAGTGAGTTTTCCTTTGGCTTTATGAGCTTGGATTTTTTTTATCCCTCCACCTAATTTCAATTTCTCATACCGCTCAGTCAATTCCTTCAATAAATCTTCCATTTTTAGCATAATTCTTGTTATATTTCGTTGATGAAGCAAAATAGTTATATTTTCTCTAAGATTTAAACAATTTTTCTGCAAATATGTTAAATAGTTGCCAAAACAATGATTAGTTTTGCAACTAATTTATCAACAAACCTAAAATTTAATATGACACACGTAGAATTTGAAATTGACGAACAATTGGAAATGATTCGTCAGAGTGCTAAAGACTTTGCAGAAAACTATATCCGCCCAAACTTAATGTACTGGGACGAAGCACAGATTTTCCCAGTAGAATTATTTCATAAAATGGGAGAATATGGTTTTATGGGCATACTTGTGCCTGAAATATATGGAGGCTCAGGTCTTGGTTATCAAGAATATATCACCATTTTGGACGAAATTTCAAAAGTTTGTGGCTCAATCGGGCTTTCGGTAGCTGCTCATAATTCACTTTGTACGAACCATATTTTAACATTCGGAAACGAAGAACAAAAACAAAAATATTTGCCAAAATTGGCTTCGGGCGAATGGATTGGAGCTTGGGGCTTGACCGAAACTGGCACTGGCTCGGATGCAGGTGGAATGTCAACCACAGCTGTAGAAGACGGTGATTATTTTGTATTGAATGGCTCGAAAAATTTTATCACGCACGCCATCAGTTCAGAAGTGGCAGTTGTCATTGTCAGAACTGGTAAAAAGGGAGATTCACATGGCATGACTGCCTTAATCATCGAGAAAGGAACTCCAGGTTTTACAGCAGGTAAAAAAGAAAATAAACTCGGTATGCGTGCCAGCGAAACGGCGTGTTTATTTTTCGATAATTGTAGAGTGCATAAAGATAATGTTTTGGGACACATCGGTGATGGGTTTGTGCAATCCTTGAAAATTTTGGATGGCGGACGCATTTCTATTGCGGCACTTTCGCTCGGAATTGCTCGTGGAGCTTATGAAGCCGCCTTAAAATATGCACAAGAACGTCAACAATTTGGCAAAGCAATTATTAATTTCCAAGGAATTAGCTTTAAATTAGCCGAAATGGCAACCAAAATTGAAGCAGCCGAATTATTGACTCGCAATGCTGGAACGCTCAAAAACCAAGGCAAAAAAATGACCAAGGAAGGTGCTATGGCCAAACTTTTTGCCTCAGAAACAGCCGTTGAGGTGGCAACCGAAGGTATTCAGATTCACGGAGGCTATGGATATACAAAAGATTTTCCAGCCGAAAAATTCTACCGTGATGCCAAACTATGTACGATTGGAGAAGGAACAAGCGAGATTCAGAAATTGGTGATTAGTAGAGAAATTGTAAAGCACCCCTAACCCCTAAAGGGGGATTTACAATTTCTCGACAAAAAGACTAATCTTGTTTTTCAACCTTAGGGTTAAACAAACAACATTCAATTATGGAAGACCAAAAAGAAAATATGTTTTATGGAGCAACTCCTGAGATATTTGAATTTGCAAAAAGAAATCGAGCAAATCCTACACCAGCGGAAGAGTTACTTTGGAATTATTTGTGCAAAAATCAACTTGGTTTACGTTTTAAAAGACAACACCCAATTGGTCAATACATAGCTGATTTTTATTGTCATTCAGCAAAATTAGTAATAGAACTTGATGGAAGTATTCATCAATTACCCGAAGTCTCCCAAAACGACTTAGAAAAAGAAGCTTTTATCAAAGCAAATGGGTTAAAAATTATAAGATTTACAAATCAAGAAGTTTTTAAAAATGTAAATTATGTATTAAATAATATCAGAGAATTAACAAATTCCCCTTTAGGGGTTAGGGGTGAAATCAGAGAATCAGTAAGCTCCACTTTAGGGGCTGGGGGTGTTAAACTAATAGAATGTCCACGTGATGCAATTCAAGGATTGCATCAATTTATTCCAACAGAAAAAAAAATAAAATACCTTAATTTATTGTTGAATAGCTATCTTTTCGATACGATAGATTTTGGAAGCTTTGTTTCGCCCAAAGCTATTCCACAAATGGCAGATACTGCCGAAATAGTGAAACACTTAGACTTGATTCATACACATACGAAACTCTTGGCAATTATTGCTAACGAACGTGGAGCAAGTGAAGCCAGTCAATTCAGAGAAATTAGCTATTTAGGCTATCCTTTTTCAATTTCTGAGACTTTTCAGTTGCGTAACACAAATACAACCATTGCCGAATCATTGGAACGGGTAAAACACATCCAAGAAATTTCACAAAAAGCTGATAAACAATTAATTATCTATATTTCAATGGGTTTTGGGAATCCTTATGGTGATATTTGGAATGCCGAAATTGCTTTGCATTGGGTCGAAGAATTGCAGAAACTGGGAATAAAAATATTTTCTTTATCAGATACAGTTGGGGTGGCAACGCCTCAATCAATTAAATACATTTTTGAAAACTTAATTCCAAAATATCCAAATCTCGAATTTGGTTCACACCTACATACAACTCCCGATACTTGGAAAGAAAAAATTGATGCGGCTTACAATGCAGGTTGTCGAAGATTTGATGGTGCAATTTTGGGTTATGGTGGCTGCCCGATGGCAGCTGATGAATTGGTAGGAAATATGGATTCAGAAAATTTAATAAATTTTGATTTAGAAAATAATTTTCACACAAAAAATCAAATTGAAAAAAAATTAAATCAATTAAGTATTTTAAAAACTGCATTTCAAGAACTTATTTCATAAATTCCGCAAATCTTAAAGATGTTTTTTACAGAATCTGACATACAAAATTACTCAAAAGTTACCTTTCAACTTATTAAAATTAAGCATGAAGGTCATCTTTTTACAATAACTTTGAATCGAGCTGAAAAACGCAATGCCTTCACTCCTACCATGTTACAAGAGTTGACTTTTGCATTAGAATTTGCTTACCAAGCAAATGACATTTGGTGTGTACTTATCCAAGCTGAAGGCCCTACGTTTTGTGCAGGAATGGATTTGAACGTTTTTCAAAATCCTGAATTAGATATTCAAAATAAAACTTTGCCCAAGCCAATCAAAGAAATTACAATTGGTGATGCCTTCAAAAATCTTGAAAAACCATGTATTGCCAAAGTGGAAGGCAGTGTTTTTGCAGGTGGATTTTTAATTATTGGTGGATGTAGTTTTGTAGTTTCGGTCGATGATGCACTATTTGGTTTACCAGAAGTAAAAAGAGGCATTTTCCCGATGCAAGTCATGGCAACTTTACTCAAAATTATGCCCCAACGAAAAGCGATGGAAATGGCAATTCTGGGTAAAAACTATTCGGCAAAAGAAGCTTTTGAGCTGGGAATCGTAACACATCTTTCTTCAAAAGAAAACATCGGACAAGATACTGAAACTCTGATTAATAGCATTTTAGAAAACTCTCCATTTGCAATAAAAAAAGGTTTTGAAGCAATGAATAATTTTCAGAATTTACCCGAAAACGAACAACATCCTTATCTTTTGGGTATTCTGCAAGAAATTCGAGAATCGGAAGATGCAAAAGAAGGAATCTTGGCTTTTAAAGAGAAAAGAAAGCCCGTTTGGAAGAATAAATAACAAAATTTTATTTCACGCAAAGTCGAAGAGACGCAAAGAATTTGAAAATTAATCTTTAAACCCTTTGCGTCTCTGCCACTTTGCGTGAGTTAGATTATCACAAAACCTTCTCAGTATCAGTCACATACACACGAGTACAAACACTAAATGTTCCTCCGTTCGGGTCTTTGTATTTTGTTTCTACATAAAAAGCTTGATAGCCCTTTTTGGGAAGCGGTAACGATGCTGTAATTTTGGGTAAATCTTTCAATTTAATATTCTTACTTAGCCAAAGATTATTTCTAAAGTCTCGGTCGGAAGAAGTCGTTTGCCATAAAGTTGCTTCAACTAAATTTTCCTGTACTGCATAAACAGTCAATTCTGCATTAACTTTATTTGAAGTAATTTCCCACGAATTTACTGGGTAAGCTTGGTTCAGCACAGTCAGACCGAAAAAGGCACTTAACGTTTCAAAAGCTTGTTTTCCTCCGCCTAAATTATGACCAACATTCGGCACATAATGAATCATATTTTTACCTGGAATCTCTCCTAAATAATGTTTTATGGCATCAACTGTCCAATATTCATCATTGGTTCCTATAAAAATCATTTTCGGTACATTTAGCTTACTTCTATAAGAAAATGGGTCAATCATTGCTGTAATTGCCTTTCCATCTTCGGTATCAGTTCCTTGCGGAATGCCGAGTTTCACATAGTCTTCTATCTCGATGCTGTATTCACCATAAGTTGTGTATTGATAGTTAAGAGTGGCGGGCATATTGAGCATATCAATCACCATTGGAGCTATGGCTTTCACACGTTTATCATCAATGGCAGCAGATAGCCAAGTTGTCCAACCACGTTTGGATGCCCCCGAAATCACAAAGCCATTTACTTCATATTTCTGCTTTTGTTTCGTAAATTCCTGCACAGCATCCATTGCCCTAACCGCCGATTTCACCATCGGAAACAACAAGGGCCAAGTATAATCTTTGTCTTGTTTAAATTGATGTAAGGTGTAAGAAATCAGTGCATCTTCGGTCAAATTTCCATAGAGCGGTTGGTTTGGTACTTGGCGAATTAGAGCCACTGTTGCTTTATTTTTTTCAGCCACTCCCGCCAACGAAGGCCATAAACCATCTGATTTACTCCAATTGGGTTGTTCGTCTTTATTTGAGCCACCTGTTATAAACAAAAGTGCATCCGTATATTGTCGATTTTTCGGAACAAAAATAGTCAGTTGGTGTCGCCAAGTATAGTTTCGCCATTTTTGGGAAGTGAGTAATAGCTGATAAACCATCACATTCCCCATGGCAGATGAGTCTTTTAATTCCCACTGAAAACTTTTATCATTATTAGATAAATAACTTTTTAGAGCTGTCTGCGGTGTAACTGCTACGTTTTGAGCAAAAATACTACCATTAAAAATGTAGATTAAAAAACAAATAAATGTCTTGATGGAAATAGATTTCATGTCTGAAAAGAGGCTTGATTTAGAAGGTTGAAAAAAGTCACGTAATATTCTTGATTTTTTTTAATAAATACTCAATAAAATCTAATAAATTTGAAATATTGGTAGTCCATGGTCGATAGACCACGAATCAACAGTTTTTACTTTCAGTTTTTTCAACTCAATAAGCCATTAAATATGAAACAATATTCTCTATTTAAGTTTCTTCTACTTTTAAACACACAATTTCTTTTTGCACAAAACCCTGCTATTCAATCATCTACACTTATTTTCCCTGTTCAAGAAAAGCACGTTCATGCCAGCAGTATTGTGGCGTTACCGAGCGGCGATTTTCTGTGTGTTTGGTTTCAAGGAAGCGGAGAACGCACTTCTGATGATGTAAAACTGATGGGTGCAAGACTCGAAAAAGGTAAATCTGCATGGTCTGAGCCATTTTTGATGGCTGATACACCCAATATTCCAGACTGTAATCCTGTATTATTTTTGAACCATGAAAAAAAGCTTTTCTTGGTCTGGATTGCCGTTCAAGCCAATAAATGGGAACAATCAATTTTAAGGTTTCGTACCTCGACCGATTATCAAAAAAGTGGCCCACCAATTTGGAACTGGCAAGATAATATCTTGCTAAAACCAGATAATAATTTTGCGAAAGAAGTTGCACAAAAACTGAAAGAGACTCCACCAAGCACAGCAGGTTGGGCGGGTTACGCACCAAAGTATGATGAATCAATTATTACTGCCAGTAATGACCCTGTAAAACGTAGTTTTGGCTGGATGACTCGCATAAAGCCGCTCCTTTTGCCCAATAAACGCATCGTTTTACCATTATATTCTGATGGTTTCAATATGTCAATAATGGCAATTTCTGACGATGATGGCTCAACATGGCGACCAAGTTTGCCATTAGTTGGTCGAGGACCTATTCAACCAGCTATTATTCAAAAGAAAAACGGCAACTTATTCGCACTCATGCGTGATAGCGGCGACGACCCCGCCCGAGTACACACAAGCGAATCAAAAGACAATGGTGAAACTTGGCAAGTAAGCACGAAAACTTCGATTCCGAATACGGCCAGTGTTGAACTTTTGGTGCTTCAAGATGGCCGTTGGGCTTTTTTGGGTAATGATATTGAGGATGGCCGCTACCGTATTGGCTTATTTTTATCGGATGATGAAGGAAAAACGTGGAAATGGAAAACATATCTCGAAAAAGTAGAACCTAACAAAGGAAGTTTTTCGTACCCATCATTGATTCAAACTGCTGATGGTTTATTGCATCTTACTTATTCTTATCACCTTGAAAAAGACAAAAAATCAATTAAATATGTGGTGGTGAATCCTTTGAAAATCCCACTTGATTGATTTAAAAACTTAAAACATCAACTCATCCAATGAAAAATATCCTTTTATTCATATTCACACTACAATATGGCCTTATCTTGGCTCAAACAAAACAACCAGTTTATCAAGACAAGCCTTTTCTGCAAGATTTCAGCATCAAGTTTTACACAAAAAACGATGCAGTTTCTCCACAAAAAGCCTATTCAGACCGAAACGGCAATATTAAAGTTTATTCAACGGCAGGTTTATTAGTGCCGCACAATGGACAATTTCTTTATGCAGGAAATCTGGTTGCAGATAACACATACAGAACCATTCAAAATAAAAATATTAAAGGAATTGGTCTGTACGAAAATCAATTCGTCTTGATGGATGATAAAATAGTTTTCAGTAATGCTTGGGCAGGAAGTTTATTCGCCAAACATGAGCTTTCTGATGCAAAATTATTTGTTGGAGGCAAGAGTTTCAATTTCCTTGTTTCAAATGGAAAAGCACTCCAATTGATTGATAAAACACAAATTCTCTGGAAATTGTCAGACTTCAAAGATGAAATTATTGACCTAAAATTTCAAAGCTCGACAAATCTTTTTTGGATTTTGGGTAAAAAATCCATTTCAACTTTTTCAGCCGAAACAAAGAAAATAGAAGTAATTTTTGAAGGGAACGATTTTACTGCTTTTGATTTTTCAACAGATAATAAAAATCTCTATGTCGGTATAAATGATGGATACTTTTTCGTAGATATTGCCTCAAAAAAACAAATTGGCAGTAAGCAAACGAAATTACCAACGACCGAGATTACGACCATCAAAAGTATTGGTGAAAAGGTTTGGTTTGGCACTACCAATGGGGCTTTTGCCTTGAAAAAAGATGGAAAGTTTGATTATTATAATAGTGAAAGATGGCTAAGCAGTAACAATATCAAACACATTTCCGAAGGCCCAGAAAACTCTGTTTTGATTGTAAGCGATAAAGGACTTTCGCAAATTTGTTTCAAGAAAATGACTTTGCACGAAAAAGCCGTTTTCTATGAAAAACAAGTCAGAAGCCGACACATAAGAAATGGTTTCAATGCTTCGCTCGATAATATGGAAAAAGGAAATCTATCAACTGGCTATTTGGCTGATTCTGATAATGATGGACTTTGGACTTCAATGTATTTAGGTGGAGAAATTTTTAGGTATGTAGTCACAAAAGAAGCAGATGCGTTACAAAACTGTCGAGAATCGCTCGATGCAATGGAAAGGCTTTATTCCATTAATCCGATTGCTGGCTTTCCTGCTCGTTCGTTTGAACGAAGTGGGTTTATCCAACAACTTGCCGACCCCGACCGCTGGCAACACTCACCCGATAAAGAATGGGACTGGAAAGCAACCACCAGCAGCGATGAAGCAATTGGACATATTTTTGTCTATGGAGCAATGGCTGAACTCATAAAAGACCCCGAACTCAAAAAACGAGCGGTAACTCTGATTGATACGCTCATGGGGCATATCGTGCGAAACGATCTATATTTAATTGATTATGATGGAAAACCAACTGCGTGGGGGCGTTGGAATCCGACTTATGTAAACTCTTTTCCGACCAATGTGGGCGACCGCAAACTCAATTCATCGAATATCATTGCTATGCTTCAAACGGCTTATTATTTCACCAAAAAGCCAATTTATAAAGAAAAAGCATTGGAATTGATGCAAAAACATGGCTATTTTGAAAATTTGATGCGACCAATGAAACAAATTGGTTATGCCCCCGAAGATGCCGACGAACACAGTAAAAAAATGTCGGATGCCTGGAATCATTCCGACGATGAAATGTATTTTCTGGGTTATTGGGGTTTATATCGTTATGCTCTAAATGATACGCTAAAAGCACATTATAAAAAAGCGATTATCGACCATTGGCAAGCCGAACGCCCCGAAAAAGAGGGTTTGTGGAATATTTTCACCGCCCTGACTGGCACGCAAAATTTTGATTTAAACCAAGCTGCTTGGTATTTAAGAGAACACCCACTCGACCTCATCGACTGGACAATTATGAATAGCCACAGGAAGGATATTGAGAAAATTTCTATTAACTTCCGCAGTCAGACCATCAAGGAAGTGCTACCACCTGACGAACGACCAATTCAAAGACATAATGCCAATATGTTTAATTTGGACAGAACCAAGGGGAACGGAACTTCGGAGCATAGTGCAGGCGATATTTGGTTACTCCCCTACTGGCTGGGCAGATATTTGGGGGTGATTAGTCCACCTCAAAACAAATGATATCGAAACAATGAAAAGCTATTTTTCTTTAATTTTTCTTTTATTGACAAGTTGTAAAACCATGCGTTTTTTACCCGAAATACAATTAACGAACGACCTAAGTTACCACCATGATTTAGATAATAATGATAACTTTTCGCCTGATAATCAATGGTTAGTGTATGATACCCGCACCGATGAGGGTGGAATTGCAGCTTCGGCTAAGATTGAAAAAGTAAATGTAAAAACAGGCGATAAAAAAGTGGTTTATGAAATAAAAAATAATCAATTTTTCGGTCCAGGTGTTGGAGCAGCGAGTTACTCGCCCGTTGCTAATCAGGTTATTTTTATTCATGGCTTACAGAATGTTACTGAGCAAAATCCATATCAACAATGGAGAAGAACTGGAGTAATGATTGATGAAACCAAAGGCGAAAACCCCATTTATATTGATGCCCGAGATATTAATACTCCATTTACAAAAGGAGCATTGAGAGGCGGAACGCATCGACACGAATTTAGCGGAGACGGTAATTGGATTGGCTTTACCTATAATGATGCCATCATGAAATCTCTCGAAGATGCTACTGGTCAAAAACAAAATTTACGAACAATTGGTGTTTCAAAAAAAGGTAAATCGGTTAATATTTCGGAAAAGAATAATGGTGAAAATCTATCGGGCGAATGGTTTTCGGCATTGGTTGTGAGAGTTGTACCAAATCCAAAAAATGGAAGCGATGAAATAAGTCATGCGGCTGGAGATAGTTGGGTTGGCAAAAATGGCTATTTAAAACCTGATGGCACTCGCCAAATGGCTCGTGCATTTATTGGCACGGTAAAAACAGAAAATGGAGAAAATGTGGATGAAGTTTTTGTAGTAGATATTCCCAAAAATATTGAAATTGATAGTGAGTTCGGGGCTTTAGAAGGCACAGAAACACAATTACCCCAACCTCCAAAAGGTGCTTCGCAAAGGCGTTTAACATTTACCGCAAAAAACTCTCATGCAGGTTGTACAGGTATTGTAAGGTCAAACTTTGAGGGAAGTTTACTTGCATTCTTGGCAAAAGATGAAAAAAATATCAAACAAATATTTACCATTTCACCAAACGGAGGAAGTCCCCAACAAATTACTTTCCATGAATCTGATGTTGAAGGAAGTATTCGATGGCATCCTTCGGGCAAAAGTATTTTTTATATTTGGAATAGCAGTATCTGTGAAATTGCAATCAATGACCTTGATTTTGATAAACGTTTGAAAATCATATCAAAACCAAGCAAGCCATCACCAACCAATTTAGTTATATCGCACGATGGAAAAATGATTGCTTTTAACAGACTTTTAGAAAACGTAGCAAATAGTATAAAAAGCAAACAAATATTTTTGATAAAACTTGATTAAATCCGTGAAGGCAATTTTTTAAAAACAATCTTTAACAAAACACTATTCAACCTTCCTTAAACAATGAATTTATTACCCAAAGGGCTTTGGCCTGTGATGATTACACCGTTCAAATCCAACAATCAGATTGATATTGATGGCTTAGAGAGACTAACAAATATGTATCTTGATGCTGGTTCAAATGGTATGTTTGCCAACTGTCTTTCGAGCGAAATGTATCAACTCACCACCGAAGAAAGATTGCTGCTCACGAGAAACGTTGTTAAGTTTTGCCAAGATAAAGTCCCAGTTGTTGCCACAGGAACTTTTAATAGAGGAGGTGCTACAAATACAGATTTTATCAAAAAAATCTATGATACAGGCATAAATGCCGTGATTTTGATAACAAGTATGCTCGTAGAACCCGATGAAAGTGACGATGTTTTGAAATCTCGTTTAGAGGAAATTATGAACGAAACTGGCAATATTCCTTTGGGAGTTTATGAATGTCCAGTTCCTTACAAACGTCTTTTAAGCACAGATATGCTCAAATGGATGGCCTCGACTGGGCGTTTTGTGTACCACAAAGACACAAGTTGTAATTCAATTTCGTTGGAGCGAAAATCAGCCGCCGTAAAAGGAACAAATTTTGGACTTTACAATGCTGATACTGCCACCGCCCTCGACTCGCTCGATTCGGGTGCAAGAGGTATCTCACCCATTTCGGCCAATTTTTATCCAGAGCCTTACAGCTATTTATTAAATGAGTTTTTCACGAATGGCCGAACAGAAAAATTGAACCAATTACACGCCATTCTGACGATGATGGATAGAGTTACACATACTTTTTACCCATTTTCGGCTAAATTGTTCTTACAAAAAAGAGGCTTGAAAATTGAAACCAATAGCCGTATTCCAACAGATATGCTTACCAATGTAGATACAATCAGATTCAATGCCTTGATGGATTCTTTTAAAGTAATTTCTGAAATGTATGATATAAAGAATGTATTATAATATTAAAGGCCGTCAAAAAACTCATTGCCGTCTGCTTTAGCTGACGGATACTTAAATAAAAACACAAAATGGCTTTAGCCGAAATATAAACTTGGGCTAAAGCCAATTTTGATTTATCTCATCCAATCCGTCAGCTAAAGCAGACGGCAATGAATTATTCCATCCTAATGAATGTTTAATCTTTATTCACATTTTCACAACTTCCTCAACTCAACTCTCCAATTTGTGCCGCTGCCAACCTTATATTTTTTTGAGAAATCATCCATATTGATTCCAAAAGACAAATTCAATAAACTATTCATATAGCAAAGATTTTCTCCTTCTTTTACATCGCCAAATGTATGGACATAAGGCATTTGTCCTTCAAAAACCTTCTTTTCTCCATCAAAAATTTTCACCGAAAGCTTATCACCAATCTTTAATCCAAGCTGATTAGTAGTTTTTTGGTCAATATTGGTCCATACATTGCCGTACTGAATATCCAAAATCGGAATACCTCCAGAAATCAAGCCATTTTCAAATTTTGGTTTTGGATAATCGAGCATAACTAACTTGTTATCAGCCACTTTCTCACCTACTTCTTCAAAGTTAATTCCAGCAGAAGCCAATTTCGCTCCCGAATAAGCAAATACATCTCGGCCATGAAAAGTATATGAATTCTGAGAATTTGGCAAACGATTGGCCGCCGAAATCTCACGAATTTCCTCCACTCCCTCATTTTCAGCAATTAATGTAAAAAGTCCATTATCAGGGCCAACATAATAGTGATTAGCTTTCGTTTTCAGAATAATAGATTTGCGTTCCGTACCAACTCCTGGGTCAACCACGCAGACAAACACAGTTCCAATCGGCCAATAAGGAGCGGTTTGTTGTAACCTAAAAGCCCCTTCCCAAATATTGTACGCTGGAATTTCGTGCGTAAGGTCATGAATCGTCAAATCAGGGGCTAAATTCAATGCAACACCTTTCATAGCGGCTACTGCACCATCTTTTACTCCAAAATCAGTCATTAAAACTAAAGGCGATTTTTGTGCTTTTGTTTTAACATAAAACACTGATAATAAAGCAATTGACAAAATAACGAGGAGCGAAATTATTACCTTTCGAGACATAAGATAGAAAAGGTTTGATTTTGTAGGCACAAAATAACAACGATACAGCTTTAAAATTGTATTTTTGCGGAAATTTTATTCGCTCATTCAAGCAATCACTCATTCAAAATTCAAGAAATGTCGGAGTTCAACCATCGTGAAATTGAAAAAAAATGGCAACAAGTTTGGGAAGAAAACCAAACTTATAAAGTAGAAATCGACCACACTAAGCCCAAGTTTTATGTGTTGGATATGTTTCCGTATCCTTCGGGAGCTGGCCTGCACGTTGGGCATCCACTGGGCTACATCGCAACTGATATTTATTCAAGATACAAGCGTCTTAAAGGTTTTAATGTGCTTCACCCAATGGGTTTCGACTCGTTTGGGCTTCCTGCCGAGCAATATGCTATCCAAACAGGGCAGCACCCAGCTATCACGACCGAAAATAATATTACTACTTACATTAGTCAATTAAAGAAAATTGGTTTTTGCTACGATTGGAGTCGTGAAGTTCGTACTTCTGATGCCAAATATTACAAGTGGACGCAGTGGATTTTCATGGAATTATTCAATTCTTGGTACAATAAAGAATCTGACAAAGCCGAGGCTATTGAAACTTTATACGCAAAATTTGAGCAAAATGGTACATCAGGCGTAAAAGCCGCTTGTAATGACGAAACCTCAAGTTTCACGGCCGAAGAATGGAAAGCATTTAGTGAAACTGAGAAATACAAAATTTCATTGGATTATCGATTAACTTATCTTTCTGATTCAGTAGTAAACTTCTGCCCAGCATTGGGGATGGTTTTATCGAACGATGAAGTAAAGGATGGCGTTTCGGAGCGTGGAGGCTACCCAGTTATACAGAAAAAAATGCAACAATGGGTAATGAGAATCACAGCTTATGCCGACCGCTTGATAAGTGGCTTGGATTTGGTTGATTGGTCAGACTCATTGAAAGAGCAACAAAAAAACTGGATTGGTCGCTCGGTTGGAGCAATGGTAAAATTTGCTCTTGAAAACAACGAGGATACCAAAATCGAAGTTTTTACTACCCGTGTTGATACTATTTATGGGGTTTCGTTCATGGTTTTAGCTCCTGAACATGAATTAGTTGCTTCATTGACAACACCCGAACAAAAAGAAAGCATCGAAAATTATATTTCTGAAACACAAAAACGCTCTGAACTCGACCGTATGTCAGATGTCAGAACAGTTTCGGGAGCATTTACTGGTAGCTATTGTATCAATCCATTTAGTGGTGAAAAAGTACCAATCTGGATTGCTGATTATGTTTTAGCGGGCTACGGAACAGGTGCGGTTATGGGCGTACCTTCGGGCGACCAACGTGACTGGAATTTCGCCACACATTTTGGTTTACCAATCGTGCAAATACTTGATGCTCAAGCTGATATTGAAACCCAAGCCGATGCTACCAAAGAGGGAAAATACATCAATTCGGGTATGATAAATGGCCTCGAATACAAGGAAGCAACAGCCAAATTGATTGCTTTCATGGAAGAAAACGGCATTGGAAAAGGCAAAGTTAATTATCGCTTGCGTGATGCGGTTTTTGCTCGTCAACGCTATTGGGGTGAACCTGTACCTGTATTTTTCAAAGAGGGCTTGCCATATTTGATTGACAAAGAAGATTTGCCGTTAGTTTTGCCAGAAATTGACAAATATTTACCAACCGAAGATGGCGAACCACCACTCGGTCGTGCCGAAGGATGGAATTATAAAGGTAATGAATATGAGCTAAGCACAATGCCAGGTTGGGCAGGAAGTAGCTGGTATTGGTTCAGATACATGGACGCCAACAACGACCAAGAGTTTGCATCAAAAGAAGCGATTGATTATTGGCAAAATGTGGATTTATATTTAGGAGGAACTGAACACGCAACTGGCCACTTATTGTATAGCCGTTTTTGGAATAAATTCTTGAAAGATAGAGGGCATGTACCGCAAGAAGAATACGCCATGAAACTCATTAATCAAGGAATGATTATGGGGCGTTCAAACTTCGTTTATCGCTTGAAAGATTCTGAAAAAGTAACCTTTGTTTCTTACGGCTTAAAAGACCAATATGAAACCACAAAACTTCATGTTGATGTAAATATCGTGGAAAATGATGTTTTAGACGTCGAGAAATTTAAAGCAACAAGAAATGACATTGGCGACGACCCTCAATTTATTTTGGAAGACGGAAAATATGTTTGTGGTTCGGAAGTAGAGAAAATGTCAAAATCTAAGTTCAATGTGGTGAATCCTGATACAATCGTTGAGCGTTATGGTGCTGACACATTCCGCCTTTATGAAATGTTCTTGGGACCATTGACCGAAAGCAAACCGTGGGATACTCGTGGAATTGAAGGAACGTATAGATTTGTTCGTAAAGTGTGGCGTTTGTTCTTTGACCAAAATGGTAAAAATTTGGTAACTGATGCCGAACCTACAAAAGAAGAATTGAAGGCTTTGCACAAAACCATCAAAAAAGTAAACGAAGATATTGAGTCATTCTCATTCAATACATCGGTTAGTTCGTTTATGATTTGTGTAAATGAACTTTCTGACCTAAAATGTCATAAAAAAGCCATTCTTGAGCAATTATTGGTCATTTTGTCACCTTACGCTCCGCACGTAACTGAGGAATTATGGCAAGTTTTGGGACATACTGATAGCATTACAGCACAACAATTCCCAACCTTCGATGCAAAGCATTTGGTAGAAGATTCATTTGAGTACCCGATTCAGATCAATGGCAAAGTTCGTGCAACACTCAATTTCCCAGCTGCTATGAGCAAAGAAGAAATTGAGAAATTAGTTTTAGAAAATGAATTAGTCTTGAAATGGTTGGAAGGTGCAACACCAAAGAAAATCATCGTTGTTCCGAACCGGATTGTGAATGTGGTAATATAATATTCAAAGGCAGCGATTTATTTGCTGCCTTTTTTTATACTCTTTAATTTGATGTAAACCAAAAAGAAAACTTTCCTATTATTTATCTTAAGCCCATTAATTCTTTTTGCTCAATCACCCAACATACAAGTAAATTTGGTTTCTGATGCTTTTTCATCAATCGTTGACATCACTCATGCCAATGATGACAGGTTTTTTATTGTAGATGGAAATCAAGTAAAAATCATTTCTAACGGGCAAGTGCTACCCACTCCATTTTTAGATTTAACCAACCAAGTAAACTGGGTAATGGCTGTGGCTTTTCATCCAAATTATGCCCAAAATATGAAATCAGTAATCGGTATTCAGAGCAATTATTTTTTTGTTGAGCCATCTTCAATCTCAACTTTAATATTTACCTAATTCAATTTTATCCTCCCCTTTAGGCCTTTCAAGTTCATCCCCATTGTTTTTTTTAGTATGAAAGTTGTTACTCGTAGCTTTTTTTTCGTCCTAACGTAATCAGAAAAGCAAAGTTTTGGATTCATTGTTCTGTTGGTTAAACCTAAATTATCTTGAAAAATAATGGTAGAATTCAGACATTTTATGTGCTGTTTGATTCAACCTAAGTAAAACTTTTTAACCAATACCTCATTATCAAAATTTGCTACATCAGACCTAATGATTTATGACAAATATGCAATAAACTGAAATTATAATGGCGTTAAGTAAACGAGTTTTCCTAATTGAAAAAGGTAATTTATTATTTTTTTTATTTTTCATTAATTCAATAATTACTGAGGCTCATAAAATTAATACTAAATATTCCTATACAACGAATCTGCTTGAAAGTACTAAACATTTTTTCAAAGCTGATTCTGCAATAAAAGTTCCAGAAATATTAGCTGGAACAATAAAGATTTGCGCTGGAACAAGTACAGAATTGAAGGTTACCGATGCTTACAATGGCGATATTACTTGGAAAACGAGTTCGAATGAAGTTGTTGGAAGCGGTAGTGTTTTAATAATTTCACCTAAAGCAACCACGACTTATTATGCCATACGCAAAGCAGGTGAACGAGAAAGTAAACCTTCAAATAAAATAACAATTAGTGTAAGTAAGCCCAATTTTACAGGTACCCCAACGGTGCCAGGAGATTATAAAGTAACTTCCAACGAACCGTTTTATTTGGGTACTAAAGAAATAATAGATGGTGTTGAGATTAGATGGAAACACGAACGAAATACTGGTGGTGTAACATTGATTACACCTACGACAACTCCAACAGATTATTATGTAAGGTACGAAGAACCAAAAACAGGCTGCGTGAGTGAATGGAAAACTGTTTCGGTAAGTTTAGATAAGAGTAATACTACTACAAATGTTATTTCATCAAAAAACTTCAAGCCTTTAATTAATACACCTGCCACTTCTTGTGCGGCACTTTCAATGTCGAGTGATGCACAGCTTTGCAGCGGTACTTCATTTGCAGCTTTAGTGGGTAATACCACAAACGGAGGTACGGCCTCAACTCAATGGGGATGCCTTGGAACAAGTCCCAATCAATCGTGGTTTTATTTTGTTCCCTTGACAAGTGGGTCTGTATCATTTAATGTAACAAATACATCAAATGTAGATGTGGATGGAGCTATTTGGGGACCAGTAAATACAGTCGCTGATGCTTGTTTCGCCACTCAAAGTTCGCCATTAACTTGTGATTATTCAAGTTCTGCAAATATCTCATTATCAATTCCATCGGTCACAGCTGGAAAGGTTTATGTATTAGTAATTTCTAACTACTCAAATAGAGCTACGACAGTAAATTTCCCTACTAATGTAGGTTCTGCCTCAGTAGGCTGTTGTACTTTGACAGGCGTAACGGCAAGTTCAACGGCAATTACTTGTAATGGAGGAACTTCAACCGCTACCGTAAATTATACAGGTACACCAACGGGTTCTGTCACGTATAGTAAAGACGGAACAAATTATCAAGCAAGTAATATATTTTCGGGATTATCGGCGGGGTCATATACTTTCTACGTAAAAGATAATATCTGTACAAAGTTTAGTACGCTCATAATTACTCAACCAACCGCTATTACTTTTGAGGCATCAACTATTACAAATGTTACGTGTAGCGGTGGAAACAATGGAAAAATAGTTAACACTGCGACTGGGGGAACTGGGGCAATTTCGTATGTTATTTCGCCAAATATTGGCACACAAAGCCCAGCAGGTACTTTTAGCAACTTAACAGCAGGAACTTATACAATTACGGCTACCGATGCAAGTGGATGTACTTCCACCACAAATGTTACCGTAGGAGCAATTAATATTACACCGACAGTTCCAACAGCTATTTCGGCAAGTTTGGCTACAATTTGCTCAGGACAAAGTTCTACTTTATCTGCAACTTGTAACAGCGGTACTGCAACTTGGTATAGCGATTCGGGGCTTACGAGTACAATTACAAGCACAGTTAGCCCAGCCTTAACAACAACTTATTATGTTTCTTGTGTAGGAAGTGGTGGTTGCAAAAGTATTTCGGGAAATGTAACAATAAATGTAAACCCAACACCAACAGCACCAACTGGTATTTCAGCCAGTCCAGCTACAATCTGTTCAGGGCAAAGTTCAACCTTATCTGCCACATGTAGTACAGGCACAGTAACCTGGTACAGCAATGCAGCATTGACAAATTTGATTTCAAATTCGGTAAGTCCAGGAAGCACAACTACTTATTATGTAGCTTGCGTGAGTGCGTCAGGTTGCAAGAGTGCCACAGGAAGTATAGCTATAACAGTAAATCCAACACCAACAGCACCAACTGGTATTTCGGCCAGTCCGCTCACAATCTGTTCGGGTAAAAGTTCTACTTTATTGGCAGCATGTACTGGCGGAACAGTAACTTGGTATAATGATGTTACATTGACAAATACTATTTCAAATATAGTCAGTCCGACAAGTACAAGCACCTATTATGTTGCGTGCTTAAGTAATACTGGTTGTAGAAGCACATTTGGTTTTGTAGCTGTAACAGTAAATCCAGTACCATCTGCACCGACAAGTATTTCGGCAAGCCCCGCTACAATCTGCTCAGGACAAAGCTCAACTTTATCAGCTACTTGTAGTACAGGAACAACAACTTGGTATAGTGATGCAGCTTTAACAAATACTGTTTCAAATACTGTAAGTCCAACTACAACTACAACCTATTATGTATCATGTGTGAGTGCATTAGGTTGTAAAAGTACCCCTGGAAATATTTCTATAACTGTAAATCCAATACCATCAGCACCAACAAGTATTTCGGCAAGTCCCATTACAATCTGTTCAGGACAAAGTTCTGCTTTGTCGGCAACATGTAGCAGTGGAACAGTAACTTGGTACACCAATAATGCACTTACAACGGAGGTAACCTCTCCAGTTAGTCCAACAAGTACAAACACATATTATGTAGCTTGCGTAAGTACGGCTGGTTGTAAAAGTAGTGTAGGAAATATAACTGTTACAGTAAACCCTACTCCACCAACTCCAACAAATATTTCTGTAAGCCCTACCACAATTTGTGTGGGGCAGAGTGCATCATTGACAGCTACCTGTGCAAGTGGTACAATAACTTGGTACACCAATGCCGCTCTTACGACGGTGGTAGCCACGACAGTAAGTCCAATTATTACTACAACCTATTATGTGGCTTGTATGAGTGGATTAGGCTGTAATAGTGCTTCAGAAAATGTAACTGTAAATGTAAACCCGACCCCATCAGCACCCACAGGTATTGCGGCGAGTTCGACTACAATCTGTTCTGGGCAAAGTTCTACTTTATCGGCTACTTGTAGTTCAGGAATTATAACTTGGTACACAGAAGCTGCATTAACAAATGCCGTTTCAAGTCTGGTTAGACCAACAATGACCACAACATATTATGGAGCATGTGTAAGTGCCGCAGGATGTAAAAGCCCCGCAGGAAATATAACAATTATAGTCAATCAAACCCCAGCAACACTACCATCAAGTACAACCGAATATTGCCAAGGGAATACAGCTTCCCAATTAAGTATAGTGGGGGCTTCGGGAGCAACAGTTCTATGGTATAATACTATAACAGGTGGGGTTGGCACTAATACTGCACCTACGCCATCTACCAGTACGGTTGGAACAACTAATTATTATGTTTCTCAGACACAAAATGGTTGTGAAACTGAGAGGGCTACGATTGCAATAGTGGTTAATCCTAATCCAGCATTGAGCTTGGAAGTAGGTAATGCTGCTTGTGCTGGTTCGCCAGTTACAATTATCGCCAGTGCTACAGGTGGAACACCGGGCTATCAATATTCAAAGAATGGTGTTGATTTTCAAACTAATAATATTTTTACTGGTATTTTTGCTGGCTCATACACGATTTCTGCCAGAGATAGCAAAGGATGTTTAATTGCTCAGTTTGTTAATATAACACAAGCTGTCCCGTTGTCCCTTTCAATTCAGTCTTCCAATGATTGTTCAACTGGAGATAATGGTATAATTAATATTTCGGGAACTGGAGGAACTGGAGCATTAACGTATAACATAAATGGTGGTAGCTATGGAAGCACAACAACTTTTTCAAATCTATCATCAGGAACTTATACTGTGGGAGTGAAAGATGCAAATGGTTGTATTTTAGAAAAAACATTGAATGTAAATACTGTACCGGATATAGTATTATCTCTTACAAGTCAAAACGATTGTATTGTCGGAAGTACAGGTATGTTTAGCTTGAGTGCATCAGGAGGTTTGGCTCCATTTCAGTATAGAGTTAATGGTGGTAGCTGGGGTGGTAGTTCGTTTACTGGTTTATCGGCTGGAACTCACATTGCCCAAGTAATTGATGCTCGAGGTTGTACAAAAACATTGAATTTAGAAATAATTGAGAAACCTGCTGCTCCAACGGTGACTTCTTCGACTATTTGTGCAGGGCAAAGTGTAAACTTATCAGCAACGTGTAACACGGGTGTTCCTTTATGGTATTCAGATGTTGATTTGACCAACTCTCTTTCGTCAGTAACAGTTACACCAAGTGCAACAACCAATTATTATGCAGTTTGCGAAATTGTTGCAAATAATTGTAAAAGTACAGTCGCAACCGCTAATATCACAGTCAACCCGATTCCTACTGTTAATTCGATAACGAATCAATTCCTTTGCAATGCTACTACAACTACGGCAGTAAATTTCACAGGTATGGTAAGTGGAACTATTTATAATTGGACAAACACAAATACAAATATCGGCCTTTCTACGAGCGGGAATGGCAATATTTTAGCCTTTACGGCAACTAATTCGACCAGTAGTCCAATTTCAGGAACGATTACAGCTACGCCATCATACACGAATCAAGGTGTAACTTGCACAGGAACTCCTCAGAATTTTACAATTACGGTAAATCCAACTCCATCAGTTAATAGCATTACAGACCAATCTTTATGTAATGGCTCGCAAACTACGGCAATAACCATGTTGGGAGCGGTTACTGGAACGGTTTATAACTGGACAAATTCAAATACAAGCATTGGTTTGTCTGCCAATGGCACAGGAAATATTGTAGCATTTACAGCGACAAATACTGGAAGTTTACCAATTTTTGGCGAAATAACTGTTAGTCCGTCATTTACAAATGGTGGAGTTACGTGTACAGGTACGCCGAAAATTTTTACAATTGCTGTCAATCCAACACCAACAGTCAATACTGTTACCAATCAAATACTATGCTCTGGCTCTACAACAAACGCAATTAATTTTACAGGAGCAGTAAGTGGAACAGTTTATAATTGGACAAATTCAAATACAAGCATCGGCTTAGATGGTAGTGGTTCAGGAAATATTGCGGCTTTTGCTACTACAAATCCTGGCAGTTCTCCAAATATAGGAACAATAAACGTTACACCGTCTTATTCCAATAACGGTGTGACTTGCACAGGAAGTTCGCAAAGTTTAACCATTACCGTAAATCCGACTCCAACAGTCAATGCGGTTATGGATCAAACTTCATGTAATGGCTCGCAAACTATGCAAGTTACATTTACAGGGGCTGTTGCAGGTACGATTTATAATTGGACAAACACAAATTCAAGCATTGGTTTAGCTACAAGTGGCATAGGGAATATTGCGGCTTTTGTTGCAACAAACACAGGTACTTCTCCACTTATTAGCACGATTACGGTTACGCCTACTTATACAAATGGTGGTGTAACTTGCACAGGTTTAACACAAAGTTTTGATATTATAGTCAATCCAACGCCAACAGTTAATGCCGTTTCAAGTCAAACGCTTTGTAATGGTTCAACAACTTCAGCAGTTAATTTTACGGGGGCTGTTAGTGGTACGGTTTATAACTGGACGAATACTAATGGAAATATAGGCTTGCCATCGAGCGGCACAGGAAACATTTCAGCCTTTAATACAACCAATTCTGGAACTTCACCCATAAGTGGAATAGTTTCGATAACACCAACATATACCAACAATGGACTTACTTGTGTAGGCTCTCCAACAAGCTTTACAATTACAGTAAATCCGACTCCAGAGGTTGATGCGATAACAGACCAAACCCTGTGTAATGGCACTCAAACGACCACGGTTGCTTTCACTGGAACAGTTGCAGGTACTATTTATAGCTGGGCAAACACAAATCCAAGCATTGGTTTAGCGGCAAGTGGTACAGGAAATATTGCAGCATTCACAGCTACTAACGTTGGTGGTTCACCGATTTCGGGTGTAATTACCATTACACCAACTTACACAAACAACGGAGTTACATGTAGAGGAACGGCCAAAAATTTCAATATTTTGGTAAATCCAACCCCAACAGTAAATGCAGTTTCAAATCAAATCTTATGTAGCGGAACGTCAACATCGGCAGTCAATTTTACAGGAGCAGTAAACGGAACAGCTTACAATTGGACTAATACTAATACAGCGATAGGATTGGCCGCAAGTGGGACAGGAAATATTGCTACATTTACAGTTACAAATACTGGGAATACATCAATTTCTGGCGTAATTACCGTAACACCTTCTTATACGAATGATGGATTAACATGTGTGGGAAGTTCAAGAAACTTCACAATAGCTGTTAATCCAATACCACAAGCAACAATAACACCCGATTTTGCAAAAATTTGTAGTGGAGAAAGTATTAATTTGCTTATTTCTGATGGGAAATCTGTCAATGGAACAAGCACTTTTTCATGGAGTCGAGATAACACAATTAATCTTACGGGGCCCATTAGCGGAAACACAAATTCAATAAGTGGTGTATTGATAAATCCAACAGCAACAACACAAATTACAGCCATTTTTGGAACAGTTACGTCTCAATTTGGATGTAGTGACATGGCCATTGCCAAAGTTTCTGTTACTCCACCTTTATCTGTTACTATTTCAGGAAATACTTATTTTTGCGGTACAGGAGTTTTAAATAGGACAACGACCTTAACCGCTTCGCCAGTTGGTGGAATTGGTTCGTACTCATACCAATGGAATTTGAATGGAAATCCAATATCAGGAGCAACAAACTCGATACATACTACATCAACTGCAGGCGATTATACAGTTACGGTAGTTTCTGAATATTGTACCAAAACATCAAATATTATTACTGTAAATGCACCATATTCACTTAGTGGAATACCAACAGTCAACCCAGCTTCGTCAAATTTTTGTGGCAGTGGTTCTGCCGCATTTACAGCAAACAGTAGTGTGTCTTTGGGAACATTTAATTGGTATAATGCAGCAAATTCAATTACAGCATTATCTCCAACATCTGGAATAAGAAATGAAATATATAATACACCAACATTAACAGCCTCACAAACTTACTATGTTGCAAGAGCATTTGCAGTAGTTGGTTCAAGCCCTTTAATCACTTGTGAAACTGATAGAACGGCGGTAGCTGTGACAATAAAATCCATTCCAACAACACCAACTGCAACTGGCAGTACTACAATATGTGCTGGTTCAAGTACAAATCTAAGTATTTCTAATTCATGTGAAGGAACAATAACTTGGAAAAATACTTCTAATACGATAATAGGCACAGGAAATCCATTAAGTGTTTCGCCAAGTGTAACTACGAATTATACCGCAATATGTACTGTAACTGGTTGTGAAAGTAGTTCTTCAAATACTGTAACTATTACTGTATCAAACATAAATTTGACAGCCACACCAACGAATTTGACTTGTCAATCAAACAACACGGGGAGTATC
>OFDC01000420.1_pt1 | contig 33084 bp, 18 predicted proteins | sample 1520941 | NCBI WGS metagenome assembly OFDC01 (sample SAMEA94258168, study PRJEB24077) | hot springs metagenome | biome: Aquatic biome; feature: Water | place: India | collected 2012-12-06 | depth 5 m | reverse complement strand
GCCGAAGAAATCGCAATGGCTGCCAACGGTGTTGCAGTTGGAACTTGAGTTAACCAACCGTAAACGCCCACGGTTAAGTGTATGTTTTCGTTGATAAATCCCGAAATGTCCACCGTGGACAGTCGCCTTAGAACGGCACGTCGTCCACCTGATCCGCCGGGATCACCCAGCGCGCGACGACCTTCTTCGACCCGGCATGGTCGAACTCCACGTCCAGCTTGTCGCCTTCGATCCCCATGATCTCGCCGTAGCCGAACTTCTGGTGGAACACCCGGTCCCCGATCACGTAGGGGGATGCGGCCTCCAGATCGATCACCACATGCCGCGCTTCCTGCGGCTGGCGCATCGGGCGGGCGCCCGAGTTCTCCTGCAGCCGCCGCCAACCGGGTGAGTTGTAGACGTCGGCCTTGGAAACGCGCTCCTCAAGGCTCGATCCGAACCCCACCGACGCCGCCGCCCCGAAGCCGCCGCCGTACAGTCCGGGGGCCGTCAGCACCTCCACATGCTCCCCCGGCAGCTCGTCAATGAAGCGAGAGGGCAGCTGCGACTGCCACTGCCCATAGACCCGCCGGTTCGACGCGAAGCTGATCGTCGCCAGCCGCTCGGCCCGGGTGATCCCGACATAGGCCAGCCGCCGCTCCTCCTCCAACCCCTTCAACCCGCTCTCGTCCATGCTGCGCTGGGACGGAAACAGCCCGTCCTCCCACCCCGAAAGGAAGACCACAGGAAACTCCAGCCCCTTGGCGGCGTGGAGGGTCATGATCGTGACCTTCTCCTCCGCCCCCTCGGTCTCATTGTCCATGATGAGCGAGACGTGCTCCAGAAACCCCTGCAGGTTGTCGAACTGCTCCAGCGCCTTGATCAGTTCCTTGAGGTTGTCCAAGCGACCCGGAGCCTCCGGCGTCTTGTCGTTCTGCCACATCTCGGTGTAGCCGCTCTCGTCCAGGATCGTCTCGGCCAGCCGGATATGGTCGTATTCCGGATGCTGCGTAGCGATGTGCCAGCGATCGACCCCATCGACGAAGGCCCGCAACTGCGCGGCCCCCTTCCCCGGGATCACCCCCTTCGCCAAAGCCTCGCGCGCGCCGTCGAGCAAGGACACCCCCGCCCCCCGCGCCAGCACGTTGATCTTCGCCTGGGCCGTGTCGCCCAAGCCACGCTTCGGCAGGTTCACCACGCGTTCAAAGGCGAGGTCATCGTCGGGGGACACCGCCAGCCGGAAATAGGCCATCGCATCGCGGATTTCCTGGCGTTCATAGAAGCGCGGGCCGCCGATCACCCGGTAGGGCAGGCCGATGGTCAGGAACCGGTCCTCGAAGGCCCGCATCTGGTGGCTGGCCCGCACCAGGATCGCCTGGTGGTTCAGGTCCACCGGGTCGCGCCCCCGCGTGCCCCGTTGAATGGCCTCGATCTCCTCCCCGATCCAACGCGCCTCTTCCTCGCCGTCCCAGTGGCCGATGAGCCGCACCTTCTCGCCCAGCGCCCCGGCCGTCCACAGCGTCTTGCCCAGCCGCCCGGCGTTCTTGGCGATGATCCCGCTCGCCGTTGCTAGAATATGCCCGGTCGAGCGATAGTTCTGCTCCAGCCAGATCACCTGGGCGCCCGGAAAATCCTTTTCAAACCGCAGGATGTTCCCCACCTCGGCCCCGCGCCAGCCGTAGATCGACTGGTCATCGTCGCCTACGCAGCAGATGTTCTTGTGGGATTGGGCCAGAAGGCGCAGCCAGAGGTACTGGGCCACGTTCGTGTCCTGGTATTCGTCGACAAGGATATACCGGAACCAGCGCTGGTACTGCTCCAGCACGTCTGGGTGCGTCTGGAAGATGGTGACGCAGTGCATAAGGAGGTCGCCAAAATCCACCGCGTTCAGGGTCTTCAGCCGCTCCTGGTAGGCCGCGTAAAGTTCCGTCCCCCGGTTGTTGTACGCCCCAGCCTCTGAGGACGGCACCTTTTCGGGCAACCACGCGCGGTTCTTCCAGCCGTCGATCAGACTGGCCAAGAGCCGCGCCGGCCAGCGCTTTTCGTCGATGTTCGCGGCAAGCACCAACTGCTTCAACAACCGCAACTGGTCATCCGTATCCAGGATGGTGAAGTTCGGCTTCAGCCCCACCAGTTCGGCATGCCGCCGCAGGATCTTGACCGACAGTGAGTGGAAGGTGCCCATCCAGGGCATCCCCTCGGCGACCTCGCCCAGCAACCGACCCACGCGCTCCTTCATCTCGCGCGCGGCCTTGTTGGTGAAGGTCACCGCCAGGATCTCGTTCGGGCGCGCCCGGCGCTGGTGCAAGAGGTGCACGATCCGAGCAATCAGCGCCTTCGTCTTCCCCGTCCCCGCCCCCGCCAGCATCAGGACCGGGCCATCCAGCGCCTCGACCGCCGCCCTTTGCGCAGGGTTCAGGTCGTCCAGATAGGGCATAGGTCGCACCGCCATCGCCCTCTGCGACAGCGGAACAGGCGCGGCGGCGGCTTCGAAGGCCTGGTCTTCATCCCAACCGGTCATGAGCGCCAGTATAGCGGCATCGGCGCGCGGGGAAAGTCCTCGTGTTCTATGAATGTTCGGACCCACCGATGCGGCTTTGTTTGCGCTAACGGCACCTGGCAGTGCCTTGTCGCATTTCTGTCAGGAATGGACGCCAAATCCTCTTGCGCTGCAGTGCAGCGCCTCTAATGTCCTCCTGTCCAGCCCTGGGGAGGCCGCCGATGCCCGAGTTCAAGAAGATCCTCGTCGCCAACCGGGGCGAAATCGCGATCCGCGTCATGCGGGCGGCCAACGAGATGGGCAAGAAGACCGTCGCGGTCTATGCCGAGGAGGACAAGCTGAGCCTTCACCGCTTCAAGGCGGATGAGGCCTACCGGATCGGCGAAGGCCTGTCGCCGGTCGGCGCATATCTCTCGATCCCCGAAATCATCCGGGTCGCGCGGATGGCAGGCGCAGATGCGATCCATCCGGGCTATGGGCTGCTGTCGGAGAACCCCGATTTCGTCGATGCCTGCGATCAGGCGGGGATCACCTTCATCGGCCCCCGCGCCGAAACCATGCGCGCGCTTGGCGACAAAGCCTCGGCGCGCCGCGTGGCGATGGAGGCGGGCGTGCCCGTCATCCCGGCGACCGAGGTGCTGGGCGATGACATGGCGCTGATCAAACGCCAAGCGGCGGAGGTGGGCTATCCCTTGATGCTCAAAGCCTCCTGGGGCGGCGGCGGTCGCGGGATGCGGCCGATCCTGAACGAGGAAGAGCTGGAAGGGAAGGTCCGCGAGGGCCGGCGCGAGGCCGAGGCGGCCTTCGGCAATGGCGAAGGGTATCTCGAAAAGATGATCCTGCGCGCCCGCCACGTCGAGGTGCAGATCCTCGGCGACAAGGCAGGCAACTGCTGGCACCTGTGGGAACGGGACTGCACCGTTCAGCGCCGGAACCAGAAGGTCGTCGAACGCGCCCCCGCGCCCTACCTGACCCTGGCGCAGCGCGAAGACGTCTGCGAGATGGCCAAGCGCATCTGCGGCCATGTCGCCTATGAATGCGCGGGCACCGTCGAGTTCCTGATGGATATGGATTCGGGCAAGTTCTACTTCATCGAGGTGAACCCCCGCGTGCAGGTCGAACACACCGTCACCGAGGAAGTGACCGGCATCGACATCGTCCAGGCCCAGATCCTGATCGAGGAAGGCAAGTCCCTGCCCGAGGCGACGGGCGTGGCCTCCCAGGCCGATGTGAAGCTGAACGGCCACGCGCTGCAGTGCCGAGTCACCACGGAAGACCCGCTGAACAACTTCATCCCCGACTATGGCCGCCTGACCGCCTATCGGTCCGCCACCGGAAACGGCATCCGTCTGGACGGCGGCACGGCCTATGCGGGCTCGGTCATCACGCGGTATTACGACTCGCTGCTGGTCAAGGTCACCGCCCACGCCCAGACGCCTGAAAAGGCCATCGCCCGGATGGACCGGGCGCTGCGGGAATTCCGCATCCGGGGGGTGGCCACGAACATCGAGTTCGTGATCAACCTCTTGAAACACAAGACCTTCCTGAACGACACCTACACGACCAAGTTCATCGACACCACGCCCGAGCTTTTCGCCTTCAAGAAGCGCCGCGACCGGGCGACGAAGATCCTCCTCTACATCGCCGACATCACCGTGAACGGCCACCCGGAGACGGCGGGCCGCCCGAAGCCCCCGGCCGAGGCGAAGCCGCCGAAAGCGCCGTTGCCGAAGGGCGATCCGGCGATGGGGACGCGCAACCTGTTGGAACAGAAGGGCCCGCAAGCCGTCGCCGACTGGATGAAGGCGCAGACCAAGGTCCTTTTGACCGACACCACAATGCGCGACGGGCACCAGTCGCTGCTCGCCACCCGGATGCGGTCGATCGACATGATCAAGGTCGCGCCCGCCTATGCCGCGAACTTGGCCGGGCTGTTCAGCGTCGAATGCTGGGGCGGGGCCACCTTCGACGTGGCCTACCGCTTCCTGCAGGAATGCCCCTGGCAGCGCCTCCGCGATCTGCGCGCGGCGATGCCGAACCTGATGACGCAGATGCTGCTGCGGGCGTCAAACGGCGTGGGCTACACGAACTACCCGGACAACGTGGTGCAGTCCTTCGTCGCCCGCGCCGCCAAGACCGGCGTCGACGTGTTCCGCGTCTTCGACAGCCTCAACTGGGTCGAGAACATGCGCGTCGCGATGGACGCGGTGATCGAGGCGAACAAGGTTTGCGAAGGCACGATCTGCTATACTGGCGACCTTCTGGACCCGGCCCGGTCAAAGTACGACCTGAAATACTACCTCGACCGCGCCAAGGAGCTGAAATCGGCTGGGGCCCATGTGCTGGGCCTGAAAGACATGGCCGGCCTGATGAAACCCGCCTCGGCCCGCATCCTGATCAAGGCGCTGAAGCAAGAGATTGGCCTGCCGGTCCACTTCCACACCCATGATACTTCCGGCGCGGGCGCAGCGACGATCCTTGCCGCCTGCGACGCGGGCGTCGATGCGGTGGACGCGGCGATGGATGCGTTCAGTGGCGGCACCTCGCAGCCCTGCCTTGGGTCCATCGTCGAGGCGCTGCGCAACACCGACCGCGACACCGGCATCGACATCGCCGCCGTCCGGCAAATCTCCGACTACTGGGAGGCCGTCCGCAAGCAATACGCGGCCTTCGAATCCGGTCTGCAGGCCCCGGCGTCCGAGGTCTACCTGCACGAAATGCCCGGCGGGCAGTTCACCAACCTCAAGGCCCAGGCCCGCAGCCTTGGCCTCGAAGAACGCTGGCATGAGGTCGCCCAGGCCTATGCCGATGCGAACCAGATGTTCGGCGACATCGTGAAGGTCACGCCGTCCTCCAAGGTCGTGGGAGACATGGCGCTGATGATGGTGGCGCAGGGGCTGACCCGCGCGCAGGTTGAGGACCCGTCGGTGGACGTGGCCTTCCCCGACAGTGTGGTGGACATGCTGAAGGGCAACCTCGGGCAGCCGCATGGCGGCTGGCCGGAGGGGATCCTGAAGAAGGTCCTGAAGGGCGAGGCACCGCTGACCGACCGTCCCGGCAAGACCCTGCCCCCGGTCGATATCGAAGCGGTGCGCAAGAAGGTCTCGGAAGAGATGAACGGGATCACCGTGGATGACGAGGACCTGAACGGCTACCTCATGTATCCCAAGGTCTTCCTCGACTACATGGGCCGCCACAAGACCTATGGCCCGGTCCGCACCCTGCCGACGCCGGTCTTCTTCTACGGCATGCAGCCAGGCGACGAGATCAGCCTGGAGATCGACCCCGGCAAGACGCTGGAAATCCGGCTGCAGGCGGTGGGCGAGACGACCGAGGACGGCGAGGTCAAGGTCTTCTTCGAACTCAACGGCCAGCCGCGGGTGATCCGGGTGCCGAACCGGGCGATCAAGGCGAAGACGGCGGCGAAGCCCAAGGCAGCGGAGGGCAACCCCGCCCATGTCGGCGCGCCGATGCCGGGGGCGGTGGCTTCCATCGCGGTCACGGTGGGTCAGAAGGTCCGCGCCGGGGACCTTCTTCTGAACATCGAGGCGATGAAGATGGAGACGGGCCTGCACTGCGACCGCGAGGCGGTGGTGAAGGCGATCCACGTCCATCCGGGCAGCCAGATCGAGGCCAAAGACCTGCTGATCGAGCTGGAGTAGCGCCGGGACGTCCACCGTGGACAGATATCCGCAGCCAAGCATTTCAACCACTTGGCTGCGGGCGTTAGGATTTTGGAAAGGTCTCGACCCTAAAGGTTGAGTGGGCGGTGTCGCCCACCCTGGTCCCGGTCAGTAGCGCGAGAAGAAGTCGTCGACTTCCCGCTGCGCGTCTTCCTTGGTGCGACCGTAGCGCTCCTGGATCTTGCCGGCCAACTTGTCCTTGTGGCCGTCGGCGATGTCGAGGTCATCGTCGGTCAGCTTGCCCCAGGCGATCTTGGCCTCGCCCTTCAGCTGCTTCCATTTTCCGGCGATCTGATCGTTGTTCACGTCGTCTCTCCTGTAGTTGCGCGGCGCTGCGGCGTCGCTTCATGCAGGATCAACGCGGGTGGCCCGCCCTGGTTCCGATCAGCGCGACAAGGGACGGGCCGCCTGCCGGAAGGCGTGCGAAAAAATGCGCCGCGCGTCACTTTCCCCCTTGCGGCCCCCCGCCGGTCTTTATAAATCCTCGCTCGTCCAGACGGTGCGGGCGTAGCTCAGGGGTAGAGCATAACCTTGCCAAGGTTAGGGTCGTGAGTTCGAATCTCATCGCCCGCTCCATCCGGACCAGACGAGGGGCCCCCCGCGGGCCCCTTTGTCATTTCTGGCAGTAGCACTCGGCAGGATTTACGCCGGATAGACGGCGGCCTCTTCCTGCTCCATGAAGCGGCACTTGTTCAGCACCACGCCCAGAACCTGGGTCCGCTTGGCCAGGTCCTTGCCGCACCGGTCGACTTCGGTGATCGTCGTTTCGTCCGCGGCCGCGACCATCAGCGTGCAGTCGACCTGGTCGAGGAAGGCAATCGCATCGTCATTGGCCAGCATCGGCGACATGTCGAAGAGTATGGCATCCGGCCGCAGCTTGGTCTCGATCTCGTCGATCATGTCGGCCGTCCGTGCCGCCGACAGAAGCTCGGCCGGGCTTGCGACCGGGCGCGAGTTCAGCGCCAGCGCCAGATTCGGCCCCGCCCGGCGGATGTGGCTGTAATCAAGCGTGCCGCTGGCAAGCATCCCGGCGAAGTCCTGGCCCTGCTCCAGCCCCAGGATCGACAGCATCGAGGGATGCCGCAGGTCAAGCTCGATCAGAAGCACCCGCGTATCGGCCATCCGGGCCAGACTGAACGCCAGGTTCAATGCCACGGTGGACTTGCCGCAGCCCTGCGTGGGCGAAGTGATGGCGACCCGGCTCCAGCCGTTGGACCGCAGGCTACGGATCAGGTTGGTGCGCATCAGGTCGAAGCTTGCAGCGCTCTGGCTGGGGTTGTGCGCGATCACCCGGTTCCGTTCCAGGACCCGAGGGTCCAGGGTGACTTCGGCCAGGTCCTGCCAGGGTCCGCTTTCGGTCTGGGTCTTCGATCCGGGGTTGGCGCCCTGCATCTTGCGGTCGCGCGCAGCCCGCGCCTTCGCGAGTGCCGATTGTATCCGTTCCATCTGGTCCTACTCGGTGGCAGCGGGGGCGGTTTCGACAGCCCCCATCGTGTCTGTTGTGCTGGACGCCATGCCGATCAGCGACCCGATCGGCATGACGTAGATGTGGATAACCAGCAAGAGCGCGGGAATGTTGATCAGAAAGACGGCAAGCATGGCGAAACTGCCGTTGGACAGCTTGCGTCCGTGCGTCGGGCCTTCCAGATAGCCGACCGTGCCAAAGGGCGGCGCGCCGATCACCTTGGCCAGTTCCGACGGCCGCCGGATCGTCTGGTTCATGATCTCCAGCAGGAACAGAAGCGCCCCGGACAGGATCACGCCCGCCCCGAAGGCCGCGACCGAGATCCGCTTGCGGTTCGGCTCGGCGCGGAAGGCCGGGGGCACCGCCTTTTCGATGACCGTGATGCGCTGACCGCGGTCGGTCGCTTCGATCCGGTCACCCATGCGGGCTTCCGACAGGCTGGCGACCGCTTCCTCGTACTGGACACGCAGCGTCTCATAATTGCTGCGCAGTTCCGCAAGCTTGATCGAGTTTCCGGGCGTTGCCTGGATGCTGAGGTCCAGCTCGACCAGGTCCTTTTCGACCAGGGCCTTCTGCTCGGCCAGGTAGGAGATTTGCCCGTCGATATCCAGCATCTGGACTTCGAACGGGGTCAGTCGCCCTCCGCCCGAGGCGTCCAGCTGTTCCTTCACCGCCTCTTCCAGGGCGGTGACCTCGTTCTGCAGGGCACGCACACGCGGGTTGGAGGCCGACAGGGTGACAAGCGCCGATGCCAGTTCCTGACGCGCCCGGTCCAGGCGTTCCTGTTCGGGGGTCCGGGCCTCGGTGTTGGTGGCAACCCGCCCCGTACGGTCATACAGCTCGGTCAGCCGTTCGCGCCGGTCGCGCAGCGCCGCAAGTTCCCGGTCAACCTGCAACAGGCGTTCCTGCTGCGCGGCCTGCCGGGTCCGGCGGAATTCCAGACTTTCCGGCAGGGCGTCGCGGTTCGCCTGCTCGAACTCCAGGATCATGGCGTTCTGCTGCGCAAGCTCTTCGGTCAGCCGTTCCACTTCCTGCTGGAAGAAGTCCAGCGTGCTGGCCGAAGCTTCGGTGCGCAGCTCGTTGCTCCAAGCCAGGATCTGGTCCGCGATTTCGTTCGTCACACTGGCCGACAGTTCCGGCTCGGACGCCCCGAAGGACACCGTCACCACACCTGTGTTGCCCCGGGTGTCGGGCATGTAGATCGCCACGCGGCTGCCGATCGCCTCAAGCTTGGCCTCGTTGCTCATGTTCGTCGTCCCGGCGAACAGGTCATGTGTCTCGGCAATCGCAAGCAGGTTGTCGCGGGTCATGATCCGCTGCTGGATGGCAAGCAGGATCTCCTCGGTCGTGGACCTGACGGTCGAGGCCGCAAGCTCGTCCGGGATCTGAGCATTCTCGATCAGAAGCCGCGCCTCGGCCCGATAGACCGGAGGCAGCGACACGGCGTAAAGCACCCCGGCAGTCGTCGCGGTAAAGATGATCGCTGCGATGACCGGAAGCCGTCGCAGGATCAGGGACAGGTAGAAACGCAGGTCAAGCGTCATTCAATGGGTCTCACTCGTCTCACTTGCGGCAGCTGCCGAAAAGAACACACCGTCGTCCAGCACTTGCTGCAGGATGGCCGGCGTCACCAGGTGCTTGCCCTTGGTAAAGGCATAGACCATCGCCAGATCGCAGAACTGGTTCACCAGCCGGGGCACGCCCTTGGTCAGGTCGTAGATCATGGTGATGGCCGGGGCGGTGAACACCCGCTTGTCGCACCCCGCCACCTTCAGTCGATGCGGGATGTACCCCCGAACCGTCTTCAGGTCCATGGCCGAAAGGTGATAGCTTGCCGCGACGCGCTGTGCGAATTGCCGCATCTCGGGTCGCGACACCAGCGCGCGCAGTTCCGGCTGGCCGATCAGCACCAGCTGCAGCACCTCGTCCTTGCCCGAGTTGATGTTGATGAACATCCGCAGCTCTTCCAGCGCCTCGGCCGACAGGTTCTGCGCCTCGTCGAAGATCAGGACGACGCTGCGACCGGCGGCATATTCCGACAGCAGGAACGACTGGAAGCGCGAGAAGAGGTCGACATAGCTTTCCTCCAGCTCGGCCGGTTGTTCCAGCGCGTGCAGGACCCAGCGCAGAAGTTCCGCGCGCGACCCGTGCGGGTTCGACACCAGACCCACTCGCAGTTCGGACCCAAGCGAGCGGACGAGGTGCAGAAGCAGCGTCGTCTTGCCCGCGCCGACCTCGCCGGTGATCAGCGTGATCGGGGCATGGGCGCGCACGCCGTATTCCAGCATCGTGTAGGCGCGCTGGTGCGAGGGCGGCCAGTACAGGAAATCGGGGTCGGGCGTCAGCGCGAAGGGGCGGACGTTCAGCCCGAAATGGTCGGTGTAAAGGTCGGGCGACCGCACCACGGGCGCTTCCAGGGCCGGATCGCGGCTTTTGCGCCCGACCGGAGCCTTTGCCAGCGGCTTGGCGGGCGCAGCTGATTCGGTAAAGGACGGCGGCGGCGTCGGTGCGGCCCGATAATCCTGATAGGTCGGGATGTCGGGCACGCTGTCTTGCACCCGTTCCGGCACTTTCGGCGCGGAATCCGCAGCGTTTCCGGCATCCGGATCGAACCACAGGATGCGGGACAACAACTTGCGGGACCTACTGCGCGTCATCTACTCACCTTTAAGCAATTTCCCGAAGCTCCGGGGCCTTGTTCCCCAGTAATAAGCAAACTTGAACGGCATGGCGACGGGTTCCAGAATACTGATGCCGCTCTGGCAACAAAGTAGGGAAATCATCGCTGTAGGGTCCGGATTACCCCAGAAAAGGCCATTTTGTTACCCAATATCCGTGCGTATCTAGATGGACTCATGTAGGAAAGCTCAAGGAAATTTTGACAGCGCGCGAATCGTTGATGGTCCCGGTCGGTCCCCGGTTTTCGGGAATGTGCAGAGTAGGTGAGATTGTGAGGCGAAACCCCGTGGCCTTGGCAAAGGTCGGGGATCGTGGTCTTGGACACTCGATCCGGTCGGCCACCTGCAGGGACGAGTCACGCCGCACGGAAGACAAGTCGAGAGGGTAAGGGCATGAAGGACGGTATGCAGGACCTTCCGGCAGATACGGACATTGCGATCGTGGGGATGGCCGCGCACCTGCCGGGTGCCGCCGACATTTCCGCCTATTGGGACAACCTGCGCGAAGGGCGCAGCGCCGTGCGTCGGCTGACGGATGAGGAAATCCTCGCTTCGGGCGAAAGCCCGGCCGTTCTGCGCAACCCGAACTACGTCCCCGCCGCCGCCCTGCTGGAAGGCTACGACCGTTTCGACGCCGAGTTCTTCGGCTTCTCGCCGAAAGAGGCCGCGATCCTTGATCCCCAGCACCGCCAGTTCCTGGAAGTGGCGTGGGAAGCCTTGGAAAACGCCGGTCACACGCCCGAAGGGTTCAAGGGCCGCATCGGCGTCTTTGCGGGCTGCGGGATGGGGAGTTACTTCTACTTCAACCTCTGCTCCAACCCGGCGCTGGTCGAATCGACGGGGATGTTCCTTCTTCGCCATACCGGCAATGACAAGGACTTCCTGTCCACCCGCGTCAGCCACGTCTTCGACCTGAAGGGCCCGAGCCTCGGCCTGCAGACCGCCTGTTCCACTTCGCTGGTCGCCACGCACTACGCCGTCCAGGCGCTTCTGAACGGCGAATGTGACATGGCGCTGGCGGGCGGTGTCACCATCGACATGCCCCAGGGCCGTGGCTACCTCTATAAGGAAGGCGAGGTCCTGTCGCCCGACGGCGTCTGCCATGCCTTCGACCACCGGGCGCAAGGGACGGTGTTCGGGTCTGGCGCAGGCACGGTCCTCCTGCGTCGGCTGGACGATGCGCTGGCCGACGGCGACCACATCTGGGGCGTCATCAAGGGCTCGGCGGTCAACAACGATGGCGCGGCGAAGGCTGGTTATCTCGCGCCTTCGGTGGAAGGGCAGTCCGCCTGCGTGGCCACTGCCCTCGCGGTCGCTGGCACCCCGGCCGAAACCATCGACTACATCGAATGCCACGGCACCGGCACCTACCTTGGCGACCCCATCGAGGTCGCCGCCCTCACGGAAGCCTTCCGCCGCACCACCAACGAAAAAGGCTTCGCCCGGATCGGCTCGGTGAAAACCAACATCGGCCACCTCGACACCGCCGCCGGGGTCGCGAGCCTCATCAAGACCACCCTCGCCCTCCACCACGGCCAGATGCCGCCCTCACTGAACTTCGAGGCCCCCAATCCCGCCATCGACTTCGACGGCAGCCCGTTCCGCGTGAACGACCGCCTGAACGACTGGCCCCGCCGCAAAGGCCCCCGCCGCGCCGGGGTGAACTCGCTTGGCGTCGGCGGCACCAACGCCTTCGTCGTCGTGCAGGAACCGCCCGCCGTGGCCGCGTCTGAGGCTTCGGATTGGCCCTTCCAGCTCATCACCCTCTCCGCCCGCAGCCAGTCGGCGCTGGGTGAGGCCTCCTCCCGCCTCGTCGCCCACCTCCGCGCGCACCCGGAGCAGGACCTCGCCGACATCGCCTGGACGCTCAAGGAAGGCCGCCGCGCCTTTGAACATCGCCGGGTGCTGGTGGCCGAAAGCCACGAGGAAGCCGCGAAGATGCTGGAGGCCGGCGATCCCCGCCGCGTCTTCACCCAGCGCCGGTTGGGCGATGCCCCCGACGTCGTCTTCATGTTCCCCGGCGGCGGCGCGCAGTACCCCAACATGGCGCGCGACCTCTATGAGACCGAACCCGTCTTCGCCGAATGGATGGACCGGGGCCTCGCCGCCCTGGGCGATGCCGAAGCCGAGACCCGCGCCCTCTGGCTTCCCGCCAAGGGCGACGAAAAGGCCGCCGCCGAGGCGCTGCGTCAGCCTTCGAAGCAGCTCCCCCTGATCCTGATCGTCGAGGTTGCCCTCGCCAAGCTATGGGAAAGCTGGGGCGTCCAGCCTGCGATGCTCATCGGCCACTCGATGGGCGAAAACGCCGCCGCCTGCGTGGCGGGCGTGATGACGCTGGAGGCCGCCGTGGGCCTCGTCCGCAAGCGGGGCGAACTGTTCGACACAGTGCCTGCGGGCGGGATGCTCTCGGTGCCCCTCTCCGAGGCCGCGCTGAAGCCCTACCTCGGCGATCTTGACATCGCCTCGGTCAACGCGCCGGAGCTGACGGTGGTTTCGGGGTCCGACGCGGGCCTCAAGGACCTGGCCGAGCGCCTGAAGGCTGACGGCATCGACACCACCCGCATCGCCATCGACATCGCCGCGCATTCGAAGATGCTGGAAGGTATCCTTGCCGCCTTCCGCGCTCACCTTGCCGGGATGCAGCTGTCGCCCCCACAGATCCCGATCATCTCCAACCGCTCGGGCCAGATCCTGACGGATGCGGAAGCCACCAGCCCCGACTACTGGGTCGCCCACCTGCGCAACACCGTCCGCTTCGCCGACGGCATGGCGACGCTGCGCCAGAAGGCCGACCGCGTGTATCTTGAGGTCGGCCCCGGCCGCGCCATGGCGTCCCTGGCGCAAGCCAACGGCGCGATGGGCGGCCAGCCCGTCCCGGCCAGCCTGCGTCACCCCGACGACACCGTCTCCGACGACCGGCATTTCATCGCCACCCTCGGCCGCCTCTGGGCCTGCGGGGCCGAACCCGACCTGACCCAGCTCTGGGGCGAGGCCAAGCGCCGCCGCGTTCCCCTGCCGACCTACCCCTTCCAGCGCAGCCGCTATTTCGTCGAACGCGGCCAACCGGCGGTGGTGACCGAGGCCGACCTGACCCCCACGCGCCACGACAGCGTGACCGACTTCGGCTACAAGGTCGGCTGGCGCGTGATGCCCGCCGACTGCCCGGTCGACGTGGAAACCGAACTCGGGGAGCCGCTGACCTGGCTCGTCTTCGCCGATGAGGCCGGCCTTTCCCGCGCCGCCGTCCAGCGCCTGCGCGCGGCGAACCACCGCGTCGTCACCGTCCACGCCGGCGACGCCTTCGCCCGCACCTCTGACGACACCTACACACTGGCCCCCGAACACGGGCGTGAAGGCTACGACGCCCTCCTCGCCGACCTTGCCCAGCGCGACCTGTCGCCTGCGCGGATCGCCCATTTCTGGCTGGTGACCGAAAAGGAAGCCTTCCGCCCCGGCTCCTCCTTCTTCCAGCGCAACCTGGAGCAAGGCTTCTGGAGCCTCTTCTTCCTCGGCCAGGCCATCGCCGAAATCGGCCTGAAACCCGCGCCGCACCTGACCGTCGTCACCTCCGGCGCGGCGCAGGTCCGGACCGAGGCGCTGCCCTACCCCGAGAAAGCTACCGTCGCAGGCCCCGTCCGCGTCATGCCGCGTGAGTTGCCGGGGCTGACGGCAAGCCTCCTCGACGTGACGCTGGACAAGAAGATCGCGCCGGAAACCGTTTCTGCGGTCCTTGAAGAGATGCTGGCGTCCCCCGCCAACACCGTCGCCGCAATCCGGGGCAGCCGCCGTCTGGAAACCCGCCTCGTCCCCGCGAAACTCCCGGAACAGGCCGAAGTCCCCGAAGGCTCGGTCTGGGTGATCACCGGCGGCTTCGGGGGGATCGGCGTCACCGTGGCCGAACGCCTGATGCGCGACCGCCACGCCAAGGTCGCCCTCATCGGCCGCCATGTCCCGGAACCGGGCTCCGTCCGAGCCGGGGTCCTCTCGCGCCTCGAACGGCTGGGCCGCGTCATGGCCGTCGCCGCCGATGTCTGCAACCCCGAGGACATGCGCGCCGCCTTCGACCGCGTCCGCGCCGAGTTCGGCGCGATCTACGGCGTCGTCCACGCCGCAGGCACCGTTGACGATGCCCCCCTCCTCGGCAAGGACCCAGGGTCAGCCGATGCGGTCCTCTCGCCCAAGGTCCACGGGACGAAACTGCTCGACACGCTCCTCCCCGACGGCTCTGTCGACCGGATCGTCCTCTTCTCCTCCACCTCCACTGTCCTGACCCCCGCCGGTCAGGCCGACTATGTGGCGGCGAACGAATACCTCAACGCCTTCGCCCGCAGCCGGTCCGGCGGGCGCACCCGCGTCACGGCGATCAACTGGGGCATCTGGAGCGGCATCGGCATGGCCGCCGACGCCGACGCCCGCCGCCAGGGCAAGGACGCAGGCGCGCCGCTGCCGGGGCAACTGGTCCTCGAACGAATGCAGAAGGGCGAGGATGAAACCCGTTTTCATGCGACCCTGACCAAGGACCACTGGGTCATGGACGACCACCGCCTGCTCGACGGTACGGCGGTCCTGCCCGGCTCGGCCTACCCGGAAATCGCGGGCGAGGCCCTTGCTGCTGCCGGTGCAAAGAACGGCTTCCAGCTGACCGACCTCACCGTCTTCCGCCCCCTGCGGCTGGAGGCCGACCTGCCCCGCGACTTCCGCGTCAGCCTGACCCGCAGCCGCGACGGCAAGCAGCGCCTGCAGGCGCGCGCGCTGGAGCCGCAAGGCTGGGCGCTGACGGCCGAGATGGGGGTCGCCCCGCTCGACACCCCCGCTGGGACCATCGACCTGACCGCCATCGCCGCCCGCTGCCCGGACAAGGCCACGGCGGCGGGGGGCGAGAACCTCCCCTCCGCCCAGGAAGACCGCATCGCCTTTGGGCCCCGCTGGCAGGTCCTGAAGGCCACCGCCTTGGGCAACCGCGAAGGGCTTGCCACTCTCTCGCTCCCGCCGCAAGCCGTGGTCGACACCGCCACAGCCGCGCTGCATCCCGCGCTTTACGACATCGGTACCGGCTGGGGCATCGCGCTGCTGCCGAAGGTGGCGGAGGGCTTCGTCTGGGCCCCCGTCACCACAACCGCCGTCAGCGTCCACGGCGCGCTGCCGTCAGAAATCCGCAGCTGGGTCCGCCTGTCGGGCACGCCCACGGACGATACAGCCAGCTTCGACGTAACCCTGACCGACCCGAGCGGGAAAGTCCTCGTCGAGGTCGAAGGCATCACCTTCCGCAAGGTCGCCTTCGAGGAAGCGCTCGCCAAACCCGCCGCGCCAAACCCGCGTGAGGTCATCCGCGACGACGACCAGCGCGGCCAGTCCCCCGCCGAACAGCGCCTCGCCCAGGCCCTTGCCAATGGCATCCGCCCGGCAGAAGGCGCCGAGGCCTTCCTTCGCGCGCTGAACGCCGAGGGCGCGCAGGTCCTCGTCTCCTCGCTCGACCTCGACGCGCTGGTCAAGCAGGCCAACGCGCCCGTCGCGACGGAAACCGAAGGCCCCGGCTTCGCCCGGCCCGAGCTGGAAAGCGCCTATGTCGCCCCCCGCAACTCGGTCGAACGCACCCTCGCGGGCTTCTGGGCCGAACTTCTGGGTGTCGCCGAAGTGGGGGTCGAGGACGACTTCTTTGCCCTGGGCGGCCATAGCCTCATCGCGGTGCGCCTATTCGCGATGATCCGGCGGCAGTGGAAGGTCGACTTCCCGATCTCGGTCCTGTTCGAAGCCCCGACCATCGCCCGCTGCGCCCAGCTGATCATCGACCGCATCGGCCCGCAGGACGACAGCGCCCCTGCCCCGACCCAACTCGCCGACCCGGCAGGTCCGAAGTTCACCCATCTCGTCGCCATGCACCGCGGCGACGGCGGCCCGAAGACCCCGTTCTTCCTGGTGGCCGGCATGTTCGGCAACGTGTTGAACCTGCGCCACCTCGCGAGCCTCCTCGGCACCGACCGGCCGTTCTACGGCCTGCAGGCCAAGGGGCTTTTCGGCGACGACAAGCCGCACATGACCATCGAGGAGGCCGCCGCCTCCTGCCTCGCCGAGATCCGGCAGGTCCAGCCCAAGGGACCCTATCTTCTCGGCGGGTTCTCGGGCGGTGGCCTGACGGCATGGGAGATCGGCCAGATGCTCCGCGCGGAAGGCGAAGAGGTCGCGCTGATGGTCCTCCTCGACACGCCGCTGCCCGTCCGGCCCTTCCTGACCAAGCCCGACAAGGCCTTGATCAAGCTTGCCGAAATCCGCGCGGGCGGACCGAAGTTCCTGGCCGACTGGGCGCGCCGCCGCTGGGAATGGGAACGCTCGCGCCGCGCCAAGGCCGCGAACGAGCCCGACCCGACCGTGCCCTCCTACAACAACGCCGCCATCGAGGCCGCTTTCCGCCATGCCATCGGCGTCTACGACCTGAAGGGCTGGGAGGGCCGCGTCGTCCTCTACCGCCCGCCTTTGCACCGGCACTGGAAAGTCACCGGGGGCAACTGGGTATCGTCCCAGCGCGAATATGTCTTCCACGACAACCTCTGGACCCCTTTCGCGCCGCATCTCGACGTGGTCGAAGTCCCGGGCGACCACGATTCCATGGTGCTGGAACCGAACGTCCGGGTGCTGGCCGCCCGGATGAAAGCCGCGATCCAGGCGGCCGAGGCAGGCGATTTCCGCCAGCCTGATCAAAGACTTGCTGCTGAGTGACCGGAGAAGACCAAATGACCCTGACCGCCCTTCTGATCGGCAACGAAAGCCTGACGGTCGAATGCGGCAAGCGCTGGCTGGAGCGGGGGCACCAGCTTGCCGCCGTCGTCACTCGCGAACCCCGGGTCGCCGCCTGGGCGTCCGAGGCCGGGCTGCGGGTCATCGCGCCCGGCGCGGGTCTGGTTGAACGCACGGCGGGGCTGTCGGTCGATTGGCTCTTGTCGGTTGCGAACCTGTCGGTGGTCCCGGCGCCGGTTCTGGCTTTGGCAAAACAGGGCGGGGTCAACTTCCACGACGGCCCCCTGCCCGGCTATGCCGGCCTCAACGCCCCGGTCTGGGCACTCCTCAATGGTGAGCCGACCCACGCCGTCACCTGGCACCTGATGACCGCCGGGATCGACGAAGGCGAAGTCCTCTCCGCCCGGTCCTTCGACATCGAACCGGACGACACTGCCTTTACGCTCAACGCCCGCTGCTTCACCACCGCGCTTGACAGCTTTGCCGACGTGGTGACCGCGATGGAGGCCGGGGGCCACCCGCGCCAGCCGCAGGGTCAAGGCGCGCGGAAAGTCTGGATGCGGGCGGATCGGCCCCGGGCGGCGGGCCGGCTGGATTTCACCCAACCCGCTGAAGCCGTCGCCCGCACTGTCCGCGCTCTGGATCACGGCGGCTACCGCAACCCCCTGTCCGTCCCGAAAGTGGACGCCGCAGGCCAGGTCTGGGCCGTGGGCCTGGCCGAGGTCGTCCCCGGCGCAGCCACCCCCGGCACGGTCCTGGCGCGCGATGCCGACAGTGTGACCGTTGCCTGCGCCGAGGGCGCGGTGCGCCTGTCGCGCCTGACCTGCCTCAAGGGCCTGCCCATCGACACCGCCCGGGCCGGGACCAGCCTCCCCTCGCCCAGCTTGGAAGAGGCGGCCCGACTCGACGCAGCGCTGTCCCCGGCGGCACATGCCGAAATGCGTTTGCGCGGCCTTCTCCTACGCCCCGATCCTGTGCTGGCGGCCGGGGCTGGTCCGGCCACCTCCGACTGGCGGTCGCTCCCCCTGACGCTGCCCGCGCCCCCCCCGGCGCGCCTTGCGCTTGCCGCGATCCGCGCCCTTGGACGGACCGGAGGCGACATTGCCCTGACAGCGGCCCAGGACCCCGCGCCCGGCTACCTTTTGCCCTGGACCCCGGTCCGGCTGGACGCGTCGGGTACCGTGCAGGACGCCGAGACCCGCGCCGCCCAGGCCCTTGACGCCGCGCTCGCCGCAGGGGGCATCGCCGCGGACCTTGGCTTGCGCGAACCCGCGCTGCCCACGTTGCAGCCGTCCGGCCTGGCCCTGAGCCATGGCACCGACCCCGTCCCCGGCACGGTGGTGACGCTGACGACCGGGACGCCCGTCCTTTGGCACGACGCCAACCGGCTGTCGCAGACCGAGGCCGCCCAGATCGCCGACCGCCTGACCCGGCTTTTGACCGCCATGGCCGCCGACCCCAAGGCAGACCTGTCCAGCCTCAGCCTCCTCTCCGACGCCGAAACCCGCGCCTATGCCGGGACGCTGGCCGCCACTGCCCGCGACTATGACCGGACGATCACCCTGCCCGGCGCGGTGCTTGCCCAGGCCACCCGCACCCCGGACGCCACCGCCGTCATCGCCGGGGAAGCCCGCCTGAGCTACGCCCAACTCGCCGACCGCGCGGGCCGCATTGCGAACACCCTTCGCGCCCAGGGCGTGAAGCGTGGCGCCCTGGTCGGCCTCGCCTGCCGCCGCACGGCCGACATGGTCGCGGGCGCGTTGGGCATCCAACTGGCGGGCGCGGCCTACGTGCCGATGGACCCCGCCTACCCCGAAGACCGCCTGGCGCTTTATGCCGAGGACTCGGGCTGCCCCGTCATCGTCACCGAAAGCGCGGTGGCGGAGGCGCTGCCGCAGGGCCCGACGCTCCTCGTCCTTGACACCGACCCCCGCCTTGCCACTGCGCCCCCGACCGCGCCGCAGGACGGCCCGACCGCCGACGACCCGGCCTATGTGATCTACACCTCCGGCTCGACCGGCCGGCCCAAGGGCGTCGTCGTCGGCCACCGCAACGTGATGAACTTCTTCGCGGGCATGGACGACACGCTGGGCACCGAGCCCGGCACCTGGCTTGCCGTGACCTCGCTCAGCTTCGACATCTCGGTGCTGGAGCTTTTCTGGACCCTGACCCGTGGCTTCACCGTGGTCCTTGCCGACGACAGCGCCCGCGTTCGCCCCTCCGGCGGGTCGGGTAGCGGCACGATCAACCCGCGCAAGATGGACTTTTCCGTCTACTACTGGGGCAACGACGACCTGCCCGGCCCGTCGAAGTACGAGCTGCTGCTTGAAGGTGCCAAGTTCGCCGACCAGAACGGCTTTGTCGCGGTCTGGACGCCCGAGCGCCACTTCCACGCCTTCGGCGGCCCCTACCCGAACCCTGCCGTCACGGGAGCCGCCGCCGCCGCCGTCACGAAAAACATCGGCGTCCGTGCGGGCAGCATCGTCGCCCCCCTGCACCACCCCGCCCGCATTGCCGAGGAATGGGCGGTCATCGACAACCTGACCAACGGCCGCGCCGGAATGGCCTTCGCCTCTGGCTGGCAGCCCGACGACTTTGTCCTGCGGCCCGAAAACACGCCCCCCGCCAACCGCCAGGCGCTGTTTGACTCGCTGGAAGCCGTGCGCAAGCTCTGGCGTGGCGAGGCGGTGGAATTCCCCCGCAAGGACGGCCAACCCTTCGCGGTGAAGACCCAGCCCCGCCCGGTCTCCAAGGAAGTCGAGGCCTGGGTGACCACCGCTGGCAACCCCGAAACCTGGCGCGAGGCCGGGAAGATGGGCGCGCATGTGCTGACCCACCTTCTGGGCCAGTCGATCCAGGAAGTCGCTGACAAGGTGAAGCTTTATCGCAGGGCGCTGGCCGAGGCCGGGCATGACCCGTCCCGCTTCAAGGTCACGCTGATGCTGCACACCTTCCTTGCCGCTGACCGCGAAACCGCGCGGAACGTCGCACGCGAGCCGATGAAAAGCTACCTGCGGTCCGCTGCGGCCCTTATCAAGCAATATGCCTGGGCTTTCCCGGCCTTCAAGAAACCGCAGGGCGTGGCGAACCCGATGGACATCGACCTTGGGTCGCTGGCCCCCGATGAGCTTGAGGCGATCCTCGACTTCGCCTTCCTGCGCTATTTCGACGACTCGGGCCTTTTCGGAACCGTGGAAGACGCCGTGAAACGGGTCGAGGAACTGAAGGCCATCGACATCGACGAGGTCGCCTGCCTGATCGACTACGGCATCCCGACGCAAGTGGTGCTGGAGGGGCTGAAGCCCGTGGCCGAGGTCCTGCGCATCACCAATTCGGGGGCCGAAGGGGACGATTCGATGGCGGGTCTGATCCACCGCCACAAGGTCACCCACCTGCAATGCACCCCGTCGATGGCGCGGATGCTGGCTGAGGATGACGGCGCCCGCGCGGCGCTGAAACGGCTGAACCGGATGCTCGTCGGGGGCGAGGCGCTGATGGGCCGCCTTGCCGGTGATCTGGCGGGCCTGATCGGTGCACCCGTTCTGAACATGTACGGCCCGACCGAGACGACGATCTGGTCCTCGGTCGAAGCCACGACAGGGGCGGACGGCGTGGTCAACATCGGCCAGCCCATTGCCAACACGTCGCTTTACATCCTTGACGACACCCAGGCCCCCGTCGCCGATGGCCGCGAGGGCGAGCTCTGGATCGGCGGCGAGGGCGTCACGCACGGCTATTTCCAGCGCCCCGACCTGACCGAGGACCGCTATCGCCCCGACCCCTTTGCGGGCACAGGCCGGATGTACCGGACCGGCGACCTTGTCCGCAAACGCCCCGATGGCAAGCTTGACTACCTCGGCCGCGCCGACTTTCAGGTCAAGATCCGGGGCCACCGGATCGAACTGGGCGAGATCGAGACGACGCTTGAGGCTGCCCCCGGCATCCGCCAGGCGGTCGTCATCGCGCGGGAAGATCAGCCGGGCGACGTCCGTCTGGTGGCCTATGTCACGGCGGACGGTCCCGTCGACGAACAGGGGGTGCGCGAAACCCTGGGCCAGCACCTGCCGGAAGTGATGGTTCCGGCCCATGTCGTAAGGCTTGACGCCTTCCCGCTGACGCCGAACGGCAAGGTCGACCGCAAGGCGCTACCCTCACCGTCCGCCGCCGCACCTGCGGCCCCGAAACCCTTCGTGCCGCTGGAAGGCGGGCTTGAGGCGACCATCGCCGCCGTCTGGGCCCGCGTCCTCGGCGTGCCGCAGGTCGGTCGGTCGGACAACTTCTTCACCCTTGGCGGGCATTCGCTCCTGGCCGTGCAGGCGCACCGTGAGATGAAGGTGGCGCTGAACTCTGACCGGATCGCGATCACCGATATCTTCCGCTTTCCCGTCGTCTCGGCGCTGGCGGACCATATCGGCAAACTGGTGCCACAACCCGCGCAGGCCGCCCCTGCGGCGGCACCCACGCCTGCCGCGACGGACACCGCCGACAGCCGGATGGACGCAATGGCCCGGCGCCGGGCGATGCGCGAGGCGCGGGAGAAGGCGCTCGGATGATACGGCCGCAGCGGCTGGACCGGGTCCGGGCCGCCCTTGCCACGCTGTTCCCCGCAGATGTCGCCATCGCCGTCTGTGACCTTGCCGCCGCCGATCCGGCGACGCTTTGGCCCGCCGAACGCGCGGCCATCGCGGGCGCGGTTCCGCACCGGCTGGCCGAGTTTGCCGCCGGACGCGCCGCTGCCCGTGCCGCCCTTTCGGCACTCGGCCACGCGCCCGCCGCCCTGCCGATGGGGCCGGACCGCGCGCCCGTCTGGCCCCATGGCGTCGCGGGTTCCATCGCCCATGCCGCAGGCGTTGCCATTGCCGTCGCGCGCCATGGCGCCCCCCTTGGCGTCGATGTCGAGGCGGACGCCCCCCTGCCGCCCGACCTCTGGCCCGTGATCACCACACCCGCCGAACGCGCCGCCCTGCCCGAAGGGGACACCGGCAGCCTCATCGCCAGGGTCTTCGTCGGCAAGGAGGCGCTTTTCAAGGCGCAGGCCCCCGGGGCGCGGGCGATGTTCGGCTTCGATGCCGTCAGCCTGACCCTTGCAAAGACCGGTTTCGACGCCAAATTCCTGACCAAAGCCGGGGCCTTCCGCACCGGCGACATCCTTCACGGTCGGCTGGCAGTCGCCGACGGACTGATCCTTGCAGGGGTTGCGCGGTGACGCTGATGACACGACGGAAAACGATCCTCGCCAGCCTCGCGGCGGCCTTGGGGGGCGGCGGTCTCTACTGGGCCCTGACCCGGCCGCCCTCGGCCGCCTCGGTCCGCGCGCGGCTGCTGGGCAAGTCCGTCACCACTCCCACCGCGCCAATGGGCGTCTTCCACCTGGGCCACAGCCTGGTGAACCGCGACATGCCCGCGATGCTGGCCCAGCTTGCCCCTTCCGGGCACCGCTACGACAGCCAGCTTGGCTGGGGCACCACGCTGCAGGCGCACTGGGGCGACGCGCCGATCAACGGGTTCGAGGCTGAAAACGCCCATCCCCGCTTTCGCCCCGCGATGGAGGCAGTGCAAAGCGGAGACTATGACGCGATCGTGCTGACCGAAATGGTCGAGATCCGCGCCTCGATCCGCTATTACGACAGCCCGGAATACCTGGCCAAATGGGCGGAAAAGGCGCTGAAGGCCCGGCCCGACGTGCGGCTTTACCTCTATGAGACCTGGCACCAGCTGGACGATCCCGAAGGCTGGCTGGAACGGATCGACCTTGACCACGAACGCTACTGGCTGTCCCGCGTCCTTGGCCCCGCGCTTGCGCGCCTGCCCGACGGCACCAACATCTTTCTGATCCCGGCCGGACCGGTGCTGGCCGCCTTCGTCCGCGAGGTCGAGGCGAAAGGCGGCCTGGGCAATGTCCGCGACCGGACCGACCTGTTTTCCAGGGCCGAGGACGGGACGCAGGACGTCATCCACCTCAATGACCTGGGCAACTACCTCGTCGCGCTGACGCATTACACCGTGCTCTACCAGCAATCCACCGTCGGTCTTCCCCATGCGCTGATGCGCGCGGATGGCAGCCCCGCCGCGGCCCCGACCCTGGAAACGGCCCGGCTGATGCAGGAGGTGACCGATTCTGTCGTCCGAAACCTAGGGTTGTCCGGCCTCTCGGCGTGATGTGGCATATCGGCAACCCCGGCCTGTAAACTGACCGGCCCGGTTGTCGCTGCCGTGCTTCCGCCTGCTTCGGCGTGCATTTGCTCTTTCCGATCCGCCCCAAGCCCAATAACGTGGGGTTGTTGAAGTCGCGCCCGTCTGCCCCGGGCGTAATGGGAGTATTTTGCATGTCGATCCTTCGCCGCCTTGCCGCCGCCCTGTTCCTTTTGCCGATCCTGGCCCTGTCCGCTTCCGCCCAGGATTACCGCGTCCGGCCGGGCGACGTGCTGCAGATCGAGGTGCTGGAAGACGCGACCCTGAACCGCAGCGCCATCGTGCTGCCCGATGGCCAGATCTCGCTGCCGGTGGCGGGCACGATCCGCGTCTCCGGTCGCAGCCTGACCCAGGTCCAGGAAGAACTCGCCCGCCGTCTGGCCCCGGGCTTTGCCACCGCGCCGACGGTTTTCGTGTCGCTTTCCGCGCTGGCCGAACGTCCGGAACCGGCCGCGCCGCGCACCATTTCCATCTTCGTTCTCGGTGCCGCCAACGCGCCGGGCAAGGTCGATGTCGCACCCGGCACCACGCTGCTTCAGGCGCTTGCCCAGGCTGGCGGCCTGTCGCCCTTTGCCGCGAAAAAGCGCATCCAGCTGCGCCGGGTCGACAAGAACGGCAATGAACAGATCTACAAGCTTGACCTCGACGCGATCGAACGCGGCGCTGCCGCTGGCGGGACCACCCGTCTGGTCGCTGGCGACGTCATCGTCGTGCCGCAGCGCAAACTCTTCGAGTAAGCCGTCATGCGCCGCACAGGCCAGCTTTTCGGCGGGGTTTGCGCCCTTGGCGCAACGCTTTTGCCCGGCGCAAGCCTTGCGCAAGAGGGCGGCACCCTGCTGACCTTCGGGATCGAGAACCGGTTCGAGGTCAGCCGCAACGCCGACCTCGCCGTGCCCGCCGATGGGACCGACATCGCCAACGTCACCCAGCTGAGCTTCGGCATCCAGAGCGAAACCGCGCTGGACCGGCTGGAGTTCGAGGTCACCGGCGGCATCATCGCCCAGGACACCGCTGACGGCAGCGAAGTCGACTTTGGCCGCTCGGCCCTGACGTTCGGCTATGCCCGCGAAGTGCCCACTGCGGCGCTTGGCCTTTCGGCCGAATACCGCACCGATGACGTCGGTGCCTTCGGCGACGATCTCGGCGCGGTCGATGAAACCGGCACCCGCAGCGATACGTTCCTGTCGGCAGGGCTTGAAATCGGGCGGACCTCGGGCGTGGGCCTCGCCTTCGGTGTGGCCTACGACCGGACGGAATATACCGACGTCACCGATCCCGACCTGGTCGATACCCAGGAATGGCGCGGTGACGTGACCGCCATCCTGCGCTTTTCCGAAGTTGCGACCGGTCGCGTCGGCGTCCGCTACCGCCACCGCGAGGAAGAGGATCTCGGCACCACCACGACCGATGCCGGCACGGTCTTTGTCGGGCTGGACTACGCGGTCAGCGAACGCGCCGATCTGGCCGTTGAGCTCGGCTATACCGAGACCGAGACCGAAGAATTCGACGTAATCGAGACCGAGCGTGGCCCCGACGCCAGCGTCCGGCTGTCCTACGACATGCCCGTCGGCACGGCCTACGCCCTTCTCAGCGTCGCCACCGATGCCGACGAAGGCCAGCGCGAGACGTTCGAAATCGGTCGTGCGCTGGAAACCGACCGTGACACGATCTCGGCCCGGCTTGGCGTGACCCATGGCGACGAAACCGGGACCGACCTGATCGGCGGGCTCGACTGGACCCGCGCCCTGCCCGACGGCAGCATCGGGGTCAGCCTTGAACACAGCGTCGCTTACGACGAGGACGATGACGCGGAAACGGACGAATCCGTCTTCAGCCTGAACTGGACGAAGAACGTCAGCGAAGTCTCGACGATCCTTCTCGACCTGTCCTATGAACTTAGCGATTCCCCAACGGAACGCATCGAGCAGGTCACGGTCGACGCCGGGTACAACTACCTTCTGACCCAGGATTGGAGCCTGTCGAGCGGCGTCGGCTACACCGTCCGCGACGATGCAGGCGGTCGCGCGGAATCGCCGCGCCTGTTCGTGGCGCTTAGCCGGGACTTCCAGTTCCGGCCCTAACCAGGGGCGTGCGCAGTCAGGACAGCGCGCGCGCGAAGAACCCGATGCAGTCGTATTTCTGATCCGCGCTGGCCGTCGCCTCTCGTGCCAGCAGCGCAAGATCGCGGGCAAGGCTGCGCTGTGGCGTGTGCCGCGCCCCACCGCTTTCCTTCAGCCGCCGATGCACCTTGTTCTCCCAGGCCCGCCAGCCGGGCAGGAAATGCCGCGTATGCCCGTGGTGGACCTCGGCCACGACCTTCAGTCCGGCCTGTTCCATCAGCCGCCGCAGCGACCTTGGCGTGAAGAAATGCACATGGCGCGGCACGTCCAGCATCTCGGAGATTTCTTCGTAGGTCTGGAAATGCAGCGCCGCGCAGTTCGGCACCTCGCAATAGAACCCGCCCCCCGGCGCCAGCACCGCCCGCACGTTGCGCAAGGCCCGGCCCGGATCGGCGCAATGTTCCAGCACATGCGTCATCAGGACCAGGTCAAAGCTTTGTCCGGCAATCTCGGGCGGCATCGCTTCGGCAGTGCCTTCCGCGACCGTCACGCTCTTTCCCCTGGCAACCCACCGCGCCTTGGCGTCGGGTTCGACCCCGTAAAGCTGCCGTCCGGGTGCCGCGAGCGAGGCCACGAAATCCCCCGCGCCGCAGCCGATGTCGAGGATGCGCGCCGGGTTCGGCTGCATCGCCGTGAGCCAGGCCGCATCCATCATCCGGCCCCGGTCCGTCAGATAGGCAAGCTTGACCAGCACACGCTCGGCGACACTTCCGGGCAGGTCGGGCATATGCGTCTGGCCATGCGTGTAATAGGCACCCAGATCATAGGCCTGGCCTATTTCGTCAGCCGTCATCCGCCGTTGCATGAACCCGATGTCGCAGTCCTTGCACCAGACCAACCGGCCGGTGTCGATCTTCCGCCCGGTCTTCACGTCCACCGGAATTTCCAACCAGGGATCAACAGCGCTGGCCGGTTTGGCACAAGTTGGACAGCGGGCCTCGGAAACAGCAACGTCCATGACGAATCATCCCGTGCGAACGAAGGAAAAGGGCTTAACGAAAGGTAAGCAACCCTAGCACGGAACGGATAGGTTAACGATAAACACTCCGTTTCCTGAACAGGCTGCGCAGGGCGTGCCCGGTCAGGTCGCGCAGGAAATGCGGCGGACCGCCCGGGATCCTGGGCTGGACCAGCCGCCGCGCCCGCAGGATCAGCCCACCCGCGATATGCGCCAGCGTCGCCATGACCGCGCGCAGGGTGCCACCGGATTTCCGGAAGTAATGCCAGCGGCTGTCGAACCAGTAGCCCGGCGTCCGCCGCCAGGTCTTCATGCCCGTGGACACCGACCCGATATGCTCGACCCGGCTTTCGCGCACGAAATGGGTGGGCCAGCCCGCCTCGGCAGCCCGGCGGCAAAGGTCGGTCTCCTCGAAATACAAGAAGAACGTCTCGTCGAAGATGCCGACCGTGCGGACCACCTCTTCCCGCATCATCATGCTGGCGCCCGCCAGCCAGTCGACCGGCCCCGTCGCCTCGGGCACCCCGATGGCCACCGCCTTGTGCCGAAGAAGCTTCGAGATCGGCCCGGTCCGCGCCGCACCCTCGAATTCCGAGGCGACCGAGGGGAAGCGGAAGCAGGTGGTATGCGGCTCGCCATCGGGGCCGTGGATGAAGCTGCCCGCATAGCCGACCTTCGGGTGGGCCTCCAGATAGTCCAGCAATTTCCGGATCGCGTCCGGCGCGGGAAAGGCGTCGGAGTTCAGGATGTAGACATAGTCCGGCCGCACGCCCCCCGGCAGGCCCAACCGGATGCCCACGTTGTTCCCCGCGCCAAAGCCGCCGTTGTGGCCCGATTGGACGACCCGCACCCGTGGGTGGTCCTTCAACGCCGCGCTCATCTTTTCGAACGACCCGTCCTGGGAATCGTTGTCCACGACGACGATTCCGCCCGCGATCCCCTCCATCGCCACTTCGGCAAAGGCGCAGGCTCTCAGCGTCATCTCGGCCGTGCGCCAGTTCAAAAGCACCGTCAGAACGGTCGGGCCGGTCGCCTGATCCATCGTCATTTCCCTTGCCCTCGCGTCCGCAGCGCCGTGCCCGCCAGTGACGGCAGCACCAAAGCGCAGTCCAGATACCGCCGGGCAAGCCGTTTCGGGTTCGACAGCATCCGCCACAACCATTCCATTGCGATCTTCCGCACCCAGACCGGGGCCCGCGTCTGATGCCCCGCGATGAAGTCCAGCCCCGCCCCAATCGACAGGAACCCAAGCTCCGGATGCCGCTGGAACCCCCGCGCCGCCAGCAGTTCCTGCTTCGGCGCGCCCAAAGCCAGCAGGCAAATCCGCGCGCCTGAGGCCTTGACCTCATCCAGCAGCGCATCCGCCGCCGCCCCGGTCGGATCGAAGCCGTAGGGCGGCGCAAGGCAGGCCGCGACCTTAAGCCCGGGATGTTCCGCCTCCAGCGCCGCCGCCGCCGCACGCAGGACCGGCTCAGTCGATCCCAGGAACGCCAGCGGCACCCCCAGCCGCGCGGCCATCGCGGCCACGGGGGCAATCAGCTCTGACCCCGGCACCAGCGCCACATCGCTGCGCCCCGCCAGATGCGACATCCAGACAATCGGGTTCCCATCCGCGACGACATGGCTTTGCGCCAGATAAGCCGCCCGGAACGCCGGATCGCGGCGCAGCTTCACCACATGGTCCAGGTTCAGCGTGGCAATCGCAAAGCCCTGCCCGCGCGCCAGGCGGCGCTCCACATCGGCCAGCAGCGCCGCCTCGGTCGGAAAGTTGACCAGCGACAGGGCGTCCAGCCGCGCTTTCCCGGAAACTTCCGCACCCTCACGCACCATCCGCACCCTTTGCCATCCTGTCGCCACACACCTCTGGCTTACGGCTCCTTGACAGGCGATTGTCCATGCGCCGTCAAGCAGATAGTCTATCAGGAACGATGTTTGCAGGGTTTTTCGTGACATTGGCACAAGAGTCATTCGATCCGGGGAACGATCCCGCGCGCGGGGCGGCTTTGTTGCCGGTGTCGCTGACGATCATCGTCCCGACCTTCCGGCGTGAGCACTACCTGCCCCCGCTTTTCGCCGCCGTCGCCGCCGAACGGGCAACGATTCCCGAAGCCGTGGACCTGATCCTGGTCGACAACTCGCCCGAGGCCTCGGCCCGCCCGCTTGCCGCTCAAGCTCCCGATTTCGTCCGCTATGTCCATGAGCCCCAAACCGGCGTCGCCCGCGCCCGGAACCGTGGCGTGGCCGAGGCGACCGGGACCCACGTGATCTTCCTCGACGACGACGAAACCCCCGCCCCCGGCTGGCTTGCCGCCTTCGCAGCCGCTGCGCGACAGGGCGCGAAGGCCGCCTTCGGGGCCGTCGAACCCGTCTTCGAGGCCACCCCGCCGGAAACCCTCCGCGCCCCCCTCGCCCGCATCTTCTCCCGCGACCTCCCCGCCCCTGCGGGATCGCAGGTCCAGCACCTCCGCGCCTACCTTGGCTCGGGCAACTCGATGTTCGCCCGCGCCACCCTCGCCCTTGTCACCCCACCTTTCGACCCGGCGTTTGACAGGGGCGGAGAGGACGTCTGGCTCTTCCGCCGCCTCGTCGATGACCACAAGGTCCCGATGATCTGGTGCCCAGCCGCCCTTGTCCGCGAGACCGTCCCGCAAAGCCGCGCCACCCTCGCCTTCCTCGACGCCCGCCGCTTCAGCGATGGCCAACTCCGCTGCCTCGTGGAAAGCGGCCACGGCGGCCTGCGCGGTGCCGCCCGCGTGGCACTCTGGATGGCCGTGGGCGCGGCGCAGTTCGCCGGTCACGGGATAGCCGCCCTTCTGACCCGCCCCCTGTCGCCCGCGCGGTCGATGAAACACCGGCTTGCCGCTGTCGGGGGGGCTGGCAAGCTTCTCTGGTGGCGCCGCAGGCTTGCGCGCTAGGACCTCCGAATGACCCCCCAGAAAACTGATAACACCGACACCCGCCCCGTGGCCTACCTCACCGGCGATTACCCCAAGGTCTCGCACACCTTCATCCTGCGCGAGGTCCAGGCCGTCCGCGCTGCCGGGGTCCCGGTCATCACCTGCTCGATCCGCCAGCCCCCGGTGTCCGAGTTCAAGGGGGTGGAAGAACAACAGGCACGGGCCGAGACCTTCTACGTCATCGCCGCCGCCAAGAACCCCGCCCGTCTGTTGAAGGCTCACGCCCGCGCCTTGATGCGCAGCCCGGGCACTTGGTTCTCAACGCTCGCGCTGGCCGTGAAAATGCGCTCGCCGGGCCTCAAGGCCTTCCTCTGGCAGCTGTTCTACTTCCTGGAGGCAGGCGTCCTTTCCGACCACCTGCGCGCCCAGAACGCCCGGCACCTGCATAACCACTTTGGGAATTCCAGCTGTTCGGTCGCCATCCTGGCGGCGAAACTGGCCGGCATCCCCTTCAGCTTCACCGAACACGGCCCCGCCATCTTCTTCGAGGTTGATCGCTGGTCCCTGCCCGAGAAAATCGCCCGCGCGCAGTTCGTGGTGGCCATCACCCATTTCTGCCGATCGCAGCTGATGCTGTTCTCTGACCCCAAGCACTGGTCCAAGATCGCCATCGTCCATTGCGGCCTCGACCCCGCGCTTTACCGGCGCGAAGCCCCCGCTTTCGGCAAACGCGTGGCCTTCGTCGGTCGCCTCGACCCGGTCAAGGGCGCGCTCCTGTTGATCGAGGCGATGGCCGAGGTCCTGAAGACCCACCCCGACGCGACCCTGACCCTGGCAGGAGACGGCCCCGCCCGCGCCCCGGCCGAGGCCAAAGCCGCCGCACTTGGCATCGCGAAGTCGGTCCACTTCGCGGGCTTCATGACCCAGCCCCAGGTCGCGGGCCTTCTGGCAACCTCCGACATGCTGGTCCTGCCCTCCTTCGCCGAAGGCCTGCCCGTGGTCTACATGGAGGCGCTCGCCTCGCGCATCCCCGTCGTAGCCTCCCGCGTGGCAGGCGTGCAGGAACTGGTCGAAGACGGCGTGACCGGCTTTACCGTGCCGCCGGGCGACGTGGTGACGCTGGCAGACCGGATGGCGCGGCTGATGTCCGACCCCGACCTCTCCGCCCGGATGGGCGAGGCGGGGCGCAAGGCCGTGGAACGCGAACACGACATCGCCCGCGAAGGGGCCTGGCTCGCCGACCTTTTCCGCAAGGGTGGCCCGGACGGCCAGTTGCGCCCCTGACGCCTACTTGTACTCGATCAACCCCGACCGCCGCCGCCGCAGCCGGTTCGTCCAGTATTGCAGCACCCCCAGCGCCTCGGGCACCTTCGCCAGCACCATGAAAACCCCGCGTTCCCAGCCAAAGCGACGCCCAAGGCGCAGCATCTGCAACGGATAGGCCAGCAGCAACAGCAGCGCCCAAGGCGAAACCAGCGCGCCCAGCAGCGCCACCACCGGCAGCACCGCCCCCCAAAGCACCGCCCGCCGCGTCTCGGCGACCCAGTGCCGCTCCGGAGGCGCTCCATGCAGCGCCGCGCCTTCCGCAAAGGCATGGCCCCCGCGCCGCGTCCGCTTCCACCACTGCCCGATCCGCGTCATCGCCGCGTCATGCAGCGTCATTTCCTGATCCAGCCGCCAGACCTTCCAGCCCGCCGCCCGCAGGCGCACGCACAATTCCGGCTCCTCCCCGGCGATCAGGCTTGCGTCATAGCCCCGAACCTCGGCCACCGCCGCAACCCGCATCAAGGCGTCCCCGCCGCAGGCCCTGGCCTCCCCCACCGGAGTATCCCATTCCGCATCGCACAGCCGGTTCCAGATCGACGCCTCGGGCCGGATCTCGCGCCTGCGCCCGCAGACCACCCCAACCTCAGGCCGCGCCAGAAGGAACGCCTCGGCCGCAGGCAGCCAGCCCGGTTGCAGCACGCAGTCGCCATCGACGAACTGCACGAACTCGGGCGTGCCCAGTTCCTGCAGCCGCGCAAAGCCCGCGTTCCGCGCCCGGGCCGCGGTGAAGGGCACGGTCATGTCCAGCGCCACGACCTCGGCCCCCGCCGCCCGCGCCGCATCCACGCTGCCGTCCGTCGAGCCCGAATCGACATAGACCAGAGGCCGCACCGTCGCGGGAAACGAGGCCAGGCAAGCGACCAGCCGCGCGCCCTCATTGCGCCCGATGATCACCGCGCCGGACTGGCGGGCTGCGTCACTCACGCGGGAAACTCGGGCGGCTTGGCGTCATGGCGCCAGAATGCACAAATCCGCCGGGCTTCCAAGGCCCGTGCTCACGCGGATTTTGCGTATTCGGCCCGGCTCCGCGACCACTTGGGATTTTCCTTTGGGCTGCAAACCGGCTAAAAGGGACCCCACGCGACGCGAGTCCTTTATGCCTAACTTATTCGCCTATCTGGTCCTCCTCAGCTCGCCGATCGCGGCCATCGTGCTGTTCCGCCTGCTGCCCCTGGAGCGGGCGCTTGTCTGGACCATCATCGGCGGCCATCTCTTCCTGCCCTCCAGCACCTTCATCAAGTTCCCGATGATCCCCGCCATCGACCGGGCGCTGATGCCCGCCGTCTCGGCCTTTGTCCTTTGCGCGCTGATGTCGCCGCGCATGACCTTGTCCTTCGACGGCTTCTCGCGCGGGGGGCGGCAGGTGCTGTACATCCTCTTCGCGCTGGTGATCGTCACGCCGATCCTGACCGTCCTTTACAACACCGAGCCGATCATCGACGGGCGCATCTTCCTGCCGGGTCTCCGGCTTTACGATGCCTGGGGGCTGATCTCGGTGATCCTCGTCGCGATGATCCCGCTCTGGCTTGGCATCCGCTACCTGAACACGCCCACCGGGCACCGCGCGCTTTTGGAGATCATCGCCATCGGCGGGCTGGTCTATTCGCTTCCGGCCCTGGTCGAAATCCGGCTTTCCCCGCAGCTTCATACCTGGATCTACGGCTTCTTCCCCTCGGACTTCGTCCAGCACATCCGGGCCGGCGGGTTCCGCCCCACGGTCTTTCTGAACCATGGCCTGATGCTGGGCATCTACCTCTGCATGGCGATCATCTCGGCCGCGGCCCTTTACCGCGAGGCCCGGCGCGAGGGTCGTCCCGCCTTCTTCTGGCTCGCCTCGGTCCTCTGGATGACCGGCGTCCTGTTCCTGGCGAAAAGCCTTGGCGCCTTCATCCTGGCCATCATCTTCGGCGGCGCGCTGTTCCTGTTCGGGCGGCGGGTGCAGGTCTGGATCGGGGTGGTCGTCGCCGTGATCGTGCTTCTCTACCCGATGCTGCGCGGCGCGGGCTGGATCCCGGTCGACACCGCGCATGACCTTGCCCTGATGATCAGCGAGGACCGCGCCGCCTCGCTGAAGTTCCGGCTCGACAACGAAGACGCGCTGCTGGAGAAGGCGAACCTCAAGCCGGTGGCCGGGTGGGGCAGTTGGGGCCGGAACTCGCTTTACGATCCCGAAACCGGCAACATGACCAGCATCACCGACGGCATCTGGCTGATCTATATCGGGGTCTACGGCTGGCTTGGCTATATCGGGCGCTTCGGCCTTCTGACCGCACCGATCATCCTGTACGCGCTGCGCCACAAGACGATGGGGCCGTCCTACATCACGCCGGGCCTCATCATGGTGCTGGCCGCCCTTCTGGTCGACCTTCTGCCCAATGCAGGCCTCGTCAACTATGTCTGGCTGATTGCCGGTGCGGTTGCAGGCATCACCGTCTGGCGCCCTGCGAATGCCCCCGACGCGGCAGGCCCGGACGCTGCGGGTGCCACTTTCGCCGGGACCGGGGCGCTTCGGGCCAGCTGGCTGATGGCCGAGGAAACCGCGCCGGTCGGCGGG
>OFDC01000418.1_pt1 | contig 33135 bp, 31 predicted proteins | sample 1520941 | NCBI WGS metagenome assembly OFDC01 (sample SAMEA94258168, study PRJEB24077) | hot springs metagenome | biome: Aquatic biome; feature: Water | place: India | collected 2012-12-06 | depth 5 m | reverse complement strand
CTGGCCGGGCAATGTCCGCCAGCTGCAATCGGTGCTGTTCCGCGCGGCGGTCTATTGCGAGGGCAATTCGCTGACTGCCGACAGCTTCCCGCAGCTCTCCGAGATGCTCGGCGAGCAGAGCGGCGCGGCGAGCAACAGCCACGAGGGCGTGGGCATCATGCTCTACACCGCCGACGGCAACCTGCGCCCGCTGGAAGAGATCGAGGCCGACGTGATCCGCCTCGCCATCGGGCATTACCGGGGGCGGATGACCGAAGTGGCGCGCAGGCTCGGCATCGGGCGCTCGACGCTCTACCGCAAGCTCAGCGATCTCGGGATCGACAACGCGGCTTGATCGGCGCGCCGCGTCAGCCTAGCGGCGCGGCATGACACAGGTTCAGGATTTCGCTGGGCGCACGGCGCTTGTCACCGGGGCGGCTTCGGGGATCGGGGCAGCTTGCGCGAAGGCTCTGGCTGCTCGAGGCGCGGCCAAGCTGGTGCTGGTTGATGTCGACAGCGCTGGCATGGATGCGCTCGATCTGCCCTGCGATGTTCAGCGGATTGTCGGCAGCGTTGCCGACGAGCGTTTGTGGCAGGGCATTGCCGGGTCATTGGCGGGTATTGACCATGCAGTTGTCAACGCAGGGATCGGTTCGGGCGGGCCCATCGCCGAGACTTCGCTCGCCGAATGGCGGCGGGTGATGGACGTGAACCTCGACGGGGCGTTCCTGACGCTGGGCCATGCGCTCAGGGCGATGGAGGGCAGGCGTGGCAGCGTGGTTGTCGTGTCGTCGACCACTGGTCTCAAGCCCGTTCCCGGGATCGGCCCCTACGGCGTTTCCAAGGCCGCGGTGGCGCACATGGCCCGCATCGCCGCTGCCGAGAACGCGAAAAACGGCATTCGCGTCAATGCGATAGCCCCCGGCGGGGTCGACACCGCAATCTGGGACGGGGGCGAGGACTTCCGCCGCTCGGTCGCCGCCATCGGCCGCGAGGCGACCCTCGCGCGCATGGCCAGGACCACGCCCTCGGGCCGCTTCGCCTCCTCCGAGGAGATGGCGGATTCGATCCTCTACCTGCTCTCAGACGCCGCCGCCAACATCACCGGCCACGTGCTGGTGTCGGACGGCGGCTTCACGCTGTGATGGACTATCGCAGGGGCAATCCTACATTAACCCGTTGAAATGTTTCACGTGAAACATTTTGCGTGCGTGGCGGGGATCACGCCGGCTCGATCGTGAAGCCGGGCACCGCCGCCGGCTCCTTGTGGCCGGGGTGATACATGTCCATGAAGATCATCGACTTGGCGGGCGTGCTGCCCTCGCACAGCACTTCGTAGCCGTCGATGATCCGTTCATAGACCCCAATCCCGAAATTCCCCACGCGGCGATAGGTCGGGGCCTTGCCATCGGCGCAGCGCAGGCGGGCGAGGTAGGCGCGCTGCCCGCCGGGCATGTCGGCGCGCACCGGGTTCTCCTTGGCACCGAGCGGGTGCGCCTGTGCCTTTTCGACCAGCTTGGCGAGTTCCTTGCCGCCAACGATCGGGTTGCCGAAGATGTCGGTCGCCTCCTGCGCCGCCGCGGGCAGCGCCGCCCCGCCCGCCAGCACCACCACCGCTGCAAGCCCTGCGAGCACCTTGTTGCGAAGCATCATCGTCCCTCCCTCCCCGAAGTTTCTCAGAGGCTTGCACAAAGCGCGCCGGGCTTCAAGCGCTCTCACCAGCCGAAGGTCTGGCTCGTCAGCGTGGCGCTGGTGTTGCCCCTGAGGCTGACGGTCACGGCCCGCGCCTTCCAGTCGATGTCGACGAGGCCATAGTTCTCGATGGGGTAGAACTTGCCCACCCGCGCCGCGTCCGGCTCGCGGGCGGTGCTGCGCTCGATGTCGTCCCCGAAGGCGAGGTTCAATGAGGAGCTGGTCAGCTCCCAGATCGTCTCGCCGCCGTGGTCGACCTTGTAGATCCCCCCCGCGTGGCGATCGCCCGAGAGCAGCACCAGCCCGCTCGCCTCGCGCTTGCCCAGAAGGTCAAGCAGCCGGGTGCGCTCGGCCGGGAAGTTGGTCCAGCCCTCGAACTGGTGGGCGGTGGTCAGCACCTGAGTCGAGGAGACCACGATGCGGAGGTCGGCGGGCTTGGCCAGCTCGGCCGCCAGCCACGCCCATTGCGCCTCGCCGAGGATGGTCTTGCCCGCGCTGTCATCGGGCAGATAGCCGCCGAGCGGCGGGCGGTCCTTGGTCCACGCGGCGCGCCTGAGGTCGGAGCGGAAGAAGCGCGTGTCGAGCAGGATCACCTGCACGCGCTTGCCCTCGGGCCCGGTGATGCTGCTCTGGTAGATCCCCGGGCGCGCCTTCACCGCCTCGGGCGATCCCCAGAAGGTCTCGAACAGCGTCTCCGCCCAGCCCCGGAAAGGGAAGCTGCCGCCGGCATCGTTGAGGCCGAAATCATGATCGTCCCAGGTCGCCATCATCGGCACCTTGGCGCGGAAATCGCGGAACTGCGGGTGCGAGGCCTGCAAGCCATAGGCGCGGCGAAGCGATTCGAGGCCCGCATCGCCGTCCCAGCCATTGTCGCCATAGACATTGTCGCCGATCATCAGGAACAGCTGCGGATTGGCGGCGGCGATCTGCGCCCACATGTGCTGGCCTGCGCTCTGGTGATTGCAGCTGCCGACTGCGATCCGGGTCAGCGTGGTGGCGGGCGCAAGCGCGGGATTAGGCCCGGCGACCGGCATCTCCACCTTACTGCGCAGCCCCTCGTAATAGGGCGCGAGCAGCTGGTCGGGGGTGACCTCGACGGCCGGCGGCGTCTGGGCGAGGCCCGGCGCGGCGATCGCGAGGAGAGTGGCGGCGGCGGAGCGCAGGGTGCGGCGCATGGACAAATTCCTTGATCGAAAGGGTTGCGCGAGGGTCTGGCGGTCGGCCGTTACAGAACCGTGGCAGGGTCTCACAACGGCGGCAGGGTGCTGCAATCGGTCAGCGCAGCATCCCTCAGCCCGCGCCACACGTTTCGCGCCTGCACCGTCTCGGCGACATCGTGGACGCGCAGCAGGTGGACACCCGCCTCCATGCCCTTGATCGCCAGCGCGATCGATCCGGCGAGGCGTTGGCTTGCCTCTTCCTCGCGGCTGAGCGCCCCGATCATCCGCTTGCGGCTCGCCCCCAGCATCAGCGGGCTGCCGAGCGCGTGGAACAGCGGCAGGGCGTTGATCAGCGTAAGGTTCTCGGCGAGGGTCTTGCCGAAGCCGATGCCGGGATCGAGGATGATGCGATCCTCGCCGATCCCCGCCGCGATCGCAGCCGCGCGGGCGTGGTGGAGGAAATCGAACACCTCGCTCACGACGTCGGCATAGCCCGGACCCTTGTGCAGGTCCTCGCCCGCGCCGGGGGCATGCATCAGCACCACCGGGCAGCCTTCGGTGGCGACCACTTCCTTCGAGCGCGGGTCGTAGCGCAGCGCCGAGACGTCGTTGGCCATGTGCGCGCCCGCCGCAAGACCCGCTGCCAGCACGCCCGCGCGGCGGCTGTCGAGGCTGATCGCGGCGCCCATGCCCGCGCAATATTCGATTGCGGGCACGACGCGGCGTATTTCCTCGTCCTCGAAGGTCGCCGCGGCGCCGGGCCGCGTGCTCTCCCCGCCGATGTCGATGATCGCCGCCCCCGCCTCGAGCATGGCGGCGGCATGCTGGCGGCCCGCTTCGAGCGTGTCATGCTTGCCGCCGTCCGAAAAGCTGTCGGGCGTGACGTTGAGGATCCCCATCACCTGCGGCTGATCGAGCCGGACGGTGCGCGCGCCGAGCTGCAAGGGCGAATGGCTCTTGGCAAGGTTCGCCCACTGCGCCGCGCCCTCTTCGGCGAGAGCGCCTGAAAGGCGCGCGAGCGCCCCCTCGATCACGTCACGCGTGCCGGTGGTCCGCTCCTCCACCGCGCGGCCATCGCGCAGCACCAGCGCGAATTCGCGGGCATAGGCCATGCTGCCCCCCAGCCGCACCGCCGCGCCCTCCACCGCCTGCGGGCCGGGGGCGAGGGTGAGCGGGTGGATATAGATGCTGTCGGCCATGTCGGCAGTTGGTGCCAATCAGTCCGTCAATTCGAGCCGCCGCTCGATACGCTCGAGACGTTGCTCGATGCGGTCAACCCGATGGCGGTCGGTGATCACTTCGCTCTGGGTATGCGCAACTTCCGTAGACTGCCGGGCAACCAGCCGTTCCACATTGATGAGGCGCTCATGGATATCGTCGATCCGGCGGCGCATGGCTGCCATCTCCGCCTGAATCGCTTTCAGGTGTTCGAGTATCAGATTTTCAACATCGGCGGTCATAAGCAGATATTACTAGGGATTGCGTCAGCGGCCAAGTCAATCCTCGGCGGCGAGCAGGTAGAGCTGGCGCGCCGCGTCGATCGGCTGCACCTCTCCGCCCTGCTCGTAGTGCCAGAAGGTCCAGCCGTTGCAGGCGGTCTTGCCTTGCACGGCGGCACCAAGCCGGTGGATCGAGCCGCGGCTGCCGGGTACGGCGAGGGTGCCGTCGGCCTTGACCTCGGCGCGTACGCTGCGGCGCTCATCGTAAAGCTTCGAGCCGGCGCGCAGAATTCCAAGCTCCACGATGGTGCCAAACGGAACGCGGGGTTCGGTGCGCTTCGAGGGCGTCGTTTCCAGCGCGGAGTCGGACAGCGCCGTCACCTTGGCGATGCGCTCGTCGGCGGCCTTGGCGTAATCGGTATCGCGCTCGATGCCGATCCAGCGGCGGCCCAGACGTTGAGCCACGGCGCCGGTGGTGCCGGTACCGAAGAAGGGATCAAGCACGGTATCGCCAGGGTTGGTCGTGGCCAGCAGCACGCGGTGAAGCAACGCTTCAGGCTTCTGCGTCGGATGCGCCTTGCGTCCGCCGTCGTCCTTCAGGCGCTCGGGCCCCGAGCAGATCGGGAACAGCCAGTCGGAGCGCATCTGCAGATCGTCGTTCGACGATTTCAGGCTTTCGTAGTTGAAGGTGTAGCGGGACTTCTGATCGCGCGCGGCCCAGATCAGCGTCTCGTGCGCGTTGGTGAACCTGCGGCCGCGGAAGTTCGGCATCGGGTTCACTTTGCGCCAGACGACATCGTTCAAGATCCAGAAGCCCAGATCCTGCAACGCGACGCCCAGGCGGAAGACGTTGTGATAGGAGCCGATCAGCCAGAGCGCGCCGTCCGGCTTCAGGACGCGGCGGCATTCGGCGAGCCAGGCGCGCGTGAAGCGGTCGTACTCTTCGAACGAACCGAACTTGTCCCAGGCGTCGTCGACACCGTCGACGCGGGTGTTGTTCGGACGCAGAAGCTCTGTTGAAAGCTGGAGATTGTAGGGCGGGTCGGCGAAGACGAGGTCTACGCTTCGATCCGGTATTCGACGAAGCTCGTCGAGGCAATCTCCCACCAGGATTCTATTTCCGGCCAAAGCCCGATCTCTGGCCAGGCTGCCGCGATCCGCTGCAGCCGTACTCCGACGACGACGCTCACCCATTCGACGCAACTCACTAGGAAGAACCACAAATGCCAGGGATCCATGAAACGAACCCAACGCGATTACAAAGCAGTCCCACGGTTAATGGAATGTAAACCTGGGGACTTAATTTTCGGTTAATTGCGCTGGGTTTTCACGGCCTCGAACGGGTCCAGGACTCGCAAGGCTTTGCGGCGAACGGAAGGCGAACAAAAACGTCGCGCCGACCTTGGGAGGCCGGCGCGACTGGAAGCTGTTCTAAAGACTCGATCTTTCGAGATCGATATTTTTCAGGCCGATGAGCTTCGCTTCGGCTAAGCGGCGCGCACCATAGACAGGAAGCGTTCGACCTCGCTCTTGAGGGTGCGGCTGTCGGTCGACAAAGATTTTGCCGAAGCAAGCACCTGGCTCGAAGCCGAGCCGGTTTCGGAAGCGCCCTGGCTTACCGCGCTGATGCTCGACGCGACCTCGGTGGTGCCCTTGGCGGCTTCCAGTACGTTGCGGCTGATCTCTTGCGTCGTCGCGCCCTGCTGCTCGACCGCGGAGGCGATGTTGCCGCTCACGGCCGAAATGCGGGTGATCGTCGTCGCGATCTCGTTGATGGCTTCGACTGCTTGGCGCGTCGAAGCCTGCATGCTCTGGATCTGTGCGCCGATCTCGCTCGTTGCCTTTGCGGTTTGGGCGGCCAGTGCCTTCACTTCCTGTGCGACGACCGCGAAGCCCTTGCCTGCGTCGCCTGCGCGTGCCGCCTCAATGGTGGCGTTGAGGGCGAGAAGGTTGGTCTGGCCGGCGATCTGATTGATAAGTTCGACGACGGCTCCGATGCGCTCGGCAGCCTGCGAGAGTTCGACGACGTTCGCGTTGGTTTTCGCGGCTTGGCGAACTGCGCCATCGGCGATCGCGGAGCTTTCGTGTACCTGCCGGCTGATTTCCTGCACGGTCGAGGACAGCTCCTCGGAGGCCGCGGCAACGCCCTGGACGTTGGCCGATGTCTGTTCCGAAGCGCTCGCCACGGTGCCGGACAATTCCTGCGTGGAGGCAGCGTTGAAGGTGAGCTGGGTTGCTGCCGCCTCGAGCTGGCTGGAGGCCGCGGAAACCGTATCGACGACACGGCCGACGCTCTCCTGGAACTGGTTGGCGAGCTGCATCATCTCGGCCTTGCGTTGTGCGGCCGCGCGCTTTTCGCTCTCGGCGCGCTCGGAGCGGAGACGCTCTGCTTCGAGAATGTTCTTCTTGAAGATGAGGACTGCGCCCGCGATTTCGCCGATCTCGTCCTTGCGCTCGGTGCCGTAGATATCGCTTTCGGTGTTGCCTTCGGCGAGGTCCAGAATAGAGAGCTTCATGCTCTCGATGGGCTTGGTCAGGTTCGCGATCACGAGCCAGATGCCGGCGAAGAGCGTCAGGAGCGAGATGAGGCTCATCATGATCGAGGTACGGATGGTCGCCCGCTGGGCGCTGTCCGCGGCGGCGCCGGTCGCCTCTACGAACTTCTCATAGTGGCCCGACAGATCGCGCAGCTTATCGTTCAGCAGCTTGCGGTTCGAACGGTTGGCGTCGTTGTCGCCGAACGCTCGCGCTGCGGCGAGCGAGTCTTCGCGAGCGAGCCGCACCAGCTCGGTGCGGAAACGGACGAATTCGTCGATGGTCGCCTTGGTGTCGGTGAATGCCTGCTGACCTTCTTCGAGAACGGTTTCGCCCCAAAGACCGGTGACGCTTTCGAGCTCGCTGGTGCTCTTGAGTAGACCCTTGCCGTAGTTCTCGGCAGATGCCCAGTCGTCCGACATATAGATGCCGCGCGAGTCCATAACGATCGCATAGACGAGGCCGTTGATGCGTTCGAGGTAGGTCTGGCCAGTCTTGGCGCGCATCGCCAAGTTCTGAGCGTCGTTCAGAGACGACAGGCTGAGGTAGCCCAAACCGCCTCCGGCGACCGGAAGCAGGGCAAGGAACGCAATCAGTGCCAGCACTTTGTACTTAAGTTTCACATCACGGAGCATTGGGTTATCCACTACTTATACAACCCGCGAAAAACAGGGGTCTATGCAATCTTCATTATTTAAAACTTTATCGAACGCCTCTTACTGATTGAATAACATTGCTAAAATGATCGTTGTTTAGTGTGAAAAATGGCCCGATGCCGCGGCGGCGCACGGAGGCGCGACCTTTTCAGGCCGTGCTAAGTGCTTCTTTCCAGGATTTATTTGCGGTTGGCGGCGTGCTTGAGGGCGCGCGCCGTCAGCTTGCGTCGCTCGGCGGATTTTGCGGCGTGACCGAGGCGCGATAACTCGCGAGCATGGCGTCGGCAAGCGTGTCGGCGCTCATGACGACATGTGTCGCGCCGTAGCGCTTCAGATAGTCTGCTTCGGCTTCCGTCTGCGCGCGGCCGATGATCGGCATTTTCTCATTGGCGGCGCGTGCCTGCTCGATGGCCTGGCCGGCCTCGAAGTTGCTCGGGATGGCGACGATCATGATGGCGGCTTTGGCGGGATTGGCGGCGTGCATGAGGGTGGTGGCGCTGCCGGCGATTCCCTCGATGCTGCGCGCGTGCAGGCGTTTGATCTCTTCCTCGTTTTCGTCGATCACGTAGAGCGGAAGTTTGCCCGGTGCGAGCGCGTCGATGATGCGCTTTCCGACGCGACCGATTCCGGCAATGATGACGTGGCCTTCGAGCGCGGTGACGTGGATGGGCTCCTCTTCCTCCTCGGGCTCCTCGTTCGGCGCGTGATGGCCGTCCTTTTTCTCGAGCCAGGGTTTCAGGTGATCGAGGCCTACGAAGAAGAGCGGGTTCAGGACGATCGACAGCAATGCGCCAGCGAGAATGAGATCGCGTCCTTCGGCGGGAAGAAGATCGAGGCTCATGCCGAGTGCGGCGAGAATGAACGAGAACTCGCCGATCTGTGCGAGGCTCGCGGAAATCGTGAAGGCGGTTCCAAGCGGATGGCCGAATGCGCGGACGATGGCGAAGGCTGCCAGCGACTTGCCGATCACGATAATGAGCACGGTTGCGACGACGGCGAGCGGCTGGTTTAAGATGATCGTCGGGTCGAACAACATGCCGACCGACACGAAGAACAACACGGCGAAGGCATCGCGCAGCGGGAGGCTTTCGTTGGCGGCCTGCTGAGACAGTTGTGACTCGCTCAGGATCAAGCCCGCGAAAAAGGCACCGAGCGCAAACGAGACGCCGAACAAATTGGCAGCGATGAAGGCGACGCCGAGGGCGATCGACAGCACGGCAAGCCGGAACAGCTCGCGCGAGCCGGTGTGGGCGGTATAGTGTAAAATCCACGGAATGACGCGGCGGCCGACGAGCATCATGATGGCAACGAAAGCAGCCACCTTGCCGATAGTGAAGGCGACCGTCGTCAACAGCTGGCCGATATTCAGCGTCGATGCCGTGCCGTTCGGCTGACCCTCGGCATTGCCACCGAGCAGAGGTGAGATCGCCGGCAGGAGGACCAGCGTCAGAACCATGACAAGGTCTTCGACGATCAACCAGCCGACGGCGATCTGACCGCGTTCCGTGGTGACGAGGCGTCTTTCCTGGAGGGCGCGCAAAAGAACGACGGTACTGGCGACGGAGAGCGCTAAGCCGAATACGAGGCCGGCGCCGGCCGTCCAGCCAAGAATATGCGCGAGGCCGGCTCCGAGCAGCGTTGCGACGGCGATCTGCACCACCGCGCCGGGCACGGCGATGTTGCGCACCGCCCACAGTTCCTTCATCGAGAAGTGCAGGCCGACACCGAACATCAGCAGGATCACGCCGATCTCGGCCAGTTCGTTGGCGAGGCCCTGGTCGGCGATGAAGCCCGGCGTATAAGGCCCGATGAGGACGCCGGCGACGAGATAGCCGACAAGGGGAGACACCCGAATACGATGCGCCAATGCGCCGAACACGAAAGCAAGTGCGAGGCCCGTGACAATCGTCGCTATGAGCGGCGTGTGATGCGGCATTGTGCGGGTTGTTTCCCGATCGTTTGAATTGGCGGAGGGTTTCGAGGACAAACGATCTCAGGCGGGGCGCCAAAACGCAAGGTTTCTTGCGAGGCAATTTGCTGTCTTATGAGGCAAGGTGTGCCTCGCGCCGCGATTTGCAGGCAAATTGCGGATGGGAGGCCTGCTTCGCGGTGCGCTCATCCAAGCCGGCAGGCGCGGTCGGAGTTTTACGCGCTGGCGGTCTCAGAGCGTAATCTTGGGCTTCACATAGTTCGCGCACGTCCATTTCTTCACGAAATAGGCTTCGTGCTGCGTTTCCCAGGTTTGCACGAGGTCGAACGTAAATTTCGTGCAAAGCGTCGGGGTGATGCCATAGCGAAAATCTTCCTGCGGCTCGACAGGCACGCGGAAGTCCTCGCAGAAGTTCGGATTGGAGTGCATGCAGGCGACGATCAGAACTTGGATCAGCATGGGCGACCTCGCGGCGCTCACTCTGTGTGAGCGGTTGTTGCCGTCGAGCGTGACCTCCGACTGCCCGATCCGGTTTGGATGCTGGCCGGGCTATATTCCTACTCTAAAGTGGGAATGATGGGCATTTCAACATTGGTTTTAATCAGGAGGCCGCATTTCCGGCGATGCGTGGCCTAGCCTCCATGAGGGAGAGCAGGGCGCGGACCGATCCGCCAAGCCGGGCTCGGTCAGGGGGCTGACGCCTCTGCTAAGCTGAGCGCGAGCTGGACGGGCTTGAACGAGCGGCGATGTTGCGGAGTGAGGCCAAGGCGCACCAGCGCGGCCCGGTGCTCGGGCGTGCCGTAGCCTTTGTGGCGCTCGAAGCCGTATCCGGGCATTTCGCGCGCTAGCTCAACCATAAGGCGATCGCGCGTTACCTTGGCGATGATCGAGGCGGCGGCGATGGACAGGCACTTGGCGTCGCCTTTGACGATGGTGCGGGTCTGGCAAGCGAGGCGCGGCGCCCGGTTGCCGTCGATGATGGCGAGGCGCGGGCGCGCGGAGAGTTGAGCCACTGCCTCGGACATCGCCCACATGGTGGCGGCGAGAATATTGTCGCGGTCGATGCGGTCGACATCACCAATGCCGACGCCGATCGCCAACGCGGTGACGCTGATGCGCTCGAACAGGCGTTCGCGGTCGTCGGCATCGAGCGCTTTCGAGTCGTCGATGCCTTGGGGAATGCGGGACGGATCGAGGATTACCGCGGCAGCGACGACAGGTCCCGCCCATGGGCCGCGACCGGCCTCGTCTACGCCAGCAATGGGGCCGCCGGACAGCGCAAGCTCGGCAGCTTCCAGCTCGAAGGTCGGCACAATTCTCGAATCATCCACCCGCATGGCTTAGCGTTGCGGGGAAAGAACGGCGTGTCAAAGGCGGATGTGGATAGCGGGGCAACAGGCAGCGGACGGACGACAGGCAGGAGCGAGTGAGGAAGCAAGGGGGCTCTTGCCTCCTGCCGGTTACCTGCTTCCCGCCTAAAGCAGCGGCATCTGCTGGCCTTTGCCGACGGGGCGGGTGAAGAGGTCGAGGCGGAGCGTGTGACGGCGCTCGTTTAGCGCCAAACGTTTGAGAGCCAACCTGAACCGCAATGCGATCTGCTCCGCGTAGGGGCCGTTGCCTTTCTGGCGGCGTCCGAACTCGGCGACGTAATCCTGGCCGCCGTGCATCGAGCGTAGAAGGTTGATCACGCGGTCAGCGCGGTCGGGAAACTCGCTCGCTAGCCATTCGCGGAAGATGTCCTTGATCTCGAGCGGCAGGCGCAACAGCACGTAACCGGCCTCCGAGGCGCCGGCGCTGCGGGCGGTTTCGAGAATGCGTTCAATCTCGCTGTCGGTCAGGCCTGGCACGATGGGCGCGACCATCACTGCGACAGGGACGCCTGCCTCCGAAAGCCCGCGGATGGCTTCGATACGCTTGGCGGGGGTTACCGCGCGGGGTTCCATGGCGCGTGCGATCCGGCGATCGAGGGAGGTGACCGAAATCGCGACCTTGGCCAACCCGCGCGCGGCCATGCGGGAGAGGATGTCAACGTCGCGCAGTACGAGGGATGATTTGGTCACGATCCCGACCGGATGGCCGGTGCGCTCTAAAACCTCAAGGATTTGGCGCGTGATGCGCTGTTCCCGCTCGATGGGCTGGTAAGGATCGGTATTGGTGCCGAGCGCGATCACCTTCGGCGTGTAAGCCTTGCTCGCCAGTTCCTTTTCGAGCAACTCGGCGGCGTTGGTCTTGGCGTAGAGCTTGGTTTCGAAGTCGAGACCGGCCGAATGGCCGAGATAGCAGTGCGACGGGCGGGCGTAGCAATAGACGCAGCCGTGCTCGCAGCCCCGGTAGGGGTTGATCGACTGGTCGAACGAGATATCCGGGCTCTGGTTGCGGGTAATGATGGAGCGCGCAGGCTCGCTAAAGACTTCGGTGCGGAGTGCTTCGAGGTCGGCGAGCCCTTCCCAGCCGTCGTCGAAGCTCGTGCGCCGCTCGGTCTCGAAGCGGCCGGAATGGTTGGAGCGGGCACCCCGGCCGCGTCTCAGGTTTTCGTCGACCATGCTCTCAGGCGCGGCCGCGGACCGGGTGGGGGCGCGTTTTGCGGCTGGGGTGCGGTTCGCATTCATAGTGTGAACCCTACATCGAGCGTGAGAACAAATAAAGAACAAAAGCCTGCGGTGTCGTTTGTCCACAAACCATGGCGTGGCGTATCCGCAGCGTTCGGCACATTTTCTGCGGCGTTACGGCGCTTATTGGACCTTCGGAAGCCGTCGCGCTTGTTGAGGCAAGGGAGTTGGTGCAAGAGAAAGCATGATTTCTGTCGTCATACCCACGCTCAACGCCGAGGTTTCTCTGGCCGAGACGATGTCTTCGCTCGTGCCGGCAGCCGTTGATGGACTGGTGCGCGAGGTGATCGTCGTTGACGGTGGTTCGACGGATCGAACACTCGAAATCGTGGACAGCGCCGGCGCCGAGCTGATCAAGAGCGATGCCGGACGGGGCGCTCAGCTCAAGGCGGGGGCGGCGCGGGCGCGTTTCCCGTGGATACTCTTCCTTGATGCGAACACAGCCCTCGACGCCGGCTGGGAACGGGAAGCGGGTCTCCACATTGAACGGGTGGCGAGCGGGCGGCGGCGCGTCTCGGCGGCCAGCTTCAAGTTCGCGCTCGATGATGAAGGCTTCGTGCCGCGTACGCTCGAGACGCTCGCGTCGCTTCGGATGGGGCTCCTGAAAGTGCCCTATGGCGACCAAGGACTGCTGATCTCTCGCGCTCTCTATGACGAGGTTGGCGGGTTTTCGCCGCTGCCGTCGATGGAGGACGTGGATCTTGCCCGCCGCATCGGACGCAGCCGCATCGTGACGCTCAATGCGCGCGCGATGACGAACGCGGAGCGTTACCGGCGGGAAAGCGTGGTTTCGAGGCTGGTCCGGAACCAGGCGCGTCTCGGCCTTTACATGCTCGGCGTGCCGGTGCCGACGATCGCCAATCTGTTCGGAGGCCGTTCCGAACCCCAGGGCGAGCCGATCGCGCACCGCAGTCTGCCTTAAGCCTTTCGCAGGGCCGCGTCAGACTTTTGCGCGTCGTCATCAGGGCTTCGCCCGATGCTCCTCGAAGCGGGGCATGATTTCCACGAAATTGCAGGGGCGGTGGCGGTTGTCGAGCTGCCATTTCAGGATGCCGTTCCAGGCATCCTTGCAGGCGCCCGTCGATCCCGGCAGACAGAAGATCAGGGTTCCATGTGCGATGCCGCCGCACGCGCGGGACTGGATCGTCGAGGTGCCGACCGACTGAAACGACAGCTGGTGGAAGAGGATCGCGAAGCCGTCGATCTCCTTTTCGAAGAGCGGCTTTACCGCCTCGGGCGTCACGTCGCGGCCGGTAAAGCCGGTGCCGCCGGTGGTGATCACGACATCTATTTCCGGATCGGCGATCCAGGCCGACACCTGGGCGCGGATGGCTTCGGCGTCATCCTTCAGAAGCGCGCGGGCGGCGACAGTGTGTCCAGCCTCGGTCGTGAGTGCTGAGAGCGTGTCGCCGGATTTGTCCTCGGCCACGGTGCGCGTGTCGGACATCGTGAGAATGGCTATGCGCACCGGAATGAAGGGGCGCGTTTCATCGAGGCGGGTCATTGGGAGGGGGTGTCTCCGGCAGTTTCTTTATGCATCGACAGATACGAAAGCGCGGGCCTGCGGATCATCCGGGTGTCTTGCCGAGCGCGGCTTCGACGGCGAGGAGGTCGCGCCAGGCATGACGTTTGGCGGCCGGCGTGCGCAACAGATAAGCCGGATGCAGCGTCGCCATGGTTTTTACAGTGCGCCCGCCGCTCTTGATATCGCGCCACTTGCCGCGAATGCGCATGATGCCTTCGGCGACGTCCAACACTTGCTTGGCAGCCGCGCCCCCGAGCAGCAGCACGACGTCCGGTTCGACCAGCTCCATCTGGCGTTCGAGGAACGGGCGGCAGACCTGGCTTTCCTGCGGTGTGGGCGTGCGGTTTCCGGGTGGGCGCCAATAGACGACATTGGTGATGTGAACGTCCGCTTCGGTCATTGAGAGCGCGGCCAGCATCTTGTCGAGCAACTGGCCGGCGCGGCCGACGAAGGGCTTTCCCTCGAGATCCTCTTCGCGTCCGGGGGCTTCGCCAATGATCATCAGGCGTGCTTGGGCGGCCCCGCGATAGAAGCAGAGGTTCTTAGCGGTCGCCTTGAGGCCGCAGCCGTCGAACGTGCGGAGGGCGGTTTCGAGCTCTCCCAGGTTCTGGGCTTTGCCGGCGGCGGTGCGGGCCGCGATTTCGGCGGCATCGGGCGGCGTTGCCGAGAAGGCGGGGCGGGCGTCAAAACGTGGTGCGGCTTGGGATGCCTGGAAGGGAGCACGCGGCTGGGCCGGGCTCTTGGCGCCGCCGAAGGATGGGGCGCCGTCCAACGATTGTGATGGGCTTGCGGCTGGGCGAGGCCGGGTTTCCGGGGCTCTTGCTTCGGCCTCGGGACGCGCGCGGGCCTCCGATTCCGGCAGACGAAAGGTGTGGCCTGGTGCCGCGTCTCCGCGCTCCAGCCAGTTGACCGTGCTCTCGGCAACGGCGGTATCCGCTCCCATCTCCCGATACCAGTCGAGAAGGGCCGCAAGCACTTGTGTGTCGGTCTCGGTTTGCATTGCGGTGCAGTTTAGCGGTGCGGCGGCGCAAATGCACGCACAGGGCGCGGGGGAGCTACATCGTTCACGGACTTGACGCCTCCCCCAATTGGTACCAAACGGAAAAGGCAGTGGCGGCGATAGGATCAGAAACGATGGCGAGCGAAGTTGCTGACCTCCCCGAACGGGAGGCCATGGAGTTCGATGTTGTGATTGTCGGAGCGGGGCCTTCCGGGCTCGCGGCCGCCATACGCATCAAGCAGCTCGCCGCCGAAAAGGGTGAGGACGTCTCTGTCGTCGTGCTCGAAAAGGGCAGTGAGGTCGGCGCGCATATTTTCTCCGGCGCGGTCATCGATCCCAAAGGCCTCGACCGGCTGATCCCGGACTGGCGCGAGCGCGGGGCGCCGCTCACGACCGAAGTGAAGGAAGACGTGTTCCTGCTGCTCGGTCCGGCGGGCGATATCCGGCTGCCGAACTTTCTGATGCCGCCGTTGATGAACAATCACGGCAATTACATCGGCAGCCTTGGGCTGCTGGTGCGCTGGCTCGGTGAGCAAGCGGCCGAGCTTGGTGTCGAGATCTATCCGGGCTTCGCGGCGGCGGAAGTGCTCTACGACGAGAATGGAGCGGTGGTCGGGGTCGCGACCGGCGACATGGGCGTCGGCCGGGACGGGCAGCCCAAGGACAGCTTCACGCGCGGGATGGAGCTTCGCGGCAAATACACGTTATTCGCCGAAGGCGCGCGCGGCTCGCTCACCAAGACCCTGGTGAAGAAGTTCGACCTGGCGCGCGACAGCGAACCGCAGAAGTACGGCATCGGCCTCAAGGAACTGTGGGAGGTGGCGCCGGACAAGCATCGTCCGGGTCTCGTGCAGCACAGCTTCGGCTGGCCGCTCGACCGGCAAACGGGCGGCGGTTCTTTCCTTTATCACTACGGAAAGAATCTGGTGTCGGTCGGTTTCGTCGTGCACCTCAACTACAAGAATCCGTACCTTTCTCCCTACGACGAGTTCCAGCGCTTCAAAACGCATCCCAAGATCCGGAGTGTGTTCGAGGGCGGACGGCGGATCGCTTATGGCGCGCGCGCGCTGACCGAAGGCGGCTGGCAGTCGATCCCGAAGCTCGCGTTCCCGGGTGGCGCGCTGATCGGTTGCGCGGCCGGCTTCATGAACGTGCCGCGCATCAAGGGCAGTCACAACGCGATCCTGTCCGGCATCGCGGCAGGCGAAGCGGCGGTCGCTGCACTCGGGGCGGGGCGTGCTCACGACGAGCTCAGCACCTACGAAAGCGACGTCAGAAGCGGCGATATTGCGCACGATCTCAAGCGCGTCCGCAACGTCAAGCCGCTGTGGTCGAAGCTCGGGTTCTTCGGCATCGCTGTCGGCGGCATCGACATGTGGCTCAGGACGCTGTTGTTCGGCTGGTCGCCGCTCGGCACGCTGCGTCACGGGAAGCCCGATAGCGCCACGCTCGAAAAGGCCAGGAACGCGAAGCCGATCGTCTATCCGAAGCCGGACGGAAAGCTCACCTTCGACAAGCTGACCAACGTTTCTTTCTCAGCGACAAATCACGAGGAAGATCAGCCGGTTCACTTGAAGCTCGCGGACCCGTTCATTCCGATTGAGGTCAACCTGCCCCAATATGCGGAGCCGGCGCAGCGCTATTGTCCGGCCGGCGTCTACGAGGTGGTGCGCACCGACGCGGGAGAGGCGATCTTCCAGATCAACGCTCAGAACTGCGTTCACTGCAAAACTTGCGATATCAAGGACCCGAGCCAAAATATCACCTGGGTTTGCCCGGAAGGTGGCGGCGGACCGAATTACGCCGAGATGTAGTGATCCGCTTCCCGGCGGGGCGGACAGATTCCGGTTAATTTAAGTTCGGATCACTGTTTAAGTGGGGTCGCCAACCGGTCGAAAGGTTTGCTACTCTCCCGAGAAGTCGTGCTGGGCTTCCCTAAGAGGATCAATAGAATGAGAGCTCGCCGTGGCCGGTTAACCGTCCTCGTTCCTCTTTTGGCCGTGGGGCTCGTCGCTGCTCCTGGCCTGTCCAAAGGCGAGACGGCCGATGCGGTCGAATTGTTCGACGGCACTCATTCGCTGGTCGGCAGCTATCTCGCCGGGCGCATCGCGCGGGCGCAGAACGATGCTGCTGAAGCCGCCGAGTTCTATCGCAACGCCCTCGTCCACGACCCCGACAACGAGCTTTTGCTCGAGCAGGCCTTCCAGATCGAGGCCGCGCGGGGAGACTGGACGCGCGCGTTCAAGCTCGCCGAGGATCTCGTCGGCGTGCAGAAGCAGCACCGGATGGCGCAGCTCGCGCTGGCGCTCAGGGATTTCAAGGCTGGTGCCTGGCGCAAATCCGAAGAGCATTTCAAAGCGGCTGGATCGGGTCCGATCGGCGAATTGACGAGCGCGATGGCGCTGGCCTGGGTCGAACTCGCACAGAACGATGCGGCCGGCGCGCTGACCAAGCTCGATCTTCCGAAGCAGGCCGAATGGGCGCAGTTTTTCCTGCGCTACCATAAGGGGCTGATTGCCGACATCGCCGGGCGCCGCAACGATGCGCGGGCTGCCTACGAGCGTGTCTATACGCAGGATTCCAGGACGCTGCGCACGGCGCTCGCCTATGCGCGGCACGCGGCCTACATCGGTGATCGCAAGCGCGCCCTTTCGATCGTCAACGAGCATATCGAGAAGTCGCAGGGCGACGGGCATCCGTTGCTGCGCAGCCTGAAGGCCGCGATCGAATCCAACCGGAAGATCGATCCGATCGTGACGACGGCGTCTCAGGGCATGTCGGAAGTCTTCTACGGTCTCGGCGAAGCTCTGATCGGCGAGGGCGCGGTTGCCGTCGGCGTGCTCTATATGCAGATGGCCTTGTTTGTCGAACCGGACCAGCAGTTCGCCCTCGCGGCGCTGGCCAGTGCCTATGAAGGCAACAAGCAATACGCCGATGCGATCAACGTCTATGAGCGCATCCCCCGGACGAGCCCGCTCGCGACTGCGGTCGAGATCCGCAAGGCCTTCAACCTCAATTCGCTCGATAAGGTCGACGAAGCGCGTGAGACGCTGACGCGGCTGCTGGAAGATGGCGCGAAATCTTCGGCGGAGCCGCAGAAGGCGGACGCCGCGCCGGCTGTTTCGGAACCGGCATCGAGCCTTGCGTCGCTGGCGGAAGACGAGGTCTTGCGGCTCGGCAAGCGCGGCGACGCGGTGCAGAAGCTGCAAGAGGCGTTGACGGCGCTCGGCTATACGATCGGCACGGCGGACGGCAAGTTCGGAGATGGAACGCGTCAGGCCGTGGTTGCCTTCCAGCGCAAGAACGGCTTGAAGGCCGACGGCGTCGTGGGGCCTCAAACGTTCCGCACCATCGTCGGCGGCAGTGCGGCACCTTCGGCCAAGGCTTCGGTCGATGCCGCGGAAACCGCGATGCCGCTCACGGTATCGGATCGGCTCGAAATTCTCGATGCGCTCGGCAACATCTTGCGGGCGCGCAAGCTCTATGCCGAAGCCATTCCCTACTACGATCAGGCACTCGCCCTGGTGCCCAAGCCCGAGCGGCGGCACTGGGTCTACTATTACGCGCGCGGCACGAGCTACGAGCGGCTGAAAAACTGGACCGCGGCTGAAGCGGATCTCGAGAAGGCGCTGGCGCTCTATCCGGACCAACCCCTGATCCTCAACTATCTCGGCTATTCGTGGATCGACCAGGGGCGCAACCTGAAGCAGGGCATGGCGCACATCGAGAAGGCCGTCGCGCTCAAGCCGGATGACGGCTACATCGTCGATAGCCTTGGCTGGGCGCATTACATGCAGGGCAATTTTGCCGATGCCGTGCGCTACCTCGAACGAGCTGTCGAATTGAAGCCCGACGATCCGGTGCTCAACGATCATCTCGGCGATGCGCTGTGGCGAGTGGGCCGGGAGCGCGAAGCTCGCTATCAGTGGGACCAGGCGCTGTCGCTGAAGCCCGAGCCGGATGACGAGGCGAAGATCAAGAAGAAGCTCGAAACGGGACTGACCGGGGTCGAGTTGCCTCATGCCGCCGGTAGCACCGGCAAGCAAGCGGCCAAGGCACAAGAAAACGAGCAGAAATAACGCGTTCTTTCGCGATGGCTGGCGGCGCGATCCTGTCGGGTCGCGCCTTCGGCCGATCTCCTCACGGATGTTGTTCGATGACGCCAAGGGGTGAGTTGAGCATCCGTGAGTTCGCTCCGGCGAAGATCAACCTCACGCTCGAAATATTAGGCCGCCGATCCGACGGCTTTCACGAGCTTGAAAGCCTCGTTGTCTTCGCGAGCGTCGGCGACGTGGTGACGCTCGATCCGGGGCTGCCGACGGGCTTAAATCTCTCCGGGGCTTTCGCAGACAGGCTGACAGGCGCCAATATTCTCGGCCGAGCGCTGGATCTGCTCGATGCGTGCAAACCGAAGCTCGAACTCGGTGCGGTGCATCTCGAAAAATGCTTGCCGGTTGCGGCCGGTATCGGTGGCGGGTCGGCTGACGCGGGTGCGCTTTTGCGCGCCGTGAAGCGGGCGAACATCGAGGCGGGGCGCGACGTCGATTGGCATGGGCTGGCGCGTGACCTCGGAGCCGACGTTCCGGTGTGCTTCGAAAGCCGCCCGCTTTGGATGACGGGGACCGGTGAGCGGCTTGCCGAGCTTGGCGGCGATCTCCCTGCGCTTCATGCCGTGCTGGTCAACCCGATGGCTGCTGTTCCGGCCGACAAAACCGCGCGCGTGTTTCGTGCGCTCGGCGCGGGACCGCTTGCGCCGAACACTGCGCCGCCGCCGGCTCCGAGGTTTGCGGATCGCGGCGCGCTCATCGATTTTGCCCGGGAGAGGGGAAATGATCTCGGAGCCGCCGCGGAGCAGGTTGTTCCGGAGGTAGCACTGGTGCTGGCCGCGCTTCGGCGTGCGCAGGGGATCGAGCTCGCAGCCGTTTCCGGTGCGGGGCCGACGTGTTTCGGGATCTTTCCAGATGGTGCGGCTGCGGACGCCGCCCGGCAACAGCTTGCTGCCGAGCATCTGGGTTGGTGGGTCGTTGCGGCGACGCTTGGTGGATCGCCGCGCGAAGAGGCGTGAACCGTTGCGAGCCCGCAGGGGCTAGTGCGCGCGGGCGATACAGAAGTCGATGACGTCTTGCATCGCGCTTTTCTCGCGGCTATCCGGGAAGATGGCGAGGGCGTCGCGCGCGATGCCGCCGTAGTAGCGGGCGCGATCCAGCGTGGCTTCGATGGTGCCGTGCTTTTTCATCAGGCCGATGGCGTGCTCGAGGTCGCCCGACTGGATGTCGCTCGATACGATCGTGCGGTTCCAGAACTCGCGGTCCTTGTCGCTGCCGCGACGGAACGAAAGGATGACCGGCAGCGTGATTTTGCCTTCGCGGAAGTCGTCGCCCACGGATTTGCCGAGATTGTCGCTGTCTCCCGAGTAGTCGAGTGCGTCGTCGACGAGCTGGAAGGCGAGGCCGAGGTTGCGGCCATAGGAGCGGAGTGCGGCCTGCTCATCGGCCGGGCGGTTGGCGATTGCCGCGCCGACCTCGGCTGCCGCAGCAAAGAGGGCGGCTGTCTTGGCGTCGATGATTGCGAGATAAGCATCCTCGGTGGTCGAGGTGTTCTTGGCGGCGGCGAGCTGCATCACCTCGCCCTCGGCGATGGTGGCGGCCGCGTTGGACAGGATCCGGAGCACGGGAAGCGAGCCGACGTCGACCAACATGCGGAAGGCCTGGCCGAGCAGGAAGTCGCCGACCAGAACCGTCGCCTGGTTGCCCCAGATGAGGCGAGCCGTCTTGCGGCCGCGGCGGGTATCGCTTTCGTCCACCACGTCGTCGTGGAGCAGTGTCGCGGTGTGCATGAATTCGATGGCCGAGGCCGTGCGTACGTGGCCGTCACCGCGATAGGCGCAGAGCTTGGAGGCGGCGATGGCCAGCATCGGCCGTAGCCGCTTGCCGCCCGAGTTCACGAGGTGGTGAGTGAGCTTCGGAATCAACTCGACGTGGGAAACGGCCTTATCGAGGATGATCCGATTGATCGCATTCATATCCTCGTTGACGAGTTCCAGCAGTGGCGCGAGGCTTTGCGAAGGCTCGCGCGCGTCGTTCAGGGGGACAACAACTCCCACGGGCAGATTCCTAAGTTTGTTGCGTACGTTTCTTGACTGCATAAGCTATGGCGATAGCCCGATCAGACGATTTCCTGCTGCCCCCTCATGGGTTTGCTGCATTTCCTCTGTCGATCGCACTATGTTTGTGCACCTTACTCAGAGTTTCGCGGCGACGCATCGGAAAAACGAGATTCCACGAGACATGCCATGACTGTCAGTGATGATGCATTTCTCGGGGGGAGGCTCCAAATTCTCCAGCCTCGTCAAGCCTATCGGGCGGGGTTGGACGCCGTGATGCTGGCCGCGGCGGTGACCGAACGGGTGGGCCCGTTCCGTGTACTGGACGTGGGTGCGGGCGTGGGGACGGCCGGTCTCGCGGTCGCATGGCGCTGTAAGCAGGCCGAGGTTGTACTTATAGAGCGGGAACCCGACCTCGTGGCGTTGGCGCGGGAGAACATTGCGCGGAACGACCTCGACGAGCGCGTTTCAGTCGTGGAAGCGGATCTCCTACAGGTTTCGACTGCTGCGCTTGCGGCGGCCGGGGTCGGCGAAGCCGCCTTCGACCAGGTGATCGCCAATCCGCCCTATCACACCGAGGGCGCGGGGACGGCTGCGCGTCACGCACTCAAGGCGGCGGCGCACGCCATGCCGGAAGCGGCACTCGACGACTGGTGCCGGTTTCTCGCGCGCATGGCACGGCCGGGTGGGGAAGCGCTGATCATTCACAAGACCGCGGCGGTGCCGGAACTGATCCAGGGGCTCAAAGGCCGTTTTGGCGGGCTGTCGGCGCTGCCGCTTCATTCCCATGCCGGGGAACCGGCCGGGCGCATCATCCTCAAAGGCACCAAGGGGTCGCGTGCCCCATTCCGCCTCGAATCTGGCCTGTTGTTGCACGAAGAGGATGAGCGCTTCACGCCGGGGGCCGAGGGTGTTCTCCGGCTTGGCCAGTCTCTCGCGGTGGCCTATGGGAGAGCCTTGGAAGCCGGCGCCGTCTCCTGAGGCAGGGGTGACGTTTCGACCGAGAAACTTCGAAAGGATGTGATCGCATGGGGCTTTTTAACCGCGGCGTCGTGGTGCCTGTCCTGAGGTTGTCCGGTGCCATCGGCATGGCCGCGCCCCTGCGTCCCGGCCTCAGCATCGCGACGCTGGCCGGGCCTATCGAAAAGGCGTTCTCGATGTCGCGCGCCAAATCGGTGGCGGTTGTCATCAATTCGCCGGGTGGCAGTCCGGTGCAATCGAGCCTCCTGTTCCGCCGCCTGCGTCAGCTCGCGGATGAAAAGGGCAAGAAGATCTACGTTTTCTGCGAGGATGTGGCGGCTTCGGGCGGCTACTATCTGGCGGTGGCCGGCGACGAGATCTATGCGGATGCCTCCTCGATCGTCGGGTCGATCGGCGTCATTTCCGCGAGCTTCGGGCTCGATCGGGCGATAGACAAGCTCGGTATTTCGCGACGCGTCTATACGGCGGGCACCAACAAGGGTGCGCTCGATCCGTTCCAGCCGGAGAAGGCCGAAGACATCGAGCGGTTGAAGGCGATCCAGCGGACCGTGCACGACGTGTTCATCGGGGTGGTGAAGGATCGCCGTCTCGGCCGCATCAAGGGGCCGGATACGGAGGTGTTCTCGGGCGCGTTCTGGTCGGCACCGGAAGCGCTGGAGCTGGGACTGATTGACGGCATCTCGGACGTGCGCACCAAGATGCGCGAGATTCATGGGCCGAACGTGCAGCTACGCGTGGTTGCGGCCGAGCGAGGGCTGCTCAGCCGGATGCGGAAGCTCCCCTCGGTGCTGCGGGGCGGGCTGGGTTCGGACGCGCATCAAGGCCTTGCATTTGCTGACGATCTGGTGTCGGCTGTGGAAATTCGCGCCCTCTGGTCGCGGTTCGGGCTTTGAGCGCCAGGTTGGTGTCGCCCGTTGTCGTGGAGCAGGTTTTGCCATGCCACACGTTTTCGCTCTGGTGATTGCCGGCGCCGGTCTTTACGCTGGCTACAAATGGGTGTCGCGCCAAATGGCGCAGATGCAGGACGCGGTGCGCCGGCAGGAAGCCGATTTGCGCGATGCTGTCGCGCGTGGGCGCGGCGCACCGAAGGATCTCGGCACGCTCGAACTCGATCCCAAATCCGGCGTGTATCGCCCGCGCGCGAAGTAGTCACCGCGGTCCGCAATCACCCCTCACGCGCCAGTTCCTTGGCGAGCGCTTCGAGCAGTTCGCGGGTGCCGTGCTCGCGCTGAGGGATCTGGTCCTGTCCATCGAGATAGGCGCCTTGCTCGGTGAAGATGAGCTTGGTGCCGGAGCCTTCGGGCACGATTTCGGTGGTTGCGAGGGAGGCCGATATTCTGCGGCCCGCGACCGTCATGTCGTAGGCGATGATGATGCGATTTTCGGGCACGATATCGAAATAGGTCGCGTCGAAGGTGATCAGATCTCCGCCCTGGAAGCGGAAGCGGCTCGACTCCTTGCCGCCGACGCGGAAATCGAGGTCGTAGGTTTCGATGTCCCAGCCTTCACCTTCGGCAAACCAGCGCCGCTTGATGACCGGATCGGAATAGGCCTTGAAAACCTTTTGCGGGCTCGCGGGATAAGTCCGCTCGATGGTGAAGGAGCCGTGGGCGATGCTGTTCTCACTCATGATTTCACATCCTTGCCGTTGTCGTCATCATCGGGCTGGCTGGCCAGAAGGTCGCCGAGCTTGTCGAGCTTGCGTTCCCACATCAGACGGCGCTGGTTGATCCAGCGCTCGGCCATGGCGAGCATCTTCGGATCGGTGCGGCAGGTTCGTACGCGGCCGAGCTTTTCCGAGCGAACGAGCCCGCTCGCTTCCAGAATTTTCAGATGCTGCACGACCGCCGAGAGGGTCATGTCGAGCGGTTCGGCGAGCTTGCTCACTGTTGCGGGACCGCGGCTCAACTGGTCGAGCATGGCGCGGCGGCCCGCATCGGCGAGCGCGTGATAGATGAGATCGAGCTGGTCTGATTGGTGAAGCATTTGCTTAACTATCCAGATTTTGGCCGGCTTGGCAAGAACAGTTTAGTGATCGCTTCAGTTTTCATGGCTGCGGCAGCGCGCCGGTCGCGAGGATCGGCTGTGGATGAGGCGGCGTGACAGCGGGACCCGAATGCGTATAGTGCGCCCCTCGCAGCAATCCCTTTCAAAACCACTTGGGCGAACGCGCCTCATGACCAAATCTTCCGCTCGGACAGCCGAAGCCAAGCCCGCCGCGCCTGCGCTTCGGCCGAAGGAAAGCTTTCAGGATCTGATCCTCACGCTGCAGCAGTTCTGGGGCGCGCAAGGCTGCGTCGTGCTGCAGCCCTACGATATGGAAGTCGGCGCCGGTACGTTCCATCCGGCCACGACACTGCGCGCGCTCGGCCCGCGCCCGTGGAGTGCTTGCTACGTGCAGCCCTCGCGGCGTCCGAAGGATGGGCGCTACGGCGAAAATCCGAACCGGCTGCAGCACTACTATCAGTTCCAGGTGATCATGAAGCCGTCGCCTGAGAACATTCTCGATCTCTATCTGCAGAGCCTCGACGCCATCGGCATCGACACCAAGGTCAACGACATCCGTTTCGTCGAGGACGATTGGGAGAGCCCGACGCTCGGCGCGTGGGGTCTCGGTTGGGAAGTCTGGTGCAACGGCATGGAGGTGACGCAGTTCACCTACTTCCAGCAGGTCGGCGGCTTCGACTGCAATCCTGTCGCCGGGGAAATCACCTACGGTCTCGAACGTCTGGCAATGTACGTCCAGGGCGTCGATCGTGTGTTCGATCTCAACTTCAATGGACGCAACGACGAGCGAAAGCTCTCCTATGGCGACGTTTTTCTGCAGGCGGAGCAAGAATACTCGCGCTTCAATTTTGAGCACGCCGACACGGCGCTGCTGTTGCAGCACTTCCGCGATGCCGAAAAGGAATGCAAGTCGCTGCTCGCCAAGGGCGCAAGTGAGGAAAAACATCTCCTGGTGTTGCCAGCATACGACCAGTGCATAAAAGCCTCACACGTTTTTAATTTGCTCGACGCAAGGGGCGTAATTTCCGTTACAGAGCGTCAGGGATATATCCTGCGCGTGCGTGATCTCGCGAAAGCGTGCTGCGCTGCTTGGCTCGACTCTGATGGAGGCCGCTCGTGAATGAGACCATTATTGGACTACTCGTCATCGGTATACCGGCGCTGCTGATCGGCGGAATTCTGCTCGGCCGCTACCGGCCGGTGTTCTGGATGTTCTTCGCCGCTCTTCTCATCGGTCTCGGTTATCTCACGACGACGGGAACGGTGGATGAGGTCGGCAAGCAGGCGATCGGTTATGTCGGCACGCCGCCGCCGGAAGCTCCGGCTGCCACGCCTACCGCCGCACCAGAGCCTGCGCCCGCTCCTGCCGCTGCGCCAGAGCCTGCTCCGGCACCCGAGGCAGCCCCTGCGCCCGCGCCTGAAGCGGCGCCTGCACCGGCTCCAGAGGCAACGCCTGCGCCGGAAGCAACTCCGGCTCCGGAGGCCGCGCCTTCCGAGCCCGCACCGGCTCCTGCGCCCGCGCCGTAACGTTCGGCACTGGCTTCGAAAATCTGGATCTTTCGGACGGGGGTACGCGGCAAGCGTGCTCCCGTTTCCGTGCGCTTTCAGGGCGTTTCAAGTTGCCCCGCTGCGAGCGGCCCCGTATGTCTGTGGGCGAGCGGCACTTTAGCTTTTAGTGCTTCTTGCCGGAGAACCGCTTCACCCTTTTCCGGAAGCACTGTATCGCCGCTCCGCTATCTGAAATTTCACGAGGCACGCTCCGATGGCCGAACTTCTGCTCGAGCTTTTTTCCGAGGAAATCCCCTCGCGCATGCAGGCGCGTGCGGCGGACGATCTCAAGCGGCTGGTGACGGAAGGTCTGCGTGCGGCCGGGCTCGCGGTCGGCGAAGCGCATAGCTTTGCAACGCCGCGCCGGCTCGCGCTTGCGATCGAGGACGTACCCGCGCATTCGCCCGCGATCTCGGAAGAGAAAAAGGGACCGCGGGTCGGCGCGCCCGAGCAAGCGGTCCAGGGCTTCCTCAAGGCGGCGGGGCTTGCCTCTCTCGGCGACGCCGAAATCGTCAAGGACGAGAAGAAGGGCGACTATTACGTCGCGCGCATCGAGAAGCCCGGCCGGGCGGCGGCGGCGATCACGGCCGAGGTCGTCGGCGGCGTGCTCACCAAGTTTCCGTGGCCGAAGTCGATGCGGTGGGGTTCCGGCACGTTCCAGTGGATCCGGCCGCTGAAGTCGATCATCTGCCTGATCGACGGCAAGATCGTGCCGATCGAGGTTGCGGGGCTTACGGCTTCGAACGCGACGCGCGGACATCGTTTCCACGGCAATGACGTGTTCGAGGTTCAGAGCTTCGAGGATTACGCGGATAAGCTCGCGAGCCATGCGGTGATGCTCAACACGTCCGAGCGCATCGAGGAAATCCGCGAGCAGGCGGAAGGCCTCGCGGCCAAGGCCAAGCTCGAATTGATCGCGGATGAGGCGCTGCTGGCCGAGAACGCCGGGCTCACGGAATGGCCGGTGGTGCTGATGGGCGAGTTCGACAAGAGCTTTCTCGAAGTGCCGGCCGAGTGCCTGACGACGTCGATGAAGACGCATCAGAAGTGCTTTTCGCTGCGGGACCCGAAAACAGGAAAACTCGCGAACCGCTTCATTCTGGTTTCGAACCTGACTGCGACGGACGGCGGCGCGCAGATCGTCTCGGGCAACGAGAAGGTGATCCGCGCGCGGTTGTCAGATGCCAAGTTCTTTTGGGACCAGGACTTGAAGCGTCCGCTCGACGAGATGGCGATCTCGCTCGAGGGCATTACGTTTCACGAGAAGCTTGGCACGCAGAAGGAGCGTGTCGAGCGCATCAAGGAGCTGGCATTCCAGATCGCGGGGGCCGTGGACGCAGACCCGCAGGACGCGCGGCGCGCAGCGGAGCTTTCGAAAGCGGATCTCGTCTCGGGTATGGTCGGCGAGTTCCCGGAGCTGCAGGGCTTGATGGGGCGCTACTACGCTGAGCGCGCGGGCGCCAAGCCCGAGATCGCACGCGCCATCGAGCTGCACTACAAGCCGAAGGGACCGACCGACGTCGTGCCGAAAGAGGACGAGGGCGACGCGGTGGCGATTGCCGTGGCGCTGGCGGACAAGCTCGACACGCTTGTGGGGTTCTGGGCCATTGACGAGAAGCCAACGGGGTCGGGCGATCCGTATCAGTTGCGGCGCGCGGCGCTCGGCGTGATCCGCATCGTGATCGAGAATGATTTGCGGGTCGCGTTGAGACAGGTGCTCCGCAACGAAATAGCTTTTGCGGTTATGCGGGAACACTCGCGTAGTTCTGGTTTCGTGGAGAAGCTTCGTAAATTTCACGAAGTGATTGATGTGCGGAAACATTCGGATGATGTCTGGCTGAGTATGTTCCGCAAGGAGTTCTCAGAGATTGCGAAAGAGAAAGAAAGTGCAATCCCGCAGGGAATTTTGCAGGTGGAAGCAGATCTCCTCGCCTTCTTCGCAGACCGCTTGAAGGTCTATCTCAAGGACAAGGGTGCGCGGCACGATCTGATCGATGCGGTGTTCTCGCTCGGCGGGCAGGATGATCTCGCGCTGATCGTGAAGCGTGTCGAGGCGCTCGGCGACTTCCTCAAGACTGACGACGGCGCAAACCTGCTTGCGGGCGTCAAGCGCGCGTCCAACATCCTCGCCATCGAGGAGAAGAAGGACAAGAAGAGCTACGCAGGCGGCTACGACCTCAAGCTCCTGAAGGAGAAAGAGGAGCTGGCGCTGGCGGCGGCGATTGAGAGCGTCAAGCAGGACACCGTCGCGGCGATCGCGGTCGAGAACTTCAAGGGCGCGATGAATGCGCTCGCGGAGTTGCGCGCGCCGGTCGATGCGTTCTTCGAAAAGGTAACGGTGAACGACGCCGACGCCAGCTTGCGCGAGAACCGGCTCAATCTGCTGTCAGAAATCCGCGCTGCGACCTTGACTGTCGCGGACTTCTCCAAGATCGCGGGCTGACGCGCGCTTGCGCAAAAAATTGCCGGCGGTCTTGAGGAAGACCGCCGGCGTTTCATAACGCGTGAAGTGCGCGGCGCGCGGACGACGCTTACTCCACCGTTACGATCTGTTGGACGGGGCCGCGCCCGCTGGTGGCGGGCTTATCGGCCGCGTCGAAGTCGGTGTCGTTGTCACCCTCCTCGTGCAGCATGACGATCAGCTTCGCGCCGGCTTTCGCCTTGCGTTCGAGCGGGATCGAGACCTCGGCGCTTTCACCGGCTTTCACGGGTGCGTGGCCAATCACGGTGCCCGGAATGGTGCCGGTGAAGTCGGTCGCATGAACGACGAGGTAGCCATCCTTTTCGGCTGTCACGCTTCCCACCGAAACCACGGTTTCAGAGGCCTTCAAACCGGCCGTCGAAATTGCGCTCTCGGCGTGCGCGGCGAAGGCGCCCAGCGTCAGGGCTGTCGTCAACGCCAATGCGTGCTTGATCATGAGTGTTTCCTCTCATTTTTGCGGAGACGGCGCATGAGCGCTGGCAACACCTCGATGTGTGCTGCACGCCTCCTATGTGAGAGAAACGCGGAGAGCGACGAACGGGTTCCAAGCTCGTTCTAGTGCGAGCTGTGCGAGGTCACCGCCCGATCTTTCTTCAGGCGCTTGCCGCTTGAGCTTCTGCTTCTTCGTAAGCCCCGGTGGCCATGAGCCAGGCTTCCTCGGCTTCCGCGAGACGCTTCGCCGTCTGGCCGCGTTCGAGCGAAATACGGCTCGCCTTGGCGGGATCGGCGTAAAGATCCGGGGAAGCCAGCGTGGCGTCAAGCTTCGCCAATTCCGCCGTCAGCTTCTCGACGGATTTTTCCGCTGTCTGCATCGCCTTCTTCAGCGGGGCCAGTTCGGCGCGTCGCTCGGCGGCGGCTTTGCGCTGATCGGCGCGGCTCGCGCGCGCTTCCGCTCCGGTGTCGTCGGCGGCTCGCTTCTCGGCGCGCGGCGACCGGGATTGCAGCAGCTCCGTGCGATAGCTCTCCATGTCGCCGTCGTAGGACTTCACCGTTCCGTCGGCGACGAGCCAAAGCCGGTCGGCGGTGGCTTCTACGAGATGGCGGTCATGACTGATCAGGATGACGGCGCCCTCGTAGTCGGAAATCGCGTGAATGAGCGCTTCGCGGCTGTCGACGTCGAGATGGTTGGTCGGCTCGTCGAGAATGAGAAGATGCGGCGCGTGGAAGGCCGTGAGCGCGAGCAGCAGACGGGCTTTCTCGCCGCCCGAGAGATTGCCGCACTTGGTATCGGCCTTGTCGGCACCGAAGCCCCAGGTTCCGAGACGCGTGCGGCGCTGGGCTTCGGTTGCCTCCGGCATCAGTTTCACGACGTAGTCGAACGGGGTCGAGAGCGGGTTGAGGTCATCGAGCTGATGCTGGGCGAAATAGCCGACGGTGACGCGGCCGGTGCCGAACACGTCGCCCGAGAGCGGCGCGAGCCTTCCGGCGACGAGTTTGGCGAAGGTTGATTTGCCGTTGCCGTTGGCGCCGAGCAGCGCGATGCGATCGTCCTGATCGATCCTGAGATCGAGACCGGTGAGGATCGGCTTTGCGGAATCGTATCCGGCGGTTGCCTTCTCAATGCGGAGCAATGGGCTCGCCAACGCCTTTTCGGGGCTCGGCATCGCGAAGGGCGCGACGCGATCTTCCACCTGCGAGGCAATGGGCTGCATCTTGGCGAGCGCCTTGACGCGGCTTTGGGCCTGCTTGGCTTTCGTCGCCTTGGCCTTGAAGCGGTCGATGAACGCCTGGATGCGGCGTCGCTCGTCGTCCTGTTTTTTCTTGAGCTTCAATTCGAGGCGCTGCTTGGCGCGGCGCGTTTCCTCGAAGTCGTCATAGCCGCCGGCGTAAAGCGTGAGCTTGCCCTTATCGAGATGCAGGATCGCGGCGGCGGCGCGGTTCAGGAGATCGCGGTCGTGGCTCACGATCAGAACCGTGTGCGGGTACGATTTCAGATAATTCTCGAGCCACAGGGTGCCTTCGAGATCGAGGTAGTTGGTCGGCTCGTCGAGCAGCAGGATGTCGGGCTCGAGAAACAGCACGGAGCCGAGTGCGACGCGCATCCGCCAGCCGCCGGAGAAATCGCGGCATGGGCGCTGCTGGGCGGCTTCGTCGAAGCCGAGACCGGCGAGGATGCTGGCGGCGCGGGCAGGCGCGGCGTGGGCTCCCATGTCGGCAAGGCGGATCTGGATTTCGGCAATGCGATGCGGATCGGTTGCGGTCTCGGCCTCGGCCAGGAGACCGGCGCGTTCGAGATCGGTCGAGAGCACCCAATCGATGAGGCTCTCGTCGCCGCCCGGCGCTTCCTGGGCGATGCGCCCGATGCGCGCGCCGCGCGGAATGGTGACGCTGCCCTGATCGGCATGGATATCGCCTGCGATCAGCTTCAGGAGCGTCGATTTGCCCGCGCCATTGCGCCCGACGAGGCCGACCTTGTGGCCTTCGGGAATGGCGGCAGTGGCGTCCTCCAGGATGGGCTTGCCTTCAATGCGGTAGGTGAGGTCGTTGATGTGCAGCATGGCTGGTGATGCCGATACCCTCTCGCGGGGCACTTGTCACGCGGCTAGCTCTGGATGCCGAGCCATTTCAGGAGCGCAAGCATCGCCGCGTAGCTCACAACGGTCACGACGATCCCGATGGCGAGGCTGGGCGCAAACGGCACTCCGCGGCGCAGCAGAAGCGGAAGCACGATAAACAACGCCAGCGAGGGCAGGACGAGCCAGAAAACGCTGGTTGCCAGGGTCGCCACGCGCTCGGGATCGCGCGTGTCGGCGAAAAGCCAGATCATGGCCAATACCGACGTCAGCGGCAAAGAAGCGATGATCGCGCCGGCGATGACGCTGCGCTTGGCGGCTTCGGACGCGCCGACGACGAGCAGGCTGGTCAGCAGGACCTTGGCGATCTGCTCGACCATGGCGGTGTGTCTCAGTTAGCCGGAAACGACGGGCTTCAGGGTTTCGAACAGCAGGCGCTCTTGTGTGCTCGGGTCCTGGATCGCGAGGTGGGCGGTGAACCAGTCCTTCAGCATATTGCAGACGCGCTCGCGCGGGGCCTTGGCCAGTTCCTTGGGATTGGCAAAGAGCTGCATGTCGGCCTGCGTCCAGCCGAGACGTCCGAGTTCGCCGGCCAACACGTCGTAATCGGTTTTGACGGGCGGGGCGTGCTCGCTCGGCTGCTTGCGCCCTTCGGAGATGGCCGCGACCACCGCCACCATCTGCGCTTCGATATCGGCGCTCTTGGCGGGATCATCCATGCGCGTCACGATCGACGGGCTGTTCTCGCCGCGCGAGATGAAATCGTAGCATCCCTCGCCGCTCTCCTGGGAGAGCTGCTTCAGGTTGGCAAGGAAGGCGGCCGCAACTTCCTTGTGGCGGCTCGTGCTTGCGGCGAGTGCGTATTTTGCGTTTTCGCGGCGGAGCTTGACGAATTCGTTGACCAGATAACGTGTGATCTCGGCCTGCTCTTTGTTCTCGGCGGAGAGGCGGGCGACGTCGGCGACGAGGGTTTGATACCAGTCCGGAAATTCCTGCTTGATCGAGACCCAGGTCGTGCGGCTCTGAAGCTTGCGGTCCACGTCCTCGGCCGTGGGGGCAGCGGGCGGCGCAGGTGCGGCTGCGGGCGGGGGCGTGCTTTCGGCAGGTGGCGCGGAGGGAGGAACGGCGTTTGCGACCGTGATCTCGCGATCGACAACGCCGCCGTTCTGAGCGGCGAGGAAATCAAGGATCTCGTCCTTGTGCTGGCTGCTGATCCAGGCGCCGGCGCCGGTCATGGCCAAAAGCCCCAAAGCCACGAGGGCTTTCTTCTTACCGCCACTGCGTGGTGCGGCTGCGTGGTCGGGGCGCGGTGTCGCCACCATTTCCGACGGCTTGCGGCTCTCGGTCGTCGTTCGTTGGCCGAGCGGCGCCGGGCCGCCGGGACCGGTAAACGGACCTTCCGTTCGCAGTGGATTGGCGGCGGCGCGCGGTGCGAGCGGCTCGGGGCGGAAATCCTGAGGGGTGCGACGGTCAGCGCCGACCGGGATGATATTCTGCGGGGTGTAAGCGTGCGGCTGTGTCGCTGCTGCGGCCGCCGTCGTCGGCTTGGCTGTCGGCGAAGCACCGGCGGAGGGCGTGGCCGTGTTCGATGGCGCGGGTTGGCTGGGCGAAGCAGACGCGGTTTGGGTGCCGGTGGCAGGTGCTGCTGCGGCGGTTGAAGAGGCCGGCGATGGCTGAGCGGAAGCGGGTTCGTCGCCAATAGTCGGGAAAACCGAGGCGGCCGTGCGCCAGTCGGAGAAGCCCTGGCGCCAAACGAGGTCAGTCCCCTTCAGATGGGAAAGCTCGACAAGCTTCTTGAGCTCGACGTCCGAGATCGGCCCATGCTGTTTGCCATCGCGGGCGATGTACCACTGAATGTCTGTCTCTATTGCGCTCATGCCTGCTCATACCATGAAGTGGAAAAGTCGGTACAAGTCATCGTCGTGTAGCAAACCTGATGTCATAGGCAATTCATGCCGAAAACCGGCTCATCGCCCAATCCTTAACTTAGCGCCTGTGATCGCCCGGTCGTCGTTATCCACCAGCCCTGATCCCGCCTGGTCTCAAAGCTTCGTCATGGACTTCAGGGATAGTCTATGCAATCTCCGCACCGTAAAGTCTGATCAGACATTGAATCCGGGCTTTTACAGGGCATTTTCGCTTCCTTTGGCGCAGGAACGTCAGCCTGCGTTAAGGCGCCGCCTTACTCGGGAGCGGATCGGAGCCCTATAAGCCACCCCGATGTAAGAACAATTCGAAACAATAGAGAAATCGAGAGACTAAGATGGCCATCGAGCGCACCTTCTCAATCATCAAGCCGGATGCGACGAAGCGCAACCTGACCGGCGCCGTGAATGCCGTAATCGAAAAGTCGGGCCTGCGCATCGTTGCGCAGAAGCGCGTCAGGCTGACCGAGGGCCAGGCCCAGGAATTCTACGCCGAGCACAAAGAGCGTCCGTTCTTCGGTGAGCTCGTTACCTTCATGACCTCGGAGCCGATCGTGCTTCAGGTGCTCGAGGGTGAGGGCGCGATCGCGAAGTATCGCGAGGTCATGGGTGCGACCGATCCGGCGCAGGCCGCCGAGGGCACGATCCGCAAGCTGTTCGCGGTTTCCAAGGGCGAGAATTCGGTTCACGGCTCGGACAGCGCAGCTTCGGCCACGCGCGAGATCGCGCTGTTCTTCAAGGCTGACGAAATCGTCGGCTAACTTTTCTGATGCTCGCGGGCCAATTCGCGACCACCGAGTTTCACAACGAAAAACGGGCCCTTTTGGGCCCGTTTTTTATTGGTTCGCAATTTGCGGAGCGTGATCAGCTCAGTTCGCGGACGCGGAACAGAAGTCCGCCGCGCGGCGTCAGCGTCACGGTCGCGTTGATCCCCGGCGGCTCGAGACCGACATACTCCGGGCGGAAGCGACGCAGCAGGATCGACAGGGCCAGCGTGTTTTCGACCTGGCTCATGGCGCCGCCGATGCACGAGCGCTTGCCAGCGCCGAAC
>OFDC01000417.1_pt1 | contig 33160 bp, 34 predicted proteins | sample 1520941 | NCBI WGS metagenome assembly OFDC01 (sample SAMEA94258168, study PRJEB24077) | hot springs metagenome | biome: Aquatic biome; feature: Water | place: India | collected 2012-12-06 | depth 5 m | reverse complement strand
CCCGCCTGCGGGAGGGGGGATTATAACTGCCCTGTCATTCCCCTCCCGCAGGCGGGAGGGGGCAGGGGTAGGCCTACAAGACTACCTAATCAGCAGGCCCCAGCCCGACAGCAGCTGTTCGGCCTGCTCTCGCGAGATCACGGCACCGCGGAACACCCGCGCATCTTCCAGTTCGATCCCGCCGAGATCGCACCCGCGCAGATCGGCTCCGGCGAATTGCGCGCCATCGAGATTGGCCTCACGCAACGAACATCCTTCCAGCACCGCGCCACGGAAGTCGGCCTTGGCGAGGTCTGCCTGCGCCATGTCGAGACGCACCAGCTTCTCCTTGCGGAATGACAGGCCGGGCAGGCGCGCGCCGACCAGAAGCACTTCCTCGAACGTGAAGCCCATGCCCTTGGCGAGGTGCAGGTCGGCCCCTGTCATGCGGGTGGCGATGAACCTTGCCGAGCCGATGTTCGCGCGGCGCAGCGAGGCGTTGTTGAGATCGCAACCCGTGACTTGCGCTTCCTCGAGGTCTGCGCCGGTCAGGTTGGCGAAGGGGGCCTTGGTCGAGCGCCAGACGGTGCGGGCGAGCCTTGCGCCTGAAATGTCGGCGTGGCGCATCGAGCAGCGCTCGAACGTCCAGCCCGAAAGGTCGAGCTTGGAAAGGTTTGCTTCATCGAGATCGCATTGGATCAGGTGGTGGGCGCCCTTGCCGATGAGGCTGGCGATGTCGGCGCGGCCCATGGTTTGGCCGGAGAGGGTATCGGTCATCCCCGGCGCTTAGGCGAAAGTTGCGTCGCCACAAAACGAAACCCCGCCCTCCGGCCCGATCCGGAGCCGAAAGGCGGGGTGCGACCCGGGCCAGTCTGGAGATTGCGACGACCGGTCCTCGGGGCTCGGTGGGTGAGGGGGAACCCACTTGATGCATTCCTTCTACGCCTGTCGCGGCAATCGGTGAAACGTGTTAATTCGTGCAGAGTGATCGCCTTGGCCGATCATGCGGCAAAGTCCGGCCTTGTTGCCGCCCCAAACCCGCCCTAAAGCGCGCGCCGGACTTTCGGACGGGATTCTCCACGCAATGACTGCCACACCCAAGACAACTGCCCTCATGCGCCGTGGCACCGAATTCCTCGGGACCGAGCACGCCATCCTGTGCGGGGCGATGAGCTGGGTGTCCGAACGCAATCTGGTCTCGGCGATCAGCAACGCGGGTGGCTTTGGCGTGATCGCCTGCGGGGCGATGACGCCGGAACTGCTCGACACCGAAATCGCCGCGACCAAGGCGCTGACGCAGAAGCCGTTCGGCGTGAATCTGATTACCATGCACCCGGCGCTGTTCGACCTGATCGCGGTCTGCGCCAGGCACAAGGTCGGCCATGTCGTGCTGGCGGGCGGTATCCCGCCCAAGGGCAGCGTCGAGGCAATCAAGGCGTTCGGCGCGAAGGTGCTGGTCTTCGCGCCGACGCTGGCGCTGGCCAAGAAGCTGCTGCGTTCCGGCGCCGATGCGCTGGTGATCGAGGGCTCGGAGGCGGGCGGGCATATCGGCCCGGTTTCGACCTCGGTCCTCGCGCAGGAATTCCTGCCCGCGCTGGCCGAGGAGCATGTGGTGTTCGTGGCCGGTGGCATCGGCCGGGGCGAGATGATCGCCAGCTACCTCGAGATGGGCGCGAGCGGCGTGCAGCTTGGCACGCGGTTTGCCTGCGCCACCGAATCGATCGCGCACCCGGCGTTCAAGGCGGCGTTCTTCCGTGGCAATGCGCGCGATGCGGTGGCCTCGGTGCAGGTCGATCCGCGCCTGCCTGTGATCCCCGTCCGCGCGCTGAAGAACAAGGGCACCGAGGAGTTCACCGCCAAGCAGGTGGAAGTTGCCAAGCTGCTCGACGAAGGCAAGCTCGACATGGGCGCTGCGCAGCTTGAGATCGAGCACTTCTGGGCAGGCGCGCTGCGCCGCGCGGTGATCGACGGCGATGTCGAGCGTGGCTCGGTCATGGCCGGGCAGTCGGTCGGCATGGTCACACGAGAAGAGCCAGTGGCCGAGATCATCGCGCAACTCATGGCCGAAAGCGAGGCAGCGCTCTCGCGGCGCTGATCGCATGGCTGCAGGGGGATCAGCAGGGCATCGCGCGTCCTTCGGCGTCGTCTTTGCGATCGTGCTGATCGACATGCTTGGCTTCGGCGTGGTGACGCCGGTGCTGCCGGGCCTGATCATGGACCTGACGCATGTCGATATCGGCACGGCGGCAGGGTACGCGGGCTGGCTCGGGGCGGGCTATGCGGCGATGCAGTTCGTGTTCGCGCCGGTGCTGGGCAATCTTTCGGACCGCTATGGGCGGCGCCCCGTGTTGCTGGCGGCGGTGCTGATGCTCGGTCTCGATTACCTGCTGCAGGCGATGGCCCCGAACTTCGGCTGGCTGATCGCGGGACGGCTGATCGCCGGGGTGACCGGCGCCAGCTTCTCCCCAGCCTATGCCTATATCGCTGACGTGACCCCGCCTGAAAAACGCGCGGCTAACTTCGGGCTGATGGGGCTGGCCTTCGGGATCGGCTTTGTCGTGGGGCCAGCAATGGGCGGGCTGCTCGGCTCGATCGACCAGCGCCTGCCGTTCTATACTGCGGCGGGGCTGGCATTGGCCAATGCCGTGTTCGGGTTCTTCTTCCTCAAGGAATCGCTGGCCCCTGAAAACCGCCGTCCGTTCGACTGGCGGCGCGCCAATGCCATGTCCTCGCTGCGCGCGCTGAAGGGGCAGAGCCCGACTGTGCTGTGGTTCGTAGCAGCGCTCGGCACCTGGCAGCTGGCGCACATCGTCTATCCGGCGGCGTGGTCCTATTTCGCCATTGCCGCCTATGGCTTCACGGTGGGGCAAGTCGGCGTGGCGCTGGCGCTGGTGGGCTTCAGCAGCGCGCTGGTGCAGGGCGTGGGCCTGCGCCTGTTTCTGCCGATGTTGGGCGAGAAGCGGGCGGTCGTGCTCGGTGTGGCGGGCCTGTGCGTTTCGGCGGTGCTCTACACCCTCGCGCGGGAGCCATGGCAGGTCTACGTGGCGATTGCGGTGGGCGCCTTGCAGGGCTTTGTGCAGTCACCGATCTCGGCGTTTAACAGCCGCGCGGTCGATGCGCGCAGCCAGGGCGAGTTGCAGGGGGCGGTGCAGTCGATCGGCTCGATCGCCGCGATCATCGGACCGCCGATGTATACCCAGACGCTGGAGAAATTCAGCGGTCCGAATGCGATCTATCACTTGCCGGGAATGCCGATCCTGCTGGCGGCGGCGATCTCGCTGGTGACGCTGGCGCTGTTCCTCAAGGGCGCGGCCTTGCTCGAAGGCAAAGCTCAGCTTTCCAGCTCGACGTCCCAGTAGAGCCAGTCGCGCCAGGTTTCGTGGAGGTAGCCCGGCGGGAAGGCGCGGCCGCGCTCCTGCAACTGCCAGGTTGTCGGGCGGATCGCGCGGTTCATCAGGCGCATGTGGGCCTGTTCCGGGGTGCGGCCGCCCTTTTTCAGATTGCAGGGTGAGCACGCCGCCGCGACATTCTCCCACGACGTCCGCCCGCCCAAGCGACGCGGCACGATGTGGTCGAAGGTCAGCAAGTCCGGGCTGCCGCAGTACTGGCACTGGAAGCGATCGCGCAGGAACAGGTTGAAGCGGGTGAAGGCGGGATATTCGCTGGGCCGCACATATTGGCGCAGCGCGATGACGGAGGGCAGCTTCATGCCGAAGCTGGCGCTGTGCACCTCGCGATCATAAGTCTCGATGATGTCGACGCGTTCAAGGAACACCGCCTTGATCGCGGTCTGCCACGGCCACAAGCTTAGCGGGTAGTAGGACAGCGGCGTGTAATCGGCGTTGAGGACCAGCGCGGGGCAGTTCGCCAGATGCCGGTCATTGTGCAAAACGTCATTGAAGGCGGTATCACCGCTGTGGGGCCGAGCCGAAGCCGCCCGATCGATCAGCGCCTTATGGAGCACGTCCAGATCGCTTCCCTGCAGGCAAAGGCATTTGCGCCTCCGCAGGGGCAGTCATGGCCGAGCCTCGTGACCGCAGTGTTACGCATGGCCACAAGAGACACCTGCGCGACTCACGCGTCAAGAGGCTGATTGGCACCCTTTCCACAGCCGGTTGCGAAGGTGCGGCGATCAGGTCTTTCGGCGGGGCTTTCAGCGGGGCTTTCGGTTGTGCAAAACGGGCCGGATTCGCTTGGGTTTTTGCCCTTTCGTGCCTATGTGCAGACTATGTCGAGCAGCAACGAAAACACACCCAACGCCAACGCCTATGGCGCCGACTCCATCAAGGTCCTGAAAGGCCTCGATGCGGTGCGAAAGCGCCCCGGCATGTACATCGGCGATACCGACGATGGCTCGGGCCTGCACCACATGGTGTTCGAGGTTTCGGACAACGCGATCGACGAGGCGCTGGCCGGGCATTGCGATCTGGTGCTGATCGAACTGAACCCCGATGGCTCGGTCTCGGTGGAAGACAACGGGCGCGGTATCCCGACCGACATTCACGCAGAGGAAGGCGTCTCGGCGGCCGAAGTGATCATGACCCAGCTCCACGCGGGGGGCAAGTTCGAGAACACGTCGGACGACAACGCCTACAAGGTTTCGGGCGGTCTCCACGGCGTCGGCGTCTCGGTGGTGAACGCCCTGTCGGAATGGCTGGAGCTGACGATCTGGCGCGATGGCAAGGAGCACTGGATGCGCTTTGCCAATGGCGACGCCGAAGGTCCGCTGGTGGTCAAGGGGCCGGCTCCGGAAGGCAAGAAGGGCACGCGCGTGACCTTCTCGGCCAGCCACGAGACGTTCAAGAACGTGCTCGAATTCGATTTCGACAAGCTCGAGCACCGCTATCGCGAACTCGCCTTCCTCAATTCGGGCGTGCGCATTCTGCTGCGCGACAAGCGTCACGAGGAAGTGAAGGAGCACGATCTCTATTACGAAGGCGGCATCGCGGCCTTTGTGAAGTATCTCGACCGCAACAAGCAGCCGCTGATGCCGGAACCGGTGGCGATCTCTGCCAACCGCGATGGGATCGGCATCGACGTCGCGCTGGAATGGAACGACAGCTACTATGAAAACGTGCTGTGCTTCACCAACAACATCCCGCAGCGCGATGGCGGCACGCACCTTGCGGCGTTCCGCGCGGCGCTGACGCGCACGCTCAACGGCTATGCCGAGCGGTCCGGCCTGCTCAAGAAGGAGAAGGTCAGCCTTACCGGTGATGACATGCGCGAAGGCCTTACCGCCATCGTATCGGTCAAGCTGCCTGACCCGAAATTCTCCTCGCAGACCAAGGACAAGCTGGTCTCTTCCGAAGTGCGTCAGCCGCTGGAAAGCCTGATGGCCGACAAGATGGTGGAATGGCTGGAGGAAAACCCCGGCCACGCCAAGGCCATCGTCCAGAAGGTGATCGACGCCGCCGCTGCCCGCGAAGCGGCCAAGCGTGCCCGCGAGCTGACCCGCCGCAAGGGCGCGATGGACATCGCCTCGCTGCCCGGCAAGCTGGCCGATTGCCAGGAACGCGATCCTGCCAAGTGCGAACTGTTCCTGGTCGAGGGTGACTCGGCAGGCGGCTCGGCCAAGCAGGGACGCGACCGTAAGACGCAGGCGATCCTGCCGTTGAAGGGCAAGATTCTCAACGTCGAGCGCGCCCGGTTCGACCGTATCATCGGTTCCAAGGAAGTCGGCACGCTGATCCAGGCGATGGGCACCGGCCTGCGCGACGAATTCAATCTCGACAAGCTGCGCTACCACAAGATCGTGATCATGACCGACGCCGACGTTGACGGCGCGCATATCCGCACGCTGCTGCTGACGTTCTTCCACCGCCAGATGCCCGAGATCATCAAGGCCGGGCACCTGTTCATCGCCCAGCCTCCGCTCTACAAGGTCGCCAAGGGCCGCAGCGAAGTCTACCTGAAGGACAACGCCGCGATGGACCGCTATCTGGTCGAGGCGGGGCTTGCCGGCCGCGTGCTCGAAACCGCCGGTGGCGCACGCAGTGGGCCAGATCTCGAAGCGTTGGTCGAACACGCCTTGCGCATGCGCAACCTGATGGGCTTCGTGCCGCGCCGCTACAATCCCTCGATCATCGAGGCACTGGCGCTGTCCGGCGCGCTCGAGCCCGAGATGTCGGCCGAGCAGCGCGATGCGGCGCTTGCCCGCGCGGCGGACTGGCTCAATCGTGGCGATACCGAAGCGCGCTGGAGCGTGGTGGTCTCGGAAGAGGGCGGCTATCACGTCCAGCGCCTGTGGCGCGGGGTGACCGATCATCACATGATCGAAGCCGGGTTCCTTGTCAGCGCCGAGGCGCGCAAGCTGGCCAAGCTGGCGGCGGAGAACGCCGAGGTCTATGCCGGAATGGCCCGCCTCGTGCGCGCAACTGCCGCCGAGGCCGAGCCTGCGCCGGTCGTGGCCGAGGGGGATGATGAAGCACCTGCCGCGCCGGTGGCCAAGGCCAAGGATGCGATCACGCGGCCTTCCGAACTGCTCGATGCGGTGTTTGCCGGCGGCCGCAAGGGCCTGTCGATCCAGCGCTACAAGGGTCTTGGCGAGATGAACGCCGAGCAGCTGTGGGAAACCACGCTCGATCCCGACAACCGCTCGCTGCTGCAGGTCAAGGTCGAGGATGCGGACGTGACCGACGAGATCTTTACCCGCCTGATGGGCGATGTCGTCGAACCGCGCCGTGACTTCATTCAGGAAAATGCCCTCAACGTCGCGAACTTGGACGTCTGATCGTGGCTTACACCGACGACATCCCTTGGGATCAGCCCGCCACGATGATCGACCTTGAGGGCCGCGCCCCGATCATCGGCACGATCCGTGACTGTGCGCTGCACTATGGGTTGTACAAGCCCCACGCGCGTGACAACGCCCGCGTGCTGCTCACCAAGCCGATCCACCGCGAGGGCCGGGCGACGCGGACGTGGCTGCTCGATCCTTCGGAAATCGCCGAGCTGGCCGACCGGCTGGCGCGCGAGACGAATTGACGAAGCTGATTTATTTCACGCACAGCCGCAAAGACGCGAAGATGTAGCGCTTTGCCGTCAGGCTGGCTCTTCTCATGACCATTGCGGTTTCGGCGGCATCAGATGAAGGCGCGGCTTCGCCGTTTTTAGTGACTTCTTCGCGTCTTTGCGGCTTTGCGTGACTATCGTCTTTTGTCAGCGCACCAGCGCCAGCCAAGAAGTCAATCAGCCCGCATCGCCGCAGCGGAAAGGCTTTCGGCCTCGACCAGCAGTTCATCGTCGGCCGCGCCTGCAGGCGTGGTTTCGCGGCCGATCATCACCAGCACCGGCACGGCAAGCGGGCTGACACGGTCGAGTTCGACGTGGACCAATTGCCCTTGCGCGCGGTCGAGCAGGTCGCCCAGTCGTCCCACATCGGTCATCCGCGCGCGGGCATCGGCCCAGGCGGCCTGAATCAGCAGGTGGTCGGGCTCGTACTTGCGCAGCACGTCGTAGATCAGGTCGGTCGAGAAGGTCACCTGCTTGCCCGACTTGCGCTTGCCCGGATGCTGCCGCTCCACCAAGCCCGAAATCACCGCCACTTCGCGGAAAGCGCGGCGCAGGAGGTGCGATTCCTGCACCCATTCGACGAATTCGTGCGCAAGGATGTCGGGTGAGAGCAATGGCGCCGGGTCCAGCACGGGCCTGGCCCCCCACACCGCCAGCGAATAGTCGTTGGCGACGAACCCGAGCGGCGCCAGCCCAAGCTCATTCATGCGCCGGGTGATCAGCATGCCGAGCGACTGGTTCGCGTTCCAGCCCTCGAAGGTATAGTAGACCGTGTAATGCTTGTTCTGGTGGGGGAAGCTTTCGGCCAGCAGCATGCCGGGGCCGGGCAATCGGCTGCGCCAGTCCTGCATTTCCAGCCATTCGCGCACATCATCGGGAAAGCGCGACCAGCCGGCGCGGTCGACCATCAGGCCCCGCACGCGGTCAGACAGGTGCGTGGTCAGCGGCAGGCGCGCGCCCATGTAGCTGGGAATCTGGCCCGGCTTCTTCGCGGCACGCACGATCAGTTCGAGATCGCGCAACGCTTCGACCTCAAGGTCCATGCCGGCAAAACGGATCGTATCGCCGGGGGAGAGGGTGGCGCCGAAGCTCTCCTCGACCTTGCCCAGCGATCGGCCATTGCGAAAGCGCACGTCGAGCATTTCGGCATCGACGATGATCCCCGCGTTGAGCCGGTGCCGCGCCGCGTGTTCGGGGTGAGTCAGCCGCCACGTCCCCTGCCTGTCGCGCACGATGCGCTTGAAGCGGTCGTAGGCGCGCAGGGCGTAGCCGCCGGTCGCCACGAATTCGAGCACGCGCTGCCACTGCTCGTTGTCGACCCAGCGGTAGGGATGGGCCGATTGCACTTCGGCCAGCAGCGCCGCTTCATCGAACGGCCCCGCACAGGCGCAAGCCATGACATGCTGCGCCAATACGTCGAGCCCGCCGGGACGAAAGTCCTCGCCATCGCGCCGCCCTTCGTGGACCGCTTCCTGCGCGGCGAAGGCTTCGAGAAATTCAAAGCGGTTGCCGGGCGCGAGGAGGGCGCGGCTGGGGCAATCGAGCCGGTGGTTCGCGCGGCCGATGCGCTGGAGCAGGCGCGAGGAGCCCTTGGGCGCGCCCATCTGCACGACCAGATCGACATCGCCCCAGTCCACGCCGAGATCGAGGCTGGCGGTGCAGACCAGCGCGCGCAATTCGCCCCGCGCCATCGCCCCTTCGACCTTGCGCCGCGCTTCCTTGGACAGCGAGCCGTGGTGGATGCCGATGGGCAGGTGATCGTCGTTGATGTCCCACAGCAGCTGGAAGATGTATTCAGCCAGAAACCGCGTGTTGGTGAAGATCAGCGTGGTCTGGTTGCGCTTGATCTCGTCATAGAGCTGCGGCACGGCCCAGGCTGCGGCGTGCCCGCCCCAAGGCACGCGTTCGTCTTCGGGGTTCATGATCGAAAGCTCGGGCTTGGCCCCCGCCTCGCCCTCGACCAGCCGCACGGAAGAGGCATCGCCATCGGGAGCGAGCCATGCGCAGAAGTCCTGCGGATCGGCCACCGTCGCCGAAAGCGCCGCGCGCCGCATCTCGGGCGCTATGGCCTGCAGCCGCGCCAGCGACAGCGCCAGAAGATCGCCGCGCTTGCCGGTGGCAAAGGCGTGGACCTCGTCGACGATCACGCGCTTCAGCCCTGCAAACATCGTCGCCGCTTCCGGATAGCTCAGCAGCAGGGACAGCGATTCGGGGGTCGTCAGCAGGACGTGCGGCGGCTTGGCGCGCTGCCGTGCCTTGCGGTCCGACGGCGTATCCCCGCTGCGGGTTTCCACCCGGATCGGCAGGCCGATGTCCTCGATGGGGGTGAGCAGGTTGCGCTGCACGTCATGCGCCAGCGCTTTCAGCGGCGAGACATAGAGCGTGTGCAGGCCGTCGCCCGGTGGATCATCGCCTGCGAAATCCTGCAGTGTGGGCAGGAACCCCGCCAGCGTCTTGCCCGCGCCGGTATCGGCCACCAGCAGCGCATGATCGCCTGCGCGCGCCGCGTCTAGCATCTCGCTCTGATGCCGCCGCACCCGCCAGCCGCGGCTTTCGAACCAGTCTGTTATCGAGGGAGCGAGTGTCATCGCACCTTTAGATAGGCACCGCCTCACAGAACCGAAAGGATCGCCTCTCGCTCCTTCGGCGCCTTCCAGCCGAGCGCCGCGTCGATCAGGCCGATGGTCACCGCGCATTGGTCCGCGTCGGAGCCCTTGCCGCCCATGGCCTGCCGCACGCGCTTGTCGGGAATGCCGGTCTCGGTGATCACCTTGCCGATCAGTTCGCCGGGCACGCTCGCCGTCCCCGGAGCGATGCGCTGCGGTGGACCAAGCTGGCGGGCGTCGAGCATCTTCACCGCCAAGGCGCGTTCGCGTTCCAGCACCGTGGGCGGCACCACGACGGCTGGAGGCATCCGCCGGTTGCGCAGGAATGCCATGCAGGCGTCCGCCCCGGTCTTGCGCGCCGCGCGCAGCAAGTCGGCGCGAATGCGCTGCACGTCGATCAGCAAGCTCCCTTTTTCGACCAGCGCGGTCGCATACATCCGCTCGCGCACCAGATCCTGCACTTTCGAGGCGTAGGCCGCATCGCTGCTGCCATCGGCCCGGGCAATGGTGCGGTTGGCGCTGAACAGCGCGGCGAGATCGGGCTGAAGCGATTGCAGCCCGTCGAAGGTGATCTCCGGCCCGAACACGGTGGAAACCGCGCGGCTGATGATTTCCTTCTCCTGCGCGCTCTGGCTGATCGAAATCTCGGGCACCGACGGGGGTTCGGTCGAACTGTCGTTGCTGCTGAATACGACGCGCAGGATCTGTATGCCGAAGATCACCGCCAGGACGATCAGCCGTCCGCTGCTGAACCAGCCCTGGCCGACATCGCTGCTCGCCTTCTTCTCCCACAGCGCCACGCGCCACGGATCGAAGTAGTGCTCCACTTCGGGAAAGTTCTTGCGCACCCCATCGAGCAATTGATCGACTTGGGCGCGCTTGACGAACCAGCCCTTGCGGCTGCCTTGCTGCGCCGGTGTGGTCAATTCGTTCCACGCCTTGTGCAGCGGGTGCTTGGGGTCCTGCACCTTTTCGCGGAAACGCAGGCCGCGCAGGCGGGCGTTGAGGAAGGCAATGGCGGGGCGTTCCGAAACCTGTCCGCGCTCGCTTTCCCAACCGAACAGCGCTGCAGCGGGTTCCAGCAGTGGCGCCGAACGCGGCCAGCTGCGGGCAAGGATGCCGGCCAGCCAGTTGTCGATTTCGTCGAACGCGGTCACGCTGACGCTTTCGGCATTGCGCAGCACCGCCTTGAGGTGGCCGAGCGCCATGGCCTCTTCCCAGCCTTCGAGCGGGGGGAGCGTTTCCTCGTCGTCGTCGACCGTATCAGGCAGCAGCAGTCGATAGAGCGCCTGTTCGTGCGCCCATGCCGGCATGACCGCGTCCGAGGTCGGCTCGAGCCCCAGCAGGACGGGGCGTTCGAACGGGTCGCGCTTGACCGCAATGGCTTGCTCGGCCGGGGCCTGCGCGGCGACGAACCCGGGCGTGACGTCAAGCTTCGGGGCCGCCTCGCCCAACTTGCGCGTCAGGCTGGGATCGACCTCGCCCTGCACTGCAGGGGCCGCGTAAGCCCACCTTGATTGTTCGGCTTCGGGAGCGGCCTCTTCAATCTGTTCGAGAGGTGTCACGCCGGCGAAGGGATCGAATTCTTCCTCCTGCGCTGGCGGTGCCGCCTGCATCTTGGCCCAGCGCAGCGCTGCATCGCGCGCCTCGCGCAGCCGGGCATAGCCGGCGACGTCCTTGTCGACGTCCATCGCCTTCAGCTTCTCGGCATAGGCGCGGCGGATCGCCGCCACGTCTGGCGTCTTTGCGATCCCGAGGACCTTCCAGGCCTGAGTTGGTGTCATGGGATCGCGGTCAAAGCGGCGGGTTGGCTTCGAGCATGTCGAGCAGCTCGGCCAGGGCGACCGAGGCGTCGGCAATGCGGCGCGGGTCCTGGCTGTCGAGCGCGGCGACGAACATGCGCGTGCGGTCGCCGATCACGGCGCGGACGTCGCCGAGGAATTCCTCGTAGCAGCGCTCGGCCCGCGCCAGCAGCGCCTGGTTGCCCGCTTCCTCGCGCGGGTGGTGCTTCAGCGCGGCCAGCGCCTGGCGCCGGGCATCGAGGTCCCTGGCGGCCTTGCGGTCTTCCTCGTCGATGATGAGGAGGTTGTGCCTGGCTCCGGTCAGCGGCACTTCCACGTCTACCTCGAGCAGGCCCGAGCTGTCGTAGGAGAAGCGCACGTCGATCGAGACTTCGCCCGCAGGCCGCGGCGGGACCGGCACCTTGATCTGGCCGAGGTGGACATTGCCTGAAACCTCGCGCGCCTCGCCTTGGTAGATCTTCACCTCGATCTGCTTCTGGTTGTCGCCCATCGTGCTGTACAGCCCCGAGCGGCTGACCGGGACCGGGGTGTTGCGTTCGATGATCGGCGAGAACAGGCCCTGCTGGAGCGTCCCGCGCGCTGAATGCTCGGCCGTTTCGATGCCCAGCGTGAACGGGCAGACGTCGGTGATGCGGATCTCCTCAAGCCCGCCGTCGCGCGCGATCAGCCCGCCCTGAATGGCCGCGCCGAGCGCGACGGCATGGTCTGGATGGACCGAGGAATTGGGGAAGCGCCCGAACAGGCGCGTGATGGCCTTGCGCACCACCGGCATGCGCGTGGCCCCGCCGACAAGCACGACCTCGCTCAAGGATGCGGCATCGATCTGGCTGTCGCGCAGCGCCCGCACGACCGGGTCGCGCAACCGGCGGATCAGGCCTTCGGCCTGGGCCTCGAATTCGCTGGTGGTGATCGTGGTGGATAGCCGCTGGTCCGCAACGGTGACGGCAAATTCGGCTTCCTGTCCCTCGCTCAAGGTGCGCTTGGCGCGTTCGGCGGCCTGCAGCAGCAGGGCCTGCGCGCGCGGCTCGTCCAGCTTGGCCAGCAATCCATCGGGATCGAGCCGTCCGCGCACCGCGGTCGCCAGGGCTGTGTTGAAATCGTCGCCGCCCAGCCGGTTGTCGCCTGCCGAGGCGCGCACTTCGACGATGCCTTCGAACATCTCGACGATCGACACGTCGAAGGTGCCGCCGCCAAGGTCGAACACCAGAAACGGCTCGCGCTCGGCCTTGTCCTGCAGCCCGAAGGCGAGCGCGGCGGCGGTCGGCTCGTTGATCAGGCGGCGCACGGTCAGGCCTGCCAGTTCGCCTGCGCGCCGCGTCGCCTTGCGCTGGCGGTCATTGAAGTAGGCCGGCACGGTGATGACGGCTTCGGTCGGGCGAGTGCCGGTGTGGGCGGCCACATCGTCGCGCAGAGCCATGAGCACGAGCGCGGACAGGTCCTCGGCAGAGAACTCCTTCTTGCCCAGCCGCACCTTGCGGTCGGTGCCCATGAAGCGCTTGAAGCTGGTCGCGGTGGCACCATCCTTCAGGCCCATCCGCTCCAGCGCAGCGGCGCCGACCAGCGTCGTGCCATCGGGCAGGACCGAGACTGCAGAAGGGGTGAGCAGCGCCCCGAGAGCATTGGGCACGAGCTTTGCCTCGCCGCCATTCTCGCCGGCCTGCCACATGGCCACCGCACTGTTGGTGGTTCCCAGATCGATCCCGATGAGCATTCGTCTTCCTGCAGATATCAAGCGGCGTGATGCGACAGGCCCCGCGCGCTTGGCAAGCGCAAAGCGCGTTCCTTGGCAGTCACGATGGGGTGGACGGCGAATGCGCCGGAACGAGGAGGCAATGCGGGCGCCCGGCCGTTCTGGTTACATGACAACGCCTTGAAAGGAGAAAGGCCATGGGCCAACGCATGGATTGGAATTCGCGCGACCGCTGGCAGGACGAAGAGCGACGCCAGTCGCGCGACTATTCCGGCGAGTTCGCCCCGGAATTCGATCGTGATCGCTATGACCGCAGCAACCGCAGCCGAGACCAGTGGGGCCGCTCCGGCTCGACCGGGGCGTCAACGCCGCTGGGCGATCCGCCGTCCGGATGGATGGATCAGGACATGCGCGGCGATCGGCGTACCCACGACTGGGAAGTGGGCGACCGGCACTATACCGGCCAGGGCCGTGCCCCGCAGGGCCGCTCGCGCTGGCGTGATACCGCCACCGGCAATGCCGCAAACACGGGCGACTATTTCACCTCGGAAGACTATGGCGAAGGCCGTCGCGCCTGGGGCGGTCCTGCCGGATACGGCGCCTATGGCACCGGCTCTGCCGGTGGTTACCCGTCGTCCTACGGCTACAGCGGTCGCGGCGGTTACGGCGACCACGATCCCCGCGGCTTTTTCGACCGTGCTGTCGATGAAGTGCGTGGCTGGTTCGGTGGCGATGACGGCCGCGATGACGGCCGGCGCGAAAGCCATCGCGGGAAGGGCCCGGGCGACTACACGCGCTCGGACGAACGCATCCGCGAGGACGCCAACGATCGCCTGACCGATGACCACCACATCGATGCGCGCCAGATCACGGTCATGGTCACCGAAGGCGAAGTCACGCTTGCTGGCACAGTGGGCAGCCGCGCCGAAAAGCGCCGCGCGGAAGACGTCGTCGAGGACATCGGCGGGGTGAAGCATGTGCAGAACAACCTGCGCGTGAAGACCGGCAGCGGCCTTGAAGGCCAGGGCGGCACGCTCGGTTGGGGCAACGGCGACCGTTCGGTTACGCCGGACGCCTGATCCCCACCGCAGCAAGGCGGGCGTCGACTTCGGCCATGAGCCGGTCGAGCCCGCCTTGGTCTGCCGACTCGGCGCGGACCACCAGAACGTCCTCGGTGTTGGAAGACCGCAGCAACCACCAGCCATCGGTTGTATCGACGCGAACGCCGTCCGTGTCGTTCACGGCAGCTCCATCCGCACGAAGACCATGCAGCACCTCGGCGACAGCTGCTGCCTTGCGTTCGCGCGGTACGGCAAAGCGCAATTCGGGCGTCGCCACCATTTCGGGCATGCCATCGCGCATCTGCGTTACCGACTTGCCGAGCGTGACGGTTGCCGCGATCAGCCGGACGGCGGCATAGAGTGCGTCGTCAAAACCGAAGTAACGGTCGGCAAAGAACATGTGACCGCTCATTTCCCCGGCCAGCGGGGCAAGTGTCTCCTTCATTTTGGACTTGATCGGCGAATGCCCGGTTTTCCACATCAGCGGCGTTCCGCCGAGTTCCGCAATCCGCGCAAACAGCGTTGAGCTGGCCTTCACATCGGCGATAATCGTGGATTTCGGGCGCTCTCGCAGCACTTCCTCGGCATAGATCGCCAGAAGCTGGTCGGCCCAGAGCACGCGGCCGCGGCCGTCGACCGCGCCGATCCGGTCCCCATCCCCGTCGAATGCTAGTCCGAAGTCGAGGCTTCCCGCCGCGACAGCGCGGCGAAGATCGGTGAGATTGGCTTCCACAGTCGGATCAGGATGATGGTTGGGAAAATGGCCGTCCACGCTCGTATGAAGAAGGACATGCCGTCCGGGCAGTCGGGCGGTCAACGCCTCGATCAGGGGGCCGGCAGCGCCGTTGCCCGCGTCCCAGCCAATGGCGAGGCCATGCAGCACATCCAGGCCGATGCTATCCAGCGCGCCGATCAGGCAATCGACGTAAGCGGCGGAAACGTCGGCGTGCTCGATGCGTCCGTTTCCGGAAGTCCACGCGCCTTCCTCGGCGATCCGCCCGAGATCGACTATGTCGCTGCCGAAGAACGCCGCCCCTTCAAGTACCATCTTGAAGCCATTGTGATTGGCGGGATTGTGGCTGCCGGTTACCTGAACGCCGCCCTGCACCTCTGGGGCTAACCCGCCCGAACCGGGCGTTGCCGCGAAATAGAGCATCGGGCTTGGTCCCAGCCCGATCCGCACCACGTCAACGCCGCTGGCAGTCAGCCCTTCGACCAGCGCATGTTCCAGCACCGGCGTGCTGATGCGCCCGTCGCAGCCCACCGCCACCCGGCTGCCGCCGCGCGATCGCACCACCGAGCCAAAGCTGCGGCCGACGGCGCGGGCGTCGTCCGCGCTCAAGGTTTCGCCAAAGACGCCGCGAATATCGTATTCGCGCAGGATCGAAGGGTGGAAGCGGTGCGCCGTCATCCCGTTGCTGGCCTCGCCGACCCGATCAGGTCCCGCGCCGGTCGGCCAGCCGCGCCAGCAGCAGATCGCGCGCGGCATTGGCTTCATGCACGGCTTCGTTGCTGCCGCCGCGATCGGGGTGGACCTTCTGGAGCAGCCGCCGGTGCGCCTCGATCACTTCGTCATAACCCGCCTGCGGCCCGATGCCGAGAAGGTTGCGTGCCCGCGCCTCGTTGGCGGCGCGCGGGTCTCCTTGCAGAAGCTCCCACGGCCAGCGCCCTGCCAGCAGCTTGCACGCAAGGCTGGCCAGGATCGCAAGCGTGAGCAGCTTGATCATCAGGCAGCGCTTTCCAGCTTGGTCTCAGGTGCGGCCTTGCCCGGCATCGGCAGGTTGAGGCCCAAAACCAGCGTGCGCAGTTCCTGCCGCGCGACGAGGTGGCTGGTGCCCAGCTCGCCAAGATGGCCCTTGTCGAGCAGGGTCAGTCCGCTCGGGAACAGTTCGCGATAGATCACGCGCTCCGAAAGGCCGCTGGCCACGCGGAAGCCGACGCGCTTGGACAGTTCGGTCAGCGCCTGGTCGATACGGCGCTGGTTGCGCGCTTCGGTATAGCCGGTGCGGTTGCGCACCACGACCCAGTCCATTTCCCGGCGCGCATCCTTGATCGTGGCCATCGCCCGCTTCTTGCGCGCTTCCCAGATCAGTTCGGCATAGAACGACAGGCGGCGCACCTTGAAGGTTTCTGCGTCCACCTGGCCGATCAGATCGAAGTCGACGAAGCTGTCGTTGAGCGGGGTAACCAGCGAATCCGCCCGCGTCGCCACGTGGCGGGCCAGCACATCGTCGCGGCCGGGGGTGTCGAAGATGATGAAGTCGTGGGTTTGCGAAAGCCGCTCGGTCAGCGCGTCGAGCTCCTCGATGCTGTCACCGCCATAGACCTCGAAAGTCGCGGTCGGCAGCGTGATCTCGCGCCGGCGCATCGTTTCGGCGCGGTTCTCGAAATAGCGGTGCATCGTGCGCTGGCGGGCATCGAGGTCGATCGTCGCCACGCGCGCGCCCTGGTAGGCGAGGGCCACGGCGACGTGGACCGCAGTTGTCGACTTGCCGGTGCCGCCCTTTTCGTTGGCGAAGACGATGCGATGCGGGCCAAGGGACGAGGCGCTGGACAAGGCTGGTAACTCACGTGGTTGATACGCTGCACGGGCTTGCGAGAGGCGTCCGCCGCCCGTATCGCCCGTGCCATCTGACTTAGTGGAGTGGCTGCCAAGGTGCAAACGATCAACCGGCTGGAAGACCTGCGCAATGCGGTCGACGCGCTCAAAATCGGGGGAAAAACCGTGGCGTTCGTCCCTACCATGGGCGCGTTGCACGAAGGCCATCTCACCCTGGTGCGCGAAGCCAAGGCACGCGCAAGCCACGTCGTTGCCTCGATTTTCGTCAATCCGCGCCAGTTCGGCCCAAACGAGGACCTCGATGCCTACCCGCGCCGGCTCGCCGCCGATGCCGCGCTGCTCGAAGCCGAAGGCGTCGCCGTGCTGTGGGCGCCCACGGTCGATCAGATGTACCCGCAAGGCTATGCCACCAACATCTCGGTTTCGGGCGTGAGCGAGGTTGCCTGCGGCGCCGCGCGGCCCGGCCATTTCGATGGCGTCGCCACCGTGGTGTGCAAGCTGTTCAACCAGGTCCGCCCGGACTTTGCGCTGTTCGGGGAAAAGGACTGGCAGCAGCTGGCGGTGATCCGCCGCATGGCGCGCGACCTCGATCTGACCCAGCCCCACGTCTCGAACATCATCGGCGTCGAAACCGTGCGCGAGCCAAGCGGCCTCGCCCTGAGCAGCCGCAACCAGTACCTGACCGAACAGGAGCGCGAGCAGGCCGCCGGTCTTTCGGCCGCAATGCGCCGCGCCATCGCGGCGATCGAGGGCGGCGCGCCGGTGCCGCAGGCGCTCGCCGCGCTGAACGCCGAAGTGCTCGCCGCCGGGTTCACGTCACTCGACTACGCAGACTTGCGCGATGCGGCGACGCTCGAGGCGATCGACAGCTATGCCGGGCAAAGCGCCCGCCTGCTTGTTGCCGCCCGCATCGGCGCGGCGCGCCTTATCGACAACATGGGAGTGGGCCAGCAATGACCTTGGCAATGACGCCGATTACACCGACCGCCTCGTTCAAGGACAACCTCGCCCTGCTGCCCGCCATCGACGGCATCGCGCGCCTCGATCTGATCGACGCGGCGGGAACGGTCGTGGCGACGATTCCCAACGAAGCAGGCAAGCAAGGCTCGCTCAAGGTCTACAACTACCTGCAGCTCTGCTTCGGCAAGCTCGATGCTGCGGCATCTGCCCATGCCCTTGAGGTTTTCGCCGAACACACGCCCGACGCCCGGGCTCGCCCCGGCGCGCATCCCAACATCGACCGGCTGATCGACGTGATCGAAAAGGGGACTGCGCTGCAGATCAGGGCTGTCCCCTGAACTTGCAGCCGACAGGTCGTCAGAATTCCGACCAGTCGTTCTCCGGTTCAAGTTTCAGGGCAGCATTGCCGGTACTGCGGTAGGGGGATGCCGCAACCGGGGCGGCGTGCAACGAGGGGGCCGGCGCTGCGGGGCGGATCGCGGCGACATTGTCCTGCCCCCCGGCGAACCGCTGCACCACCTCGGTCAGCTCGGCAGCCTCGCGCGACAGCGAACGGGCCGCAGCCGTCGACTCTTCGACCATCGCCGCATTCTGCTGCGTCACCCGGTCGACGTCTGCGACGGTCTGGTTCACGGTGTCCAGACTGTTCGCCTGCTCGCGGGCCGTGGCCGCGATCTGCGAGACCAGGTCGTTGATCTCGCTCACGCGATTGACGATGCCGACCAGAACCGATCCGGTCTGGCTGACAAGGCTCACGCCCGAAGTCACCTGTTCGCCGGATTTCGAGATCAGCGCGCGGATCTCCTGCGCCGCATCGGCCGACCGCTGCGCCAATGCACGGACTTCCGTGGCGACCACGGCAAAGCCTTTGCCGGCATCGCCCGCGCGGGCCGCCTCGACACCGGCGTTTAGCGCCAGCAAGTTGGTCTGGAAGGCGATGCCATCGATCAGGCCGACGATCTGGGCGATCTGGTCTGCGGAAACCGCGATGGCCGACATCGCTTCGACGGCCTTATCGACGACGCTTCCGGCGTCGATCGCCTCGCCCTGCGCCTGCGCGATCGCGTCCCGCGCTTCGTGGGCCGACTGCGCCATGGCGTTCACGCCCTGAGTGACCAGGTTGAGCGATGCCGATGTCTGCTCGATGCTGGCCGCTTGCTGTTCGTTGCGACGGGCGAGGTCGTTCGATGCCGCGTTGATTTCATCCGAGCCGCTCATCACGCTGAGGGCGGCTTGATGAACGCTGCTGATGGCCTTGCCCAGTGCGTCCACAGCCCGATTGAAATCGCTGCGCAAGTCGTCGTAGCCCCCCGGAAGCGGGTCACGAATCTGGCAGTCAAGGCGGTTGTCGGCCAGCTCGCTCAGCGATGACTTGAGCGTTCTGACGACAATTTCCTGTGTCGCCCGGGCCTTGCGGATCTCTATGGCGTTCTCGCTGAAGGTGGCCATGGCCTTGGTCATCCGTCCCACGCAGTCGCGGTAATTGGTGTACCAGATCTCGCTTTCGGTATCGCCTGCGGCCAGGGCTTCCATGCGCACGACGGTGTTCACATAGGGGGCGCATATGCGCTCCCGTGCGATCTCCGTCGTCACCATGATCGCCACTAGTGATGCCAGGCCCAGGCCGAGGCACGCCCAGACCGGCGCCATGTCGAAGGCGGCGAGCGCAGTGCCGGTCAGTCCGACAACCGACAGCAGGGTATATGCGACCAGCAGGGCGCGAAATTTCAGGCGGATCGGCGCCTTTTGTTCAAACCACTCAAGCATTGCGACACCGACTCCCGCCTGGAGGGATCGGCAGCGCGACAAGAACGGATGCGACAATCCCTGACCTGACCGCATCTAGCGGCCGATCGCCAAACAATGCCCAAAAGTGCATACGAGCGTTTACTCAGGACAGTGCCTGAGAAGGGTTCGTTCAATGAACCGGCGGATCGTTCGCCGGTATGGCGGCGACCGGCGCCACCGGTTCGCCCTCGGTCCGGGGCGGGAGCGCGTTTTCGGGCACGTCGTCGATCAGCATGTCGCGAGTGGGCACATGCTCGAGGTTGCGCACGCGGACAGTGATATTGTCGCCATCCAGCGTCAGTTCGTTGAAGCTGGGTGGGGTGGAGCGGACGCGCTGGCTGAGCGTGCCCGCGCCGATCATCCGCACCGGCCCGTTGGCGGTGGGGTGGATCAGGTCAAACGCATCGTGGACGTGGCCTGACAGCACGGCGAGCACGTTGCGCCGGGCCAGTTCGGCCAGCGCATGGTTACCGCCACGGGTCAGCGCCTTGCCACGCGTGCCCGCCTCGACCAGCGGGTGATGGCAGGCAACGATGGCGCGGGTGCCCGGCGGCAGGGCGTCGATCGCGGCAAGGGTCTGTGCCAGCGCGGCCCTGCCGACAGTGCCTTTCGACCAGTTCAGGCGGAACTGCGCGCGTGCGGTTGTCTTCAGCGGCACGATCTTCGCGCCGGGGATCGGCAGCTCCCGCTCCAGCACGCCTTCGATCGAGCGGAAGCGGCGGTAGGGATCGACGAAGCGTTCGATCAGGTTGAAGTAGGGCAGGTCGTGGTTGCCCACTTCGACCGTGACCGGCACGTCCAAAGCCTTGATCCAGTGGCAGGCAGCGGTGAATTCGCGGTGCCGGGCCCGCATCGTCAGATCGCCGGTGATGGCCACGGCATCGGGCTTCTCGCGCGCGATGCATTGCGCCACCCAATCGAGGGCGCGCCGGTCTTCGAGGCCGAAATGGATATCGCTGATGTGAAACAGGCGGGTCATGGCGCTGGGGTGATCGTCGCTGGGCCCGCTGCGGTCAAGCGCCGGGTGTGTTGCCAGGCGCGATAGTCGAGAGGAAGTCGAGCGCGAATTCCTCGCAGGCAACCTCTTCGCGCATGCTGCCTTCGCGCCGTTCGCCGTCGATCATCATGGCGATCGGGCCGTCGCTTTCCAGCGTTGCCAACGAACATTGGCCGAGTTCGTCATGCGGGCCCTGCCGGAAATCGCGCTTCACCAGCATGGCAAAGCCTTGCGCGGCGAACTCGCCCCAGTCGGAAAAGTCGTATCCGTCCACTTCCATGCTGTCCCCTTCGAGCGGGGCCATGCGCACGGCGCGGTAGCCTTCGGGCCGCGCGGCGGTTGCGGGTGCGGCGAGGCGAACGCCCGGTCCTTCGCGGGTTTCGCGCAGGGCCGTTGTGAAAGTCTCGGCAATGGTGGGCAGGTCGAGATCGCGCACGCTTTCGCGCACGTCGGCCCACATCGCGCCGGGGCCGGCCAGCAGTTCGATCAGGGCGACGCCTTGCGAAGTGCGCAGCGCCTGTCGCCGCACGCGTCGCGCCGTGCCGAGCTTGCCGGTCACTTCCTCTGCCGGAACGTCGCCGTGGAGAGATTTTGAGAGCAGGTTCTGCGTGCCGCCGGGAAGGACGAGCAAGCCACCGCCCCAGCCTTCGAGCGCGGAAGCGGCGGCATTGATCGTGCCGTCGCCGGTGAAGACGGCAAGCGTCGCGATCCCCTCTGCTTCAAGCTGCGCGCGCGTCGGCAGGTCCTCGTCGGGAAAGCGGATGACCCGCGCCGGCGCGCACCCGGCAGCCGAGAGCGAGGCGACGAGATCGTCGACCGCTGCATCGCTGTTGCTGCCGCTTGCAGCGTTCGTCACGAGCCAGAGAGGAGAGAACGTCATCACCGGCAGAACCGGTAGCAGGCGCGGCGGTTCCGCAGCGGCTGCACTAAACGCGGTCTGTCAGGATCAGCCAGGCCGAGAAGCTGTTGAGCATGGAATAGATGACGTAGGCGATCGGGCCGCTGACCACGCCTTCGGAGGCAAACAGCAGCGCCCCCAGCAGCAGCAGGAATTCCAGCATCAGCGTGAAGCGGCCGCCAAGGGCGTGAACCATCCACGGCAGCCGGGCCAGCAGGGGGTGCCCGCTATCCAGCATGGCGCGGTGCAGCGCGAAGTTGCCGATGCCCAGAAGGAAAGTGATCAGAATCGCCATGGACTGGACGAGACCTTTAGGGAATCGCCGCAGGATTGTCACACCTGCAGTTCGTGGAGTGGACATTGCGTTTCGTCGGACGGGCTAAACACTTGTCGTTCGTAACGGAAAGCTGGTCGAGACGCGCAAGATTTCATCGACGACCGGGCGTAGCGAAAATGCATGCGGTGCACCGGAAGAGCCGGACCAGCCGCTGAAACGCCCCCCAAGGCCGGTCCCCAGCCGGCACCCGTGTCGAAGGAAGTTGCCATGTTTGCCAAGACCCTGTTCTCCGCCGGCCTCCTCGGCCTCGCCCTTTCCGCCAGCCAGCCTGCCTTCGCCGGCACGCGCCTCGTTGGCTACTCCGATCTCGATCTTACCACCAAGCAGGGCGAGGCCCAGCTCAACGCCCGCCTTCGTCATGCCGCCAAGGACATCTGTGGCCTGAACAAGGCGGACCTGCCGACCAGCGAATGGGAAGCGGCACGCGATTGTTTTGCCCGCTCGATGGCCGATGCCCGCCGCGCCAAGGCCGAAGTGAAGGCCACTGCGCTGGCCGCCAAGAATTCCAAGACCGATCTTGCTGTCCGCTGATCCCGGCAGCTTGCAAACCCGGCGGATCCAGTCCCCCACCGGGTCAAACTCAAGGGACCGTCGCTAGTCCGGCGGTCCTTTTTTCTCTTGGCCTTTTTTCTCTTGGCCCTTTTTCCTGAAGTCCCTCTTTTCTGAAGACCCTTCAGCTAACCTCGCGAAATGCGGCAGGCTTTGGCTCGGCTTCGATCTCGCCCCGATCGCGCCAGGTCAGGTCGTCAGGAGTGAGCTTGCGGCCATCGTGCGAAAGAATGCCGATTGCCGCAATCGGCCTGCCGTCGCGATTGTCGCACAGGACCGGATTGGCGGGCACGCCAAGTTCCCACTTCTCGCCCCACTGGCGCAGGGCCAGCATTGCGGGGAGGAGGTCCAGACCCTTCGGCGTCAGGCGGTATTCGATGCGACGGCGATCATCGGCGCAGTGTTCGCGCTTGAGTATGCCGGCCTCGACCAGCCTTGACAGGCGGTTCGACAGGATGTTCCGGGCGATGCCCAGCGCTTCGAGGAAATCCTCGAAGTGGCGCACCCCGTTGAAGGCGGCGCGCAGGATCATGAACGACCAGCGTTCCCCCATCGCTTCGAGGGCAAGGGGAAGGCCGCACTGGGCAATTTCGCCCAAGGGTTCGCGCAGTTTGTCCATATCGTCTTCTGCATAACCCATCTGCGGCACCTGTTTAAGTTTCTAGTTGCAACCTGAAACCTATATTGATAGGTAGCGATTCGCAACGGAAATAGCATCCTCTCCAGAACCCCGCAATTTCCGACGCCCTTAACAAGGTAATTCAGGGGAAGAACGATGATCTCAGCAAATTCCAGCAGCGCCATGCGCCAGCTCCTCCCGGCAGTCCTTGCACTGGTCGGCACCACGTTCAGCTTTGCAGTCACCGCCAACACGGCCCGCGCCAACACCGGCGGCGCGTTCTATTCGGCCACGCTGACCCGTCCGATGGACGGCATGCAGAAGGTCATCCAGAAGGGCGTGCTGTGGAAGTGCGAAGGCGCCGAATGCTCCGCCCCGCGCGACACCTCGCGCCCCGTGATCGTCTGCGCCCGCCTCGCCCAGAAGGTCGGCCCCGTCGCCCGCTTCGCCACCCCGCAGGGTGACTTGGCGGCCGAGGACCTCGCCCGCTGCAACGAGGCCGCGGCCGGATAAGTCCAGTACCAGTCTCCAGCGCGCACTCCCTCTCGATACCCTGCCGAGTGCGCAATCCCTGACCGTGAAGGTCACATGGGCCGTGAACAGCACGTCTGTTCGCGGCCCCTTTTTTCGCTATGCTCATGCCATGCCTTTGCCCCTCAGAGTTACCGCCCTGCTCGCCAGAGTTGCCCTTCTGCCCCTGACAGTTGGATTTGTGCCGGCACAGGCCGGGGCACAGGCCTTGGCCGCGCCGCAGCTCACCGCCCAAGGCCGCGACGATCTGCGCTGTGCGGCTGCCTTTGCCATTGTTGCACTCGAACAATCGGGGGGCGATGCACTGGAAGGCTGGCCGCCGCTGGCGTTGCGCGGCAAGACCTTCTTCGCTGACACGGGCGAACGCGCAATGAAGGAAGGTGCCCTGACCCGTGAGCAGGTGCGCGACCTGATCGCCGCGCAGGTTCAGGCGCTGCAGACTGCGCCCGATCCCGACAAGGCGCTGTCGGCGCTCGCGAAGCCTTGCCTTGCCCGGCTTGACGCCACCGTGCCGCCGCTGGTCGCGCCGACGCTGAAGCAATGCGCCGCGATCCTCGGCCTCGCCTACAGTGAGGTCCATGCCCGCGAAGGGATGAGCACTTCGGCGCAGGACCTCAAGACGCTGGAATCCGTGCTTTCATCGCGCGAGCGCGAGGCGATCATCGCCGCCGGTGGCAGTGGCGACGATGCAGACCGCACGCTGGCCGAAGCGCGCGAGGCGATGACGGCCGAGGCGGCAGACGGCAAGGGCGGGGTCGACAAGTACGACATCGCGCGCTGCTATGAATTCGCCAAGCCGCAGGAAAAATCGCACTATTGAGCGGGGCGGCGGGGCTTCCCATATTGGCGGCAAAGGAGATCCCCGATGCCTGACAAGATGAACCTGACCGACGCCGAATGGCGCGAGCGTCTTTCGCCCGAGCAGTACCAGATCCTGCGCCAGGGCGGCACCGAGCGCGCGTTTACCGGGGCTTACGAGAAGAACAAGGCACCCGGCGAGTACCATTGTGCCGGCTGCGGCGCGCCGCTGTTCACGTCCGACACCAAGTACGACAGCGGTTCGGGCTGGCCGAGCTTCTATGCCCCGGTCGAAGCCGAGGCGGTCGAGGAGATCGTCGATCGCTCGCACGGCATGGTCCGCACCGAGGTGCGCTGCGCCCGCTGCGACGGGCACCTTGGCCACGTGTTTCCCGATGGTCCGAACCCCACCGGCCTGCGCTATTGCATGAACAGCGCCTCGCTCGACTTCACCCCGAAGGACTGAGTTGAACCGACGGCATTGGCCGTTCGCCGATTTTGCGGTTAACCCTGCGTTACAACTGCCCTATGCAAAGGGCTGCAGATTTGCGTGGACGGCCTGCGCCGATGCCGGAACGAGGCCGAGAATGAGGGAAGCGGTACAAGACTGATGGCCAGACGGGACATTCCCCGCCGCCCCGAGGGCGGCAGGTCGGAGCCGCAACCCAAGAGCAGATCGATGCTGGGCCGATGGGCCCGGCGGCTTCTTGCGTGGGGTGCCGGATTTGCGCTGCTCGGCACGATCGGGCTGGTGGTGGCGGTTGCCGTCACGGTGCGCTCGCTGCCCGGCTATGGCGAACTGAAATCGAGCCAGACCGGCCAGATGATCGTGGTGCGTGCCGCCGACGGGTCCGAGATCGTGACTCTGGGGCCGAGCTACGGCAAATGGATCCCCTACGAGCGCATCCCGCAGGACATGAAGGATGCGATGATCTCGGTCGAGGACCGGCGCTATCGCAGCCATTGGGGCGTGGACCCGATCGGCATCGTCCGCTCGCTGATGGTGCGCGTGGAAAGCGGCACGTGGCGGCAGGGCGGATCGACGATCACGCAGCAGCTGGCCCGCAACATCTTCCTCAACAACACCAAGACCTTCGGCCGCAAGGCGCGCGAATGGGTGCTGGCGCTGGCGCTCGAACAGAAGTTCTCGAAGGACCAGATCCTCGAGCTCTACCTCAACAAGGTCTACTTCGGCGGCGGCGCCTATGGCATCGACAGCGCGGCCCGGAAATTCTTCGGCCATTCGGGCGAGGAAATCACGCTGCCCGAGGCGGCGATCATTGCCGGACTGGTCAAGGCCCCGTCACGCTATTCGCCCACGGCCGATGCCGATGCCGCCGTGGGCCGCGCCGGCGTGGTTCTGCAGACGATGCAGAGCGCGGGCGTGCTGACCGCGCAGGAAGCGCAGAGCGTGGACCTCAAGGCCGTGAAGATGGTCTCGGACAGCGCAGGCCAGAACTCCGCGCGCTATTTCACCGACTGGGCGCTGCCGCAGCTCGACCTGATCCTGCCCGAGAACGACAAGCCGATCGAAGTGTGGACCACGCTCGATCCGATCGCGCAGAAGGCGGCGACCAGTGCCGTGGCGGGATTTGCACCGAAGGGCGCACAGGGCGCACTGGTCTCGCTTGATCGCGACGGCGCGGTCCTCGCCATGGTCGGCGGCACCGATTATGTAAGCTCGAACTACAATCGCGCGGTCAATGCGGTGCGCCAGCCAGGTTCGGCGTGGAAGCTGTTCGTCTACCTTTCGGCACTCGAGGCCGGTTACACGCCGGATGACCGCGTGGTCGACGAGCCGGTGACGATCGATGGCTGGACGCCGCGCAACGATGGCAACCGCTATGCCGGCGAGATCGACCTGCGCACCGCCTTTGCCTATTCCAAGAACACGGTTGCGGCGCAGCTTGGCAATGAAGTGGGCTTCGGCACCGTGGCCAACATGGCGCGCCGCTTTGGCATCACCACGCCGATCAACACCCTGCCTTCGATGGTCCTGGGATCGTCCGAAGCGCGCGTGATCGACATGGTGCGCGCGTTCGCTTCGGTTCAGGCAAAGGGCATGTCGGTAACGCCCTACGGCATCCGCAAGGTGACGACGACCGACGGCGAAGTGCTCTACACCCACCGCACGGAAACCGCGCAGCAGCTCGTCCCGCCCTATGTTGCTGCCGCGATGACCGACCTGATGCAGACCGCAGTCAACATCGGCACGGGCCGCGCTGCGCAGATCGGCAGGCCGGTTGCCGGCAAGACCGGCACGACCTCGTCGAACAAGGACGGCTGGTTCCTCGGCTTTTCGAGCGGGATCACCACCGGGGTGTGGATGGGCCGCGATGATGCCAAGGCCGTGCCTGGCCTGCAGGGCGGCGCCGCACCGGCGCGGGCCTTCGCCGCCTACATGAAGGTCGCGACGCGCAAGCGCCCGGTCGAACAGTTCGACACCGAGCTCAAGCTGCCGGAATGGCAACTCGAACCCGATGATGAGGCGATGCAGGGCAACCCTGACGACTACTTCTATGTCGACGAGCAGGGCAACCTGGTCGACCCGTCGCGCCGGCGTGGCGACGAGGGTGCGATTGACCCCAATGCCCCACCCGAGGGGGTGCCGCCGGAGGTGCCGCAGGCAGCGAACGATGATTTCCTCAACCGCGCCACCGGCCGCCGCGATGGCAACGACCCGGCAGCGGCAGGCGCGCGCCCGCGTCCGACCAATACTCCGCGCCCGGTTCAGGTGCCCTGAGCTATTCGGGCCTGAACCTTTCCGGGCTTGGCGCGTTTGCCTGATTGAGAAGGAAGGCCGCGAGCCTTCCGCCAATCAGGAGACGAGTAATGAGCCTGCTGCAATGGGCCGTCGCAGGAGCGGCGGGATATGCGATCTGGCGCGTGGCGCAAAAGAACCGCGACGAACAGGCACCGGCCGCTTTCGCGCAGGGCGAAGAGGCTGGCGGGAATTTCGCCAAGGTGCGCAGTGCCGGGACCGAGGGCATGCGATCGGACCCCAAGCGCTGGGACAAGGTCGACCAGGCTTCGGACGAGAGCTTTCCGGCGAGCGATCCGCCGGCAACGTATTGATCGGTAATTCGTGTTCTCACATGCAACGGTCGGTCATAACCCCGGCCGTTGCTGCGTGAGCGGAGCCTTACTTGACCACGTCTGCCTCGTGCCACACCACGGCCTGCGCCACCTTGATGCAGTCCATGCCGCCGTCATAGGTCATCGACGGCGAGCCATAGAGACGCCACCCTTGCGCCAAGGCCTCGGACACACGCTCGCAAAAGGCGCGGTCGTCCTTGCCGGTGAGCAGGCGGTATACGGGGCGGTCTTCGGGCGTGTTGTACATGCGGGTCCTCAGCAATCTACCTGCCAACAGAACAGCGCGCCGTCCTCCTCGTCAAGCCGCTCGCCGGTCCTGGCAAAGCCGCCCCGCTCCAGCACGCGCTGCGAGGCGATGTTGTCAGTGCGCGTTTCTGCGTAAAGCGCTTTGACGCGATCGTCCGATTGCGCCCAACCGACCAAGGCCGCCACTGCTGCCGAAGCGTGGCCGCGCCCTTGCGAGCCCGGCGCCACGCCGTAACCGATCTGCAGCCGTCCCTCGTCGAGCACGGACGTGACGGACATCAGGCCGACGAGTTCGTCACCTGCCACGATCAGCCACGCCGAGGGTGTGAACAGCGCGCTGACAGCCTCGGCCAGCCCAGCCAGCATAGCGAGCACTTCCGGTTCGGCCACCGGCGTGTCCGGCAAGGCAACCTCCGGCTCTGGCGGCTGCCCGTCAAGCAGAAGCGCGAAATGCGTCTGCGTAGCCGGGACGAGCCGCACGTTCACTGTCCGACGGTCACAGGATGTACTTCGAAAGGTCCGCATTGCCGGCAAGGTTTGCGAGCTTTTCGGCGACGTAGGCCTCGTCCACCGTCACCGTCTCGCCGGTGCGGTCTTCGGCATCGAAGCTTACTTCCTCAAGCAGCTTTTCCATCACCGTCTGCAGGCGGCGGGCGCCGATGTTCTCGACGCTTTCGTTCACCTGCGCCGCGGTGCGGGCAATGGCGCGGATGGATTCGGGCGTGAAATCGAGCGTGACGTTCTCCGTGGCGATCAGCGCGCGGTACTGTTCGACGAGATTGGCGCGCGTTTCCGAAAGAATGCGCACGAAATCGTCCTCGGACAGTGCCTTGAGCTCGACACGAATCGGCAGGCGGCCCTGCAGTTCGGGCAGCATGTCGCTGGGCTTGGCCACGTGGAACGCGCCCGAGGCAATGAACAGCACGTGGTCCGTCTTCATCGGGCCATACTTGGTGGCAACCGTCGTGCCCTCGATCAGCGGCAGCAGGTCGCGCTGGACGCCCTCGCGGCTGACCGAACCGCCGCGCACGTCCGACACCGCGATCTTGTCGATCTCGTCGAGGAAGACGATGCCGTTGGTTTCGGCATTGCGGATCGCCTCGCGCGCGACGTCGTCCTGGTCCATGCGCTTTTCGGCTTCTTCATCAACCAGCTTGTCCCAGGCATCGGCCACGCGCATCTTGCGGCGCTTGAGGTTCTGCTTGCCGAACGCCTTGCCCATCATGTCCGACAGGTTGATCATGCCGATGCCGCCGAGCATTCCGGGGATCTCCATCGGCGCGGATGGTGCGTCCTCGACCTCGATCTCGACTTCGACGTCGTTCATCGAGCCATCGGACAGCCTTGCCTTGAAGCTTTCGCGCGTGGCTTCGCTGGCGCCATCGCCGACCAGCGCCTTGAGCAGGCGGTCCATCGCCGCCTTGCTGGCCGCATCGCGCACGGCCTCGCGGCGGCGCTCCTTTTCGAGCCGGATCGCCTCTTCGACCAGATCGCGGGCAATCTGTTCCACGTCGCGGCCGACATAGCCGACCTCGGTGAACTTGGTCGCCTCGACCTTCACGAACGGGGCATCGGCCAGCTTGGCGAGGCGGCGGCTGATCTCGGTCTTGCCGCAGCCCGTCGGACCGATCATCAGGATGTTCTTCGGCGAAACCTCGTCGCGCAGGTCTGCCGACAGGCGCTGGCGGCGCCAGCGATTGCGCAGGGCCACGGCAACCGCCTTCTTGGCATCGGTCTGGCCGACGATGTGTTCGTCCAGCGCGCGGACAATGGCTTTGGGGGTAAGGGAATCGAGCATCAGATTTCCTCGACCGTCACGCGGTCGTTGGTGAAGACGCAGACTTCGGCGGCGACCTGCATGGCGCGGCGGGCGATCTTCTCGGCGTCGTTTTCGTAGTCGGTCAGGGCGCGCGCGGCGGCGAGGGCATAGTTGCCGCCCGAGCCGATCGCGGCGATTCCCGCTTCGGGTTCGAGCACGTCGCCATTGCCGGTGAGGATCAGCATGGTCTCGGCATCGGCGACGATCATCAGCGCTTCGAGATTGCGCAGGTACTTGTCGGTCCGCCAGTCCTTGGCGAGTTCGACCGCGGCGCGCATGAGCTGGCCGCGATGCTGTTCGAGCTTGCGCTCGAGCCGTTCGAACAGGGTGAAGGCGTCGGCAGTGGCGCCTGCAAAACCAGCGATGACCTTGCCGTCCCCGATCCGGCGGACCTTGCGGGCGTTCGGCTTCATCACCGTGTTGCCCATGGAAACCTGGCCGTCACCCGCAATGACGGTGCGGCCGTTCTTCTTCACCCCGATGATGGTGGTGCCGTGCCACTGGATAAGGCCGTGGCTCGCCCTGCTATCGTCCATCGCCGCGATATGAGGAGCGCGGCGGCGAATTCAAGCGCCGGAGCCTCAGCTGCCGTTGGGACCGGTGCCGGTGGGCGCACCGCCGCCCGCGCCGCCGGGGATGGCGCCAACCGCGCCGATGTTGCCGAACAGGTCCTGGAAGAAGCTGCGGTCACGCCCGAGGGTCGGCGTCTTGTCGCTTTCAGGCGAAAGGCGGACGACCTTCTCCATGCCCTGGCGGGCCAGCGTGCTGACATTGCCGCGCGCGTCGAAATCGACGACGATGACGCTCTGGTCCGAGGTTTGCGGACGGGTGAACGGGCGCTGCCGGGTGTTCTGGGCAACGTAGTACCAGGTCTGGCGGCCAAACTGGCTGGTGAAGGTCGGGCGGCCCAGCGTGCGTTCGACGGAGAGCTTGTTGTCGACGCCGGGCTGGACCGAAGCGACCAGCGCTTCGTCGATGATATAGCCGCGATGGTCCTTGATGCTGGCGCAGCCGGACGCGGCTACGCCGAGGGCGAGCACCGCCGCACCCTGCACCATCAGCCGCATGTTCCGCATTCGCAAACTCCGCTCTTCACTTATCGCCGTCATGCCCGTTTGCATCGGGAATGCACAGCCTATATCGCCGAGACCAATTGGGCGACCCTTAGGGTCCAATGTGGAATACCGCAATGCCGCCCGCAAGCAGCCTGCTGGACGGCCGAGATTTAATCGCCCCTGAACGGGCGGAACGCCAAGGAATGCCGAGATGTCGCTTCTTACCAAGCTGTTCGGACGCAAGCAGGACGATCGCGCCGTGGCGCGGCCCTTGTGGCACCGCACGGTGGAGATCGCGCGCGAGAAGGAGTGGTACCGGGATTGCGGCGTGGCCGACACGGTGGGCGGGCGATTCGACATGATCACGCTGATCCTGTCGGTCGTGCTGATCCGCATGGAGCGCGACGCGGAACTCGTCGAGCCTTCGGTGCGGCTGACCGAACTGTTCGTTGAGGACATGGACGGACAGCTGCGCGAAAGTGGCGTGGGCGACGTGATCGTGGGCAAGCGGGTCGGCCAGCTGATGAGCGTGCTGGGCGGGCGCCTGGGTGCCTATCGCGAGGCGCTGGCATCGCGGGACGAGGCGCTGATGGCCGAGGCGATCAGTCGCAACGTGACCCTGCACGACGGCATCGATCCGCTGCTGCTGACGCGGCGCGTACGCGCTTTCGCCGCCGGGCTGGACCTCGTCCCGGCATTCCGCGTTCTCGATGCGGAGATCGGAAAATGACCATGAATCCGGAGTTTTCGCGCATCATCGACATCCGACAGGTGAACGATGAACCCATCGTGCTTGAGCCGACCGAGGCGGAGCGCAAGCGTCTCGCTGCGCGTTTCCAACTCTCGGAGGTGAAAGCCATGCAAGCGACCATCTCGTTGCGGCAGGAGGGCAACTCCGTGGAGGCCAAGGGCCAACTCGACGCCTCCATCATGCAGGCCTGCGCCATCTCGGGCGAGGACTTCCCGGTGACGATCAGCGAACCCATCGCGCTGCGCTTCGTCCCCCCCGGCGCGGCCCACGATCCCGACGAGGAAATCGAGATCACCGCCGACGATTGCGACGAGATCGAATTCGAGGGGACAAGCTTCGATCTGGGCGAGGCCGTGGCGCAGAGCCTGGCGCTGGCGATCGATCCGTTTGCCGAAGGGCCGGATGCCGACAGGGCGCGCGCCGAGCACAATCTCGGCGGCGACGTTGCCAGCGGTCCGTTCGCTGCGCTTGCGGCGCTCAAGAAGGACTGATCGGTTGGCTGGACCCCCGGGGCGCGGTCGGGACCTGACGAGCGGGCCGATCCTCAAGACGCTGGTGCTGTTCTCGGCACCGACGCTGGCATCCAACATCCTGCAATCCCTCAACGGCTCGATCAATTCGGTCTGGGTGGGGCGCATGCTGGGCGAGGGCGCGCTGGCGGCAACGGCCAATGCCAACGTGGTGATGTTCCTTGTCTTTGCCGCAGCGTTCGGCTTCGGCATGGCGGCTACGGTCAAGATCGGGCAGGCTTTCGGCGCGCGCGACGTGCTGGCGGCGCGGCGGACGTTCGGCTCGGCGGTGGGCTTCTGCGTGCTGCTTTCGCTGCTGGTGGGCACGCTGGGCTGGGTCTTCGCGCCCGAACTGCTGACGGCGATGGCCGCGCCGGGTGAGACTTATGCCTATGCGCTGACTTACCTGCGGGTGATCTTCATCGCCATGCCGGCCTCGATGATCACGGTGATGCTGGGCATGGGCCTGCGCGGCGGAGGCGATGCGGCAACGCCGCTGAAGTTCATGGTGCTGTCGTCGGTGCTGTCGTCGGTGCTCGACGTCTGCCTCAACCCGCTGCTGATCGGGGGTTTCGGGCCGATCCCGGCCATGGGCATCGCCGGAGCCGCGCTGGCGACGGCGATTGCCTCGTTCGTGTCGATGGCGGGCATAGTCGCCTACGTTTACGTCAAGGACCTGCCGCTGCGGCTGAAGGGGCCGGAGCTGAAATGGCTGTGGCCGCGCCGGGACGAGCTGGGCTATATCCTGACCAAGGGCCTGCCGATGGGCGCGCAGATGCTGGTGATTTCGGCTGCAGGCATCATCGTGATCGGGCTGGTCAATCGCGAGGGGCTGCTGGTCAGCGCGGCCTATGGCGCCGCCCTGCAGCTGTGGACCTACCTGCAGATGCCGGCGATGGCAATTTCCGCCGCGGTCAGCGCGATGGCCGCGCAGGCAATCGGCGCGGGCCTCGACGAGCGGCTCCACCGCATCTCGCGGGCGGGCGTCATGCTGAACCTGACGATTACCGGTGCGCTGTGTGCGCTGATCCTGCTGTTCGACCGACCCGCGCTGGAGCTGTTCCTTGGCGCGGCCAGCCCGGCGGTGGACGAGGCGCGCCATATCCAGTTCCTGGCCAGCTGGAGCTATATCCTGTTCGGGATCACGATGGTGCTGTTCGGCACGATGCGTGCGGGCGGGGTGGTGTGGACCCCGCTGATCATCCTGTCGATCGCCATGTATCCTGTGCGGCTGGGCTTCTATTACGCCTTCTACCCGAGCCTTGGCGCGGACGCCCTGTGGCTGGCATTCCCGGTCAGTTCAGCGGTTGCAGTGGCGCTTTCCGTCTACGCCTATCGCCAGCCACAGTGGCGAGATCGTGCTCGCGCCGTGCCTGACGAGGAGTGCGAGGAGGAAACCCACGCCGACGCGGACCCTGCCGGACGCATGGCACCGAGCATCTAGGCGGCGTGGACAAATTCCACAACGCCACGGTTGCCCTGTAAAAGGCCTTGG
>OFDC01000414.1_pt1 | contig 33244 bp, 36 predicted proteins | sample 1520941 | NCBI WGS metagenome assembly OFDC01 (sample SAMEA94258168, study PRJEB24077) | hot springs metagenome | biome: Aquatic biome; feature: Water | place: India | collected 2012-12-06 | depth 5 m | reverse complement strand
CCACCGGACCGCGCCGGCCCGACACGGTCTCTGCAATTGCAAACGCGACAAGCATTTGTCTTGTTGCAGTTGCGGCATGGTCTTTTAAGGGCGCTTACCTAACTCGCTCCATTATAGAGCCAATTCGGCAAATTTAACTCGCCGAAATATTGACAGAATGTCTTTATTCAACAATCGTTTGCTCTCTTGGCTTCGGGGGCGGCTTTGATGCGCATGCAGCGACTTCTGATCGATCGAAGTACGCTCGACCTGATCGTCTCCGACGGCAATGATTTTCTCAATGTTCTGAATGCCGCCGGGCTGCTCCAGTCCGCCAATCTGATGATGGCGGTACTTCAGCAACTCGAGATAGACCGCTCGAGATTGTTCGCAGACGACCAGCCTGCCGCACCAACCAACTAGCCCTGGCCCATGTTCCGCGCAGCAACGCCGAAGGGGATGAGCCGCCCGTCCGCGCCGGCCTCGCGCGTCCCCTGTCCGTAGCGGCGGCCATCGATCACCAAGGTCGGCGCAAGGCGGGCGACCGCGGCAACCTCGCCTTCGTGCGATCCCATCCCGGCGATCGCGGCAAGCACCGCCTCGCGGGCCGAGTAGATGTCTTCGCGCATCAGCAGGCGCGCCATCGAGGCCGAGCGCTCGGCAATGGCGGCCGCGATCTTCTGGTGCATCCGGAACGACTGCTCGGCATCCTCGGCGCGCTGCGACCAGGCGATCCGGCGGTGAAGCGCGTTGGGCAGCGCCATCCGCGCCATCTCGGCGACCTGCGGGATGCGCGACATGCGCATGACCTCGATGTGGAAGCGCAGGTTCTCGTGGATGACGCGCTCGAGGTCTTCGGGGCTGTCAGGCGCCGCCTCGCAGGCCTCGGCTGCGAGCGCCCCCAAGAGCGAAATCTCGGCCGCACTGGCGCGTGTCGCTGCCCGCGAAGCGGCGTGTCCCTCAAGGTTGGCGCGCATTTCGAAGAGATCCTCGACCTCTTCGGCTCCCCAGGTGCGCACCGTGAACTCGCTGCGTGACTGCCGGGTCACGTAGCCCTCGAAGGCCAGTGCATTGAGGACTTCGGCAACGGCGGCAGGGCGGCATTCGTAAAGCTCGCCAAGCTCGCCCTTGGGGATGATTTGGCCCGGCAGATAGCGCGCCGACAGCACCCCGAGCCTGAGTTCGAGGAACATGCGTTCGGTAAGTGAATGCGCCTTGACCAAGTGACGAGCCCCCATGGGCGAGTTCTGGCCCGCCGCGTAATTTGCCCTTCCATAGCACAGGACCGATTTGATTTCCGAATCCTGCCGCTTCCGATTATCCCGTTTTTGGCAAGAGGGAGTAGTTCGCGGCCTTGGGAACGCAGACGAAATTGGAAGGTGTACGAACAATTGCGTGTCCGGCGCGGCACGTCTTTTTGCTGCTTCGCGAACCCCACAAACGTCGCCGTTTCGACAGTCCTTCCGATATTCCTGGCCTCAACACGCTCACGGCGGACAGCGCCGAGCATTTTGCCCAGGAACTCGTTGATCTCGCCCTCCTCACCCGCGATCACGGCCGCTATTCGATCAACGATTGGACCATCGAGCGGATTGTCGAGCATCTCGTCCTGGCCGGCGCGATCCAGGCCATGGCCGCCGCGCAGGTCGCGGGCGCCGCAGACAGCGCGGACTTCGCCCATCTCGAGAGGCTGAACGGCGTGATGCGCGGCATGGACGACCGTGATCCTGCCAACCTCCTCGCTGGCGCCTACATCGACTATCAATGGCACCTTGAACTGGTGCGCATCAGCGGAAATCGGGCAGCACTTGCCGCTTATTCCAGGGCGATCCCGCCGGCGGTGTGGATTGCGGGGGCGAACTTCTTCCAGCTTGAAGAAGCACGCAGCTCATTGACCGAGCACGAGCGCCTCGTTGCCTACATGAAGGCCGGCGACACTCTTCGGGCGCGCGATGCGGTGGCGTTTCATTTCGAGGAGGCCGCATCCCAGATCCGGCGGGCCGGCGAAGCACGCGTCGAGACTTATCCCGTACCTGCGCCATGATTGAAAATCCTGTCAATCCTGCGCCCGCGTCTGCGGACATTCCAAAACGGCAGGACGCGAAATGAATAAGCGCGGAAGCCGACGGAACGCGGCCATTCAGTAGTTTGAGATAACAGGCGGCACGCCCGCCGCCTTTGCGCGCGCATCGGCCCGCTTGAGTGCGGATCGTTTGCCCGCAGCGCGCCGCCCGCCGCCATTACGGCAGGACTCACCCGCCAGCACCGCGTCATCGGGTGCCAGCGTAGCCTTGCGCGCGTTCACGCCTGCAAGGTAGCCGGTGAGTTCAAGCGTCTTCATGACTTACCAGATAGTCCCAAGTGCGCCGGATTGCCAGATTCTTCGAGGATACGGCGATGGAGGTAAGCAAGGTCCAAACCCTCGGCGAGAGCATAGAGTGCGCGCGCCTGCTCCAGCATGGACATGTCACCGCCGGCAACTTCGTGCTGGCCAAGCCGATCTGCGATCATGTCTTCGATAGCAGGCAAGACAATTGCCGCACCCTCACGAACCGTGAGTTTAAGGCACCGCGCCTTGTCCGCGCGTCCATCAAAATAGGCGCCCGAAACCTGCTCGACCGCGAATTGCGGATGAGCCGGGTGATACCATCCCCCCCGCCCATGCAAGGCTTTTTCATCATCTTCAAAGCCCGCCGCAGCCATGGCCTGGTCGAACGCAGTATCATTGCCGGCGACCACGTCGAAGTCCGCCGACATGAATGCGCCGTCTGTGTGAATCGCGGCCGCCGCCCCGCCGACCAAAATGGCCACGCCGCCGGTTGCCTTCTCATAGGCAGAAAAAGCATCGGCGAGCGGGGCAAGTGCAGCGAGATATTCGGACGGCAAAGACATTTCAGGACGCTGTTTACGCCTGAAAAGCTCATTGTCATAGCTGCGGAACGAACGGCCGATTTCACGAGACTTGGTCTGGGCGCCGAATGTTCAGATCTAAGGCATTTCACGCCGCAAGCGTCATAGAGAACTGCCATGCCATCGGGACTATTCTACCCAAATTGCAGGCACTCCAGCGCGCACGCGCTGCAAGGTGAGGGGGTGTGGGGCGTGGTGCGGGGGCTCCAATTGTTCCTGGCACATGATTGAAAAACCAGTCCGTTCGGGGTAATCATGGTCAGGGCGAGGAGACCCTCGATGGACCATGATCGCTACGGACTGGATGGAACCCCAATCTATTCTCATGGGGTAGACGTGGACCCCGTAACGGGCGAGCCGCTCGGCGGACAAGGGACAAGCGGTCGATTTGCCTTTGAGCCGAACACGATCGTGTTTGCGCTTCTCGCAGTGAGCTTCGTGGTCTTCTTCATGATCGAAGCCCGCGTCTTCGGATAATTGTCAGGTCCGACGTTTGGCAACGTGGAGGTGGTCCCTCGCGGAATCGTCCGGGAACCGCTCGAACTGGACAGCATAAGCGCTTCCGAGACGGCTCTGGACCTTGGCCGCCCATTGCTCGCCCTGCTCATTCGAGATGTTGTTCCCGCGAAAATCGAGCGCGCGATCGTCGTAATGGGCCGACCCGGCCTTGTGCTGGGTGCTGTCATTGCCCGAGGTCACCACCGGCGTGGGCAGGCCAAGGGACCTTGCTTCGTCGGCCACCACGCCCATTGCCGGCACGAGCGCGCCGTCCATGTGACCGAGGCGCGCGCCGGGCTTGACCTTGATGCCAAGATCCTTGGCGAGGGCTGCCCCATCGACCGGTCCATCGGGGATAGCCATGAGCGTTCCCCCTTCGAGCGGCGAGGGCACAAGCGCCGGGGCAACCGTCCCCGACGGCAGGCGCGGCGTGCCCGGCATGCCGAGGTCGCCGTTCGAGCCCAGCGCCCCTGCCCCCGCGATCCCCGCGACGTCGCTCAGCTCGTTGATGCGATGGGCGCGAAGATCACCCATCAGGTCGTCCATGATAAAGGCGATGGCCTGATCGCGGCGCGAGACGTCGCGGTATTCGAGCCGCGGGTTGGACAGGTCTGGCAGGTGCCATTCGGGATGCTCGCGCTGGAGCGTCTCGTAACGGTCCTGGATGAGGTTCGACATGTCGCTCGAGATCTGGAATCCATGGGTCTCGGCGTAACTTGCCTCCGACATCATCCGGCTGCCGATCTCGCGGTAGCGCGCGGCAGCTGCCCGTCGTTCCTCGGCTTCCGACGTGCGCCAGTCGGTTCCATCGGTGCTGGTGCGCGAGCGCGAATGGTCGGTGTAATCGGAGCTCTGGTTGTAGGTGCCCGACGACTGGGCATCGCCGCTCGAGCCGCTGACAACCACGCGGTTGCTGGTCTCGTCTGATTTGTCGGTCCCACGGGTGGTTTGATTGGTTGAGGAACGTTCTGACGAGGCGCGTGAATCTTCTCCCCATTCCTTCCGGCCATAGCCATTTACGCTTAGTGATCCCGAGAGGCCGGCGCCCTTCCCGCCCTTTGTCGTGCCAGCGCCACCGCCATCTCCGGCTCCAGGTGTGCCGCCGCCCAGTCTGCCGCCCAGTCCCAGGGAATAGCCGAAAGTGCGGTTCTCGAAGTCGGAGTAATTCCTGCTGTTCCCCTCCCGCAGGATCAGGTCGTTGTTGGTAATCTCGCGGGTCGAACTGCCCGAGGCGCCCTCCACCACCAGGTTACCCCCGACATTGTGCGTGTCCGAAGCCCTTGAGCCGTTCTCGCGGCGCGAGCCCGATACGTCGCTGGTCGCGGTGACCGCGCTGCCGAACCTGCCCTTCGAACTGGTCCAGCTCGTCGAGGTGCCGTTCTCGATTTTGTCAGCCTCGTTCATGTACCACTGGCCCTGCGAGCGCAGGTCCGTGGCGTAGCCCCGCGTCATGGTCGGCTTGAACGGCAGCTGCGAGATCGCGGCATTGGTGTCGATCACCGTATGGCCTGAGCCATATTCGTTGAACATGCGGCCATCGGCTTCGCGGAAGCCCGAATGCGCGCTGCCCGCGAGCAGGTTAGGCGCCGTGTTCCACTGCGACATCTGGCGGTTGTCGGCATTGAGATTGCCGTAGCTGACGTCGCCATAGGCATAGTTGCCGGTGGTCCGCTCGAGCGCGGCGGCATCCGAGCCCGCCTGGACTGGCGCGAGCATCGAGCCGAGGTTGTTCGCGACCGACATGGTGCCGCGCATCACCATCAGCGCCAGCACTGGCACCGACATCATCAGGAACCCCGCCATGGTAGCGACGTCCTGGTTGACCGCATCGATCCCCGCCCAATTGGCGAGGTTCACGCTGCCGGCGGCAAGGGCGTTGGTCTGGCTGGCGAGCCGGTCCATGATGAACGAGTGGATGAGGACGTAGATCGGCCCCCAGGCCGACAAGTAGAAGAACCCCGAGAAGTACCCCTTCAGCGTCGCAATTCCCGTGCGCGGGAAGAGCAGCAGCGGAAAGACGATCGGGAACAGCGCGTAAAACACCACCGTCAGCACGACGCCAAGCACCGGGATCCAGATCAGCCCCTGCTCAGCCGCGGTCGTCATCGCGTTACGGGTCTGGGTGTCGGCGCGCTGCAGCGCGAAGGAATCCGCGTCCGCGTTTCCAAAATCGAGCTGCGCGGCCTCGAAGGCATCGACCATGCTCTTCTGCTTGAAGAACTGGTTCCGGGTCATCGCCGTGCCGGTCAGGAGCTGCGAAACCACCGGTACATCGGCGGCGAGCTTTGCTCCGGCGGCAGCCTGGGTGAGCTTGGGATACATGGTGTGGGCAAAGGGCAGCGCGTAGGCATTGATTTGCGCATCCCACTGGTTGTTGATCAGCGTCCAGGCCTCGGCGCAGGTCTTGCCCTCGATATCGACGGTGCCCGCGCCGGTGTCGGTCAGGTACTTCATGCCGCGGTTGGTCGCGGCATTGACCCCGAGTTCGGCCCAGAGATCGGGCGCTTCGCTGAGCAGCTTCAGACTCTTGGTGCCGAGCAGGATGTCATAATAGGCGCACTGCTTGAGATAGCCGTCGACGTTCGCCTTGAACACTGGATCGCGGATCTCGAAGCCGCGCACCTTGTCCCACATCCGCGCCCCGTAGACGAAGCCGCCGGTCGAGTAATTGAGCGCGGCGGGCATGACGAAGACCGTCTCGGCTGTGCGGGTCAGATAGTCGCTGACCTGGCTGGTGAACGAGGCCATCGCGGCAAGGCCGATCGGCACGTTGGCAACGGTGGCCGGCGCAAACCCCGGGTTGATGCGGTCGGTGACCTTCACCGTCACGGTCGGAACCATCAGCACGAGATAGATGAGCGTCGACTGGATGAACCAGCGGAACCAGGCTCGCCAGTCGAGATCCATGGCGGTGACAAGCAGCGCGTAGATCAGCCCCATCACCATGCACACGCGGATCAGCGCCTTGAACCCGCCCGCGCCGGTCCAGGCGGCGATCGCGTTGAAGGTGTTGACGAGGTAGTCGCCGCCCCCGACCGTGAAGACCTCGAGCATGAGGGGTACCTTCCTTCTTCGCGGGCCTACTGGACCTGTTGGTTGAGGGTGCGCGAGAAGCGCAGCGCCGCCGACATCTGCGGGGAGAGCTGCGTGCGCAGGGTCTTCTCCAGCATCTGTGTGCGTTGGATCAGCGCGAAGGTCTGGTCGAAACGCTGCGAGGTGCGTGCAGCGATCCCGAGGAAGTTGCGCCGGGTCTCGTAAAGCCCCTCGCGCCACTCGCGTAAGGAATCCGCGTCCGCCCCGTTGAAGTCCGAGCGGGCATTCACCGCCATGTCGATGAACCGCATGGTCATGGTGGTGACGAGATCGACCGCGACGATTTCGGAGAGGTCGTTGATCTCCTGCGCGGAGATGCCGAACTCGGCCGCGGCGCTCACCGTGATGATCTTGTAGACCGGCACGCTCGCCATGCCGAGCAACTGGACCTCGGCCGGGGTCAGCGAAGCGCCGGGATCGCGCACCTTCAGCGCCATGCTCTCGATCAGGGTGCGGACCCGCGCCTTGATCGCCGCATTGGGCCCGATCACCATGTCGGTCTCAGTGGGCGCCATGCACTTGGTGGTATCGCCCCCGCAGCTCCAGTACTTGTGCGGGGTAGCCGAGGTGCCATCGAGCATGGCGCTGATCAGCGCCGGATCGGCGGGGCCGATGAACTGCACCCGCGGTTTGCCGCCCGAACCCTGCGGGTCGTAGATCACCGTGCCGACGAGCGTCATCAGGAACTCGCGGAACTGGGTGTCGAACCCGCCGTACTTCTTGCCAAGCGCCTCCCAAGTATAATTGTTGGGCATCCCGGCCTGTTCCTTCATGTCCGGGTCGGAATTGGCGCTCTTCAGCGCCTCGCGCTGGCCGCCGTTGTTGCACTGCTGGCGCGCGCGGGCCCAGTCAGCGACCGCGCCCTGGCTGTTGGCGATCGCCTCGCAGATCACCGAGGACGCCGTGTCGGTCTTGGGCCACAGCCCGCCGACCAGCGCCTGCGCGGTCTCGCAGGACGAGATGTTCATCTGGTTCATCTGCTGAACCTTCTGCGCAAGCTCATCCATGACCTTGCCGATCTCGGGCGAGATCGTGTCGATCGCGAGCTTGAAGGCGAAGCCGAGCGCATTGTTCGCGGTCGCCTTGAGCATGGCGACGAGTTCGGCGGTGTTGATGAACGAGAAGCTCCCGGCAAAGAGGTCGATGCCGCCGCAGCCAGCGCGCGCATGGGGCAGCTGGATATTGAAGGGCTGGATGTTCTTCTGGGGGAAGCGCGACCAGACCGAACCCATCGAATAGTAGCCCGCCGACTGGCCCTGGTAGGCGCTGGGGCCGGTGACATTGGCCTGGGCGCCCATGTCCGACATGAAGTTTTGCATTTCGCCCTCAACCCCGGCCACGGCAGGGGCTGGCGACGCCAGCAGGACGGCCGCGCCGAGCACGGTGCCAAGCGCGCGGCGCGAGACCTGGTTGAGCCGCGCGCGCATCAGTAGTCGCTCCCGGGCTGAACCTGGGTCAATTGGAACACGCGGTCCATGATCTCGTCCTGGCTGAGGATGCCGTAGCCTATCGGCATTGGCTGCTTGGTGACGGAATCGAACAGCACCAGCGCCGGGACTTGGCGTTCGGTGCCCATCCCAAGCTTCTCGTACTGGCCGCTATCGACCATGTAGCCGGGGAATGTCGCCGACGGGCCGCCATCCATCGAGACAGCGAGGACGGCGAGGCCGTACTTGTCGCTGATTGCTTTCAGGATCGGCGAGAAGATGTCGCAGGCGCCGCAGCTCGACGAGAAGAAATAGAACACCCCGTAGCGCTGCGAGAGCGCACCCATCACGCGGTCGCGGTCGCTCTTGCGCTGGTCGATCCACGCGCGCTTGCCGAGGGTCGAGACCGGGCGCTGGAGTGTGTAGTCGAGCCCTGGGTCCTGCCAGAGCGCGCGTTGCCACACGTCGGCGAACATCGAGGAGCGGTCGAGCTGCTCGCGCTGGAAGCGCACATAGGCGGTGACGTTTTCCGGGCTCGGCTCGAGGATCGCGCGTGCCTTCAGCTCCTCGAGCTGCGTGCCGATCGCGGCGAGGCGCTCGCGCGCCGGGGGCTGCGCGGTTGCAGCGGCCTTGCGCGGTTCCTCCTTGGGCTTTTCGCAGTAGAACCAGGTCCCGAGCTTGCGCTCCTTGCAGTAGAGCGCGTCCTCGGACTGCTTGACCTCGACGCCATCCTCATTGGCGGCGTGGAGCGGGGCCGTGCCGCTAAGCGCCAGACTGACGCCGAGGCACAGGGCGGCAATGCGGCGTCTGTACATATGGCGGGGGTTCATGATCCGCTCCTCTCAAATTCCTTGATCAGTGAGATGAAGACAGCGAGGTCGAGCAGGCGGCGGCCGCCGTCGAGCATTCGCACCAGCGCGTGGGTGAACGGAGTGAGCGCTGCGGTGCCCGCGTCGCTCAGCGTGTAGGTGCCGGCACCCGGTGCGCCCCAGCCCCGGCCGAGCATGGCTTCGAGCGGTGCCTTGATTGCGCGAGAGCGCACCGGTCGGTCGAACCAGGCTGAGAGTTCGGTCGCCAGCTCGCCCGCACTTTGCGGCGCGCGCCGGGATAGCGCCATACCCAGGCAGAACTCGACCATGCTCATGTCGGCGAGCGCGCCGACGGCGCTGAGCGGGACAACCTTGGCGCCCGGTTCTGAAGGAGGCGAGGGGCCCCCGTCGCTAGGGCTTGTGGGCGGCATAGTAGGCCTCGATCTTTGCCTGAATCTCGATGAGCGTGGCGGCTTCGTCGGGGAGCTTCGCTGCATCGACGAACTCCGCGTAGATCTCCCGGAAATCCATCACCGAGAGGTCGAGCTGCTGGAATTCGAAGATGGTGAACCCGTCGCAGATCGGCTTCTTCGGCGTGCCCCAGGTCTTGCCGATCTGCGGGCGGCCCTGCTCCTGGAGGATCCGGCTGATCTTCGACTGGAAGCAGCAATAGACGTCGCGCTTGGTGAGGCAGATGCCAAGGAAGCTCGACGAGCAGTAAGTGCCGATCTTGTGGCACAGCCCCGCATCGTCTTTCTGGTCGAGCAGGACCTCGGAGGGGCTGCACAGCAGCGGGGTCAGGAGCGGCACGCCTTTGCCAGAACAGCAGTTGGCCAGCCCGAAGACCTTGTGCGCGCAGCTTTCGGCAGTGCCCTTGAACAGGGTGAGCGTGCTCTCGTCGAACTCCGCGTTGGCTTGCCCGAGCGCATTCAGCGCCACGACCGCATCCTTGAACTCGTCGGATGCTTCGCGCACGATCGGCTCGCAGTCGCCATTGACGCAGTAAACGTCGCCGCCGCAGATGTATTGCGCGGGCTGCTGGGTGCTCCCCGGGATCGGGCACTTGTAGACCCGTTCGGCAACCTTGCACGAACCGTCGCCGCTTGGCGGATCGTCGAGACAGGTCTCGTGGTCGAAACTGCAGCCGGGCGTCGCCTCAAGCTTGCCGCAATCATTGCCGCCGCCAACCACGGTCTGGCACTGGTAGGTCTTTATGCTTTCCCAGCAGGGCCGGGTCACCGGCACCCCGTCGATCAGCCGGGTCTCGCCTGGCGCGGTGCAAGTCTCGCTGGCGAGCGTGCAGGTGCCGAGATCGACAGAGCAGGCATTGTCGGTCCAGGTTTCGGTGAACCACTTCGAGATCGAGCTTTCGGGCACTTGTCCCGCGACATTGGAACTGCAGGCATAGACCTCTTCGGGGGCGGCCGGCTGGACGCAGGTCAGATAGCCCCCGCCGCCGAAAGGATCGCCGACAAAGTCCCAGGTCTTGCACAGCTGCCGGTCGGTCAGGCCTGCGGCACTGGCCGTTGTCCGGGTGCAACTGGGTTCAGACGCGAGCGAGCCGCACTGCTGGAGCCCGGTCACATATTGCAGCGGGAAGCCGGTCACCGGATCAAAGGTCAGCGCAGCGGTGATCCCTTCGCTGTTGCAGCGATAGACGTTGCTGACGACCTGGAAGGCATTGGCCGGCGGCGGCTTGGGCACCGTGCCCATGAGATAGACGTTGGGATCGCTGACGGAGCCGTCGCAGTCGTAATAGTCGACGGTGAGATTATACTGCGGCAGCGGATAGGTTGCGGTCTTGCGGCATAGGCCATTGCCCTCGAGTGAGGCGCAGCCGGCAAAGCTTGGGCTTGTGACGCAGAGGTACTGGTAGAGCGTTTCGTTCCAAGCCGAGACCGAGAGGCTGCGAGTGCAGGTCTTGGGTTGTTCCACCACGGTCGATCCGACATTGCAGGTCCACTCGGCCATGTTCGCCACGCCCGAGCCCGGGGGCAGCGGCACGCAGTTTCCCGTCGAGCCGTCTGCGCTCATGCCTTGCAGATAGGCGTTGGGATCCGCGGTGACCGTGTTGGCGCGCGAGAGGTCGCTGCGCTTCACATCGACAGTCGGCCGCGTCGTAGAATTGGCGGTGCGATAGGCATCGCTATTGTAGCCGGCCGCCGCCCCGTCAGCATACATGTTGCCGGGATTGTCGTAATACTGGGTGAGTCCGGGGTAGTTCGCCTGATAGCCTGGAATCTGCCCTGCAGCCCCCGGGGCGTCGGTGATCCCCTGGTTGGCGCCGCGGGCCGTCGATCCGAGCTCCCGCGCCTGTGCCTTCGCCTCGTCCCAGGTCATGGTGGTCGGCGCGGAAGGCGGTGGGGGTGCTGGAGGGGGAACGCCGGGGTCGGTTGCGGGTGGCAGTGCGGGTTGCGGCTCGATGAGGTCGTCGGGCGGCGGAATGTACACCTGTGCGCTGGCTGCGACCGGCGTGAACAGCGCCAGGGCAAGGAAGGCCGCAATCCGCCGACGCTTAGGAAAGCTGCGCCCGCCCATCTCAGTGGCCCCTGGTCAGTTGGGCGAGCGCAACGCGCGCGACGCCGGCACCGGGACCGCGCCCGCCGGCGAAGGTCTCAAGCGCGTATTCGACCGTGACATTGCCGGCGATTCGGTCGTGATCGGGTGTAGTGCTGGCGCAGTCGAGCCCGTCGCAGAGCTCGTATTCGCGGCCCGCGGCAACGAAGGTCGGGGCGGCCGTGACCTTGAAGGCGCGGAACAGGCGCGGGTCGATCGCGAGGTGCGCTTCCTCGCCCTCATTGGTCACCACCCGTTTCAGCCCATCGGCAAAGGCCTTGGTGCTCCCGCCCGGAAAGCCGCGGAAGACGACCACCCCGCCAGCCTTGGTCGTGTCGGCGATCAGCCGGGCAAGCGAGGCCTCGGGCATCGACAGGCTGGCAAAGACGATGAACATCGGTCCCTCGCCCATCGGCGTCCTGGTATTGGCGGCCGCCCCGCTCAGGAGTTCGTCAAAATCGACAGCGCCGCCTGGCCCCCTGGGAAGATCGGCGGGGTTGATCCGGCCGACTGCGGCGAGGCCCTCCTCGCGCAGCTGCTCGGCTTCGCCGCGGTGTGCCTCGCCCTTGCCGGCGACGGCATCGACCAGAGTCTGGGCATCGGCGGTCGCATCGGATCCGCGTGCTTTAATCGCCTTCAGATCGAGGCCCCCGACATCTTGGGCGATGGTCTGGGCAAGCGCGGCGGAGACCGCGGTCAGCGCGAGGAAGCCGGCAAGTCCAAGAAACCGGGATTTGAGCGGGAGCCGCGCGAAGGTCATGGGTGTCCTCACAGCATGCAGCAGTTGCGCTTGCGCCAGACGAGATAGCCAAAGTCCTCGCCCTTGACGGGGTAGCCCTTGCCGGTCTGGGGGATGATGGTTGCAGCGCCAACCGGCGCGCAGGCATATCGGCCCTTCACCATCGAGATCGGATTGGTCATCTGCAGCCGGTATTGCTGCTTCCTCATCACCGGCATCAGGTACTTGTGGCACAGCGCCTTGGAACCCATCGTGCCCCAGGCGAGCGCCTCGCGGTGCATCTTGTAGAGCATGCGTTCGGCAACGAGCCGCGAGGCCTGGATCGGCGTGACGTGGGCCGAGACATGGCCGTTCAAGGGATACATTCCGCCGTTGCAGCCTGCGCACCAGAACATCTGGTCGATCGGCAGCCTCGCGGTCGCCGCGACGCAGTCCGCGGCGCAGGCGGCAGTGGCGATTCCGTTGGCAAAGAGCGCGACCTCGGGGTTGATGATCGAGGTGAGCGCGGAATCCTGCCACAGCGGATCGATCTCGGTCACATAGGCGACATCGAAGGTGGTCTGCTCGAAGCAGAGGAAGTCGGTCAGGATCTCCATCCAGTAGAGCAGCGGATAGACGTAGTAGTGCGACTGCCACTGCGAGCTATTCTGGGTCTTGCCGCCGATCTGGCTGCGCCCCTGAACATGCCCCTCGCCGATGTCGAAACCGGGGTTGAGCCGGATCCCGCCGAGGTTGGGAAAGCACCACGACTTGTTGGTGACATCGACGAGGCGCACCGGTTCCCAGAAACCCACCGAGATGCCGATGCGCGGGATCGGCGAGCCGCACGCGCACAGGGGAAACGAGGGGTTCTTGGGATCGGGCCGTGAGCCCTTCCAGATCGAGAGCCCGCCGATCGAGAGCGGAAACAGGCATGACCAGCAGACATCGGTGATCGGATTGATGAACTTGCCATGACAGGTGACCGTATCGGCCCGCGCGGGGCTCGTCCCGGCAAAGGCGAGCGCGAGCGCGCCGAGCAGCGCCATGAATCTCGCGGGAACACGCATCATGACCGCACCTCCCGCCCAAAGGCATCGTCGGCGCGCGCCTTGGCGCGGAAATAGATGAACCCGTGGAGCACCGCCGCGGCCGTCAGCAGCAGGGCGGGAAGTGCAGCCCACGGCCCCAGCAAAACCTTCAGCAGCGGGAGCAGCAGCACGGCAAGCGCGAGCGACCAGCACAGCGCCATCCAGAGCCTGCGCATGCACCGCAACGTTCGCGTCTCTGGGGCCGCCATCGGGGTCTTGAGGAAGGTGATGAGCGGGTGGGTCATGATGTCTTGCCTCCGCTTGGCGTCGCCGGTTGGTGCGGCAACGGCACCTCGCTGATCTTGAGGCTCGAGCCGGCTGCGCTCACAACCGCGGGGGTGTGGTGGATGCCGAACTTTGTGGTGAGCGTGCCGCCCTGGTCGAAGTAGAAGCGGCGCTGCCAAGGCTTCATCGCGTCGAAGGGCGAGCCCGAGACAAAGATGATCTTGGCCGCCGTGTCGCTCCAGGTCCGCAGCGCCCATTGCAGCTCAGCCGCATTGTCGCCGTCGACGAAGACCAGCGCCTGGCGCAACTGGACCATGTCGAGCGGATTGACCCTGGTGCCGCGCGCGGCGATGAGATTACCCTTGGCGTCGACGATGTCGTCTTCGGTGACGATCGAGGGATCGAACAGCCACTCGCGCTTGGTGGTCGCAGGGGTCATGCCATCGACCCGCTTGGGCCGCCGCACGCTCGCCACGGCCTGTTCCTGCATTTCGCGCTGCAGTCGCTCGATCCCGCCGTTTGCCTCCAGCGTCCTGAGCCTGGTCTCGATCGTCGTGAGCAGATCGGCCTCGATGATCGGGAAGGTCTGGCCCATCTGGCCATAGTCGGCGGCCCTCACCGCCGAGAGCAGCGGCCAGCCTATCAGCAGCGCGGCACCGCCCGTGGCGGACAGAAGGGCCAACCGCCTCACAGCACCGAGTCTCCGGTGCCGATGATGCGCCCCGAACAGACGAAGCCGATGTCGGCGTAGCGGCTATCCAGCCCATCCTTGTGCTCGGTCCCGACATAGTAGCAGTGCTCGGGGATGCGGCCCGTGGGTCCAGGCTCCAGCCTCTCGCCGCGCGCGCTTACCGGCTTTAGCCGTGCGACCTCGGCGCCGTTGACCCGCACCACACCGTTCTCGCGGGTGACCAGGTCTCCCGGCATGCCGTAGACGCGCTTGGCAAAGGGCGGCGAGACCTTCCCGAAATGCGCGGTGATAAGCGGCGTCTGCGGCGGGGCAAACACCACGAAGTCCCCGCGCATGGGCGCGCGGTGCTTGTCGATCCAGAACGCCCAATTGGGGAGCGATTGGGTGGTGTTGATGAGGATCGCGTGATCGTCGCGCCAACTCGCCAGCGAGGAGCTGGCCGCCATCGTCGCGGCAAGCGCGCCGATCACCAGCCAGCGCCGGCCGTGCGAGGAATGCTGGGTGAGCGGCTCAGTTGACGAGAGCACTGCCCTGTCCTCCCAAGGCAGCGCCCGGCATCGGGGCCGCTGCTTGCGGAGCCCCCTGCCCGTTCATCGCCGCGCGCATCGCGCCCATGACCTCGCCCGCCGAAGCATTGGCAGGCTGAGGCATCTTCACATGCGCGTAGACTTCGCGGCGGACTTCGGCGGTGATGTCGGGGACATTGCCGGCGAGCACGGCCTCGCCCACCAGCACGATCTGGCCCGAGGCGCCGCGGCGCTCGAGGTTCTTCTGGACCTCGCCCATGAACGCGCGCGTCTCGGTGGTGACCTGCTCGGGAGGGGTGGCCGAGCGGGCCTGAGCCTGAACATATTCCCCGACAATCCCGGAGAGCTGGACCTTGGCGATGGCGGGCCGGTCCCCTGCCCCCAGAACGTTCTTGGTGACCCAGGCGCCCCACAGTCCTGCTGCAACCAGCGCCCCAACCAGCGTCACGGGAACCAGTCCGATCCGGGCGCGCGGCGCGGGTCGGGGCGTGCTCACCTCGGCCTCGAACAGCGGGCCGGCAGTGGAGCTGGCCGCTGGAGCTGCGGACATGCGGGGGCTTCTAGCCATGATGGTTCTCCCTGGAATCTGAGGTTGCCGCGGCCCCTCGCGTGAGCAGCGATTGGCGGCGAAAGAAGCTGACCGCGGCGAAGAGCCCGGCGCTGGTCAGCCAGAAGAAATGGGCGAAGCGGTCCTGGCGCTCGGCGCTGGCAGCGACATAGCGCGAGGCGAAGTTCTCGAGCTGGAGCACGGTCCCGCCAAAGCTGAAATTGCCGAGCGCGGCGAAGAACAGCAGCCACAGCGCCGCGACGCAGGCCAGCGTGACCGCGAGCCAACCGGCGAGACGAAGGCCGTGGTAGCAGGCATCGGCGAACCGCATCGGCCGGCGGGGCGAGGCGAGAAACGCGATCATTCCGCGGCCTCGGCAAGCTCGCCGTCCGTAAAGTCGGGGGCACCGGGCTGCGGCGGAACGAAGTCGGGAAAGGCCACCCGCTCGATCGCATCGGGAAGCGGCAGACCGGCGCGCACCTTCTCCTCGATCTCGGAGAAGACCCGCGGGCTCGATGAGTAGAGCGTCGCCGAATAGGGATCGAGCACGAGCCGGCCGACCGCGAGAGTCTCGGGCCCCTTGATCAGGACGTCGGAATACTCGGTGCCGTTACGCTTCAGCGAACGCAGCAGGCTCTCGGTGTAGTGGTCCATCTCGAAGCGCTGGTGCTTGGCGAGATCGTTGATCGTTTCCTCTTTCTGCTGGAGGACGATCGACCAGTCGGAGTTCTCGAGCGCCGCGAGCGAACCTTCGGACTTGTAGAAGTCGTTCAAGGACTGGGTCGCGGTGATGAGCGAGCCGCCATATTTGCGGCAGGTTCGGGCATAGGTTTCGATCGCCTGACCCATCTGCCCGCCGCCGAGCAGCTGCCAGGCCTCGTCGATCATCGTCAGCTTCGGCACCGAACGGTCGAGATCGCGCATGACCCTGAGCGTCAGGAACATGAGCGCGGTGAGCGCCACGGAGCGCAGTTCGGGCTTGGAGGAAAGGTCCGAAAGCTCGAACACGGTCAGGCCCGCCGAGAGATCGATCGAGCAGGCACCCTCGAAGAACCGGCCATAGGTGCCGCCCCTGAGAAACGGCGACATGGCATCGGCGAGATCGCCGGCAAAGGGCGATGGCAGGGAGCGAAGCGCGGCGGCAACGTCGTCGATGCTGCCTGCGCGCTGCTTTTCGCGCCAGACGCTGCTCACCGCAGAGTCGATCAGACCGCGCTCGGTGTCGGACAGGCGGTCCTGCTGGCGCGCCATTTGCCCGACGATCGACTTCAGCATGGCGAGGCATTCGACCTCGTAGTCCTCGCCGTCCTCGTCCGAGGACAGCGCCTCGCCATCGATCATGTCGAACGGGTTCAATGAGAACCCCGAGGAGAGCTTGAACTCGACGAAGGCGCCGCCGAAGGCCTTGGCCATGTGCTCGAACGAGCGCCCGTCGTCGATCACGATGACCTTGGCGCCGGCGCCCGACATTGCCGCGCATACGTCCTGCAGGAAGACCGACTTGCCCGAGCCGGATTTTCCGAACACCGCGACATTGTGGTTGCCGGCCGCGTTCTGGAACGGCGACCAGAAGAAGGGCTGGCCGCGCCGTCCGATCAGCAGCACGTGCGGGATGTGCCCGCCGGTATGCTCGCCCTGTAGCGGCGCGATCGAGGCGGCCGTCGTCGTCAGCATGGTCTTGAAGCGCTTCATGCGCCTCAGATCCGTCGACAGGCCATTGGGGAAAGAGAGCGGCATGGCAGCGAGCAGCCCCATGACCTGGAGGTAGCGCTCGTCGATGAGGTCCCAGCCAGAGGCCTTGTACACCGACTTCACCATGCGCTCGTTGACGTCGCCCTTGCCAAGCGGCGAGAGCGCGCCGACCCCGTAATAAACCTGCGCGAGCTTGCGGCCCTGGCGCATTTCGGCCTGGACGTACTGCCATTCATCGCGCTGCTCTGAGAGCTGGGGCAGGAACCGGGCCGAGCGGCTGTCGGCCAGGCTCGTCGTGCGCATGACCTTGAGCCCGGCGCGCGAGCTCGCCGCCTCCTCATCCTGGAAGACGAGGCCAAGTACGGTCATCACGTTGCAGCCGAAGCGCAGCTTGTCGTTGATGACGTCTCCGATGATCTTCTGAACGTCCCACGGCGCCCACTGCTTGGGCAGATTGCGGACCGAAAAGAAGCGCCAGTCGAACTTGTCGGGGACCACCTCGCCGATCACCGGCGCGCCGTCCTGGCTTTCGCCTGTGGCACGGAACCTCTCGGTCTGCAGCACGATGCGATCCGGCGTGACCTGGGTTTCAAGGTCACGGCGCACGCACTGGATGTTGATCGGATCGAGCTCGGAATAGTGCTCGGGCCGGTCGGCATTGTCGACCGCGGGGCAGAGGAAGTCGTCAAGGAAGGCGATCAGTTCGACCGGGCCGACATCGCGCGCGAGGATCGACAGTGCCTGGAGCGTGCCGTGGAGGCTCTCGCGGACCGAGCCGAGGGCGTCGGCGCCGATTCCGCCGCTGAGCCTCGCGCCGACCGAGAGGATCACGCGGGTGTTGCGCAGGTAAAAGGGCGCATCGCGCGAGATCGACATCCATGCCGCCCGGCGCAGCCAGCGCGCGCGGTGGGTGGCGGCGCGGCCATAGACGCCCTTGGCGACGACGCGCGGCATGACCCAGTCGGCGATGCGTTCGCCGATCGATGGACTTTGCCAGTGGATCAGCTGGATCTCGGAGCCAGGCGGCACGGCGTCGGAGAGGAACTGGGTCAGGATTTCGCCGCTGCGCTCATCCGCTCCCATCATCGGCGCGAGTTCGAGGATGAACCCCACTGATTCCGTGTTGATGAACATCCGGCTCTTCTTGTCGTAGCTGCGATAGGGCAGCCAGTTCGACAGCATCGGCGCGCCGAGCACCGGGCGTGTCGCCTCGGGATGCGCGCTTTCACCGAACACCATGTCAAGGAAACGGTCCCAGAAACCGCGCGAAGCCATCGGCCCTACTCCTCGACCTTGGCGGGGAAGGCAGCGGGTCCGTTGACCGGCGCTGCGGTGCCGGGCGCGGGTTTGACCGCGTCGGCAGGTGCCGCAATATGTGCCGCGCCTTGTGCCGCGTCAGGCGCGAGGGCTGCCACCGGCGGCACGGAACCGGGAGCCTTTGCCGTTTGCGCGAGGCGGCTCTGCACCTCGGCGCGGATTGCGTCGATCGCGCTCCCCGACTTCAGTGCGGCGCCCTTGGCCCGCGCTGCCGCAACGGCTTCGGGGCTCGGCAGTCCCGCCGGTGCGGCTTTGACCTCTGGCGCGGATGACATGTCACTCGGCAAGGCCGCCGCATCCGGCATTGGCGGCGGGGTAAAGGCCCCACTCGCAAGGCTTGCCGAGCGGCCCTCGATCTGGTCGATCGCCGTGGGTTCGCCCCCCGAGAGCTGCATCCAGGCCCCGTCATCGACCACTGCGTGGACAATTCGCGGCTCATGGAGGTTGCCGCCGCCATCGACGAACGACGGGAACACCACCCGGAGCACCCGGCGCTCGCGGTGGGCCATGCCGCCCTGCGCCGGCGTGATGCGGCCGGTTCCGGTCGGGACGTAGGCTGCAGTTGTTGGCCGCGCCGCAGTGGGCGAGCGCATGTACGGCCCCGCTGGCGTCATCGGCCGGGCGTTCTGGATCACCGACAGCGCCTGGTCGTCGATCACGGTCGAGGGCGCGCAGGTGCCGTTCGGCGCGCTGCAGGCGAAGCTTCCCTTGATGTTCCCGCCGAACAGGCTGGTGCAGGCCGCGAGCTGGGTCGCGGCGAGACCGAGCGCAGCGACCGATGCCACCCGCGTGAGGCCGCCTGCCTTGCGCTGCTCGGCCAGTTTCCCGAGGCGCAAGGCAAGGCACCAGAAGGCAAGGCCCGCTTCGAGGCTGAGGCTGGCTTCGCCAAGCGCCGCGTACCCGTGCGAGACCTGCCAGGCCCGGCGGCGGAGGCGGTCGAGATCGCGCGCGGCGAGAAGCCGGCCCTCGGCATTGGCGAAGCTCGATGCGACCTCATGCCACAGCGCAATCGCTTCGGCCCGGTCGATCGCGACGGGCGGCAGCGAGACCTGCCCACGCGACTTGCGCGCCACCGCACGGCCCAGACCGGCAAGCTGCCCCGGCGTCAGCGCGGTCACGAGCGGGCACCCTTGAGCCACTGCTCGAGGACCTCGCGCGGGCGGAATCCTTCGATCACCGCCCCGTCCGAGCGCACGATGACCGGCGTGCCGGCCAGACCTTGCTCGCGAGCGAAACGCTCATTGGCATCGAGCGGCGAGGTGTCGCAGGCGCGGGTGTCTGTGATCGGGGCGCCGGCATAGGCAGCCTTGACCGCCTTGCGCCGGTCGCGCGCACAGAACACCTGATTGGCAAGGTCGCGGCTGCCGAGCACCGAGATCGGCCGCTCGATCACCCGCACGTTCATCGTCTCGAGTACGCCCGAGAGCGCCCGGCAATAGCCGCAGCGAAAGTCGCTGAAGACGGTGACGGTCGGGCCCGAGCTTGCTCCCCAGACAATGCCGCCCGCCTCGGGCAGTGCGGCGAGCGACATCATCCGGGGGGCACCGCTCGCCGAGGGCGTGTTTACGCCGCGGCGGGGGGTCTCGACTTCCTGAGCTTCCTGTCGGCTACCCGCAGCCCCGCCGACCAGCAGGTCGGGGTTAACTTCGAGCAGTCGGACAGCGGTCAGGTCCTGGCGGGTCTGCATGTCGTAGACGCGCCCGATCAGAAGGTAGCGTGCGGTCCTGTCGACGTAGAACAGCTGCGATCCCGCCGTCACCTCGCAGACCCCGTCGACGACCTGGCAATTGACCCGGCTCACCTGCGTGCGAGGCAGGCGTTCCTTGAGCGCCGCGGTCACCGCAAGATCGGCTTCCGACGGGGCACTCGGCGCATTGGCATTGGCGTGCGCCCAGACCAGCGACCCGCCGCTGCCAAGTGCGATCGCCGCGAGCGGCATCGCCAATTTGCGAAGGGCGCTAGGCCCCCAATTCAGTGACTTCAGCTTCATGGCACCCTCCTCATCCGTTTATGAACACGCCCTCGAGGAACACGATTTCGACATCGATCCCGGTCGGCATCTCGATCACGGGCTGATACTGTTCGGCCCGCTTGATCAGGTATTTGGACACAGTGTCGGCCGAGGTCGCGACGCCCTCGCCGAGCCCGCCCTGGAGGATCTCTCTGGCACCTAGTTTCTGACGCTGACCGTTCACATTGACGTTGGTGCCCTGAAGGATCGAATTGGTGTTGGCCGAGAACCCGCGCCCGAACCCGCCGGCGAGCCCCGCGAGGAACGCCTGCCCGATGAGTGCGCCTTCGCGGCTGACCACGCGCCCCCTCACCCCGGTCTTGCCGCCGAAGGCGATGAAGCCCTTCACGTCCGAGACCGCGTAGCGGCCGTTTGGCTGCGGGCAGGTCATCCGCTGCAGTTTGACGTAGACCTTCTCGGAAGAGAGGTCGCCGCGCGCCGCGCCATTGACCAGGCATCCGGCGATGTTGGTGGTGAGCAGACGCCCATTGTCATAGACCGAGCGCGCCGGGCCGGTGATGCGCAGCACCACGGGAAGCGGGTCGGTCTGGCTCTGCACGCCGGCGGCGGCATCGACCCCGACGATGACCTTGGCGACCGCGATCGAGTTCGGCGGCAGGTAGTTGGCACTGTCGGTATAGACCGTGTTGCCCTTCGGCACCGGGTTGCCGGTCCCACTCGCGCCTTCGCCAAACGAGACGAGGCTGACCTCGCTGCCCCGTCCGCTCGGGAGCCCCGCAGCGGCCGCAGCAGCCTGCCCTGCAGGAGTGGCCTGCGCGCTCTGGTAGCTAGGCGGGCTGGTGCGGCCATACATGGCGTTGGGCCCGATCGGGGTCGCGCCGGGTCCGACAATTGGCTGTCCCATCGCCGGCGACTGGCGCGCCGCCGCCAGCGCCGCTTTGAGCTGCTCGTTCTCGCTCTGATAGGCTGAAAGCACCCGCTCGGTGTCAGGTGAGACCCCGGCACCTTGCGCCTGGCTTTGAGCCATTTGCGCTTCGAGCTGGTCGGCGCGCTGCGCGCGGGCGGCGAGCGCGCGCATGTTATTGTCCATTGCCATCATCTGGGCCTCGGACTGCGCGCGCCACTCCTTCTCGGCCATGTTCTTGTTGACCATCTCGTCGACCGAGACCTCGCCGACTTCCTTTTTGACCTGTGCGTCGCTACTCTTGCCGCCGCCTGAGAAGATGTAGGTCGAGCCGAGCAGCAGCGCGGCGAGACCGCCTGCCCCCAGAAGCAGCATCTGCTTCTTCTTGACCGCCTCGTTGGCCTGAATCGCATCGCCGAGCGGCGAGGCATCACTGCCTTCAGTGTCGCCGGCGGGTCCGTCGAGCGCCTTGGGCCCTTTGCGGAAGGGGTTCTTCCAATCCATCAGCGGCCTCCGTTAGACTGGATGAGGTAGACGGCGGCGGCCTGCCCTGGCGCGAGCTCGCTGACCGGGGTCATGAAGGCGACCGCACCCTTGGCGGCGAGCATGTTCTCGTCGAGCGGCAGCGCGTCGCGGCCGGTGTTGCGGACGCGCAGGACCAGCCCCTTGAGGTCGGCGCCGCGATATTCACCGACCTGCTGCACCTCGAGCTTGCCCACTGTGACCGGCTCGAGCACGTCCTGGCGCACCTCGAAGCCCTCGATGGTCTCGCTGCGGTACATTGCTTGGGCGAGACGCACCGCGCTGTCCTCGGGCGAACTTCGCACTTCCCAGTCGCGTGCCGCTTCGGCCTTGATCGCGGTATTGGTGACGAAAACCTGTTCTGCGTCGTTTCCGCGCACCTGGCAGACGAACTTGTAGACGTAGCCCTTGCGGGTGGTGCCGAAGAACGAGAGGTTGGGCCTCGCAAAGCCGTCGGGGACCGAAAGGTAGATGTCGCCGCGTACCGGTTCGTTGACGATCTTGAAGTCCTCGGCCGGATTGCCGGTGCTGATCTTCGAGACCGAGGCAAACTGATCGCCGGCAAGGCTGATGCGGGTGAGGTCCTTGGACGAGGCCACGCAGGCGACCGTACCGTTGTCGGCGGCAGGGATGCTCTGATCGGCCATCGCGGGCGCAGCGAGGCATAGTGCGCCAAGGCAGATGAGCGCCGCGCCCACCGGCCGTCCGGTGATCGCGTAGGGCCTGCCGGCAAGCACTGCCCCCACGCCGATCGCACCCCATCCAAGCTGGGCCATCACCCCTCTCCCCCATCGCTCTTGTTGCTGGTCTTGCCGCCGTCGGAACCGGCGCCGTCCTTGGTGACGCGTCCGAACCCGGCGAGCTTGAGGCTGACGCCCGAGTAGCTCCATACGAAGCGGAAGGTCCGCGCCTCGGCGGTCACTTCCTTGGAGCCGACGACCGTGTGGAGGACGCCATTGACCTCGCTGGTCAGCGCGTCGGGGTCGACGCTCAGCTGCTCAATGGTGAAATACTGCGAAACGCTCGAGCCGTTCTGCTCGTTGAACACCTTCATGAGCTCGGCCCTCATCCGGCCGTGGGTCCTGGGATCGGTGATCGCCAGGATCGAATCCATCCAGTACTGGAGGTTCGACGGAGAGCGGTTGAGCGTGAGCAGTGCGGCATCGCGCGTCACGAGCTCGAGATAGTCCTTGTCAACGTGACTGGATGACAGCGTCAGCGGCTTTGCCAGCACCGGCTGCAGCACGACCTCGCGGTCGCGGTTCGCTGCGGTGAGCGTCAGCAGTACGCTGAGGCCGAACAGTCCGGTTGCCGTGATCGCCAGGAGGTTGCGCTGTTTCAGGAGCCGCTGCGCCTGGCCGTGGGAAATCGAGAGGTCCATGTCAGCCCGCCATCAGTCGAAGATGGGAGGGCGGCGTCGCCTTGAGGCCCATGAAGGCACCGGGCAGGTACCAGTAGGCCGAATGAATGATCCACGAGACGGCACGTCCCGCCTTCAACTTGCGCAATCCCCACCAGGCCAGCACGCTTGCTGAAATCCCAATCAGAATATGTTGAGACAGGATTCCCCACGCGAAGGGCAGGATCATCGCGAGAAATTCATCGAGCGTCCAAAAGCCGATGAGCTCGGGATCATCGAGATGCGCGGGAACCGTGTAGCGATTCATGAGACGACACCGCCCTCCAGTTGGTCCGGCCGGAAGAGGCCGGAGGGGGGACCGCTTGGGGTCAGATCGTTGCGGTGACCGCTGCGGTGACGATCGGCACTCCGGTCCCGGCGCCGACTCCGACACCGACCGGGATCGCCACCTGGCCGAGGCTGAAGCGGCCCGAGGCGAGCCCAACGATGCCGCCGGCAAGGCTCAGAACGGTGATGATCTTGCCGCCCGAACCTTCCAAGAAGCCGGTGAAGCTGTTGAGCGCCGTGTTGAAGGTGGCGTCGGCCCCGGCCATCGCGACCTCGCTGCCGAAGAGGGCGGCAACGGCGACGACCGCCGCGCCCTGGATCAGGGTTTGCCCTTTCCCTTGTGTGATGCGTTTCATCTCTCGTCCTTTTTCCAAAAGCCGCGTCATTCACGGCCTTCAGAATGAACAGAGGTGCGCTGATGGGAGCAATTAACAGGTCGTTGAGGCGGACTGGCGAATCGGAAGATTTCCCAGATCGGCAACTTGGCGCGCCGTTTGTTTCCCGTTTGGAGAAACGGAATCCCCTCTGCGGGAACTGCGTTTTCCTTTTCGGGAAACGTTTTTGCCCCAAAGGAAATTGCCGTTCCCGCTACGGGAAACGAGCATGGAGACTCGCCTCGTCAGGACCGGATTCGCTAAATTTACAATTTCGGCCCATTATGCGCCGCGTCAGATGTTCTGGATCACCCGCCTATGTCTACAGGCAACCGCAATGTCCGGATCCACCTGAGCCAGCAGTGCTTCGACCTGCTGGCCGACGCCATGTGCGCCTATTCCAAGCGGACCGGGCGTTTCCAGACCATGCGAATGACGGCCCAGAGGGCCTGCGAACGCCTTAAATCCCACGGGATATCCAAGGATGACCTGGACCTGTTCCTCAGTGAGTTCCCGGTCGACGGCGATATCGCGGTGTGGCTGGAGGTCACTCCGAAGTGGTCGGCTGACTACGATGCGCTGCGCGACAAGGTAAAGAATATAAGCGATAAACAGGGCGTGGATAAGCTCCTTGTCCCGCTCGCCGTCTATCTCGCCGAGCGCCACAATCTCATCTAGGTAGAGCTCCGGAGCAGTATTACGCGCTTCTTAAGACTCTTGACAGGTTATGCCATCCCATAGACGTTTTGCCTTGGGAGGGATGGAATATGCCTCACAGGAACTTGACGCCTGAGACGGTCTTCAAGCCGAGCGCTGATCCCGAGACGGAACCGGTCTTTCTCTTTGCCAATCCAAGCCCGGCACCTGGGGAACAAGACCAATACAAACAGCTGATCAACGCTGAGCTTGCACGACAGGGAATCCCGCCCGCGCACCTGGCTGACCGGATGCGGATCTCCCGTGCGAGGCTCCACAAGATTCTCAAGAAAACCAACCCGCTGACTGACGGCATGCGCGACAGGATCTTTGACGAGCTCGGGATGGATCACGTCCGCGCCAAGATCAGCGTCGCCTTGCTCCATGATCCTGATGCCTACGCCAACCAGGCCGTGTTCCTCGCTGCCGAAAGCCTAAAGAGCTTCTACCTCGAGGTCATGACCTGCCGGCGAGGCTCGATCGAGGTCGATCTGCGGCCGGCGATCATCCACGAGGCCGCACGCCGGGCCTATGACTTGCTGCTGTCGCACCAGGAGAGGATCATGCAAAACGAACAAACCTTGCAGGCCTGACGAACGTAATGGCGCCCGAGACCGTACTGGCGTGGCAGAAGCTGTACAGCGCTGTCGCCCTGCTCGCCGCGATCTGCTCGGTCTGTGCTTTGCTCAAGACGTGTCATGATGTTCGAACGGGTGTGCTCAGGCCCCCGCAGAAGTCGGTAGCGGCGTGCATCCTTTGGTTGCCGCGCGTGTGGTTGCACTTCCAGCTTGCATACTTTCTGGGATTTCCGAGCATTCTCGCGATCGCGGTGCTCTATGCCCACTATATCGGGCTCGAAGCGTTTATCCCTTCGTAAATTGATAGATCGACCTCCCGATAGCCCGACGCTGTGATTGCCAGATTGGCGGCGCTGGCTCTGGCTATTGCACCAGTGACGATGGGCGTTTCGGCGGCAAGCCTGGCCCAGTTTGTAGTGATAGTGCGCACGTAGGCCATCGTTTCCGGAATTGCCGGAATATAGCCTGCGTTGAGTGACTTGCGCTCAGGTCCGGCATTGTAGGCGGCCAAAGCCAAGTCCATGCGCCCAAACCGGTACTTCTGGTCGCGCAGATAGCGAGCGCCTGCGCGTATGTTAGCGATCGGATCCCACGGAAAAGCGAGGCCTAAGGAGCGGGCAGTACCGGGCATGATTTGCATCATGCCCATTGCGCCCGCAGGACTTACTGCCCTGGAGTTGTATCCGGATTCCTGGGCGATGACGGCGTCCAGCAAGCGGGCCGGGAGGTCGAATTCGCACGCGATTTTGACAACGAAAGGCAAGTAGACTGCGCGGCGGCGCTCAATATTTGCAGACAGCCAATACGTCGGAATATAATGGTAATCCTCGCATTTGTCTCCATAGCTTGATCCGTGCCGCATTATTGGATCTGCACGACCCTCCGCCGGCTTAAAGGCAGATTCCATACGCTGCAGGACATTCTGCGTTACAACATGGTCTTCGCTTTCTGTGATCTCATTGTGCGCTCTGGAGAAACGCAGCAGCTCAGCTTGTCGAGCCGAGATCTCCGAAGTCCAAAGACACAGCCCGATGGCAGAAATGACCAGAATTGTTGTTCGCATCGCACGTCCTTTTTGACGTGCTGCCGGTGTGAATTGCGCCGGGCAATGGCACCAGAAGAAGCTGGAACTGTCAATCGGCAGTTCGCTCATCCGTCTCCATACAAGGGGGCACCTCAAGGTTTGTTCACCAGACAACGCTAAGCCAGAGATGCCTCTGAAACTCTGCAATAACTTTGTGCATGCCTGCCCCACTCCGCGGGTCTAGCCTGACCGATTGGGGGTCATTCCGACTCAGGTGGGGTACAACATGGCGCGGCGCAATCTACTGACGCGGGATGAGCGCGAGCGGCTTTTCCTGCCAAGAACCGACCACTTCTCGATCATCAGGAACTACACGCTGACGGCCGAAGACTTGGACGTCATCGGAAAGCGACGAGGCCCCGTTAATCGGCTCGGTATAGCCGCTCACCTCGCCCTGCTGCGGCATCCAGGGTTCGGGCTGCGCACGAACTCGGACATCCCCGATGCTATACTCAACTACCTGTCTGCGCAGCTTTGCGTCGCTCCGGGGACATTCGGTGCCTATGGCCACCGTCCGCAAACGCGAACCGACCACAGCTCAATTGCCGCTGATTATCTCGGTCTTCGACCGTTCACACGCGCGGACGTTACCCACGCCATTGAACTTGCAGCCCGTGCAGCCATGCGCAGTGACCGCGGAGAGACAATTGCCCGATCCTTGATGGAAAACCTGAAGGCGGAGCGCTTCATTCTGCCCCTGCCCGACACGCTCGAGCGGTCCGGGCTTGCCGGGCGAGCCCGTGCTCGCAAGCGCGCAGCAGCGGAAGTCGTCGCCGAACTGGACGGCACTACATTGGAGTTGCTCGACGCACTCCTGATCAATGACCCAGCCCTTGGTATGACGCCGCTGGCTTGGTTGCGGGATATGCCCGGATCTCCGTCAACCAAGAACATGAATGCGCTTCTCAAGCGGCTGCGGTTCATACGCGATCTCGGGATTGAACCGGCGATCAGCCTGGCAACCACGGGCTTCCGCTTTGGCCAATTCGTGCGCGAGGGCAGCGTCGCTCCGCCGTTCCTGCTGGCCGACTATTCCAACAATCGCCGCAGAGCGACGCTGGCAGCCGCGGTCGTCAATCTCGAGGTCAAGCTTGCCGATGCCGCAATCCTGATGTTCGAGCGCCTCATTGGCGGGCTGTTCACCCGTGCCAAGCGCGGCCAGGAACGCCGCTATCAGGACACAGCACCGTCGGTCGGCAAGCTCATGCGGCTGTTTGGTGCAACGATCGCGGCGCTGGATATGGCAGAGGAAACCGGCGGCGATCCGCTGGTCCTGGTCGATGAAATGGTGGGCTGGCATCGCCTGATGGCAGCCCGTCCGCACGTCGATGCCTTGGCGGACCTCGCTCAGGAGGACACTCTGGTTCTTGCAACCGAGCGATACGCTACACTGCGCCGGTTCTCCGGCAGCTTCCTCGACACATTTACGTTCGGGCAAGTCCCGCAGGAATTCGTCAGCGCCTTCGCACGAGGCTGAGTAGCGACAAAACCTACCGCCCTAGAAACAGCAAGATTTCTCGATTTTCCGTGGCGTTAGCGCTTTGGAGCGTCGAGCTCGCTGACGCCTCGGACTGGTTTGTCGGCCGCGCTTACCTGCAGACTGGCTGGTCCCGCCGGAGCCCGCTTGAACCGCGGAATGAACGCGGGGACGCGGCGCATATAATCGCGGTAGCTTTCACCAAATTCCGCAAGCGCAGTCTTTTCTTCGGTCCACGCCAGCCTGAAATACATCACCACGAGCACCGGGAACATGGCGAGCGTCAGCAGAGTCGGCCATTGCAGCAGGAAGCCAAGCATGACGAGGATGAACCCGACATATTGCGGGTGGCGTACCTTGGCATAGATTCCTGTGGTCGCCAGCTTGTGAGCGCGTTGGGCAGCGTGAAGTGGCGCCCAGCCGGCCGAGATCAGCCAGAAGCCCGCGCCGATCAACACAAAGCTGGCAATGTGGAACGGCCCGAAATGCGGGTTGACGCGCCAACCGAACATCATCTCGAGCAGGTGGCCGGCGTCGTGGCTCCACCAGTCGATGCCAGGGAAATGCGATTGCAGCCATCCTGAGAGCACGAAGATCGTCAGCGGGAAACCATACATCTCGGCAAAGAGGGCGATGATGAACGCGCTGAACGCTCCGAAACTGCGCCAGTCGCGCTTGGTCGCCGGCTTGAAGAAGCTGAATGCGAACAGGATGAACACGGCCGCGTTGACCAGAGCGAGGCCCCACAGGCCATAGCCGTAATCGGTATGCGTCATCGCGACTCCCCCTCGGCACGCTCATTGGAATTGGCCGGCAGGCCGGTCGGGAGCTGATTGGGCTCGTGGCCATGTTGATGGCCGCCATGGCCATGGTGCATGAACAGGTGCATGAGCGGACAGGCGAGAAGGATCAGATAGGGCAGCACGCCGAAAAAGTGCGCGGTGTGCTCGGTGATTAGGAAGAAGCCCGCTACCAGCAGGAACCCGATCAGGACGATCGTCCCGCGTTTGCGCATTCGATGGTCATGATCGTCCATATGCCACTCTCTTCTAGCCGATGCGCCGCCAGGTTAGGCCTAAGTCCCGGGAGCAAGGTATAAGTAGAGACCGAAGTTCGGAAGAGGCGGCCAGCGGTGGGCGTCGAGATGCGTCGATTGGACCCGTCCACCGTTATCAGCGCGGCACCGGCACTGAGGCTAAACAGGCTTGCTGCGGCTTTTGCGTATAGGCTCGAGGTACGAGCCCACCAATGCTGCGCTCACAAATATAAACGTGAGAGGCAGGCAAGGATTCATGCACAAGAGGAAACAGAAGCATCGCCCCCGCAGCCATTTCGGCACGGCTATCCTCGAACAAGAAGCGCGTATCGATCTCGCGGAGCGCTCAGCAGACGGCCTCGGCATCGCCTTTCTCGGCGCATCGGGGACCGTAACGGGCTCTCGGTACCTAGTGGATGATGGCGAGACGCAGGTGGTCATCGATTCCGGCCTGTTCCAGGGTCCGAAGGATCTGCGCCGCCTCAATTGGGCGCCGATTCCGCCCGAGGTTGCCGATGTCGACCTGGTGCTGCTCACCCATGCGCATCTCGATCATTCCGGCGCGCTGCCCCGGATGGCACGATTCGGGTGGGGAGGAACCGTTCTCAGTACACGGGCCACCGAAGCTCTGTGCGAGCTTCTACTGCCGGACAGCGGTCATCTTCAGGAGAAGGACGCGGAGTTCGCCAACCGTCACGGTTTTTCGAAGCACCAACCGGCACTGCCGCTCTACACCCAGGCCGACGCGCGCTTGGCGCTGCAACTGTTCCGAACGATCGAGTTCGGGGCATGGCACGTGATCGCGGATGGCATCAAGGCACGCTATCATCGCGCCGGACATATCCTCGGGGCCGCGTCGATCGAGATCAACTGGAAAGGTCGCACGATCCTCTTCTCCGGCGACATCGGGCGTTACGGCGACGCGGTCATGAAGGATCCCGAGCCGCCCGCGCGCGCCGACTATGTCCTCGTGGAGTCCACCTATGGCGATCGCCGCCACGAGCAGATCGACCCGACAAGAGCGCTGGGGGACCATATCGAGCGGTGCGTCAGGCGCGGCGGCACGGTCGTGATCCCGGCTTTCGCCGTGGGACGCGCGCAGTCGCTCCTCTATCACCTTTCACGTCTGCGTGCCGACGGCCGTCTGCGGGACATCCCTATCTATCTCGACAGCCCCATGGCGATCAACGCGAGCGGGCTGATGTGCGACTTCATGGGGGAGCACCGGCTGAGTCGCGCGGAGTGCGAGGCGGCCTGCGGAGTCGCGCACTATGTGCGCGAAGTCGAGGAGTCCAAGGAGCTGACCGCGAATTCCACCCCCAAGGTCATCATCTCGGCAAGCGGCATGGCGACTGGTGGCCGTGTCCTGCATCATCTCAAGCGCTTCGCACCGGACGGAAAGAATCTCGTCCTCTTTTCGGGCTTCCAGGCGGCGGGGACGCGCGGCGCGGCGATGATCAGCGGTGCCCGGACGATCAAGATCCACGGCGAGTATATTCCGGTCGAGGCCGAGGTCGCAAACCTTACCATGCTGTCTGCGCACGCCGACAGCGATGAGCTCATGCGATGGCTCGGCTCGCTGCACGAGGCGCCAAAACATGTGTTCGTCAACCACGGAGAGCCCACCGGCGCACATGTGCTGGCGAAGCGCATCTCGGAAGAACTGAGCTGGTCCTCCAGCGTCCCGGCGCTGGGAAGCTGGGGCATGCTGGCGTGAGCGCCCCCGCAATCGAAGAAACCGATGCTGAGCCCATCGCAACGACGCTACGGGCGCGACGCCTCGGCCTTACCGCAGCCGGCAACGATCCGATTGCAGTCATGCGTCACGACTGCCCGGTCTGTCGATCCGAAGGGCTCGCGTCCCGCGCTCAAATCAGACTCCGCGCCGGCGACCATGAAGTGGTGGTCTCCCTGCTGCACAGTTCGGCCGATATTCCGGCACCCGGCGAGATTGGCCTGTCCGAGGCGGCTTGGCACCGGCTTGGCGTCAGTGACGGCGACCTGGTGGAGATCGCGCATTCCCAGCCGCTTGCCTCGCTCAGTGACGTGCGGCGTCGTATCTACGGGAACCGACTCGGCCAAGCGGCCTTCTCGGCGATCATCACTGACATTGCCGAGCGCCGGTACAGCGATGTCCATCTCTCGGCCTTCGTGACGGCCTGTTCGGCGGTCCCGCTTGATCAGGATGAAACCGTCGGGCTCACGAGGGCCATGGTCGATGTCGGAGAGCGGCTGAGCTGGGCCGGTGCCGTCATCGTCGACAAGCACAGCGTCGGCGGATTGCCGGGCAATCGCACGACGCCGATCATCGTATCGATCATGGCCGCTGAAGGCCTGATCATGCCCAAGACGTCCTCACGCGCGATCACCTCGCCGGCCGGCACTGCCGACACGATGGAAGTGCTGGCGCCCGTCGACCTCGACGTGCCCGCGATCCGCCGGGTGGTCGAGCGCGAGGGTGGATGTATCGCCTGGGGCGGCGCCGTAAAGCTCAGCCCGGCCGACGATGTGATCATCGGGGTCGAACGGGTGCTCGACATCGACGCGGTCGGACAGATGGTGGCCTCGGTGCTTTCCAAGAAAATTGCCGCCGGCGCGACCCATCTCGTGATCGACATCCCGGTCGGCCCGACCGCCAAGGTGCGCAGCGCCGAGGCAGCCGAAACGCTCTCGACGGCGCTGACCTCGGTCGCCGAGGCCTTTGGCCTGCGCACCCGCGTGATGTGCGGCCCGGGCGTCGAGCCGATTGGCCGTGGCATCGGCCCGGCGCTCGAAGCCCAGGACATACTGGCCGTGCTCCAGGGCGAACCCGGCGCAGAGGATCTCGCGCACCGGGCATGCGAACTCGCCGGAGGCCTCCTCGAGCTGGCGGGAGCGACACCGACCGGCGGAGGATTCGCGCGCGCGCTGGAAAGCCTCGAAAGCGGCCGGGCCTGGGCGAAATTTCGACGCATCTGCGAAGCCCAGGGCGGCATGCGAGAACCGCCGGTTGCCAAGTTTCAGCAGGATATGATCGCACCTTATAGCGGCAGGATCGTCAGCATCGATAATCGCAAGCTCGCAATCGTCGCCAAGCTCGCCGGCGCGCCCACAGCCAAAGCCGCCGGGGTCGCGCTGCACAGCCGCCTGCACCAGACGGTGGAGGCAGGCGCCCCACTATGCACCATCCACGCCGAGAGTCCCGGTGAGCTTGACTATGCCGCGGCATTCGCGGTGAGTGACGGGGCGATCTTCGGGATTACCGCTGAATGAACCGGCCGATCGTCTTCGCGCTTCCCGGCAGCGAGGCGCTGCTGCAGGCCCTGTGCACTGCCCTCGACGCAGAGCCGGGAGCACTAGAACATCGCCAGTTTCCTGACGGGGAGACTTATCTCAGGATCGAAAGCGATGTCGCCGATCGGCACGTTGTCCTTCTGTCGAGCCTCGATCGTCCGGACGGGAAGCTGCTACCGCTTCTGTTCGCCGCGGACACGCTTCGCGAGCTTGGCGCCCTCAAGCTTGGTCTCGTCGCCCCTTATCTCGCCTATATGCGCCAGGACGTGCGCTTCCATCCCGGCGAGGCGGTCACGTCGCGAACCTTTGCCGCCCTCCTGTCTCGCCATCTCGACTGGATGGTGACGGTCGATCCGCATCTCCACCGCTACCATGCGCTGGCAGAGATCTATCGAATTCCGACCCAGGTCGTTCATGCGGCCCCGCTCCTGGCAGCATGGATCAAACGGAACGTCGCCCGGCCGCTGATCATCGGCCCCGACATGGAAAGCGAGCAATGGGTCGCGCAGGTCGCGGCCGACGCCGATGCGCCGTTCCTCGTCTGCGAGAAAGTGCGGTCCGGCGACCGTGAGGTGACGATTTCGATCCCCAACGCCTCGGCATTTCTCGATCGCCAGGCAGTGCTGGTCGACGATATCACCTCGTCAGGGCGAACGCTCGCGGTCGCGGCACGCCAGCTCGCCAGCATGGGTTTCGCACCACCCGATTGTGTGGTGGTTCATCCCCTCTTCGCGGGTGACGCGGCGCAGGTTCTGGGCGGGTATGTGGGGCGCATCGTCAGCACGAACACAATCGTTCACACCTCCAACGACATCGACATGATGCCGGTGATCGCGGAGGCTGTCCGCAACGCCCCGTAAGCAGGACTGCGGGGCACGCAGGCGCCCCTCCCTAAAATAGCTTCTGAACCTGCCGACAGCATGTCGTCCACGCTTTGGCTCGCCAGATGCCGGCGTGATCGCCGAGTTCGTGAGGCACAAAATCCCCCTTGACCTTGGACTATGGTCCAACCCGCACAAGGCGCGCGCGAAGCGGCGGCGTGACCGACGCTGCAGCATGGTAGGTTTGAATTGCCAGGGGGACCATGGCAGAAAAGCGCGTCGTTCATATAGTCGATGACGAGGAGACAATCAGGAAAGCGGTGGCGTTCACGTTACGAACAGCGGGTTTCATCATTGAGACTTATGCATCGGGACCGGAATTTCTGAAGATTGCGGGTGAAGCCGAGATCGGCTGTGTCATTCTCGACATGCATATGCCGGATATGGACGGTCTCGAGGTTCAGGCAGTTCTGACACAGAGAAACATCGACATGCCGATCGTCGTGCTGACCGGAAATGGCGACGTCGCGCTGGCGGTCCAGGCGATGAAGGCAGGCGCCGTCGATTTTCTCGCCAAGCCGATCGAAAGGGCCATACTGCTCACTGCGGTCGACCGAGCATTCGGGCGCATCGACCGGGCAGAGAGCCGTGCCCTCGAAGAAGCTGAAGCGAGGATGCAGATAGATGTCCGTCGTCAGAACATTTGGCACAGGTCGCGGCGTAAATTAGCGGAGTGCGGG
>OFDC01000413.1_pt1 | contig 33325 bp, 30 predicted proteins | sample 1520941 | NCBI WGS metagenome assembly OFDC01 (sample SAMEA94258168, study PRJEB24077) | hot springs metagenome | biome: Aquatic biome; feature: Water | place: India | collected 2012-12-06 | depth 5 m | reverse complement strand
CCGGTGGTGGTGCCCATCCTGGTAGGCCTGCTGCTCGGCCCGGCGGCGCTGGGCGGGTTGCTGATGGGCACCATCGTGACCGGCCTGTTCGTGGCCATCAGCATGTGCACCGGCGGCGGCGCCTGGGACAACGCGAAGAAGTACATCGAGGACGGCCACCACGGCGGCAAGGGCAGCGAAGCCCACAAGGCCGCAGTGACGGGCGACACGGTGGGCGACCCCTACAAGGACACCGCCGGCCCCGCAGTGAACCCGCTGATCAAGATCATCAACATCGTCGCGTTGCTGATCGTGCCGTTGTTGCCGCAGGTGACCTCGGCGGAGGCGGATCGCGCGCACGCTGCCCCCACAACCGCAGTCATGCAACCCGCCTCGGGTGCCGCACCGGCTCCTTCGGGTCCGGCCTCGGCTCGCTGACCTGCCCTATCGCACGCCCAAGGCGGTCGCGGCACCGTCGCGCACCGCCAGGCGCAGCACCACCTCGCAGGCGACGGGGCGGCCCGCCGACTCTGCCGGCAGGTAGGTGTAGCCGATGAAGGCGGAGCGTAGGCGCTCGGCCACCTCGTCCGACAGCCGTGACACGTCCTCGACGCGGTGGGCCACCACGTGGCCTCGCGCATCGATCCACATCCTGAGCGAGAGCTCGCCGTCGGGCAGCGCCTCGGCGCCGAGGTCGATCAACGGCTCCCCCGGCAGCCTTGGCAGCCGGGTGAGGTCCCCGACACGGAGGAAGGGATCGACCCGTGCATGAGCGGCTGAAGCCGGCTCGCTCATCCCGGTCGCCAGTGACGGAGGCACCGCGGGCGCAGGGGTTGGCTCCACCGCCTCTGCATGTTTCTCAGGCAGCTTGGCGTCGGGGACATCGCGCCGGGGATTCGGAGAAACAGGCACTGGCACTGTGCCCGTCGGGTCGAGTCGCACCGTGATGACGGAGTGCGCTGGCTCGGTCGCCTCCCTCGAGGGGGCCGCGGGCCACCAGGAGAGGACGACCAGGCCGTGCACGGCCAGCGAGGCCCCCCAGGCCGCCGCCGTGCGGCGGCTGAAGAACGGCGAGATCTTCATGACATCCGATTGGCAAGAGGGCGGCCCGCGGACCGCCCTCCCATGCCCTGCTCTTGTCTCGCGTCAGCGTCAGCGGGCTTCGTTGTCGAAGTTCCAGAACACCTTGCTGCGGCGCCCGATGGCCGGGCCCGGAGGACTGAAGCACTGCGCACCCGTGCACACGCCCTGGTAGTACTTTCCGTCGATTTCCACCGACACGCCGACAGGCGAAGGAGGAAAGCCCGTGTAGGTCACGCCGTAGCGGTCGCTCGTCTGCAACAACGCGTCCGCGTTGCGGTCGAAGATCGCCGTCGCGTCCTTGAAGCTGATCGTGTAGAGCCTCGACTCGCCCAGCCCGGCCGAGCACTGAGTGCGATTCTGGCCGGTCAGTGTCGACTCCGGACGGTTGGTACCGAAGGTGGTGGCGCCGTTGAGCGTCACGGCCGATGTGACCACCTTCTCTCCCGGCAGCAGATCGATGAACCAACCGGAGCTGCTGGCCAGACAGCTGGTGGCGGCGGCCGCCTCCGTGCTGCTACCGGACTGGATCGCGTTGCTCGTCAGGTCGCAGAGGTTCGCACTGGAGAGCGTGGCAGCAGGTCGTGCGAACTTCTCGTGGCTGTCCTTGACCATGAAGAAGCGGTTCTGAGCGGCCACTTCGAACGGCTGCTCACGATCGCCGCTGCCCACCAGGATCGCGTCTTGCGTGACCGGGTCGTCGAAGGGCACCACATCGACCGGGAACAGGAACTTGCGACCGTTTCCGTCGAGCGCCGCCAGCTTGTCGACGGTCCAATCGGCATACGCGGGCGTGCCCTCGGCCGTGATGGCGCCGACGTTCACGCGCCAGATGTTGCCGCCGGTGTCGGCCAGGTAGATGCGGTCCGCGTACCCGTCGCCGTCCGAGTCGATGACGGTGGCGTCCGCCGCGATCGCATGCTCCATCCCGGCCACCGTCTGCACGACCATTCCCTCCCTGGCGGGACTGCCTTGGCCAGCGAACCACAGCGGCACGCCGGTACGGGCATTGATCAGGTAGACGCCCCGTCCCATGGTGGCGGTGCCCTGCGTCGTGGCGTCGTTGGCCACCGGGTCGTAGCCCGCGCTCAGCACCAGCACCTTGTCCGCGATGCCCTGCAAAGCCGCCACCTTCGCCTCGGCCCAGGTCTGACCCAGCTCCGAAAAGCCCGGCGTGGCATTGCTGATCTTCCACAGCATCCGCGGGCTCTCCGGGTTCGTGACGTCCAGTGCGTACAGGAATCGGCCGCCGCGACGCATGCCGACGTAGATGTACGCCTGGTCGCTCGCCGTGTTGTGGTCGATCGCGCCGTCGCTGTTGCCGTCGATGGTCCAGCTGCTGATGGGGCCGTCGACAAAGTACGGCTTGGAGGTCGCACTGTTGGCGTTGTTGATCACAGGCGCCTCGTTGTAGAGCCGGCCCAGCTTGCTGAAATGCTCCTGAGGCAGGAAGCCCCAGAGCTCCGATCCGTCGGCGTTGTCCTGTCCGCCCTTGACCGCATGCAACATTCCGTCGTTGGCGCCGTAGAAGACCACGATGTCGCGGTCGAAAGGTTGACCGGATCGGTTGTAGTTGATCGCCAGGGGCCGGCTGTGGACAACGTCGCCGTGCAGATAGGCTCGCACGTCGGTCAGGTTGCCGCTCGGGTTGTCCTCGAGACGCCTGTTCTCACCGCGTACCCAATTGATCAGGTCGTTCTTGCTGATGGCCCCGGAAGCGGAGGCGGTGATGGTCCCCGTGGCGGGCGACGCCGGCGACAGCGTGATGCCGGAGTAGGTGAACGTGGTGGTGCTGCCGGCAGGGACGGTGACCGAATACTCGCCGTTGTACGCCGTCTCGTTGGCGCCCGAGATGACGACCACATCGCCAGTGGACAGCGAATGGGCGCTTGCGGCAGTGGCGGTCACCGTCGACGAGCCGATCGTGCGCGACAGGGCCACCGAGATCGGGTTGGCCACCCGGCCCACCAGGGATCCTGTAGCGCTGCTGGAGGGGGTCAGGCTGACACCGGTGGTGCAGGTGAAGGACAACTGCTTGCTGCCGTTGACTTCGTTGAACCCCGTGCAGGCGCCATCGTAGTGAGTGGTGCCGCTGAGCGTCACGGTGCCGGTGGCACTGGGCAAGGCGGACGCGACCGTGACAGTGAGGGTCTGCCCGCTGCGCGAGATGGCCGTCACCGTGCGGCTCTGGGTCGTTGCGGGATCCTTCCCCTTGGCCGGCACATTCATCAGCACCGCCGCGTTCGACAGGCTCGTCAACGAGGCCGGTGGATTGACCGGCACGTTCACCGTGAAGGAGGTGGACCCGGCGGACACCACCGTGAACACGCCGTTGTACTCGGACTGGTTCGCGCCCGTGATCGAGACCGACGAGCCAGCGGTGATTCCGAGCGATGCAGTGCTGTCAGACAAGTTCACCGTCGCGGTGTCTGTGCCGCCAGCGTTGTTCCCGCTCGAGCGGCTCATGCTCGAGATGAAAAAGGTCGTGCCCGCCTTCTTGACCGCCTTGATGGTGCCTGTCGCCGGGCTCGTAGGGCTCTCCACGACCGCGTAAGTGAAGCTGGTCTCGCTGGGCACGCCGGTGATGGTGAAGGTGCCGTTGTATTCCGACTGGTTCGCCCCCGCGATCGTCACACTTTGGCCCGCGACGTAGGCATGGGCTGCGCTGGTGGTGGCTGTTGCCGTCGATCCTGTGCGCACCAGGGACGTGATGCTCGCATTGCCAGGTATGCCGAAATTGCTGTCCGGCAGTGAGGTCAACAAGGTGTTGGCGGTCGAGAACGGCTGGGACGACAGCACGGTCGTCCCCGTGTCGCAGCCGACGCAGGTGTAGACCTTGCGCGTGGTCACGTCGGTCGCGTGCGCGGTCCGCAGCTTGTAGGCCACGCCGCCCTTCTCCACCAGATTGCCGTCGACGAGGTCCGAGACCCCGCCCACCGTCTGCACATCAGGGTAGTAGTTGGCATCCCAGAACGTGCTGGCCGCACTCCAGAAGCTCTTGGCCGTTTCCGAGATCAGGCCGGTGGAGGGGTTCTCCACCTTCTGGCCGTCACGGTCGACGAGTTCCAGCTGACCGGCGATGTTGGCCTGCAGCCTGTACTGCTTGAGGTTGCCGGGCCAGCGCGGGGAGGCTTGTCCGTCCGGGCGGAACACACCCATGTAGACCTGATTCAGGAAGGTGCCGCGGGTGTTCACGCTGGCCGGCAGCGCCGAGCTGGCGAAGACGCTGTTGACCGACAGGATCTCGGTGAAGATCTTGTTGAGCGCGTCGGCAATGTCCGAGGAGTTGCTCGTCACTGCGAAGTACTTGCCCTTGCCCTGGGTCGCCATGCTCTTGAGCAGCGCAGTGTGTGCCGGTCCTTGGCCGGTCGTCCCGGGATTAACGTCCACCGTGTATGTGTAGACGTTCTGGACGAGCGAAACGTTCTGGTTGACGTCTGCGTTTGCCAGGTAACGTGCCCACTCGTCAGCGATGTTGCTTTGAGAGCCGTTGGGATTCAGAGTAATTTCTGCGGTGTTGCCACCCGCATCCTGCAGCGCGCGCGTGGCGGCTGGCGTGGAGTTATTGTTGTCCCGCGCGGGGCCGTTGCTGATGAAGATGATGAAGTTCTTCGCGCAGTCATCCGCAATGGGACTCACATAAGTAGAGCTACTCGCCGAGACAAAGGCGTTTCCAGGGAGAGCCCAAACTTCATGCGAAGTAGGCGAGCTGGCAACCCTGTTATTCGGATAGTCCCGCTTCAACTGAGGTGAACCAGACACGGCAACACGACCGCCAAAGTAGCGATGCGCTTCTGCCATCGCCAATCCATAGGTTGCGTTGTTTCCCCTGTCGTCAATCTTGTGCAGACTTTCGACCATGCGGGACAGAGCACGCTTATTCACCTCAGTCATCTGTCGGACACCTGCTCGGACATAGGTGCCGTCAGGCACGCTGCCGATGCCGTCCCCTGTCTCGGTGAACATCATGAGACCAACGTTGAATTGCTCCGACAGTTGGTTCACTGTGTCGACAAGAGCCCTCTTTTCCGCTTCGAAAGGAGTCTCCCAGTTCGCCGTGTTGTCCAAGATGATCAGGACATTCGGCCGGGCCGACGCCAGAGCCGGGTTGACGGTGAAGATGTCGGTGTCCTCTGCATGCGCAGCGGGATGAAAGCCACCGAGCACGGCGCTGGCAAGCGCCAGGACCGCCACAGCCATGGGCTGGATGAAACGGGAAATCATCGGGGTCCCTCCAATCTCAATCGCACACGGCCGTCACCGGCAGGCGCACCTTCACCCCGGTGGTCACGCGCGCCGACGCGCCCGAACCGAAGGAAGCGTCCGTGGCCGACGCCGACAGGCGCCAGATGGTGTCCTTGGGCGCATAGGCCGCCATGCTGTAGCTGTAGCCCGGCGCCGCCTTGATGTGGATGCACTGGGGCGTGTCGAACACGACGCTGTAGTTGGTGCTGCCGTTGCCGGTCGGGTCCACGTCGCTCGTCACGCCCGCGGTGGTGTAGCTCGTGAAGGTCGACAGGCTCGAGATCTTGTTGTCGATCATCTGCTGCGCGGCGGCCTGCGCCTCCATGGTCAGCTGCACGTTGCGTGCGATCCGCAGGTTCACCATGCCGGTGCGGATGGCCGTCACGCCGAACAGCATCAGCACGACCAGAAGGATCAGCGAGATCAGCAGTGCGCTGCCCTGCTGTCGGCGTCCAGGAAGAAGTCGAGGTCCGGCCATGCTCATTCCCGGTTCATGCTCACGTTGTTCAGTCGAACCACGGCCTGGTAGGCGTGACGCTTGTGCGCCGCATATCCCGTGGCCGGCCCGACCGTGCCGACAAGACCGAGGTCGTAGGTCTTGGTATCGGTGAAGCCCGCGCTTGCCTCGGCGTTGCGCGCCAGCACGCTCACGCGCACCGCCACCACATTCGCCCAGTTGGCAGCCGTGCAGGGGGCTGCATCGGCGCAGCGGCTCCAGGCATCGGGAGCGCCGTCGTTGTTGGCGTCGATGCCGTAGTCGAACTCCAGCCGCTCGATCCCCTGCGCGATGGCGATGGGCGCGGAGAAGCTGACCGAGCCGAGCTCGATCATCTTCAGGGATTGCACAGGCGCGCCGTCATCGGCGGCGCTCGTGCAACTCGTCGCACCGGCCGCGAAGCGCGTGCACGGGCTCAGGAAGTACAGCCGGGTGATGTACTCGAAGATCGGCGCGCTGACGTCCGTCGTGGTCCGGGTCGCGCGCAGCGAGTAGTAGCCCGCGGTGTTCGCGTTCGTCACCAGGCTGGTGGCGAAGCGCACGTCGTTGTAGTTGGCCTGGAAGTAGGTGCGGTTGGCCTGCGGATATCCGGTCGGCAGTACCGTCCAGTTCGCTGCGGCCACCGTGGTGGGATGAGCGAACCGGACAACCAGCACATTGGATCCCGACACGAAGTCGGACGAGGGGATGCATGACGGAGCCGTTGCCAGGTCGGCGTAGCCCTGCACCCGCCACGCCATGGCGCTCTTCATCGCGGTGAGGTTCGCGGCCGTCGCTGTCGTGCAAGGGTCCGGCATGGCGCCACTGGCGGCGGGGGCGGCGAGGTAGTCGCCGTAATATCCTGCGTGTCGGAGGTCCTCCGAAACCCGCTGCAATGCATAGCGTCCGTTCTCGACCTGCCGGGAAGAACGCTCTAAGTCCAAGCTGGTGCGACTGTTGTGCACCACCAGCGTGAGCATGGCGCCCACGAGCAGCAGCCCCAGGACCATGGCGACCATGAGCTCGACCAAGGTGACCCCTCGGTGCGCTCGTTTGAACACGTTGCGATGCCTCATGGGGATCCTCAGGTCAGCGACGCGATGCGGATGCGCATGCTCACCACCCGGCGCAGCTTCTCGTTTCCGTACTGGTTCGCGCCGCAGTTCAGGGCCGCTGGCGGCGGCGTGGTCTCGGCCTTGCCTTCCCAAGCGACGGACAAGGTGTACACGTCGCCGCCGTTGGAGACGATGCAACCGCGCGCACCCGTCATGGCGCCGACGTTGTTGCCGCTCTTCTTCTCGGCAACGCCGAGCAAGGCGTTGCTCCACGCGCCCAGGTCGGCGTTGGCCACCGCCTGTGCCTGAAGGGAGCCCGCGCTGCAGGTGGGCAACGTCGCGCCCGTTCCCGCATAGGGCGAACCACCGGTGCCGGTGAGCGCGTAGCAGGCCGCGACCGAACGGTTGGCTTGCATCCGGTCAGCCATGTCCTGCAGCAGGATGAGCGCCTGCTTGCGCTGGTACGAATCGAATTCAGCAATGGCCGCGCGCGCTTGCAGGGCCACCATGCCGAGCAAGCCGATGACGAGCACGATGATCGTGACCAGGATCTCGATCAGCGTCACCCCGCGTTGCGATGGCTGCTTCAACTGCATGTCGCGCTCCCCGTGAGCCGGCGCGTCGTCGGCAGACCGGCCGGATCGATCACCACGCAACGGCGGCCGACGGTGTCGGCGTTGGCGTCGGCCTCCAACGCGAACGCATCCACGCCGGAGGCAAGGCGACCGTCCATGCGGTAGGTGACGCTGCCGGGTGCCGAGCTGAAGACGACGCCACCCACCGCACCCTGGCTGCGCAGGACGGTGGCTCCCGATTTCACCTCCCATCCGTTGCGCCAATCACTGCTCACCGGCGTGACCGACACGCTGGCGCGCCGAAGGATGGCTTCGCTGCGCGCGTACATCAGCGACGAGTGGATCTCGAAGGACGCGGTCTTGAGCCGCTGCCCGCGCACGAAGTCCTGCATGGCAGGCGCCGCGATGGAAGCCAGGATCACCAGCACGGCCACCGTGATCATCAGCTCGATGAGGGTGAAGCCTGAGACCTTGGAACGCATGTCCGTCACCATTTCCCGGCGGGCGACTTCACACCGGCACTGGTCAATGTCAGATTGCCGTCACTTGTCTGGTTGCCAGTGGCAGTCGCGGTGATGGTGAACGCCTGCGGCGGCCCCGCGGTGACGTTGATCGAGAAGGTATAGCGGCCGGTGGTCTCGGTGGGCGCCGACAGGTTCAGGTCGGCGGCAGTGGAGGCATAGGTCCTCGCGTCGGACAGGTACTGCTCCTGGCGAGCGGCCAGGGACATCATGTAGCTCTGTGCCGCGGCGCGCGCCGAACGGATCACGTAGGCTTGGTACGACGGGTAGGCCACCGCCGCCAGGATCGCCACGATGGCGACCGTGATCATCAGTTCGATGAGGGTGAATCCGCGTGGTCGGGAGAATGCGCGCATCGTCGGTCCTTGTAGACAACCTCATTGTTTCCACGCTGTTCATTCGTGGGCATGTGAGGACGACGAGCGGCACAAGGGCCTCGGCGAACGGTAGGAGCCTGCGCCGCGAGCGTGACATGCGTCACACTTGATACTGAGCAGGCTGCTGAGTGCGTTCCATGAAAAAAGCCAGCAACCCGAAGGCTGCTGGCTTTTTCAACATCAATGGTCGGGGTGGCGGGATTCGAACTCGCGACCCCTTGCACCCCATGCAAGTGCGCTACCAGGCTGCGCTACACCCCGACGCGAGCCAATGAGTATAACGCAGTATTCGAGGATCACACCACAAGCAGCTCACGGATCGAGAGCAATTCGCGCCGCATCTGCTCCAAAGTGAGTTCATGGACCTCGGGCAGCGGCATGGCGTCAACGTCCATCTCCTGCACCAGCGGAGCCTCGCGGACCGCAAGTCCAACCTCCGCGTCGGCCGTTCCATCTTCCAGGTCCTCGAGGAGGACATCGATGTCCTGGACCACGACGTCGTCGCGGCCGTTCACAGGCGCGTCCTCACGGGACTCGTGCCGGTGGCCGGATTGCAGTTCCGCCAACCGGTTGCGCGCGCCGCTGATGGTGAAGCCCTGCTCGTAGAGCAGTTCCCTGATGCGGCGGATCAGCAGCACCTCGTGGTGCTGGTAATAGCGCCGGTTGCCCCGGCGCTTCATCGGCTTGAGCTGGGTGAACTCCTGCTCCCAGTAGCGCAGCACGTACGGCTTGACGCCGCACAGCTCGCTCACCTCGCCGATCGTGAAGTAGCGCTTGGCAGGAATGGCAGGGAGCGCTTTCTCCATTGAAATCAACGAGATCGGGCAGGGAAATTAAGACTCTACTCGAACTCGCCTTCCGTGGAGATCTCGCCCTGCACAATGCCCTTGAGCTTGTGACTTGCGTGAAAAGTGACCACGTTGCGGGCCTTGATCGGGATCGATTCGCCGGTGCGCGGGTTGCGACCGGGACGTGGGGCCTTGCGGCGGATGTTGAAGTTGCCGAACCCGGACAGCTTCACGTCCTGGCCCGACACCAGGCTGCCATGGATGATCTCGAAGAAGGCCTCGACCATGTCCTTCGATTCGCGCTTGTTCAGGCCGAGCCGCTCGAACAGCAGCTCCGCCAGTTCCGCCTTCGTAAGGGTCGGCGTCTCGATGGACGGGATGAAGACGCTGTCCTCAGCGGCCGCGGCCTGGCCGGCTTCGTCGTCGCGGGATGTGCTCATGCTGCGAGGATCCGTCATGGGGTTCAACCGCGCAAGCGGGCCTGGAATCGATCCTGGAGGACGGCGACGGCCGACTGCACGACCATCTCGATGCGCTCGTCGGTCAGCGTGGCCGACTCATCGAGCAACTCGAGCCGGAACGCCAGGCTGCGCTCTCCTTCGCCGATGTCACTGCCCGTCTTCGTCGGCTTGTACAGGTCGAACAGGCGCACCGAACGCACCAGCGGATCGACCTGACGCAGCGCGTCGACCACCTGGTCGTGGCTGACACTGTCGCGGACCACCACCGCAATGTCCCGCAACGAGGCGGGGTGCCGGGGAATTGGCTCGAACTGCGGCACGGGGCGCTGCTGCAGGGTCTGCAGGTCGAGTTCGAACACCACGGGTGCCTGCGGCAGTTCGTACGCCTGGCGCCACTTCGGGTGCAGCTCGCCGATCACGCCGATCGACCTTCCGTCGACTTCCACGGCGGCGCTTCGTCCCGGGTGCAGGGCAGGATGCTCGGTCGGCGCGAAACGCACCTCGCGGGGCGAGAACAGCGCCTCGACGTCGCCCTTGACGTCGAAGAAGTCCACCCCCCGCTCCGCCTCGCCCCACTGCAGCGCATCCGCCGGCCCGTAGGCCAGACCGGCGACACGGGTCGGCTGGTGCACGCCGGCCACTGTCAACGGCCCATCGAGCACCTTGGCGTCGCGCATGAACACGCGGCCGATCTCGAACACGCGCACACGGGACGCGCGCCGGGCCAAGTTGTAGCGCAGCACGTGCACGAGGCTGCCGAGCAGGCTGGAGCGCATCACCGACAGCGGCGCGGCGATCGGGTTCAGCACCCTGATCGGGTCATCGTTGCCCGAGAGCTCACACTCCCAGCGTTCTTCCACGAAGCTGAAGTTGATGGTCTCCTGGTAATCGAGCCCGGCCAGCCGATGTCGCACCGCGTGCACGCCGCGACGAGCCTCGGGCCGCAGGCTGGCCGTGACGGGTGCCAGGGGCGGGGTGTCCGGCAGCTGGCCGTAGCCCAGCACGCGAATCACCTCCTCGATCAGGTCCTCCTCGATCTGCAGGTCGAAGCGCCAGCTCGGAGGGGTGACGCACAGGATGCCATCCTGGGCCTCGAAGGGCAGGCCGAGCTTGCGCAACACCTCCTCGCACTGCGCCTGCGTCACCGGCATGCCGATGACCTTGGCAGCGCGAGCGACACGCAGGTTCACCGGTCTGGGCTGCGGCAGCCGGGTGACCTGGTCGTCCATCGGGCCGGCTTGGCCGCCGCAGATGTCCAGGATGAGCTGGGTGATGCGTTCGATGTGCTCGACCGTGTGCGAGGGGTCGACACCGCGTTCGAAGCGATGCCCTGCATCGGTGCTGAAGTTGAAGCGCCGTGAACGTCCGGCCACGGCCTGCGGCCACCAGAAGGCCGCCTCGACGTACACGTTGCGTGTCTCGTCGGACACCGCCGTGTGGTCTCCCCCCATGATGCCGGCCAGCGACTCCACGCTGTTGGCGTCGGCGATGACGCCGACGCTCTCATCGAGTTCGATCGTGTTGCCGTTGAGCAGCTTCAGCGTCTCCCCGGCACGTGCCCAACGGACGATGAGCTCGCGGTCGATCTTGTCGAGATCGAAGATGTGCGAGGGCCTGCCGAACTCGAACATCACGTAGTTCGAGATGTCGACCAGCGCGCTCACGCTGCGTTGGCCACAGCGCTCCAGCCGCTCGACCATCCACGCCGGCGTCTTGGCGGTGGTGTCGATGCCGCGCACGATGCGGCCCGAGAAGCGCCCGCACAGATCGTCGGCGAGCACGCGCACCGGCAGCTTCTGGTCGTGCGCAGGCTGCACCGGGGTGAACACCGGGGTGTGCAACGGCGCCCCGGTGAGCGCGGACAGTTCGCGCGCGATGCCGAAGACGCTCAACGCGTGCCCGAGGTTGGGCGTGAGCTTGAGGGTGAACACCGTGTCGTCGAGCTTGAGAAACTCGCGCACGCTCGCACCCACCGGAGCGTCGCCGGGCAGTTCCAGCAGGCCGCCGTGGTCTTCGGACAGTTTCAGCTCCCGAGCGGAACACAGCATGCCGAAACTTTCGACGCCCCGCAGCTTCCCCTTGCCGATGATGAAGGGCTTGCCGTCGTCGCCAGGCGGGAGTTCGGCGCCAACCAGCGCCAACGGCACGCGGATGCCTGCACGCGCGTTGGGCGCCCCGCAGACGATCTGCAGCAGACCGTCCTTGGAGTGACTGCCGGCATCGACGCGGCACACCCGCAGCCGGTCCGCGTTCGGGTGCTGCTCGCATTCGACGATTTCGGCCACGACCACGCCGGAGAAGGGCGGCGCCGCCGGGCGCATCTCCTCGACTTCCATGCCGGCCATGGTCAGGGTCTCGGCCAGCTGCTCGGTGTTCAGGGGCGGGTTGCAGAACTCGCGCAACCAGCTTTCGGGGAATTGCATGGTGTCTCTTCTTCGGTTTCGTCTTCAGGCCACGGCCGCTGGGGCAGCGAGGGCGTCAGTGGATCACTGGAATTGCGACAGGAACCGCAAGTCGCCGTCGAAGAACAGGCGCAGGTCGTTGACGCCGTAGCGCAGCATGGTGAGCCGGTCGGGCCCCATGCCGAAGGCAAAGCCGATGTAGCGCTCGGGGTCGAGGCCGAAGTTGCGCACGACATGGGGGTGCACCTGCCCCGATCCCGCCACCTCCAGCCACCGTCCTTTGAGCGGACCGCTGTTGAAAGCGATGTCGACCTCCGCGCTCGGCTCGGTGAACGGGAAAAACGACGGCCGGAAGCGCAGCTGCAGGTCGTCGGTCTCGAAGAAGGTGCGGAAGAAGTCGATGAACACCGACTTCAGGTCCTTGAAGCTGACGTTCTCGCCGATCCACAAGCCCTCGCACTGGTGGAACATCGGCGAATGGGTCGCGTCGCTGTCCACACGGTAGGTGCGGCCCGGGGCGATGACGCGGATCTCCGGCATCGGGTCGGCGCTCCGATGCTTGTCGGCGTGCATGCGCGCGTAGCGCACCTGCATCGGCGAGGTGTGCGGACGCAGGTTGAGCCAACGGCCCTCGGCGTCCTTCATGTCCACGTAGAACGTGTCCTGCATCGAGCGGGCAGGATGATTCTCCGGGTTGTTGAGCGCGGTGAAGCTCATCCAGTCGGTCTCGATCTCCGGACCGTCGGCGACGTCGAAACCCATGGAGCCGAAGATCTGCTCGATGCGCTCCATCGTGCGCGAGACCGGGTGCAGTCCTCCCGTCCCGCGACGACGACCCGGCAGGGTCACGTCCAGGGCCTCGGCCCGCAGCTGGGCCTCGAGCTCGGCATCGGCCAGGGCCTGGCGGCGCAGCTGCAGCGCCGCCTCCACCCGCTGCTTGGTCGCGTTGATCTCGGCACCGCGCGCCTTCTTCTCCTCGTGCGACAAGGCACCCAGGCCCTTCATCAGCTCGGTGATGCGGCCTGACTTGCCGAGGTAGCGCGCCTTGGCGTTCTCCAGCTCGGCCGGTGTGCCAGCCGCCGCGAAATCACCTTCAGCGGCGTGCACGAGTTGATCGAGATCGTTCATCGCAACAGTGGAATCAGAAAAAAAAAGGCCAACACCAGGTGTCGGCCTTCAGGGTCTTGACCGGCCGCAGGGGCCGGTTCGCCCGCTGCGCCCTCCGCAATGAAGGGCGGCAGCGACGGCGATCAAGCGGCGAGCTGGGCCTTCACCTTGTCGACGATGCTGCTGAAGGCAGCCGGATCGTTGACGGCCATGTCGGCCAGCACCTTGCGGTCCAGGTCGATCTGGGCCTTCTTCAGGCCGGCGATGAAACGGCTGTACGTCACGCCGGCGGCACGGGCCGCGGCGTTGATACGGGCGATCCACAGCTGGCGGAAGACGCGCTTCTTGGTACGGCGATCACGGTAGGCATACTGGCCCGCCTTCATCACCGCCTGCTTGGCGATGCGGAAGACGTTCTTGCGGCGGCCGCGGAACCCCTTGGCCAGAGCCAGCACCTTCTTGTGACGGGCACGTGCGGTAACACCACGTTTGACGCGAGGCATGTTTCTGCTCCTTCTGGGTGGTGATTACAGACCGGCAAAGGGCAGCATCTGCGCGACGTGCCCCATGTTGGTCTCATGCACGGTGACCGCGCCACGCAGGTGACGCTTGTTCTTCGTGGACTTCTTGGTCAGGATGTGGCGCTTGAACGCCTGACCGCGCTTGACGGTACCACCCGGACGGACGCGGAACCGCTTGGCCGCGCTCTTCTTGGTCTTCATCTTGGGCATGACTGCTCCTTATCAATGACCCTGCCAGGCGTCCGCGGTGTCCGCGTCCTTGTCGGCCTGTCGAGGGCTTCTATGCACCGTCGCGGCGACCGACCGCGACGGCGAATCTCGTCTCTCGTGAAGCTCAGCGCTTCTTGGGCGCCAGCACCATGATCATCTGACGGCCTTCGAGCTTGGGCATGTGCTCGACGACCGCCACATCGGACAACTCGTCGCGGATGCGCTCCAGCAACCGCATGCCGATGTCCTGGTGGGTGATCTCGCGGCCCCGGAACCGCAGCGTGACCTTGCCCTTGTCACCGTCCTCGGCAATGAAGCGTCGCAGGTTGCGCATCTTGATGAGGTAGTCGCCCTCGTCCGTGCCCGGACGGAACTTGACTTCCTTGACCTCAATGACCTTCTGCTTCGACTTGGCCTCTGCCGCCTTCTTCTGCTCCTGGTACTTGAACTTGCCGTAGTCCATCAGCCGGCACACCGGCGGATCGGCATTGGGGACGATCTCGACGAGGTCCACGTCGCGCTCGCCCGCCATGTTCAGCGCTTCCTGCAAGCTCACGATGCCCAGCGGCTCGTTTTCCGGCCCGTTCAGGCGCACCTGCGGCGCCATGATTTCCCGGTTCAGACGGTGCTTGCGCTCCACGTTGGGAGTGCGGCGGTCAGCAAAAGTAGCGATGGTGAAAACCTTTCAGAGGGACCCCAGGCAAACAAGGCCCCGGCAAAAACGACAGCGCGCCCTCGAAAGAGCCCCGATCAGACCTTGGCCGCGATGTCCCCGACGATCTTCTGCACGAAGGTGTCGACGGGCATCACGCCGAGATCCTGGTTGCCCCGGGCGCGCACGGCAACGGCCCCGCTTGCCTTCTCCTTGTCGCCCACGACGAGGATGTACGGGACCTTTTGCATCGAATGCTCGCGGATTTTATAGGTGATCTTCTCGTTGCGCAAATCCGCCTGGGCCCTAACTCCTTGTTTTTGAAGCCTTTTCACCACTTCGCCCACATAGTCTTGCTGGGCGTCGGTGATGCTGGAGACCACCACCTGGGCCGGCGAGAGCCACACCGGCAGTGCGCCGGCGTGCTGCTCGATCAGGATCCCGATGAAGCGCTCCATGCTGCCGACGATGGCCCGATGCAGCATGACAGGCACCTGCCGCTCGCCGCTTTCGGCGACGAACTCCGCATCCAGGCGGCCCGGCATGGAGAAATCGACCTGGATCGTGCCGCACTGCCACGGCCGACCGATCGCGTCCTTGAGCGTGTACTCGATCTTGGGGCCGTAGAAGGCGCCGTCACCCGGCGCGATCTCATAGACGACGCCCGAGCGCTTGAGGCTCTCGATGAGCGCGTGCTCGGCCTTGTCCCAGCTGTCGTCGCTGCCGATCCGGGCTTCCGGCCGGGTGGCGACCTTGTAGATGATGTCCTTGAAACCGAAGTCGGCGTAGACCTTCTGCAGCAGTGCCGTGTAGGCCACGCACTCGTCGAGGATCTGGTCCTCGGTGCAGAAGATGTGGCCGTCGTCCTGCGTGAAGCCGCGAACCCGCATGATGCCGTGCAGTCCACCCGTCGGCTCGTTGCGGTGGCACTGGCCGAATTCGCCATAGCGCAACGGCAAGTCGCGGTAGCTCTTGATGCCCTGCTTGAAGATCAGGATGTGGCCGGGGCAGTTCATCGGCTTGAGCGCGTAGTCCCGCTTCTCGCTCTCGGTCGTGAACATGTTCTCGCGGTACTTGTCCCAGTGGCCGGTCTTTTCCCACAGGGTCTTGTCCAGCAGCTGAGGGCCCTTGACCTCCAGGTAGCCGTTGTCGCGGTACACGCGGCGCATGTACTGCTCGACCTCCTGCCAGACCGTCCAGCCCTTGGGGTGCCAGAAGACGACGCCGGGCGCGTGGTCGTCGATGTGGAACAGGTCGAGTTCGCGGCCGAGCTTGCGGTGGTCGCGCTTCTCGGCTTCTTCCAGCATGCGCAGGTACTGCTGCAGCTCGTCCTTCGTGGCCCAGGCTGTGCCGTAGATGCGCTGCAGCTGCTCGTTGCGGTGGTCGCCGCGCCAGTAGGCGCCCGCCACCTTCATCAGCTTGAAGTGCTTGAGCTTGCCGGTGCTGGGCACGTGCGGGCCGCGGCACAGGTCCTCGAAAGCGCCTTCGCGGTACAGCGACACATCCTCGCCCGCCGGAATGCTGCCGATGATCTCGGCCTTGTAGTGCTCGCCGATGCCCTTGAAGTGCGCCACCGCCTCGTCGCGTGGCAGCACGCGGCGCTCGACTTTCTCGTCCTTCTTCGCCAGCTCGGCCATCTTGGCCTCGATCTTCTGCAGGTCCTCCGGCGTGAAGGGACGCTTGTAGGCGAAGTCGTAGTAGAAGCCGTTCTCGATGACCGGCCCGATGGTGACCTGCGCCTCGGGAAAGAGCTCCTTGACGGCGTAGGCCAACAGGTGCGCCGTGGAATGGCGGATGACCTCCAGGCCTTCCGGGTCCTTCTCGGTCACGATGGCCAGCGGCGTGTCGCGGTCCAGGCGGAAGCTGGTGTCCACGACCCGGGCCTCCTGGCCGTGGCCGATGCGCCCGGCGAGGGCCGCCTTCGCCAGCCCGGGGCCGATCGACGCGGCGACGTCGGCCACGGTGGGCGGCTGCTCGAACTGACGCTGCGAGCCGTCGGGCAACTGGATCGTGATCATCGGAAACACTCCTGGCGGAAATGAAAAAAGCGCGGTCGACGGCCGCGCTTTGGATCGAAACGAGAAGGGAACGAGCGTGACTACGCGGCCGACGACACCTCGGTGAAGGGGGCCTGCGTAGTTCGCGGTGTCATAACCGACACGTGCCTTTCTCGCTCTTGTGAAGGGGTTCGTGGAACAAAACTCGGCCCGATTGTAGTTCAGAGGCGATAGACCCGGGCGCCGTCGACCCTCACCCGCTCGCCCACGCGCAGGCCGGCGGGATCGGGCACGTCCAGCACGGCCTGCCCGCCTCGATCGAGGTCGACGGTGATGCGCCAGATGTCACTGCCGCCCGAGCGGTTCTTCTCGATCTCGTTGCCCACCCAGGCGCCGCCGACCGCAGCGGCGGCCGTGGCGGCATCGCGCGCCATGGAGGTGCCGCCCATCTGGCGGCCGATCACGGCCCCGACGATCGCGCCGACCACCGCCCCGCCTCCGCTGGTGGATTGGCGGGCGCTCAGCCGCTCGATGCTGCGAACCTGGCCCAGCCCTTGACGGTACGGATCCTGGGTGCCAATGGTGCCGGGACGCGACGGCGAGTAGACAGGGGCCTGCTTGGCCGGCGGCGGGGTGCCGCATGCAGCGAGCGCCAGGACGGACGCAGCAGCGACGACGGGAAATCGGCTCGACATGGCAAGGACTTTCCAGCGCGGAACGGGGCGCTGCGCAGCGTACAACGGCCAGCGCGCCGGCCGGGTTGGCTGTCTTTACGCCGGCTTCACCTGCAAGGCTCGGCGCGAGCACCGGGCAAACCTTCCGCCTGGCGCCCACGCAGCCTTCATGCCAAGGGCAGTGCGTCGACGCCGTCGTGCCGCTGAGTGAGCTCGGCGAATTCGTCGGCCAGCCGCTGGCTCTCCCGCAGCGCGGCGGTCCAGGCCGCCATGCGCCCGGCCACGTCCAGGCCATACGCCTTGAAGTCGCCGCGGTCCGGCAGCTTGCCGCCCGGCAGGCTGCGCACCCACTGCGGGTCAGGCGACAAGAGCACCACGTTGGACAGTCGCTCGGTGGCCCGGTGGCGGCGGCGCAGGCCCTTGTCCAGCCAGCCAGGCACCACGCTGGACTGGAAATGCGGATACAGCACCAGGCCGCCGGGTGTGACCGGGTCGGCGGCGGCCATGGCGGCGTAGTCCAGGTGCAGGTGGTAGTCGGTGATGCCACCATCCCAATAGGCGCCGGGCGGGCCGCCGGGGATGTCATGCACCGCGTCGAGCCAGAACGGGATGGAGCAACTGGCGAGCACGCTCTCGCGCAGGTTGTGCGCGGTCAATGCCACCTGTCGGGAGCGGAAGTCGCGCAGCGGCAGCGGGAAGGGATCGCGCAGGTCGGAAAACACCACGCGCTCCAGCCAGTGGCCCATCGCGCGGCGGCTCACGGCGTTGGTGGCGAACGCCCCAAGGTAGCCCAGAGGCGTCGCCCACCGGCTTTGGCGGCGCAGCAGCGGGTGGCAGCCGCGGCTGGTGAAGACATGCAGGCGGTAGCGCGGGTGCGACAGCACCTCGGCCTCGCGCCCTTCGAAGTGCTCGGCCAGGCGACGTCCGAACACCCGGCTCACGTGCGTCGCGGTGGAGGTGGTGACCTCCCCGTCGTAGCGCTCGTGGATGTAGTCGTGCGCAAGGCGGGCCAGGGCCGCGTCGGGATCGGACAGGCAGGCGCAGGCCAGGCGCCAGGCGCCGATGGACGCGCCGAGCAGGTGCACCACATGACCGCTTCCCTTGAGCCAGTGGCCAAACAGGAAACGGTCGAGCGGATTCAGCGCGAGCCCCTTGGGCCCGCCCGCCGCGCCCGGGATCACCGCGATGTCCTGCGGCCGCAGGCCCTGCTCGCGCAGGTGCTGTCGGGCCTGGGGACCCGCGTGGATCCGGAGGGCGCGCATGCGACTCAGGGGTGTCGTGCGACGACGCCGCAAGCGATGCGGCCGCCCGCGTTGCCGGTGGGCTGGGTGGTGTAGTCGTCCGGGTTGGCGTGCACGATGACCGCGCGGCCGGAGAGGTCCGTCGCGCCGCTGCCGATCGACACGCCGCGCAAGGCGAAGCGGGCGTCCGCCACGCCGTTGGCGTCGGCCTTCAGGCTGGGCATGTCGCCGGCGTGATGCGCTGCCGACTGCGGGCCATGGGGCGCACCCGCGGGGTTGAAATGCCCCCCGGCGCTGTTGCCGTCGGGGCTGGCGCAGCTGCCGTTCTCATGCACATGGAAGCCGTGCTCCGCATTCGGCTTCAACCCGCTGACGCGGGCATGGACCATGACGGTGCCGTCGGCCTGGCCATGGAAGAGCACGATGCCCTGGGCCTGCTGGCCCTGCGTCGGGCCCAGGCTCGCGACGGCCAGGGCGCGTGCACCCCCCATGCCGCCCTGCATGCCGCCCTGCATGCCGCCCTGCATGCCACCGTGCATCCCTGCATGCATCCCTGCATGCATCCCGCCCATACCGCCTTGCATGCCGCCCATGACACTCGGCCCGCGCGGGGGCTCATGCCCGTGAGGGCCTCGATGGGCACAGGCACCGAGCAGCGCGGCGCAGGCGAGGACGATGGCGGTCTTGCAGCTGAAATTCATCTGGAATGCTCCCTGTGGATGAGGGCACCGATGCTACGTCAGCGCTTGGTCTGCAACTTGGCAAAGGCAGCGGCCATGGCTCCCTGGGCTGCGGGGGTGGAGGCCGGACCTCGGCCACTCGCCCGCTCGCCCCGCCCGGCCGGGCGGAAGCTGTTGTCCCCCCGGGCGCCCTTGGCCACCGGGGAGGCCTCCAGCTTCATCGTCAGCGAGATGCGGCCGCGGACCAGGTCGACCTCCAGCACCTTCACCTTCACGATGTCGCCGGTCTTGACCACCTCACGCGCATCGTTGACGAACTTGCTGGACAGCTGGCTCACATGGACGAGGCCGTCCTGGTGCACGCCCAGGTCCACGAACGCGCCGAACTGCGCGACGTTGCTGACCGTGCCTTCGAGCACCATGCCGGGCTGCAGGTCCTTGATGTCCTCCACGCCGTCGTTGAAGCGCGCCACCTTGAAGTCGGGACGCGGGTCGCGGCCGGGCTTCTCCAGTTCGGCCAGGATGTCCTTGACGGTGATGGCGCCGAAGCGCTCGTCGGCGAAGGCCTCGGGCTGGAGCTTGCGGATCACGTCGGCGTTGCCGATGAGTTCGTGCACCGGGCGCTGCGCGGCCGCGAGGATCCTCTCGACCACCGGGTAGGTCTCCGGGTGCACGCCGGACAGGTCCAGCGGGTTGTCACCGCCGCGGATGCGCAGGAAGCCGGCGGACTGCTCGAAGGTCTTGGCGCCCAGGCCGGTGACCTGCATCAGCTGCTGGCGATTGCGGAAGGCGCCGTTGGCATCGCGCCAGCGCACGATGCTGGCGGCCACCGCGTTCGACAGGCCGGACACGCGCGACAGCAGCGGTGCGGAGGCGGTGTTGAGGTCCACCCCCACCGAGTTGACGCAGTCCTCCACCACCGCATCGAGCGTGCGCGCCAGCTCCGCCTGGTTGACGTCGTGCTGGTACTGCCCGACCCCGATGCTCTTGGGCTCGATCTTCACCAGCTCGGCCAGCGGGTCCTGCAGGCGGCGCGCGATGGACACCGCGCCGCGCAGGCTGACGTCGAGCTCGGGCAGTTCCTTGCTGGCGTACTCGCTGGCGCTGTAGACCGACGCACCCGCCTCGCTGACGACGATCTTGTCGATGTGCGTGTCCGGTGCGATCTGCTGCACGCGCTTGATGAGGTCGGCCGCGAGCTTGTCGGTCTCGCGGCTGGCGGTGCCGTTGCCGATCGCGATGAGATTGACGCCGTGCGCCGCGCACAGACGGCCCAGGGTGTGGATGGACCCTTCCCAGTCCTTGCGCGGCTCGTGCGGATAGACGGTCGCGGTGTCCAGCACCTTGCCGGTGTCGCTGACCACCGCCACCTTCACGCCGGTGCGGATGCCCGGGTCCAGGCCCATGACCACGCGCTTGCCCGCCGGCGCGGCCAGCAGCAGGTCACGCAGGTTCTCCGCGAAGACCTTGATGGCGACCTTCTCGGCCTCCTCGCGCAGGCGCGAGAACAGGTCGCGCTCCAGGCTCAGGCTGAGCTTGACCTTCCAGGTCCAGGCGATCGTCTTGCGGATCAGGTCGTCGGCGGGTCGCTTCGCATGGCTCCAGCCCAGGTGGCGGGCGATGCGGCCCTCGGCGATGGACGGCTGCCCGGCCACCGGCTCCTCGGGCAGCACGAGCTTGGCATCGAGGATCTCCTGCGTGCGGCCGCGGAACACCGCGAGCGCGCGGTGCGAGGGCACCTTGTGGATCGGCTCGTCGTAGTCGAAGTAGTCGCGGAACTTGGCGACGTCGGGGTGCTGATCGTCCTTGCCGTCCATGAGCTTGGACTTCAGCAGGCCCTCGGCCCACAGCCATTCGCGCAGCGAGCCCACCAGCGTGGCGTCCTCGGCCCAGCGCTCCGACAGCAGGTCGCGCACGCCGTCGAGCACCGCGAAGGCATCGGCGAAGCCGGCCTCGGCGTTGACGAAGGCAGCGGCCTGCGCCAGGGGGTCGAGCGACGGGTCGGCAAAGAGCCGGTCGGCGAGAGGCTCCAGCCCGGCCTCGCGGGCGATCATGCCCTTGGTGCGGCGCTTGGGCTTGTACGGCAGGTAGAGGTCTTCCAGCTCCTGCTTGGTCGGCACCGCCTCGATCGCGGCGCGCAGCTCGGGCGTGAGCTTGCCCTGCTCCTCGATGCTCTTGAGCACCGCGGCGCGCCGCTCTTCCAGCTCGCGCAGGTAGCCCAGGCGCGACTCCAGCTCACGCAGCTGCGTGTCGTCCAGGCCGTCGGTGGCTTCCTTGCGGTAGCGGGCGATGAAGGGGACGGTGGCGCCGCCGTCCAGCAGCTCGACCGCGGCATTCACTTGGGCCGGCCGAACCTTCAGTTCGGCGGCCAGCTGCATCAGGATCTTGTCCAAGGGGCGACGACTTCAGCCAATTTCGAAGGCGCGCAGTGTACCCATCGCCCCCGGAGCCGAAGCCCCGCAAATTCACGTTTCGCGACGCCTGTCACCGCCACGTCGACATCGCGGCGCTGCCCTGCTCAGGCGCCCTGTCCGCGCAAGGCCGCACGCAACTGCTGACCCAGCTCCGGCTTGTCGGCGAACGGGTCGGTCGGATTGCGTCCCTGCAGCACGTCCTCCATGCGGGTCTGCACGCTGCGCAGCGCCTGCGGATGGCTGTAGATGTAGAAGCGCCGCTCTCGCACGGCGTCGAACATTTTCTGCGCGACCTCCGCGGCGGTGACCTTGCCGCTGGTCACCGCCTTCTCGCTCATGGCCTGGGCGACGAGCTGGCTGCGGGTGGGCCTGCTCACCGCCTCCGCCGGCTTGTTGCGATGGCTCTGGTGGATGCCGGTCGGCACGAAGAAGGGGCACAGCACGGAGGCGCTCACCTGGTCGGTGACCAGGGACAGGTCCTGGTAGAGCGTCTCGCTGAGCGTGACCACCGCATGCTTGCTGACGTTGTAGACGCCCATGTTGGGCGGGCTCAGCAGGCCGGCCATGGAGGCGGTGTTGACGATGTGCCCCTCGAAGGACGGGTCGGCCTCGGCGGCGGCCAGCATCATCGGCGTGAAGACGCGCACCCCGTGGGCGACGCCCATCAGGTTCACGCCCAGCACCCACGCCCACTCGGCCGCGCTGTGCTCCCAGATGAGGCCGCCGGCTCCGACACCGGCGTTGTTGAACACCAGGTGGGGCGCGCCGAAGCGTTGCTGGACCGCCGCGCCCAGCGCCTCGACCTCGGCGGCCTGGCTGACGTCGAGCCGTTGCGCGAGCACCTGCGCGCCCAGCGACTCGATCTCGCGGGCAGCGGCCTGCAGCGCGTCGTCCTGCACATCGGCCATGACCACGTTCATGCCCTCGCGCGCGGCGATGCGCGAGGCCTCCAGGCCGAAGCCCGAGCCGGCGCCCGTGATGACCGCGGTGCGGCCCTGGAAACTCTTCATGAAAGCTCCTCGATCGAAGAAGAAGTCGCGCCACGGATCCTGCGGCGCGACGTCACGACAGCCGAGCCGACCGCCGCGGATCCGGGTCCCCCGGTCCGAAGGGGGTGCCCCCTCGAGGGGGCGGCTGAAGGCCGGAGGGGATGGGCCATCAGTTCGGCATCGAGCGCGAAATGATGGAGTCGAAGTCGCTGGCGCCGGGCAGCAGGCCGAACACCGTGCCGCACCCGCCCTGCAGTCGCGCGGCGCAGAAGGTGTCGAACACGAAATCGGGGCTGTGACGCGCGAGCTGCGCGGCCTGCAGCACCAGGGCGAGCGATCGCGCCAGGCCACGGGCCTGCGACTCGTCGGCCACCGCGTCCATCGCCGCGCGCAGGTGGCGCAGCTCGGCATCGAAGGCGGGGTGGCGGCCCTGGGCCTCGCGCGTCTCCTGCATCAGCGCGTCCTCCACCGCCGTGCCGCGCAGCGCGCGCAGCACGTCCAGCGCCATGATGTTGCCCGCGCCTTCCCAGATGGAGTTCAGCGGCATCTCGCGGTAGAGGCGCGCCATCACGCCCTCGCCGCCCTCCTCCACGTAGCCGTTGCCGCCCAGGCATTCCATCGCCTCCTGGGCGAAGGCCGCGCCGCGCTTGCAGACCCAGAACTTCGCCACCGGCGTGAGCAGGCGACGCATCACCGCTTCCAGGCCGTCCGCATCCTGGCCGTGCTCGGTGCGGTCGATGGCGACCGCCAGTCGCAGCGCGATGGCGGTGGCCGCCTCGCTCTCCAGCGCGAGGTCGGCCAGCACGTTGCGCATCAGCGGCTGCTCGACCAGGGGCTTGCCGAAGGCGTGACGCTCGTCGCAATGGTGCAGTGCCAGCGAGAGGGCTTGCCGCATGAGGCCGGCCGTGCCCAGCGCACAGTCCAAGCGGGTGAGCGCGCCCATCGCGAGGATCTGCGGCACGCCGCGGCCCTCCTCGCCCACCAGCCAGGCGGTGGCGCCTTCGAACTCCACTTCCGAACTGGCGTTGGCATGGTTGCCGAGCTTGTGCTTGAGTCGCTGGATGTGCAGCGCATTCACCTGCCCGTCCGGCAGCAGGCGAGGCAGGAAGAAGCAGCTCAGGCCGCCGGGGGCCTGCGCCAGCACGAGGAACGCGTCGCACATCGGCGCGGAGAAGAACCACTTGTGGCCGATCAGGCGGTAGGCGCGGCCCCAGGGCGTGTCGGCGTCGAACTCGGCGCGTGTGGTGTTGGCGCGCACGTCGGAGCCGCCCTGCTTCTCGGTCATGCCCATGCCCAGCGTGACCGAGGTCTTGCGCTCGAAGGGCAGGAAACGGGCGTCGTACTCGCGGGCGGTGATGCGCGGCATCCAGGCCTGCGCGATGGCCGCGTTGGCGCGCAGCGCGGGGGTGACGGCATAGGACATCGACACCGGGCACAGCACCGAAGGCTCGCATTCGGTGAACAGCATGAAGGCCGCGGCCCGTTCGATGTGGGCGCCGGGCCCCGCCGACCAGGGCGCACCGTGCAGCCCGTGGCGCAGCGCGCTGCCCAGGAGCGCGTGGTAGCTCGGGTGGAACTCGACCGCGTCGATGCGCCGACCGAAGCGGTCGTGGGTGCGCAGCTGGGGTGCGAAGGTGTTGGCCAGCCGCGCGTGCTCCTGCATGGCGGCCGAGCCCGCCTCGGCGCCGAGCGCGTGCAGGTGCTCGCGGTCGTAGCCCGGGTGGTGGAAGTCCAGCGCGTCCTGCAGGGGCTGGTTCGCGCTGAAGAGGTTGATGTCCACGAAGGGCGTGCTCTGGTTGAACACCTCATGGGTCATGACGTTCTCCAAGAGCACCATCCGGCGCATGAACCACATCAGAGCCCAGCGGAACACCGCGGATCGGGCTCGGCCCGGCCGCTGGTGTTGCCCCCTCGAAGGGGGCGGCCGAAGGCCGCAGGGGGTGGGCCCTCACCATGTCGATGTGCAGGATGCCGTCCTCGTCGTAGGGCTCGCCCACCGGCTCGAAGCCGAACGACCGGTAGAACGCCTGCAGGTGCGCCTGCGCACCGATGCGGTTGGCCTGGCCCGGGTGGAGCCGGTCGTGGCCCGCGACGCCCTCGGCCATCAGCGCGCGTCCGGCCCCGGTGCCGCGCACCGCCGGCGTGGTGATCACCCGACCGATGGACGGGACCGCGAACTTGCGGCCCGGGTCCACCAGCCGCAGGTAGGCCGACAGCCGCCCCTGCGGGTCCCGGCCGCACAGGTGCCAGCTGAACGGATCCAGCCCGTCGACGTCGAGGTAGGCGCACCGCTGCTCCACCACGAACACCTGCTGCCGCAGCGCCAGCACCTCGTACAGCCCGGGCAGGCCGAGCTCCTCGAAGCGGCACCAGTGCCAGCACAGGTCCATCGCCCGCCCGCCTCTCAGACCAGCTTGACCAGTTGCTTGCCGAAGTTGCGGCCCTTGAGCAGGCCGAGGAAGGCCTCGGGCGCGGACTCGATGCCCTGCGACACCGACTCGCGGAACTTCAGCTTCTTTGCCGCGACCAGGCCGCCGAGCTCCTTCAGGGCCTCGGGCCAGGCCTCCATGTGCTCGCTGACGATGAAGCCCTCGATGCGCATGCGGTTGACCAGGATGAGCTGCGGCGCCTGCATCGGGATGGGCTCGCCGTTGTAGCCGGCGATCATCCCGCACATCGCGATGCGGCTGAAGGCGTTGGCGCGCAGCATGACCGCGTCGAGGATGATGCCGCCCACGTTCTCGAAGTGCCCGTCGATGCCCTGCGGGCAGGCCTGCTTGAGCGCGGCCGACATCGACTTCACGTCGCCGTGCTCGCGGTGGTCGATGCAGGCGTCGAAGCCCAGTTCGTCGACGACGTAGCGGCACTTCTCGGGGCCCCCGGCGATGCCCACCGCGCGGGCGCCCCGCACCTTGGCCAGCTGCCCCACCACGCTGCCCACCGCCCCGCTGGCGGCACTGACCACCACCGTCTGCCCCGGCTTCGGGTCGATGATCCTCACCAGCCCGTACCAGGCGGTCACGCCCGGCATGCCCACCGCCCCGAGGTAGGCGGAGATCGGGATGTGCGTGGTGTCCACCTTCTGCAGCACGCCGCGCTGGTGGGCGTCGACCAGCTGGTACTCCTGCCAGCCGCCCATGCCCACCACGCGGTCGCCGACCTGGAAATGGCTGTTGCGCGAGGCCACCACCTCGCCCACCGTGCCGCCGATCATCACCTCGTCCAGCGGCTGCGGCTGCGCGTAGCTCTTGCCCTCGCTCATGCGGCCGCGCATGTAGGGGTCCAGGCTGAGGTAGTGGTTGCGCACCAGCACCTGGCCGTCCTGCAATTCATCGGGCACCGTGGCCTCGACCAGGCGGAAGTTGTCGACGGTGGGCTCGCCCTCGGGACGGGAGACGAGATGGATCTGCTTGTTCGTGGGCATGGGAACCTCCTTCGGTCAGGGAGCGCAACGGGAGTGGGCCATCAGTCCGATGCGTTGAGCTTGTGGATCTTGCGGCCGCGGGTCGGCAGGCCGCCCAGGTACTTGAAGGTGCCGGTGGCGTGGGCGACCAGCTGGTCCTGCTCATCCACGATGGCACCCTCGCAGAAGGCCATGGACGCGGTGCGCAGCATGCGCCGGCCGCGGGCGCGCAGCTCGCCCAGGCCGGGTCGCAGGAAGCTGGTCTTCATCTCGATGGTGACCACGCCCGGCGCCGGTTCGCCGCCCGGCGTCGACGGGCTGCGCGCCGCGTGTGCCAGCGCCACGTCCAGCAGCGTCATCAGCACGCCGCCGTGGGCCACCTCCCAGCTGTTGAGCAGCTCCGGGCGCAAGGGCAGGCTCAGATGCGCCTCGTCGGGCTCCAGGCGGTCCAGCCGCAGGCCGAGCAGCTCGACGAACGGGATGTGGGAGAGGAATTCCATGGAGGCCTGTCCCTCACGCGCCGTGGATGGCGGAGACCCCGCCGTCGACGGCGAGGATCTGGCCGGTGATGTGCTTGCCGGCGGCCGAGGCGAACAGCAGCGCTGCGCCCTTGAGGTCGTCGTCGTCGCCGATGCGCCGCAGCGGCGCGCGCGCGGCCAGGGTGTCCACGCCGACGCGCTCCAGCGTGCCGCGCGTCATCTTGCTGGGGAAGAAGCCGGGCGCCAGGGCGTTGACGGTGATGCCGTACGGGCCCCACTCGCCGGCCAGCGTGCGGGTGAAGTTGACCACCGCGCCCTTGCTGGTGCCGTAGGCGATGAACTTGATCTCCGACGAGGAGCCGGACAAGCCGGCGATGGAGGCGACGTTGATGATGCGCCCGCGGCGGCGCGGGATCATGAAGCGCTTGCCCACGGCCTGGCTCATCATGAACACGCTGCGCACGTTCAGGTTCATCACCTTGTCCCAGGCCTCCAGCGGGTAGTCCTCGGCGGGTGCGCCCCAGGTGGCGCCGGCGTTGTTCACCAGGATGTCGATGCCGCCCAGGCGCTGCGCCGCCTCGTCGGCCACCCGCTGCACCTGCTCCGGCTGCGACAGGTCGGCCGCCACCCAGCGCGCGTCGATGCCCTGGGCCTGCAGGTCGCCCGCGGCCTCCTCCAGGTCCTCGGCCTTGCGCGAGGTGAGCAGGATCTTCGCGCCCGCCTCGCCCAGGGCCTCGGCGATCTGCAGGCCCAGGCCGCGCGAGCCGCCAGTGACCAGCGCGGTCTGGCCGCTGAGGTCGAACAACTGCTTCAGCGGTGTGCTCATCGCGAGGTCTCCTTGGAGGGGGGTCGGGCCACAGGGGCGGAGGGCTTCATGCGCGAGCGCACCCAGATCAGGACGACACCGGCCACGATGCCGGCACCGCCCAGCACGCCCAGCGTGCTGCCCAGGGCCAGGCTGCGTTGGCCGACGAAGGCCGCCAGGCTCAGCAGCAGCACGCCGCCGTAGATCAGCACCCAGGTCAGCGTCTCGATCGTCTTCGGTTGCATGGGGTGGATGGGGGTGAAGGGGTTCAGAACCAGGCCTCGTCCATGGTGCGACAGGTCGCATCGCGGGCGGCCACGGGCTGCAGCCACGCCTCGGTGCGCGGCAACTCGTGGCGGAAGAAGTAGCGGGCGGCCGCCAGCTTGCCGCGCAATGCATCGGCACGGGCGTCGGAAGCCTCGCCCAGCGCGGCCTGCGCGGCCAGCGCGACGTCCAGCCACATCCACGCGATCACCGTGTGGCCGAAGGCCTGCAGGTAGGGCGTGGCATTGGCCAGCGCTTCCTCGGGCACCCCGGTGGCCCAGGCGGCCTTGGTCGCCGCGCCCAGCCGCTGCAGGGCGGCCGCCAGGGCGTTGGCCTGCTCGGCCAGGCCCTCGACCTGGCCGGCACGCTCGATCGTGGCGCTGATGCGCTGCGCCAGCAGCTTCAAGCCCGCGCCCCCGTCCATCACGACCTTGCGCCCCAGCAGGTCCAGCGCCTGGATGCCGTGCGTGCCTTCGTGGATCATGTTCAGGCGGTTGTCGCGCCAGTGCTGCTCCACCGGAAAGTCGCGGGTGTAACCGTAGCCGCCCAGCACCTGGATGGCCAGGCTGTTGGCCTCCAGGCACCATTCGCTGGGCCAGCTCTTGGCGATGGGGGTGAGCACTTCCAGCAGCAGGCCCGCTTCCTGGGCGGCAGATGCGCCAGCGACATCGTCGGCGGGGGCGCCATGACCCGCCGTGTGCTGTTCATCGACCAGGCGGGCGCAGTACAGCGCGAGCGCCAACGATCCCTCGACGTACGCCTTCTGGGCCAGCAGCATGCGCTTCACATCGGCGTGCTCGATGATGCGCACCTGCGGCCGCGAAGCGTCCTTGCCGCCCACGCCGATCGGCCGGCCCTGCGGACGCTGGCGTGCGTACTCCAGGCTGGCCTCGTAGCCGGCCTGGCCCAGCATCACCGCGCCGAGGCCCACGCCGATGCGCGCCTCGTTCATCATGTGGAACATGCAGCGCAGGCCCTCGCCGGGCCGGCCGACGAGGTAGCCGATGGCACCCGCTGCGCCGCGCACCGGGTGCCGGCCCTCGCCGAAGTTGAGCAGCGTGTTGGTGGTGCCGCGGTAGCCGAGCTTGTGGTTCAGGCCGGCCAGGGCCACGTCGTTGCGCTCACCGGTGAGCTCGCCGCGCTCGTCGACCAGGCGCTTGGGCACGATGAACAGAGAGATGCCCTTGACCCCCGGCGGCAGCGAGCCATCGGCCTGCGGGATCTTGGCGAGCACCAGGTGGACGATGTTCTCGGTGATCTCGTGCTCGCCGGCGGAGATCCACATCTTGTTGCCGCGCAGCCGGAAGCGCGGGCCCAGCGGGTCGCGCTCGAAGTCCTCGCCGTCGGGCACCGCCCGGGTGGCCACGTCGCTGAGCGACGAGCCGGCCTGCGGCTCGCTCAGGCACATGGTGCCGAACCAGCGCCCCGCGAACTCGTTGGCCGCGAACACCTGCCGCTGCACCGGCGTGCCGTGCGCCATCAGCAGGTTCGCGTTGCCGCTGGTCAGCATGCCGTAGCCGCTGAGGGCCACGCTCGCCTTGGAGAAGAAGGCGTTGCCCGCCATCTCGATCACGCAGGGCAGCTGCATGCCGCCCACCTCGTAGGGCTGAGAGGCCGCGAGCATGCCGCTGCCGGCATAGGCCCGTGCCGCCTCGTGCGTTGCAGCAGGCAGGTGCACCCGCTCGCCGTCGAAGTGCGGCTCCTGCGTGTCGGCCAGCCGGTTGAAGGGCGCGAACTTCTCCGCGGCGATGCGTTCGCAGGTGTCCAGCACGGCGGCGAAGGTCTCGCGCGAATGCTCGGCGAAGCGTGGCCGCGCGGTCAGCGAGGCGACGTCGAGCCAGTCGTCGAGCAGGAAGTCGAGGGTGGCGCGCATCGCCGCTACTCCTTGGGGGTGGCCACCGCCATGGTGGCCGACAGCTTGGCCACCAGGTGGGACTCGCCGTGGCGCAGGCAATGCACCTCGGCCTCGGTGAACATCAGCTGCCGCCCGGACTTCAACACGCTGGCGCGGCAGATGAGCCGCTCGCCCCGCGCGGGACGCAGCAGGCTCAGCTTGAGCTCGGCGGTGACGACGAAGCCTTCGCCGCGCACCAGGGTCTGTGCCGCCGCACCGGCGGTGTGGTCGGCCAGGGTGGTGACCACGCCGGCATGCACCTGGCCGGTGTGCTGCAGGTGGCGCGGCTGCAGCACCAGGGTGCTCTCGCACTCGCCGGGCGCCACCGCCACCGGCTCGATGCCGAGGTCGGCAATGAAGGGGGCGGCCGCGAAGATGCGGCGGGCGGTGTCGAGGTCGGTGGTGCTCATTGGAGGTGGATGGTGAACACGAAGGTCTGGTGCACACGCCACGCCGCGTCGATGCCGCCGGGACGGGGATGCACCTTCAACGCGCGTCGCCCCACCTCCTGCAACCGGCGCTCGAAGCTGCGCTGCACCGACCGGGCATCGCGGTCGCGCAGCTCGTCGCCGGAGACCAGGCCCGGCACCTGCACGGTCTCCAGGCGTTCCGTGCGCGCCGACAGCTCGCCGGTTGCGGGGACGAAGTCCACCAGGAAGGTGCCGGCCAGACCGAGTTCCAACGCGCGGCCAGGGTAGTCGACGTCGGCCGCGATCGACGCGACCACGGCGGCGACATGCACGCAGGCGTCCAGCCGTCCCGGCTCCCAGTCCTGCAGCACCTGGACGAAGGCCTCCGGTTCGCCGAGGTAAGGTCGCGGCTGTTGGCACGGGGCGGGCAAGGCCAAGGGGCCCTGCAAGGCCCACCACAGGGCGGCGGCCCGATCCCGTCCACCGACGGGGCCCGCCAAGCCGGCGACGAGCCTGGGCAGCGCTGCTCGCTGTCCGGCAGCGTGCGCCGACCGGAAGTGGTGCTCGGCCTTCGCCCAGTCCTGCTTCAGGCACACGCCCTCCTCGTACATGGCGCCCGCGAGCAAGGAGGCCACCGGCAGCTTCTGCTGCAGCCCGGTGTTGAGCGCGCGCACGGCCGCAGCGCAGTCCTGACGGTCCAAAGCGGCATTGACGGAGTCCATCAACTGTACGCGCTGCCGGATCGCCACGGCATCCTCGATCGCGGCGGCCTCAGCAGCCACCGCCAGCAGCAAGGACAGGACCGCGAACGGACGACTCACAGCACCTCGAACACGCCGGCCGCGCCCATGCCGCCACCGATGCACATGGTCACGCACACCCGCTTGGCGCCGCGCCGCTTGCCCTCGATCAGCGCGTGGCCGGTCAGGCGCTGGCCGCTGACGCCGTAGGGGTGGCCCAGGGCGATGGCACCGCCGTTGACGTTCAGGCGGTCCATCGGGATGCCGAGCGTGTCGGCGCAGTACAGCACCTGCACCGCGAAGGCCTCGTTGAGCTCCCACAGGTCGATGTCCTGCACCGTCAGGCCCAGGCGCTTGAGCACCTTGGGCACCGCGAAGACCGGACCGATCCCCATCTCGTCGGGTTCGCAGCCGGCCACCGCGAAGCCCAGGAAGCGGCCCATCGGCTTCAGGCCCTGGGCCTGCGCGTACTGCTCGCTGACCACCACGCAGGCACCGGCGCCGTCGCTGAACTGGCTGGCGTTGCCTGCCGCGATCACGCCGCCGGGCAGCGCGGTGCGGATCTTGGCCACGGCCTCGTAGGTGGTGCCCGGGCGGATGCCCTCGTCCTGGGTGACGGTGACTTCCTTCGTGCGCAGGCCCATCACCTTGTCGGCGATGCCGGCCGTGACGGTGACGGGCACGATCTCGTCCTTGAAGCGTCCGGCCTCCTGCGCCGCCTCGGCCTTCTGCTGGCTGGCCGCGCCGTACTGGTCCATGCGCTCGCGCGGGATGCCGTAGCGCTGCGCCACCTGCTCCGCGGTCTGCAGCATGCTCCAGTAGATCTCGGGCTTGTGCTGCTGCAGCCAGCCCTCCTGGATCATGTGGCGGTTGGCCTCGTTCTGGACGCAGCTGATGCTCTCGACGCCGCCGGCCACGTACACGTCGCCCTCGCCGGCGATGATGCGTTGCGCGGCCATCGCGATGGTCTGCAGGCCGCTGGAGCAGAAGCGGTTGATGGTGACGCCGCTGACGGTGACAGGGCAGCCGGCGCGCAGCGCGATCTGACGGGCGATGTTGGAGCCGGTCGCGCCTTCGGGCGTGGCACAGCCCATCAGCACGTCCTCGACCGCGCCCGGCTCGATGCCGGCGCGCTCGATGGCGGCTTTCACCGCATGGCCGCCGAGCGTGGCGCCATGGGTCATATTGAAGGCGCCCTTCCAGCTCTTGGCGAGCGGGGTGCGGGCGGTGGAGACGATGACGGCGTTGGTCATGGTGGTGTTCCTCGAATCCGGTGCGTGTTCAGCTCAGGTCAGGCTCTTGCCCTCGTCGACCAACTTCTTCAGAAGCGGCGCGGGCTCCCAGAACGAGGCGTCGTCGCGCGGGTTCTTCTGGAAGCGCTTCATGGCCTGCACCACGTTCCACAGGCCGACGGTGTCCGCATAGCACATCGGGCCACCGCGCCACAGCGGGAAGCCGTAGCCGGTGAGGTAGACCATGTCGATGTCGCTGGCCTTGCTGGCAATGCCCTCTTCCAGGATCTTGGCGCCCTCGTTGACCAGCGAGAACACCAGGCGCTGCACGATCTCCTCGTCGCTGATCTGCCGCGGCTCGATGCCCATCTCGCGGCGGTGCGACTCGATCATCTCCACCACCTTCGCCGACGGGATGGCGTCGCGCTTGCCGGCCTCGTAGTCGTACCAGCCCGCGCCCGTCTTCTGGCCGTAGCGGCCCATCTCGCACAGCAGGTCGGCGGTCTTGCTGTAGCGCATGTTCGGCTTCTCGACGTAGCGCCGCTTGCGGATGGCCCAGCCGATGTCGTTGCCCGCCAGGTCGCCCATGCGGAACGGGCCCATGGCGAAGCCGAACTTCTCGATGGCCTTGTCCACCTGCTGCGGCGTGCAGCCCTCCTCCAGCAGGAATCCGGCCTGGCGGCTGTACTGCTCGATCATGCGGTTGCCGATGAAGCCGTCGCACACGCCGGAGACCACCGCGGTCTTGCGGATCTTCTTGGCGACCTGCATCACCGTGGCCAGCACATCGTGCGCGGTCTGCTTGCCGCGCACCACCTCCAGCAGCTTCATCACGTTGGCCGGGCTGAAGAAGTGCATGCCGACCACGTCCTGCGGCCGCCTGGTGAACGCGGCGATCTGGTCGACGTCCAGGGTGGAGGTGTTGCTGGCCAGGATGGCACCGGGCTTGGCGACTTCGTCGAGCGTGCGGAACACCTGCTCCTTGACGCCCATCTCCTCGAACACCGCCTCGATGATGAGGTCGCAGTCCTTGAGGTCGTCGTACTTCAGGGTGGGCGTGAGCAGGCCCATGCGCTGCTCGAGCTTCTCGGGCGTGAGCTTGCCCTTCTTGACCTGGCCCTCGTAGTTCTTGCGGATGGTGGCCAGGCCGCGCTCCAGCGCCTCGGGCTTCTGCTCGAGGATGGTCACCGGGATGCCGGCATTCAGGAAGTTCATGCTGATGCCGCCGCCCATGGTGCCGGCGCCGACGACGCCCACCTTGGCGATGTTGCGGGCCGGGGTGTTGTCCGGCACGTCGGGGATCTTGCTGGCCGCACGCTCGCCGAAGAAGGCATGGCGCAGCGCCTTGCTCTCCGGCGTCATCATCAGGTTGACGAACAGCTCGCGCTCGTAGGCCAGGCCGTCCTCAAACTTCTTCGTGGCGCTGGCGGCCACCGTGTCCACGCACTTCAGCGGCGCGGGGAAGTTCTTCGACATCGCCCCGACCGTGTTGCGCACGAACTGCACATAGCCTTCCAGGTTCGGGTGCTTCACCTTCAGGTCGCGCACCTTGGGCAGCGGGCGTGCCGTCGCGATCTTCTGCGCGAAGGCCAGCGCCCCTTCCAGCAGGTCGCCCTGCACCAGCTCGTCGAACAGCTTCTGGCCGGGCAGCGAGG